>Ga0209749_1001372_pt1 | contig 22152 bp, 21 predicted proteins | sample EPASupsiteSAE347_FD_187267 | JGI IMG/M metagenome (GOLD analysis project Ga0209749, IMG submission 187267) | Bioremediated contaminated groundwater from EPA Superfund site, New Mexico - Sample SAE3-47 (SPAdes) (version 2) | ecosystem: Environmental > Aquatic > Deep subsurface > Groundwater >...
GTTTTGCAGTTTCACAAGGCGCACGCGAAGGAGGAATACCTGGAAGGTATTTCCCTTCGCATGGAACGCCGTGAAACTGCAAAACAGACGATGCCCTAGGGGTTGCGTCGGTTTTTCGCTCGGGGCGGCGTTGTCGCAAGCGGCACGTGCCTTTCAGGCACGCCTCCGCTTGCGACGCCTTGCCCAGAGTGAAAACCGATGCAATCATTGTAAAGTTTCTTAACAGGCCCTAACACAACCGGCCGCCGCGGGCGGCAATATTTTCGTAACGGGGAGAGTAATGCGATGTCAAAATATGATTGCGTTTGATGACGCTTTTTGCAATCATGTTTTAGTGGATGTAAATTTAATTCGAGGTGAGCTCATGAAAACTTTGACATTGCGTGGATTGGATTTTGATACATATAAGCAAATTCGGGAGCGGGCCAGCGCAAGCGGAAACAGCATGAACCGGTACATACTGAAATTGTTGCATGATGAAATACAAGCGGACAGTCCCGGAATGGATCACCATGATCTCGATGAATTTTTCGGGAGTTGGGATGATACTACGTTTAATCATGTCATGAAAACAACGACGAAACAGCGCGGCATTGACTTGGAAATCTGGTCATGAAACGTATTGTGTTGGATACAAGCGCTTACTGTTCCGCCATGCGGGGTGATCCGTCAATCGTTGCGGCGTTGAGGCGGGCGGAGGAAATTCTGTTGCCGGCGATTGTAGTAGGGGAATTGCTTGCCGGTTTTCGAATGGGCGCTAAAGAGGAAAAAAACAAGGAACAGCTTTTGGTCTTTCTTCAAACCGAGAGGGTTTCTGTTTTGGATATAACCGCGGAAACTGCGGATTTTTATGCCTTTATCGTCAACATGCTTAAAACCTCCGGGAAACCCATCCCGACAAACGACATCTGGATTGCCGCATGCGCATTGGAGCACGGCTCCAGATTGCTGACGCTGGATAATCATTTCCGGAATGTGGATGGATTGTTCATCCTTCCGTAAGCCATGATGCCCGGACAATATTTTTTTCCAAACGTCGTCTATTTTAATTTGTTTGTCGCTCTTTTTTTCCTGCCCGGATTTTTTATCACCATAATTCTGGGAATCAGGAAATTTCGATTTTTGCTTTCCCTTGCCTTCTCCTATTCTCTTCTCGCGCTGACCGTTCTGCCGTTCGAATATTTCGGATGGCCGATTATACGCTGGCAATGGTGCGTTTTTGGCATGTGGATGATTCTGGCGGTTTGGGCGGCGTTGAAAATATTTATGTTGCGAGGAGTGGAAACTTCCAACATTCAACACTCAACGTTCAACACGCAGTATCGGAGGGCCGGACTACGGTACAAAGTTGGATGTTGGAAGTTGAGCGTTCAAGGTTTCCGCCATTATCGCCCCGCGATAATCCGCCGCCTTTTCTCGTCCCGTCTGCTGATACCTCTTGTTTTGACGGGTATGGTTGGCGGCTACCTCGCCTATGCCGGTCCTTATCTTGAAATCCCTTCCGATGTCTTGGAACACGTGCGCCGTTTCCGATGGATGGAAACGGATGCTTTCAGGGAAGGCGGTTGTTTTCATGGTTCGTTCATGGATTTGCTCGGCTGGCGTTTTCGCTGGAATTTTTTTCACGCATGGCTTTGCCGTATTTCCGGACTCCCGGTTGTCGCTTCCCTTGGCGTTCTGACTTTTCTGAACGATCTGATTTTCCTTTTGGCGATATATTATTTCGCCCTTGTCCTGTTCGCCGGCCTGCGTATCGGAACCGTGAAAAAACAAATCATGGCGGCATTCGCCTCCCTGTTTGCCGCCGCCACAATGGGAAACATGGTCTTTGCCTATATCCGTTACTATGCATTTGCGCCGACGATCCTGAATTATGTCGTTTTCCTGGCGGCAATGGCCGTGATCATGGAATGGCTTAAATCAGCTCGATGGTCCGGGCATGCGCTCTGGATCGCTCCGCTCTTGACGATTACGGCGGCTCTTGTTCATGTTCAGGAGGCATTGTTCATATTTTTCATGACATTGTCGCTGGCTCTTCCGGGAACGGCAGGCATATTATGGCGTAGACTCGGATGCCTGAGTAGGACGGAACAACCTGTCCCGCCAGTCAGTTCGATCGGGCAGGTTCTTCCCAAGAACCGCCGGCCTGCCGGAAAATGGAAACACGTGATCTTGACCGTCACCCTGCTCCTTGTGTTTCTTGCCGCTTTTGCCGCCATCCGGCATTTCAAGCCCGGCTCATGGGTTTCCGCCGATATGATCATGCCCCATGCGCCCATTCCTTCTGAGCCGGTAAATTTGATTTTCCGTAACCTCATGATCAGTCCGCCGCATAATCCCTGGCTCCGCCTGGCCGCCTATCAATTGTTTGTGTTTTATCAGACGATAGGCCTATGGGGATTATTCGTATATTTCCTGTTTTTCCTGACGATCCGGCGCTTTGTCCGGCTTCCTTACCTATTGGCCGGCATGATTTTTATTCCGTTTCTGACGGCGTTCAATCCCTTGTTCGTGGATATGATGGTGCGGCTTGGGCAGGAGGTGACGCTCTATCGCTTCCATTATCTGCTTCCTTTGCCGTTCGTTGCCGGTTATCTGTTTGTTCATTGCCTGGCGAAAACCGGAAAGTTTGCCAGGCAGCGGACCCCGGCCTCCATGATGCGTTTTGCCATGTGCCTGCCGGCGATTTTTGGATTGATCGTATTTGTTTTCCCGATCAACGCGGCCGGCATTTATGCGCCTTACAGCAAAATTTATACTTTGCGGAAAATTCCCGCCGGGAATGATTGCCGGATGTATGATGACTTGATGGAGGTCATCGCGCAATACAATGACAAGGTCGTTTTGTCGGACGCTTTCACTGCCAATTTGTTATGGGATTTTTTCCCGAAACGCTTGTTTCTCCCTCTCCGATGGCTTGGGTCGGCCAATCCCGATCGGCAATTTCCGGCCTCTTTCAACGGCGAATTTTCCGGTGGACGGGGGGTGATCGTCGTCAATTGCCGTGACGGGGCTTCAAGTGTCACCGGCAGGATATCGGGGCATTGGCCGGAAGATGCTTTGATGTTGAGCGGCGCTTATTCCCGCGAAACGCTTTCTTATCTTGAATCGCATTCTGAAAAGTTCCTGAAAATCTGGGATCAGAATCGGATTGCAATCTATTCCATACGCTGATAATTTTTTGGCATTCATTTATGCGCAACCGATATTTATTTCTGCTGGATTTGGCGCTTTTGGCGGTGACGCCGACGCTGGCCCTGGTTTTACGTGTGGACGTATCCTTGTGGATTGCCGGCTATGCGCCCGCCATGATCCAATTCACGATTCTGGCTCTGGCCGTCAAGGTGATAATCTTTTTTTTGTTTGGTCTATATCGCCGCTACTGGCGCTATGCCAGCATTGATGAAATGGTCAGCATCATCCTGGCCGTGGCCAGTTCCACGCTGGTTGTGGCCGGCTTGTTTTTTGGCGCCGGCATTTTGGGCTTTGACGCGGGACGCAGCCTTCCAAGGTCGGTGCCGTTCATTGACGGCCTTCTTACGCTTATGGTGGTCGGAGGGGCCCGCTTCAGCGTGAGGATTGCGGCCCACAAACGGCGGCCCGGTAAACGTCATGATGACGGCAAGGCGGTACTGATCGTGGGCGCCGGCGACGCCGGTTCCATGATTGTCCGCGAAATGCTCTCCAGCCGGCACATCAGCATGGATCCGGTCGGTTTTGTTGATGACGATCTCAAAAAGCAGAATAAATCCATCTACGGGATACCGGTGCTTGGAACCCGCAGGGATATTCCCCGGCTGGCGGAGAAATACGGGGTTGAAGAAGTTGTTATTGCCATTCCCACCGCTCCGGGCAAGGTGGTTCGCGAAATCATGACGCTCTGCGAGGCCGCCGGAGTTCCCTCGCGCACCATGCCCGGCATGTACGAGATACTTTCCGGACGGCTCAGCGTCAGCCAGCTGCGCAACGTCGATATTGAAGATCTGCTCCGCCGGGAACCGGTTCGCATCAATGCGCAGGATGTGGAAAAAATGCTGTCCGGCAAACGTGTGCTGGTTACGGGCGCCGGAGGTTCCATCGGATCGGAACTGTGCCGGCAGATAGCGCGTTGCACTCCCGGCCATATGGTACTTCTGGGACATGGTGAAAATAGTATTTACCTGATAGAGCAGGAGTTGCGTCGCCATTGCCCGAAACTTTCCTTGCAGGCGGTTGTGGCTGATATCCGCGACTCGGCGCGTTTGACGTCCATTTTCGAGCAGGCCAGGCCCGAGGTGGTTTTTCATGCCGCCGCCCACAAGCACGTTCCCATGATGGAATCGAATTGCGAGGATGCGATCACCAACAACATCGGCGGCACTCGCGTTCTGGCGCGGCTTTCCGAACGGTTCGGCGTTGAGCGGTTTGTGCTTATTTCGTCCGACAAGGCTGTAAATCCGACCAATGTCATGGGCGCAACCAAGCGGGTGGCCGAAAAAATAGTTCAGGCAATTGCCGGACGGACAGGCCGCCCATATGTTGCCGTGCGGTTCGGCAACGTGCTTGGCAGCCGCGGCAGCGTTGTGCCGATGTTCCGCGAACAGATTGCGCGCGGGGGACCGGTTACGGTGACCGATCCGGAGGTAAAGCGCTATTTCATGACCATTCCGGAGGCGGTTCAACTGGTGCTTCAGGCGGCCACCCTCGCGGACACGGAGTGCCGGTCCGGCGTCTTTGTCCTTGATATGGGGGAGCCGATTAAAATCGTCGATTTGGCAAGGGATTTGATAGAACTTTCCGGCAAACAGGTGGGGCGTGACATTGAAATTGTGTTTACCGGCCTACGGCCGGGCGAAAAACTCTTTGAAGAACTTTTCAGGGACGGCGAAGAATATCGCCGGACGCGTCATGAAAAGATCTTTGTGGCCGGCGGCGAGCCCTCAAGCGCCGCTTCCGCCGCCCCGGGCGGAGAAATACAAATGGACGCTCAAGTGGACCAACTGGTTCAGGCAGCCGAAAAGGGGCGTTCGTCCGATATTCGCGGATTATTAAAGTCAATAGTTCCCAACTATACGCCCCCAGCGGCATGAACGTTCAACGCTTGTCCGGTTCAACAACCGGGTGGGTGACGCGGGAAGATCTTGCCAGGCAGCTTGGCATCGGTATCAACGGCGTGAAACAACATGTCCTGAAGCTGAAGAAAGAAGGGCTTCTGGAAAGAATCGGAAGCAATAGGGCCGGGTCATGGCGGATTAAGAATTAGACTCTGCAGTAAATAATAGAGTCAGTTGCAAAAGTCTTTTCGGAACCCACCCCGGCCTTCGGCCACCCCTCCACGGGAGGGGAACCCAAGAGATTACGGGACAAGCTGTTATGATCCCCTCCTTGGAGGGGTACGCGAAGCGGGGGGTGGGTCCGCAGTCGGCTGGAAAAGACTTTTGCAACAGATTCTTTTCTCATCATAATTGTTCTGTAATTATGCTGCAGTTTCTTTTTTGACATGAATGCCAGATCTGAAAAATACAGGAAGATTGACCGGAAGTTTTTGTGGCACCCGTATTCCGCCCGTTCGGCGATCGCAAAGAACGACTTTCCCGTGATTGTCCGTGGCAGGGGGCCTTATCTCTTCGACTGCGAGGGCCGGCGCTGTTTTGACGCCATTTCCTCCTGGTGGTGCTGCAGTCTCGGACACAATCATCCGCGCATCGTGAGGGCCATCCGCGACCAGGCAAAAAAACTGCAGCACAGCATCCTGGGCAACATGTCCCATCCCGGCGCAATCGAACTGGCGGAAAGAATTGCAGGGTTGTTTGAAGAATGCGGCCCGGCAGGGACGCCTCGCCCTGCCTTTTCAAAACCTCAAGCCTTAAAGAAGGAAAGGCGGAGAATATTTTTTTCAAGCGACGGCGCTTCGGCAGTGGAAGCCGCCATAAAGATAGCCTTCCAGTACTGGCACAACATCGGCAAGCCAAAGCGCTGCCGCCTGGTATCATTTGAAAACGCCTATCACGGCGACACTCTTGGCGCCGTTTCGGCAGGTTATCTGCCGCACTTTCACCAGCCGTTCAGGAAAATTATTTTTCCGGTACTGCGCGCGGCCGCACCTTTTTGCGCGGAATGTCCTTTTAAAAAGGTAGGGCCGCACAGCCTGTGCGGCCGCGGCGGGACAGGACTGTCCCGCCCTACCGGCGAAAATTCATGCGATTGCAGGTGTTTCAAGTCAATGCGGGAAACGATCGAAAAACATTCCGATGAAATCGCGGCTGTGATTGTCGAACCCTTGTGCCAGTGCGCGGCCGGCATGCGAATGTATTCCCCGGCCTATTTGAAAAAACTGGCAGAACTTTGCAGAAAGCACAAAATCCTGCTGATCGCCGACGAAATCGCGGTGGGATTCGGTCGCACCGGTGAAATGTTCGCCTTTGAGCTGGCGGGAATTGACCCGGATATTGTCTGCGTAGGGAAGGCGTTGGCGGGAGGTTATCTGCCGATCAGCGCCGCCATTGTGAAGGAAAATATTTACGAAACTTTTTCCGATGTTCCCCGGGACCATACCTTTTATCATGGTCATACCTTTGCCGGGAACCCGATCGCCGCGGCCGCGGCGATCGAAACCCTGAAGATTTACAAGGAGGAAAAAATCGCGGCGCAGGCGAAACGCAAAGGGAAACTCATGGACAAGTTCAGTGCGCGTCTGCAGTCCTGCCCGGGGGTAAGGAACATACGCTGTCTGGGAATGATTTGCGCCTTTGAGCTGGAAAATGCCGCGAAGGCTTCGAGCCTTAAGAAGAAAATGCTTGAGGCCGGCGTGTTGATCCGCCCTCTCGGGAATACCGTTTACCTGATGCCGCCACTGACAACTCCGGAGAGTCTGCTGTCCGAAACCATCAATCTGATGGGAGGCATATTGTCAGGGGGATAGCAGTCCCTTGACCGCTTCCACCCCCTTGTCCACGGCCACGCCGGCCTCTTTGCCGGCGTCCTTCGCCGTACTTCCCAGCGCTTGTGCGCCTGCGGTCGCGCCCTTGCCAAGGTCTTTGATTCCGCCGCGTATGTAATCACCTGAGGAAAGCACGGCCTTTGTCACGCCGTCAAAAATGGCTGAGAAAACCAGATTGACCGCCTCTTCGACCGATGCTCCTTCCCCCTCCCGGCCGATATCGGTCATCTGAACAGGCGGCAGCGGGATCGGCACGGCGCCCATGCCCGGCATGGATACGTTAATCATCCCATCCCTGATGGATATTTTGGCGATTTCCACTTTTCTCCCGTCCTTTTTGCCGGACGCGGCGTTTTCCTTCTCTTCCCTGACCTCTTCCGCCTGCGCTGTTTTCAGGTTTTCCATGACCTTGCCGAAATTATTCCCTGAAAGCGTCTGTTCATAGATGATGTCCGGAGAAACAACGGTGATATTTCTGATTATGATTTTTCCGGAAAACATGGAACGCGGAACGAAATCAACCTTGAACCGGTTAATTTTGAACAAGTGATCCGTTTTAAATCCCTCAGGATTGCCGATAACTAGTCCCGATGCTGAGATCCGGCCCCGAAGCAGTGAAATCCGCACATCATCCAGTTTTGCCGGAACGCCCAGCACCCTCGGAACAACCTTTGTCACGCCCGTTTTGATGATCCGCGATGTCTGCGATATGACCACGGAAATTACCACGATCAGCAGCAACATCAGGATAATCAAGGCGGTTTTGAATATTTTCATGATAATCCTCCTTTACCGGATGATTCTTCATCATCTTTTTGCCGCCATAGATGTGTGCAAGAATAGTGTTCCCGGAGCGGAATGTCAAAAAATTTCCGTCCGGTCCGAATTTGATTGCATTGAGACGGGCGATATGCAAAACTATGAAACATGAGAATTGTTAAGGCGCAAAAGCCGAGCGTTACGTCCGACGCCGAAGTTCCTCAAAATGCGTTTCTTTTTGAAATTGCCTGGGAAGTATGCCAGCAACTGGGCGGCATTTACACGGTGATCCGCTCAAAGGTCCCGAGCATGATCGAGAACTGGGGCGACCGTTATTTCCTGATCGGCCCCTACAACTCCGCGGCCGCAGCCGTCGAATTCGAGGAAGCCCCACCGCCCCAGCAATTGTTGTGGCCCATTGAATCCATGCGCGCCAGGGGGTTCGAGGTCCATTTCGGACACTGGCTGGTCTCCGGAAGGCCGCAGGTTCTGTTGCTGAACGCCAACAGCGCCATGACGAAACTGGCCGAAGCCAAGTATTTTTTATGGAAAAACCACCACATCAGCACGCCGGCGGACGACCACGAACTGAACCAGGTGATCGCTTTCGGGGTTCTGGTTTACGAGTTTCTGAAAATAGTGACGGCCGACAGGCAGAGTCTGCCGCCCATAATCACCCATTTCCATGAATGGATGGCCAGTTCCGCCATTCCGGACATCAGGTTTAGCAAACTGCCGGTCGGCATCGTCTTTACGACGCATGCCACGCTGCTCGGCCGCTACATCGCCATGACCGATCCCTGGTTCTACGACCATCTGCCCTTTGTGGATTGGGAAAAGGACGCGCGGCGTTTCAACATCGAGGGGCGGGTCCGGATCGAACGCGCGGCCGCGCACGGCTCGCACGTCTTCACCACGGTAAGCAATGTGACCGCCATGGAATGCAAGCATCTCATCCGGCGCGAAGTTGATGAAGTGCTTCCGAACGGCCTGAACGTGGAAAGATTTACCGCGCGCCACGAAAGCGAGAATCTGCACGTCATTTACAAGGAACGGATCAACCAGTTCGTAATGGGCCACTTTTTCCCCAGCTACCATTTCAACCTTGACCGCACCATCTATTTCTTTACTTCAGGCCGCTATGAATACTTGAACAAGGGGTTCGACCTGACGCTCGAGTCCCTGGCCCGGCTCAACGCGCGCCTGAAACACAACCGCAACGACCTGACCGTGGTCATGTTCATCGTCTCGCGCCGTCCGTTCCGCTCCATCATAGCCGAGGTGCTGAACAACAAGGCCATGACCGAGGAACTGCATCACACCTGCATGATGGTCAAGGACCAGATCGGCGACCGTTTATTCAAGGCGGCGGCGCGCGGCCATTTGCCGGACTTCAACACGCTCATTTCCGAATCGCACCTGATGCGCCTGAAACGCATCATGCAGGCCTGGCGCACCGACCGCCTGCCGCCCATCGTCACGCACGATCTCTACGACCAGGATCATGACGAAGTGCTCAACCAGTTGCGCCGTTCCAATCTGGTGAACAATCCCGACGATCCGGTGAAAATCATCTATCATCCCGACTTCATCACCATGGCCGATCCGCTGTTCGGGATTGATTACGACCAGTTCGTGCGCGGCTGCCATCTGGGACTGTTCCCCAGCTATTACGAGCCATGGGGCTACACGCCGCTTGAATGCCTGGCCCGTAATATCCCGGCTGTGGCCTCGGACCTCTCGGGGTTCGGCAGCTATATTCTCAGCCATTCCCCGGGCTGCCAGCAAAACGGATTGTATGTTGTAAAGCGCAAAAACGCGTCTTACGACGCGGCGGCCGAGGAGTTGACCAATTACCTGATGGGTTTTTGCAAACTGGACACGCGCGAGCGCATCGCCCTGCGGTTCAACGCCCAGGAACTGGCGGAGGAATTCGACTGGAAACAACTGATCGGCTGTTACAACCGCGCCCATGCGCTTGCATTGCAAAGGATAGAAGTCAGTACTTCTTGATATATGCGTTCTTTTTCAGCCGCTCTATCCAGGCGTCGTAGAGACGCTTGAGTTCCTTCTTGTAAAGCTCGTCGCGAATAGTCTCCTGGACCGACTCGAACGGCATGGTCGAGGCATTTCTGCGGCCCTCAAGTTTCAGGATGTAGAGGTCATCGCCTATCGGGATGACGGGGCTGATCTCGCCGATGGAAATTTTTTTGAGAGCCGCGGCGATTTCCGCGCGGCGGCTGTCCGGATCGATCCATCCCCAGTAGCCGCCACTCGCGGCCTTGCCGTCCTCCGAAGCTTCCCGAGCCAGTTTTTCGAAAGATTCCCCTTCCACGATTCGTTTGCGGAGGCTCTCGGCCTGTTTCATCTTCAATTCGGCCTCCGCCTCGGTCCCCTTGCGGCTGATGACAATGGCGCGCACCTCGGCCTGCTCCGGCACGCAATATTTTTCCCCGGCGTTTTCATAGGCCTCCCGCACCGCCCGCGGCGTGATAACAACCTTGCTGTCAACCTCCCGCTCGCGCAACAAAACCACAATGATCGAATTCTTGTAATTCTCCCGCCATTCCTCGAAGGTCAGTCCTTCCTGGTCAAGGGCCTTGCGCAGTTCGGCGCGGCTGTTGTTGAACTTGTTGCGCACGATCTCGTCAATGCGGCTGTCAACCACGCTGTCCGGCAGGGTATATTGTTTCTGGCCGGAGAAACAGTTCAGAATCAGCTCGCGTTCGATAAGGGTATCTAGCGTGTTGTTGTAGGCCGCCTCGAGTTTTTCCGAGAGGGTGTCGTCAAAACATGTTTCGCGCAGTTGTTTTTCCAGCGGCTGCATGGCCTTCAGCGCGTCGGAAACCGTTATGACCTTGTCATTCACCATGGCGGCGTAGCCATCCACCGGTATGGCTTTGCCGCGGCCCTGTGCCGAATTTGTCGCGGCGGCCTGCACTGAGCCGGTCGAATTTGAAGAGCCCGGCAAAGACATTCGCGATTGACAGGCATTGTTCACGGCCCGGTTAGTGTCCGCTGGCCCCGCCGGCGCGGCCGGATTGGTCGTTTGGCATGCCGCAGACGCGGCCAGGAGCGCCAGGAGAGATAAGAATATAATTTCCAGTTTCAATTCGAGTTTTAATCCGGACATTGCAAGACGCATTCATTCGTCATGGAACGATCCAATATGGCATATCCGCTCCATCCCCGCAAGCCAAACATGCGGAAATCCGACAGTTCTTAATTCGCGCGGTGAATTAGGATGGCCCCGAGTCCCTGCGATAAAAATACCGGGATCCAGACGATGAGGTAGGGATAATATTCCGGACGGTTGACCAGGGCGTCGGCGATGATTATGAAAAAGTAAAATGCGAATACCAGCAGCAGGCTGACGCCGATTCCGATGGAGGATTCCTTGCGGTGGATTTTTATTCCCAGGGCGGCGCCCAGCAGCACAAATGCGAAGCAGGAACAGGAAAGGGCGATGCGGGTGTTGGCCTCCACCAGCAATGAAGTGCGCGAGATGGCAAAATCGTTCCGGTAAAAGTCCAGGGACGCGTTTTTTACGATCAGATCCTGGAATCCTTCCTCGAGCAGCATCCGGTTCAGGAGGGGTATCATCTCGGGGGTCATATCGCGGTTGTCCAGGTATTTGGCTGTCGCCGCGCTGAGCCTGATTTGCGAGAACGGTTGCGGAGCGTAAATGCAGGGCCCGGCCACAATGCTGCTCAGTTCTTCTGCCAGCAGCCTGGCGATTTTTTTTCTTTGGCCGGGAGATTCGTCGTAGGCCTCCAGTGCTTCCTCTGCTTCGTCGGACAGCATGGCGAAAATATAGCGGCCGAAAATATCCCTTGGATTGTTGAGCCGCGCAACCAGGCGGTCCGGATCAACGAGATCCTTCGGAACAAAGCGTTTCGAGTGCCGCAGGGTGTTGACGATCTCGCCGATCGTCAGGTCGGCCCGTTTTTTCCAGACGATTTCGCGGTTGACCAGTTCCCGCACGTCTATGACCAGGGGGTATTCGTCGGCATTCAGATATTTTGTCAGGGTCAAATCCTCGGGATGGTCCTCGTCCGGTTGTTCGATCCGGACGCGGCGCAGGGTGACGTGGATTTTGCCCGGATCGTTCGTGGAAATAAAGGCGCTGCCTGATGCGGCGCGGATCGTTGTTTTGACGCCGGCCTTTTCGATCTGGTGGATCACGATGTCCTTGAGCATATTGTTGTTTTTTTCGCCGATATAGACGGTCAGGCCGGGAAAATCGCGGATGAAGCGGCCCTCATCCAGAAGACTGAGCGGCGTTTCGATCCCAAGCTTGCTCAGAACTTTGCGGCGCGCGTAATGGCTGTCCGGCGCCACGTTGCAGTTGATATAAACGCATGCCAGGCAGAGCAGCAACGCGATGATGAATGGAGGAAAAATTATCTGCCAGAGGCTGATGCCGCAGGAGCGCATGGCGATGATTTCGCTGTCGCTTGACAGCCTGCTGAACAGCAGAAAAACCGAGGCGAGCACGCTGATGGGAATGGCAAAAATAAGGGAAAAAGGGATGCCGTAGGAAAATACCTTCAGGATAAGGAGTCCTGAAACGCCGCGCGAAAACAAGTCAATGACCTTGAAGATGTTTCCGATGGCCATTACGAACAGAAATACCAGCAGCGTGATCCCGAAGGTCATCAGGAACCCGCGCGTGATGTAGGAATTGATGATGCGCATCAACTATCTAGTACCGGTAATGCTCGGATTTATACGGGCCGTTGACGTCAACCCCCAGGTATTTTGACTGCTGGCGGGTCAATTTCTCCAGCCTTACGCCGATCTTGGCCAGATGCAGGCGCGCCACTTCTTCGTCCAGTATTTTGGGCAGCACATGGACGCCGACCGGATATTTTTTGCCCGGGCTATATAGTTCTATCTGGGCCAATACCTGGTTGGTGAAACTGTTCGACATCACAAAGCTCGGGTGCCCCGTGGCACAGCCGAGGTTGACCAGCCGGCCTTCGGCCAGGATCACGATGCTTCTGCCCGAGGGGAAAGTCACCTTGTCAACCTGAGGCTTGATGTTTTCCCACTTGTATTTCCTGACAGCCTCTATTTCGATTTCCGAGTCGAAATGCCCGATGTTGCACACGATGGCCATGTGCTTCATTCTCAGCATGTGTTTGCCGGTGATGACGTTGCAGCAGCCGGTGGCGCTGACGAAGATGTCGCCGATGTTCACGGCCTCGTTCATGGTCATGACTTCGTACCCCTCCATGGCGGCCTGCAATGCGCAGATGGGATCTATTTCCGTGACGATCACCCGCGCCCCCTGGCCGCGCAGGGACTGGCAGCAACCCTTGCCCACGTCGCCATATCCCGCCACAACCGCTATTTTGCCGGCCAGCATCACGTCCGTGGCCCGCATGATGCCGTCCACCAGCGAATGCCGGCAGCCGTAAAGATTGTCGAATTTCGACTTGGTGACGGAATCGTTCACGTTAAAAGCCGGGAACAGCAGTTTGCCGGCGCCGTGCATCTGATAAAGGCGTTTCACGCCGGTGGTTGTTTCCTCGGAAATGCCCTTGACGTTTTTGGCGATTCTGTGGAACCGGCCGGGATCCTTTTTGATGCTTTTTTTGATCTGCTTCAAAAGCAGCTCTTCATCGCGGCTTTCCGCGCGGCGCTTGAGGATTTGCGGATTATCCTCGGCTTCATAACCCAGATGGGTAAAGAGAGTTATATCTCCGCCGTCGTCGAGCAGAGAAGTGGGGCCTTGTCCGTTGCCCCAGTCGAGAGTGCGGTCGGCGAACTCCCAGTATTCCTCAAGCGATTCACCCTTGTAGGCGAAGACCGGCGTGCCCGTTTTTGCAATTGCCGCGGCGGCATGGTCCTGGGTGGAGAAAATATTGCAGCTTGACCAGCGCACGCGCGCGCCCAGGCATTGCAGGGTTTCGATCAACACGGCGGTCTGGATGGTCATGTGCAGGGATCCTGCAATGCGCGCGCCTTGCAGGGGGCGGCTGCGGCCGTACTTGCGGCGCAGGGCCATCAGGCCTGGCATCTCCACCTCGGCCCACAGCATTTCCTTGCGTCCCCAGTCGGCCAGGCTCAAGTCGGCGACGACATGGTCGGTTTTTTTATGCATATATTATTTTGGATTTGCAGGTTGGTGCTTGGAATTTTTCCTGTTCTAGACCGCTTCCTTCAACGCTTTTGCCTTGTCGGTTTTTTCCCAGGTGAAGATGGAGAGTTCGTCGGTGCGTCCGAAATGGCCATAGGCCGAGGTGGCCTGGTAGATCGGGCGCAAAAGATCGAGGTGGCTGATGATTTGCGCGGGTTTAAGGCCGAACACGCGGCGGATCGCCTTTTCGATCCTGAAAGCCTCTACTTTGCCGGTTCCGAAGGTTTCAACGTGCACGGAAACCGGGTCCGGGAACCCGATGGCATAGGCCAGCTGGATTTCGCAGCGTTCCGCCAGTTTTGCGGCCACGATGTTCTTGGCGATGTAACGCGCCATGTAGGCGGCGCTGCGGTCAACCTTGGAAGGATCCTTGCCAGAGAAAGCGCCGCCGCCATGCCGGCCGGTGCCGCCGTAGGTGTCGGCGATTATTTTGCGTCCGGTGAGGCCGGTATCGCCCTGCGGTCCGCCCACGACGAATCTGCCGGTCGGGTTGATCAGGTAACGCGTGTTCTTTCTCAGGAATTCGGCCGGGATTTCCTTTTTGACGATTTCATCTATGATCGCCGCGCGCAGTGTTTTGTATTTTATGTCCGGATCGTGCTGGGCCGCAACCACGATCGTGTCGATGCTGTCCGGCCGGCCGTTTTCGTAATTGACCGTCACCTGCGACTTTCCATCGGGCCTGAGGAATTTCAGCTTGCCCGTGTGCCTGGCGTGCGCCAGGGCACGGGTGAGGCGATGGGCGCACATGATGGGCATGGGCATCAATTCAGGGGTTTCATTGCAGGCATACCCGAACATCATGCCCTGGTCGCCGGCCCCCTGTTCCTTGAACAATCCCTGGCCGGCCGTGACGCCCTGAGAAATATCGGGAGACTGGCGATCTATGGAAACAAGCACGGCGCAGGAATTGGCGTCCAGGCCGAAGGCCGCGTCGGTATAACCGATCTTCTTGATCGCGGCGCGGGCGATATCCGCGTAATTGACGACCGCCTTGCTGGTGATTTCGCCGGCGATGACGACCATGCCGGTTGCAGTCATAGTTTCGCAGGCCACGCGGCTGTGCTTGTCCTGGGCCAGGTTTGCGTCCAGCACGCTGTCGGAAATGGCGTCGGCGATTTTGTCGGGATGCCCCTCGGTCACTGATTCCGATGTGAATACGTACGAGTTCTGCATGTATTATTTTCCTTTCAATACGGTCATTGAGACAAATCAAAACATCATTGCATATTGAACGCCGATAACCAAGCACAAACCTTGGACTTTGGATTTTTTTTCGTTAATGCACCAGTTCGAGAATTTCCGGGGCGACTTTTTTTGCCAGGTTGCGAAAAATGTTTTCAAGGTCGGAGTCGCCCTGCGTATGCAGCGCCAGTTCCGCTATATCCCGGCATTCGGTATAGGTTACGGAACGGACGGCATCCTTGATGATGGGCAGCGAGGAGGGGGTGACGCTCAGTTCATCCACGCCGAGTCCGATCAAAAGCGGCACGAGCAGCGGATCGCTGGCCATGCCGCCGCAAACGCCGGTCCAGATGCCGAAATGATGGCTGACGTCAATGGTATGCTTCATCAGGCGTATGATCGCCGGATGGGTCGGTTCGTACAGATAGGCCACCCGTTCGTTGTCGCGGTCTATGGCCAGGGTATATTGGATCAGGTCGTTTGTGCCCAGGCTGAAAAAGCGCACGCGCTCCGCCAGGGCGTCGGCCGCCACGGCCGCCGACGGCACTTCGATCATGGCCCCGACCTCGATGTGCGGATTGAGCGGCTCGCCGCGTTCCAGCAGTTCTTTTTTGGCCTGTTCGAATATGACGTTGGCCCTGACAAGCTCATCCAGGTTGCTGATCATCGGGTACATGATTTTGACGTTGCCATAGATGCTGGCGCGCAAAATCGCCCGCAACTGGGTGCGGAACAGGTCCGGCTGGGCGAGGCAGAAGCGGATGGCGCGCCACCCCATGAAGGGGTTCGATTCCTGCCAGGAGGAATCCATATTGGGAAGGAATTTGTCGCCGCCGATGTCCAAAGTGCGGATGATTACCGGCGCGGGCGCGAGTTTTTTTGCCACTTCGCGGTAGGCATGATACTGTTCATCCTCGCTCGGCAGTGAGGCTTGTTCCATGTAAAAATATTCGGTTCGGAAAAGTCCCACACCCTCGGCTCCGTTTTCGAGCACCATGGCGACATCCTGCGGCCCTTCGATGTTGGCCGAAAGGGTTACGCGGTAACCGTCGCGGGTTTCGGCGGGGAGTTCCTTGAGTTTGAGCAGCTTGCCGACGATCTCCCTGCGGTGTTCCGACTGGCGGATCGCCTGATCGCACCTTTCCTTTGAGGGGTGAATGACGACCAGCCCCTTGGCGCCGTCTATAAGAATCGCGTCGCCGTTTTGGACCGATCGCGTTACGTCATGGAGTCCCACCACGGCCGGGATGCCGCGCTTGGCGGCCAGGATGGCGGTGTGCGCCGTGGGGCTGCCCAGGTCAAGCACTATGCCGTCCACAAATTCGCGGCTGAGCGATACAAGCTCAGAGGGAGTCAGGTCCGAGGCGACGATAACGGTTCCTTTTTCGGTGATGTCGGCAAGCGCGGCCTTGTGGCCGGTGAGGTTGAGCAGGATCCGGCGCGTGACGTCGTGGACGTCGGCCGCGCGTTCGCGCACGTACGAATCGTTTACCTTGTTCAGGCTCTGGATGAAGCCGCGCGAGACGTTGTGCAACACGCTTTCCACGTTCTTTTTCCGGTTTTCAATGCCGGCAAAGACCTGTTCGATGAAGGGACGATCATCGAGAATGAGCAGGTGCGCGTCAAAAATGCTGGAAACGGCCGGATCGCAGCCTTTTTGAAAGTCCTTGATCTGCCGCCTGGTCTCGATCAGGGCCGCCTCGAATCTGGCGATTTCGCCGGGCATTTCCTCGGCGGAGATGCTTCTTTCAACCGGACTCTCGTCGTGGCTTGTCCTGAGGAAGACACGCCCGCAGACGATCCCGGAGGAAACGCCGATCCCTTTCAGGGTGATCTCGTCCGCGACCGGATGAGGTGTCTGGTTGGGCTGCATGATGAAAATTATTCTTCGAAGAATTTGTGTTCGACAAGCTTCTGAAGTTCGTCAACGGCCTGTGTGGCGTCGATTCCCTCGGCGATGATTTTTATTTTGGTACCGCAACTGGCCTCCATGGTCATGAGCCCCATGATGCTCTTGCCGGAGACCTTGACGTCATCCCTTTCAACCGTCACGTCGGCGTCAAATTTCTGGGCGGTCTTGACGAACATGGCCGCCGGCCTGGCATGGATGCCGTATTGGTTGAGGATGGCAACTTCACGCGAAACCGTCTCCTGTTTTTTTGAACTGTCACCCATTTGTTTTGTTCCTTAACGATTGGCTTTTGCGCTTAAATACGCCTTGATTTTGTCGTCGAGCTCCTTGGCGGCGTCATGGCCGAGGCGTTTCAGCTTTTCGTTGAGCGCGGCCACCTCGATGATGCTTGCCAGGTCGCGCCCCGGCGCGACCGGAATGATGAGATTGGGTATTCTGGCGCCCAGGATGTTGCGCGGCTGTCCGGATCCGTCAATGCTCCGGTCAGAACAATGGTCTATCCTCTTGAGGGTGACGATCAGATCAAGTTCCTTTTCATTGCGCACGGAGGCGACGCCGAAAAGGCTGGGGATGTGGATTATGCCGATCCCCCTGATTTCAAGATGGTAGCGCGTTATGGGGGAGGAGGCGGCAATGATCGTGTTCGGCGCGATCCGGCGCAGGATGGTGTAATCGTCCGCCACCAGCGTGTAGCGCCTTGTCACCAGCACCAGCGCGGCTTCGCTTTTGCCGATGCCCGGTTTACCTTCGATCAGCACGCCTATCCCCATTATGTCCAGCATTGTACCGTGGACCGTCATTTGCGGCGCCATGAGGTTTTCCATGACCATGGTGGCGGCGTTGACGAATTTGCCGGTAATCATCGGTGAACGCATCAGCGTTGTGCGGTACCGGCGCGCAAGATCCAACATTTCAGCATGGATGATCCGGTTGCGACATACGACTATGCAGGGGATGTGATGCTCGAAAATGCGGCGCAGGCTCAAATGGCGGTTTTTGGCCGACATGGATGCCAGATAATCCATTTCTGCCAGGCCCAGCACCTGGATGCGCCTGAAGGCGAAATGCTCGAAAAATCCGCCGAGGGCCAGGCCGGGACGGTGAATGGCCGCCTCATGGATGATCCGCTCCAGGCCGATGCTTCCGGTCACCAGCTCAAGCTGGGTCTTTTCCTTGGCGGCATCGAAAAAATCCTTTACTGTGACTGCCGATGGGTTCATCGTTTACGGGCTCGTGTCTTTTGCGATATCCGATTCGGCAAGCTTGACGCGGTGTTTGGGCGCCTTATGGTCAACGACCTTTTCCCTGTCGCGCCTCAATTGGCGGTTCAGCTTATCCGCCACTCGGTCAATGGAACAATACATGTCGTCCGATTCGTCCCTGGCCTCGATGTGTTTATGGCGCTTTGCCTGCACTACGACCTCGATACTATGGCGAAACTTCTGGATGTCAAGTATTACGTGGACGTGCTCGATGTTGGGATAATCGTCCAGCACCGACGAGAGTTTCGCGTGAACGTGCGCCTTCATTTCCTCCGATATTTCAGCGTGCCGGGCGGTGATGTTTATGTTCATGGTCAGCCTTTCAATGATTTTTTTGTTCGAACTCTCCGCAAAATCACATGCAGAACCTCGGCCCGAGATACAGTTCCCGGCTCAATGGATCGTCAATTAAAAACGAACTTGTTCCTTCACGCAACACTTTTCCTTCGCAAATCAGATACGCGCGGTCCACTATGGTCAGCGTCTCGCGCACGTTATGGTCCGTGATCAGGATGGCCAGCCCCCTGTTTCTCAGCCCCTTGATTATTTCCTGGACGTCATAAACCGCGAGAGGATCCACGCCGCTGAAGGGTTCATCCAGCAGCAGGGCCCGCGGATTGGTGACCAGGGCGCGCGTGATTTCCAGGCGCCGCCGCTCGCCGCCGCTCAGGGTGTACGCCTTCTGTTTCGCCAGGTGGCTTATGCTCAGGTCGTTCAGCAGTTGTTCAAGCCTTTTGGCGCGCTGCTCCTGGGTGAGTGGCAGGGTTTCCAGAATAGCCATCACGTTTTCCGCGACGGTCAGCTTGCGGAAAATGGAGGGTTCCTGAGAAAGGTAGCCCATGCCTAAGCGCGCGCGCTGATGCATGGCCACCCTGGTGACGTCATGCCGGTTGAAGATCACGCGGCCGCGATTGGGGCTTATCAGGCCGACGATCATGTAGAATGTGGTCGTCTTGCCCGCCCCGTTCGGGCCGAGCAGTCCGACCACTTCCCCGGCTTTCACCCGGATGCTCACGCCGTCAACGACCCTGCGGCGATGATAAACCTTGACCAGATTGTCTGTTGAAATGACTTCCGCATTCATTAATTAGTTCTTCCCTGACCGGTCGCGCAAATCCTGCGCGGAATAAATCGTTAAATGTGCCTTGGGTTCGCATAAAATCCTGCCTGAATCGCGCCAATAGACAATCGTCTCCGCCGTGAGGCGGTTAAGTTCGCGCGTCACCGAAGGACTGCCGGACAATATCACCTTGCCGTCCGCCATGCCGTAAACTGCCTTCCGGGCGTTGGCCGTGAAAGTGTCGGCGGTTATTGTAATTCTGCCCTCTGCTTCAAAGGCTTCCAACGCTTCCTTTTTTTTATCATTAGAGAAGAAAACAGTCAAACGATCTGATTCGATTTTAAATGGCGGCCTGGTCAGGGGCACGTTTGCGACAACATTTCCTTCGAATACGGCAAATGATGTCTTAATATCTCCCGTAAGCCTGGTCGAGGTGATAGTTATACGGTTGGTGCTGCCACCGTCCATGGAATGAATTTCGGAGTCCATGGCTTTGCCCAAATTTTTTTTTGGCCTGGTTTTTTCCATAACCACTTTTACGTTGTTGTCCAAGCGGATTTTTCCGTTTTTTTCATCAAACTCACCGCCTTGTCCGGTGGCGAATATTTCCGATTTGATGACTACATATACTTCCGCCGTGGTGACGGCCGTACGCTTGATTCGATTGTAAAGGCAGATCGGCGTGGCGATATTCATGGCCTTCCTGCCATTCTCGTAGGTTGATAATTTCAGGTTGGTGACCTTGAATATGCCCTCCGGAAGTATCTGCAACTGGTCGCCGGAGATTTCACGCTCCGGCTGTCCCTGCGCGTCATATTCCGGGTAGCTGAAGTTCCTGATGGTTTGTCCGGCCAGGCTGTTGACGTTGAAGAAATTGTCGGCGCTGAAAGCCGCCGTTGCCTGGATGAACAGGAGGCAGAGCATCTGAAATTTAAACAATTTCATGTTTTGAAAAATCAATCGAGCGCCGCGTCAATTTTTTTCAATGTGCGCCACAAGGTTCGCAACCTGGCGAACGGTATCATGACGGCCTTGTCCGAAAGCGCCCGTTGCGGGGCCAGGTGAGTTTCCAGAAACACTCCGTCGCAGCCGGTTGCCACGGCCGCGCGCGCCAGGGCCACCGCCATGCGCCAGTCGCCTCCGCTTTCATGTCCGGCGCCGCCGGGCAATTGCGCGCTGTGGGTGGCGTCGAAAATCACCGGGTAGGAGAATTTTCGCATGATCAACAGGCTGCGCATGTCGGCCACCAGGTTGTTGTAACCGAACGACGCGCCCCTTTCGGTAAGCAGTATTTTTCTGTTGCCGGTGCTTTCCAGCTTGGCGATGATGTTCGGCGCGTCCCAGGGCGCCATGAATTGTCCCTTCTTGATATTTACCGGCTTGCCGCTGTTCCCGAGCGCCAGGATCAGGTCGGTCTGTCTGCACAGAAAGGCCGGGCATTGCAGGATGTCGGCCACGGCCGCGGCCAGGGGAACTTCGGCTTCATTGTGAACGTCGGTCAAAATCGGCAGGCCGTAACGCTCCTTGACCTCCCGCAGAATGTCGAGCCCCTTGACCAGTCCGGGACCGCGAAAGGAACCGTGAGAAGTCCGGTTGGCCTTGTCATAGGAAGCCTTGAAAATGAAGGGGATTTTTTCCTGTTCCGCCAGTTTTTTGAGCCGGCCGGCAATCCGGAGGCATTGTTTGCGCCCCTCGATGACGCAAGGACCGGCTATCAGCGCCAGGGGATTTTTCCCTCCGATGACTATTTTCCCGATCTTAACGCAATGCGCCATAATTTTTTCCGTTGTATATTGGCGTTGAGCGTATAGCGTGGAGTATTAGGAAAACTGAACGCTATACGCTATACGCTAAACGCTGTCTTTTTCAGCGCCGCTTCCGCCGCCGCGATATCTTCCGGAGTATCCACGCCGCCGCCGCAATGTTTTGTCTTGAGCACATAAATGCGCGCGCCGATGTGCAACGCCCGCAACTGTTCCAGCGCCTCGGCTTTTTCAAGCAGGCACGGCGGCTGGGCGACGAATTTTTTCAAAAAGTCCACCCGGTACAAATATATGCCGATATGGCGCCAAAACAAGGTTTTGTTTGTCGAAAATGTCCTGTCGCGCACGAACGGAATCGGGAAACGCGAAAAATAAAGGGCCTGCCCCTCGGAGTTGAAAACGACCTTGCAGATGGATTTGCCTTCAGCCTCGGCCGCCGAGTTCAACGGAGAGGCGGCGGTGGCCATGTCCCATTTTTCTTCAACGCGCATGATCGTGACCAGTTCGTCTATCAGGAGCGGATCAATGGCCGGTTCGTCTCCCTGGATGTTTACGACGATTTCCGCCGGACAGCCGTTTGCCGCCTCGGCTATGCGGTCCGTGCCGGACTGATGATCGGAACGCGTCATGACCGCCTCAGCCCCGCTTTTCCTTGCGGCTTCGGCTATGCGCCGGTCATCCGTGGCTACAAGCACCCTGTCGAGCGTCTTTGCCTGCAAGGCTCTTTCTATCACCCATTGAATCAACGGCTTGCCGCAGATCAACGCCAGGCTTTTGCCCGGGAAACGGGTCGAGCCCCAGCGCGCCGGAATGACGCCGATTGTCTTGAGGTGATTTTTCATAGTTAATGTTGAAAGTTTCCGCACAAGCCGCGCCGACTTTCCATCCCAAAGCGGGCTTAATGCCCGCAACCCAAAATTAATGAAAGAACAACCACGGAGGCACCGAGGGCACGGAGGGAAAACAACAGGAGATTAGATTAATGCAATCATCTCCATTCATTCTCCAAAGACAAGTCGTTGCTTGAAATCGGGTTTTGCGGCCGGCAAAACTTGATTTCAAGCAATCTCTTCTCCGTGTCTCCCTCCACCTCCGTGGTGAATCCTTTTCTTGTTTTTTATCGCGGTACTGAATGTTTAAGGTACTA
>Ga0209749_1001379_pt1 | contig 22058 bp, 26 predicted proteins | sample EPASupsiteSAE347_FD_187267 | JGI IMG/M metagenome (GOLD analysis project Ga0209749, IMG submission 187267) | Bioremediated contaminated groundwater from EPA Superfund site, New Mexico - Sample SAE3-47 (SPAdes) (version 2) | ecosystem: Environmental > Aquatic > Deep subsurface > Groundwater >...
GACTGATTGCGCTTTCAATGATTTCATTGTTCGTGCCGATTTTTTTGTATAAGAACTTGGGTTACAGCATTTTGTCTATCGCTTATTATGAATTATATGCCTTCGTCCTCGCAATTTTTGCTCATTATTATATATTGTTATATATTTCGCGCTTAGGAGTTAAGAAAACGTTAATAATCAGTTATTTCTTGAACATCTTTTTTTATCTGTCTTTAGGGTATTCAAATTTTTTGGTCGGTGAAATGGGGAGAATATTTTTCTTGCTGGCTCTTGGCTTGATTGATGTAGCCGCCTCCTCTTTTTATTGGATTGCGCATCATGTCTATTTCCTTAAGGCGACGAGGGCTAAAGACTCAGGAGAGAAATTGGGCTTGTTGATGGGTTTGCCGACGTTTGCCAGTATTATCAGCCCGCTTTTGGGAGCGACGATTATCACCTTGTTTGGTTTTTATGGTTCTTTTTTTATCAGCAGCGTGTTTATTATAATCGCTTCATTCATATTATTGCTGGCAAAAAATACCACTTTTGAGATATCGATTGATTTGAAAAAAGTTTTGGACTTCAAAGCGATGCGAAAGAATATTATTTTTATGATTCAGGGAGCGGGAACGGTGGCGACGAGCTTTTTATGGCCAGTGCTTTTATTCTTCTTGTCGGTAAAATTAATATCAATTGGTTTTTTGTATCTTTTTTCTAATTCTGCATATGCCCTGGTCAGTTATCTTGGAGGAAAAAGTCTTGACAAGAACGGATCGACAGGAATCGGTAAGTTGGGAGCTTTCGGTCAAGGGATGTCATTGATTTTGCGCGCTCTGTCGACAACGATTTTTACAATCACCACTTTTCAGACCATGGGCGGTATTTTCAACGGTCTTTTGCACGTCGCCCTAGACGGCAGTTTTTATAAACAGGCGCACAATGATGTAGGCAATAATGTATTAAATCGAGAGGTTTACATGCATCTTGGTCGGATTGTGATAATTTCATTATTTATCAGTTTCTTATTTGTATTTACCGTTGTCGAGTCAGCTGTCATGTCATTATTAATATCCGGCGTTTTGACTTTTGTTCTGATATTGATATTTGAAAAGAAATATTCTATCTTTGATTAATTATTAATTTATATAAACAACATGGATTACAACAAAAAAGCGATTGCTTTACACAAAAAGAATCGTGGTAAAATCGAGATTAAATCGAAGGTGAAATTAAAAACGATTGAAGATTTATCAACTGCCTATACGCCGGGGGTGGCAGCGGTATGTATGGAAATTGCCAAGGATAAGAAAAAGAGTTGGGAGCTGACCAATCGCAAGAATCAGATTGCGGTGGTTTGCGACGGCACCGCCGTTTTGGGTTTGGGGGACATCGGTCCTGAGGCAGGCATGCCGGTGATGGAGGGGAAGTCGATTATTTTTAAAGAATTTGCCGGAGTCGATGCGATGCCACTTTGTATCAATACCAAGGATACAGAAGAGATTATTCGTTTTTGTAAATTAATCGAGCCGAGCTTCGGTGGCATTAACTTGGAAGATATTTCGGCGCCGCGATGTTTTGATATTTTGGAAAGATTGGAAAAAGAATTATCGATTCCTGTTTTTCATGATGACCAGGACGGAACGGCGATTGTAGTCTTGGCGGCTTTAATTAATGCTTGTCGTGTGACTGGCAAGGTGATGAAAGATTTGCAAGTGGTCATCAATGGTGGTGGCGCGGCTGGTTTTGCGATTGCGAGATTACTCTTGGCGCAGGATGTGAAGAATATTATTATTTTGGATAGTAAGGGGATTATTTATAGCGGACGCGAGGGGATGAATGAGCACAAAGTGAATATGGCGAAGAAAACTAACAAGCAGAAATTAAAAGGTGGTCTGGATATTGCAATGAAAAATGTCGATGTCTTCATTGGCGTCTCGAAAGGGAATTTAGTTAATGCGGAGATGATCAAATCCATGAATGCCGATCCGATTGTTTTTGCCATGGCCAACCCAGTTCCGGAAGTGATGCCCGATATTGCCAAAAAAGCCGGCGCAGCGATTGTAGGCACGGGTCGGTCTGATTTCGCCAACCAAATCAATAATGCCTTGGTTTTTCCGGGCATATTCCGGGGTCTGTTGGATTCTGGTGTGAAAAAGGTAACTTTGGCCATGAAAATATCTGCGGCCATTGCCTTGGCGTATACGGTCAAAAAACCCACTTCTGAGAATATTTTACCTAAGGTTACAGACAAAAGGGCAGTTACTGCCATTGCGAAGGCAATTAAGAAGTAATTTCTTGACTTTTTTCTCTATTTTAGTATAATAAAAATACCGCAAATTATACGCGGTATTTTATTTTCAAATATTAATTAAATACTGAATAAGACTTACCCGATTGGTTTTATTCTAAATATATCAAAATATGTCTAATAAGATTGCAGTTATCAAAACTGGTGGCAAACAGTATAAAGTTAAAGAAGGTCAAATTGTCAAAATTGAAAAATTAAACGTTGAAGCAGGTGAAACTGTTAAATTCGATACCTTGATGACAGCTGGTGCTGAGGGTGAAAATGTGACTCTTGGAAAACCATCACTTGGTGAATTGGTTGAGGGCACAGTTATCGAAACTGGCAAGGATGACAAAGTGACAGTAGTTAAATATAAGAGCAAAACTCGTTATATGAAAACAACCGGTCACAGACAGCCTTATACTAAGGTTGAGATCAAAAAGATTGCCTAAAATTCTCTATATTAAAACCCGTCTCATTTTTGAGTCGGGTTTTTTGTTTGTCTTGATTTTTATCATCAGTGGCTCAATCCCGAGTTGAGAAAAGAGATAATGATTAAAGTTGCAGCTCCAGCAAGGCATGCGAAGACGATAGTCGAGATTGGGATATTACTGGGATTAGCAACTATCTTGGACAACGAATAGGTTTCATGGACTTTTTTTGTAGCCTTTGCCATCTTTATCGGGTCTTTCATAATCACACCTCCTTTTGGTTTGATTAAAGTTCGTTGCGATATTTTAAAGCATTGGCAAGTGTAACTTCATCAGCGTATTCCAGGTCGGAGCCAGAGGGCAGGCCTTTGGCAAGACGAGTAATGCGCACGTTGTGGTTGTGGCTTTTGATTAATTTTGAAATGTACAATGAAGTTGTTTCGCCCTCCAAGGTTGGATTTAAAGACAAAATCACTTCTTTTATTTTTTCCTTATCGATTCTATCGACAAGTTGTTTTATATATAAATCACCTGGCGTGATATTTTTTATAGAATCGATCAGACCGCCCAGAACATGGTATTTGCCGTTGTAAATCTTGGTCGCTTCGATAGTGAGCAAGTCACGAGTATTGGCAACGACCGAGATGGTGTGATTGTCTCGATTTGGATTGGCGCAGATTGAGCATGGGTTTGCTTCTGACACTTGAAAACAGGTTTTGCAAATGGTGATATTATCCTTGAGTTCAGCAATTGCTCTGGCGAATTGTTTTAAATCGTCATTGCGTTGATTGAGTAGGTAAAAAACATACCTCTCAGCCGTCTTGGGTCCAACGCTCGGTAGTTTTTTCAAATGACTGATTAAATCTTGAATTGCCTTGGGATAATTCATGGCTGATGTTTATGATAAGCCAGGGAATCCGCCCATTTCTTGCATCTTCTTGGCCATCACTTTCTGGATTTGCTTGATAGCGTCATTTGCATTATCTTTGATAATTTCTTCTAATTTTTCCTTGGAGATTTCTTCGTTGATTTTTACAGAAGTAATTTCCATATTACCATTCATGATTAGGGTTAAGCCCTTGCGGTCTACGGTCACAGATTCGCCCGACAGTGCATTTTGCATTACTTTGGCTTGATCACGTAAGTCTTTGATTTGTTTTAATTTATTGAACATATTTTTAAATTTAATTGTTTAATTATTGAATTATTATTGATTAGTACATACCATCACGCTGGATTTTTTCCATATTGCGATAGCTGACAGATTCTTCGTCAAAGAATAAATCAACTTTTCCAGTCGGGCCGTTTCGATGTTTGGCGATATGGATTTCGCCTTTGTGACGCTCTTCCGGGGTCAGCTCTTCGATGTTGAAGTTCCGGTCAGCGGCTTTGCGATAAATGAACATTACGATATCGGCATCTTGCTCGATGGATCCGGAATCTCTCAAGTGGGATAATTTAGGAATGGCTGGCTTAGTCGCTTCTACAGCACGAGATAGCTGTGATAGGGCAATGACGGGAATGTTCAACTCGCGGGCGATACCTTTGAGGCCTCGAGAAATTTCGGCGATTTCTTGCACACGATTATCGGAATTTTTGCCACGGCCTTCCATTAATTGCAAGTAGTCAATAATCAATAAATCCAATCCCTTTTCCATCTGTAAACGGCGCGCCTTGCTGCGAATTTCCATGACGCCGCAGTTAGGGGTATCGTCAATGAATATTTTCGCTTCAGATAAGCGACCCATGCCTTCGTTGATTTTGGCGAAATCATTATCTCCATCTTTGTCGGATAAATTTCCGGAACGCATACGCCAAAGGCTGACTCGTGATTCAGCGCAAAGCATACGATCGACTAATTGTTCTTTGCTCATTTCAAGCGAAAAAACGCCGACTGCCGCTTTGCCCACGATGCTGGCCTGACGGGCGATGTCCATTACGAATGTCGTCTTGCCGACAGAAGGACGAGCAGCGAGAATGATCAGATCTGATCTTTGCAAGCCGGTTAAGAGTTTGTCTAGGTCGGGATAGCCAGTAGTAATGCCGCGTAATTTGCCACCTTGTTTGTGGAGCTCATCAATTCTATCAAAAGCATCATTAAGCAGGGTGTCAACGCCCACGAAAGCATTCTTCAAGTATTTTTGGGAAACTCCAAAAAGTTTTCGTTCGGCTTGGTCGAGCATGTCATCCAAATCGGCGTCTTCATTATAACCCATGGCACTAATCTCGCTAGCACTTTTTAGCAAGCGGCGCAGAGTGGCCTTTTTTTGAATGATTTCCGCGTAGTGGGGAATATTAGCTGGCGTTGCAGCAAAGCTAGTCAAATGCGCCAAATAGGTGCGACCGCCGATGGCGTCTAATTGTTTTTTGCCTTTCAGCTTATTGGTAACGCTCACGACATCAATCGGTTCGTGCTTATTATATAAATCAAGTATGGCCGCATAGATGATTCGATGCGCATCTTTGTAAAAATCATCCTCAGAAATTGAATCAGAAACCTTTAACATCGCATCCTTGTCCAATAGCAATGAGCTAATAAAAGACATTTCGGCATCGATGTTTTGGGGTGGTATTTTTTCGATATCTTCTTGTTTTGTCATAAGATTATATTACCCTAGTTGGCAAAATTTATCAAGAATATTTTTCCACATTTCGGGCACATTTCAGCTACAAAAAAATACCCAATTTTAGGGTATTTTTTAGTATAATCTGAGCCACCTGTCGGATTCGAACCGACGACCTACTGTTTACAAAACAGTCGCTCTAACCAGCTGAGCTAAGGTGGCATTTTATTCTCCCTCGCCCGAATCTCCTTCGCTAAAGCTTCGGCGTATCGAGGCAGGAGAGGGTTGGGGTGAGGGGTGATGTGCGCCCAACAGGATTTGAACCTGTGACCATCAGCTTAAAAGGCTGTTGCTCTACCGGCTGAGCTATAGGCGCATATGTTTGAACAATTTTATTAATATTATTTTTCTTATGTAAAATAAAAAAGCTAATATTAGCAAAAATAAAACTGCCAAGACACATGGCACTTTATATAAATATATTGTAACAAAAAAAAATAACTTTGACAAGAGCTGTTTTTTAGTGTATATAAATAAGAGAAATATTTACTTTGAATATTTAAATTGCTCTTTTAAATAATAGGGGGAAGGATTATGACATTAACGCATTGGGTGGTGTATTCGATACTATTCTGGGGAATTGTCGTTTTGTGGTTTGGAAATTTACTAAAAGATGAGAAGTTTCGAAAAATAATTCAAACTGAATTTTTTGGTGGAGTAATAAAACTACGTCTCGGTAAAGAAACAAAGATTGGAGTGTGTGAAAAATTATTCCGTCAGAAAGAGCCATGGTTTTTTTTGCATCCCAATAATATTTGCACGTTTCGAGTTTTATTAGCCTGGTTTTCTTATTTCATCTTTGTTCATTGGGATATGCAGCGCACGGGGGTATTTTTCTTCACGTTTGCAGCATATCTTGATGGTGTTGATGGCATGGTCGCTAGGGCATGTAACTTGGAGACAGAATTTGGGAAAGTATATGACCCACTTTGCGATAAGTTGTCGTATTTTCCACCCTTGTTTCATTTTTGGCAGATTAATGTCATTGCATCGAGTATGTTTTGGGCATTGGTGTTTCTTTGCTCAGATTTTTTTGGTCAGATTGTGGTGAGATATATACAGAAAATTATGGGTATATCGACTGCGGCTAATATGTTTGGAAAGGTCAAAACGGTTTTAGCTTTTGCCTTGATAATTTACTCACCAATCATAATGGATAACGCAAATATTCACAATTTTGCCGGCGAGTTGTTCCGCATTGTGGCCATTTTAGCGTTTGTGTCTGCTGTTTCAAAGTTGATACCAAAGTCCGAATATGTTCGCTCTGTTTTTATTGCGAAACTTGCATGCAGTGCCTGCGTGATTTATTTCGCGCGTAACCAGTCGAGTGCTGTTTTTTGGTCAATCGTAATTGCAGTGGCATTGGTTGATGTTTTGTCAATCATAGTGCCAGTTATCAATCTCGCTGTCCTGAAAAAAGTTCTTGTCAAAATTCCCAAAAGTGCCTTAGTCCTTTTTGCGTCGTTTATTTTTATGGTATTAGCGTTTTCCTTAAAAATTGACGACCAGATTATTTTTAGTTGTGTTATGATGGTTATGACAACCTTCTTCCTAATTTTGGGCCGCCTTCGAGTTGCTTAAAACAACAACCGCTTCCAGTTTTTACTTGGAAGCGGTCTTTTTTTATGTCATTCTGGAGCGGAGCAGCCTGTCCGCCATGGGAGGAATAGAATCTTCAAATGTTTAAAAAAATATTGGTTAATGATTTTGACTTTTAAATTTAAACATCGGAAGATTCTATCACTACATTTCACTTCGTTCCAGAATGACAAGAGATTGTTTTTTTATTAATCGACAATTAAGCAAGTAATTTCTTCAACATCTCCAAAACCTTTTTCGGATTCGCCTTGCCCTTTGTCGCGGCCATGGTCTGACCGACAAAGAATTGAATCAAGGCTTCTTTACCGTTGCGGTATTCGGTGGCTTGATTTGGATTCTTGGCGATGATTTCTTTGATTGAGTTTTCTAATTCTTCGTCATCGTCTAATTGTTCCAAGCCCAGTTCTTGCATAATTACAGTCGGATCGCCGCCTTTTTTAAACATTATTTCAAAGATGGTTTGTCCTGCAGAAGAATTAATTTTGTCTTGATAGCTAAGTGCAATCAGTTCAGCCATATTCTCTGGGGTGATTTTGATATCTTTGATGGTTTGGTTGCTTTCTTTTAGATGTTTGAAAAGTTCGCCGGTCAGCCAATTGGAAGCGGCTTTGGCGAGCTTGGTTTTTTGCCTTTCCCATTCGTCATCAGAAGCGTCAATCCAAGCGCGCAATTCGGAGATTACATTCTCAGCATAATTCGCCAAGTGTCGGTCGCTCACCAGGAGATCGGCGACTTCGTCAGTGAAATTGTATTCTTCCATGAAACGGATTTTCTTTTCTGGCGGCATTTCGATCAGGTGTTTTTTGATATCGGTAATCATTTCGTCGGAAATATTCAATGGGGGAATGTCTGGTTCAGGGAAGTAACGGTAGTCAGCGGAAGTTTCTTTCTTTCTCTGGCTCACGGTTTCGTTTTTATCTTCATTCCAACCGCGAGTCTCTTGGACTAATTTTTCACCATCTTCAATGGCCGCAATCTGACGTTTGATTTCGTAATTAATCGCTTTTTCCAAAGCTTTGAAAGAGTTAATATTCTTGACCTCAACTTTTGGATTTAATTTGTAATCGCCAAGCGCATCAATCTTGCATTCGCCTTTGTATTCCCATTTGCCCTTTTCTTGCACGCTGATATTTGCCTCGCAACGCATGTGACCTTTTTCCATATCAGCATCAGAGATATCTAGGTAACGCAAAATTCTTTGGTAGTTCTGACAAAATTTCTTCGCCTGTTCTGCGCTCTTGATAACCGGTTCAGTTACCAGTTCCATTAATGGTGTGCCGGCGCGGTTAAAATCAATCAAGGAATAATCTTTTTTGTCCGGATGAGTATTCTTCGCCGTGTCTTCTTCAAGGTGAATTCTGGTGATTGCTACTTGGTCGCCATCGATATTCATGTAGCCGTCATAAACAAAAGGCAAGTCATATTGCGAGATTTGGTAGCCCTTCGGAATGTCGGGATAAAAATAATTCTTACGGTCAAATTTGCTCAATTTGTTCACTTTGGAATGCAAAGCCAAGCCGGTTAGAATCGTCCACTCGATGGCCTGCTTATTTGGCACCGGCAAAGTTCCTGGATGTGCCATGCAAATCGGGCAGGTGTGCTGATTCGGTGCTGCATTGTCCGCGTCGTTATCGCAAGAGCAGAACATTTTTGATTTAGTCTTCAATTCGGCGTGAATTTCCAGGCCGATTATAACGTCGTAATTCATATGTTAGACAACTAGACAGCCGGACAGCCAGACAGCTAGAAGAAGTAGATTATAATATTTATATGATTATATTAGCCCAAAATATTAAAAAAAGCAAGAAAAAAACCGCCTTATTTTTATTGTAATATGGCGGTTTATTTTTTATTTTTTGTTCATTTTGTCGATTTGTTTTTTTGCAAATTCGCAAAGATTTTCAAAAAAAAGTGACATTAGTCCAAAGAAGCTAGCATACATCATTAAATATCTTTTTTGTTCAAAAGTTAGTAAAAAGGTTTTGTCGAAAATATTTCTAACTAACAGCGCGGAAATAGTAAGTAGTAGGAGTGAAAAGGTAAGGGAAATAAACTTGTTGATAAAAAAATTAATTTTTAGTTTTGTTAGTTCAGGTATATTTTTTTTCATTGACTAACTCCCTTTTTTTAAAAATTCCCCGTGCTACCAAATCCATTGGCGCCACGAACAGTGTTGTCTTCGATTGTCTCTTCCGAGATTCTCGGATATTCAATTTTTTGAATGAGCATTTGGGCTATTTTTTGCCCTCTGGTTATATTAATAATATCATCGCTTAAATTCTTGACCATTACTTTAATCTCGCCTCGGTAATCGCAATCAATCACGCCACCCATGGTTTTGAGGCCTTGGTGGGCGAGTCCGCTTTTGTCCCAGATTAATCCCGCCATGCCTTGGGGGATGGCCATTTTGATGCCGGTGTGAATGGTTGTCATTTCGTTCGGGTAGATGGAATAATTCTCGACAGAATACAAATCAAGTCCGGCATCGCTGGCGTGTCCGCGGGTAGGGATTTTTGCCCATTCATTCATTTTGGCTACTTTCAAAATACTTTCAGCATGAGTTTGTTTTTCAATTCTGGGTTGAATCAGGTCAATGACTTTATTCCAAATCTGAGTGTGAATCTCATTGATAGTTTGATTGGCATTGATTTTAGTCCAATTATATTCTTGCCCCAATTTCAAATGCGCCCAACGAACTTCATCAGTTAGGAAATCATTGCTTTCGTGCTTGTGACTTTTTTCCTTAGCCTCCATGAAGCGTTGACCGTCAAATAAAAAAGCCAAATCTTCTTTGAGTAGGTGAGAGTTAAGATATTTTAAAAATGCTTCATCGACGCCTGTGCCGATGCCCCAAGCAATTCCAGTGCCGGTATAATCCTCGGCAATAATATTAATTCCATTATCCAGTTTCTTAACCAATTCTTTCTCATACTGTGTCCGATTGCTAGCATAAATAATTTGCGCCTCGCGAACAGATAGTTTGTGCGGATTGCCCTCACGCAAATAAGCATTCAAAAGTTTTCCCGAAGGGGAGAGTTCGTAAATTGGGTATTTCAAATGTTCGGTCTTAATACCGACGCTATTCAAACGGTCAACCAAAATCTTCGCCTGAGTAGTCTTACCCAAGTTATTAATCCCGTAAAAAACAATAAATTTTCCTTTTTTTGGTTCCATGCGGTTTAAAATATAGAATAAAAGAAGTGCCTTGTTTAAAGCACTCCTCCTATGGTTTATAGTATCGAAAAACAATATTTTTGTCAAAAGTGGTGGTTTTATGGACCATTCGTAATATATGGTTTTGAATAATTATAACAAGAAGTTTGCCATCGTATTCTCCCTCGCCCCGCCGGGAGATGGTCTGGGTGATGGAGTATTGTTTAATTCATTTATATATAATTGGTAGTAGTCCAAATATTTTACGAATATTTTTGTGCTGCGGTAAATTATATAATTTTTCCATAAAATTCTCTTCGCACGTTCTACCTCACCCTAACCCTCTCCTGCAAAGGAGAGGGAGTTAATACCAGTCTTTTGAATTAATACATAATCGTGTTAGCTATTACGTTAAGAATTGGAATTGCATCACCAAATTCGTCAGAGTCCTCGCGGAGAAACTCTGACGGAACAAAAATTCGTTTAAATTTATTTTCTTATTTTCCTTACTTTGACTGGGTGGTGAACGCAATCATTAATTTCAACTTTTACTTCTAAATCTGGACACATTTCGTTAATTTTTGGAACCCAGTCAAAAATACTTCTTCCGGTTTGTGGTACTCTCGCCAATTCAGTTATTTCCCTCCATTCAGTGTCTGCGTTTTTTGCAATATCACTGAACAATAAATTTGGATTTAATATATTTTCCGACATTTCAATTGTATCTAGATTTTTATATTCAATTACCTTATCTATGTCGTCGCTTGAAAGGTTTTTTGATTTTAAAAAGTCTCTAATTTTATTTTCATACTTTCTTAATCGATTTTCAGGTTTTTGAATTTGAGTCTCTGGGTTACCTGGATTTATGAATTGTTGTTCGTTCATATTGTTAATGTTTATTGGCAGAGTGGTCGCCAAAATAAATTATTAAAAAAATTTTTTATTGTTGTTGAAATTTATATCTTCTCCATAACCGCAATAATCTTCGCCTCCAATTCATCCTGATCCTTATTATTCACAATTTTAAAATCAGCAGTCTCACCGACTCTGGCAATGTATTTCTCGGTTTCAGATTTTTCTTTGGAGATGAATTCTTCGTAGCTGGCTTCTGATTCGCCGGCTTTTTCGCCTCGTTTTAGGCTGCGTTCGTAGCGGACTTTTTTGTCGGCTGTTACGTAGATTAGCTTGAAATCGTCACCGTATTCCTCGATGAAGGGGTCGGTGTCGCCGGGCATGCGAATGCCGTCGACGATGACGATGTTACTGTCTTCGTTTTCAACTTCTTTGAGCATTGCCTTCATTAGGACGTCTTTACCGAAGCCTTTTTTGATTAGGAGGGCTAGGGTAATTAGATTTTGACGACTGACGGGCACGTTGATGCTGTCGAGGGTGCGTCGTAGAATATTGGAAGTGGTTAATCTGCTGCCACCGAATTTTTTAATGATAATAGTAGAAGCTGCGCCTTTGCCGCCAGCTTGTTCGCCGATAATGCCGATAACTTTTTTCTTTTTTATTTTCATGAATTTTTTAGTTAGTTTAATAATTTGTCTATTTGTTGATATAAATTTTCAAAATCTGTATCGTTGTTGATTTCCACATCGGCATTTTGCATTACCAACGGAATCTCGGCGTCGGCCTCTTTGGCTTGATCCGCCAAGAAATCCTCATAAGTCTTTTGGTTGTCACCGGAATTTTCTGAGCGTTCGATTAGTCTCGTGTAACGAACTTTTGGATCGGCAACCACGCTTAGTAATTTGAAATTTGATAATTCTTTGAGATATTTGATATCAGCCATGCGTCGAATGCCATCGACAACGACAATTTTGTTGTCAGTTTTTTCTACATCACCAGCCATAACTTTGGCTAATAAATCCTCGCCGAATTTTTGACGTAAAATAGTTGATAAGTCTTGTAAATTTTCACGACTCATATCAACATGTAGACGATTCAAAACGTCGCGCAAGATCGTTGAAAAGCGAAAAGTCGTCGCTTGGTGATTTTTTTCTAAATACTCTGCGACTGTCCCTTTTCCAGAAGCAATCTGACCAACCAGGCCGATAATTATTTTGTTTTCCATGAAAAATGTGTTAATTATTATACTCATATTTTACAAAAAAAACGGATTTAAGTCAATTTGAAAAAAACCGCCAAGTTATATGCTTGACGGTTTTTGAAATGGTTAAATTTTTCGTTCTGGGAAGAAATCGCCACCATTTCTTTTGGTAAGATCGCGTCCGCAATAGCGTGCGCCTTCTGCACATATTCCTGTCCGGTAGCAGGGTGGTTCGAACATTTTTAGCAATTCCGATTCTGCGCCGTGAGTTTTTTGAATTTGTTCACGCTCTATGCGTCCGAGGTTATATATCTCTTCCTGGGCACAGAAGCAAAGACGTTTTGCTTGTTCGTGTGCGACCGCATTGGCAGAGCCATCTTTTTCATAGGTTAGCATTGCGCCGTAGGGAGCTAGTCCTGACCAGAGTGTCGCAGGCAGGATATTTTTCAATTGCAGCCATTTATACATCAGTTCATTAACGGAGCTTTTCAAGTCACATAAATACGGAATTGGCGGGAGGTAAAAATTGCCCGTAAATGCTGGTTCGGAACGACTGATTGTGCGGTGTCTTTGATCTTGTCCCATAGTGGCAGCTGAAAGTTCGACTCGTGTCTTGATGCGGCAGACAGAATTATCCATATATTCCGGGCGAAAGTTAAGAGTATCAATCGGGTGCATGTCGGCGGATAGCGGCATGACGAATTTTTCCGTGCTGGTGATCGAATTCAATTTCAAATTCGGACCAAGCAAGATAAGACCGCTTTTGTTGAGAAATTTCGGCGACCAGTCTTGCGTTTTTGTCCATCCTGAAAAAATATAAGCTAGTTCCGGATGTTGCGCAACGATTAGTTCGGCCATTTTGTCAGTGGCATAACGCATTCCTGGTGTCCAGGCCGCCAGTCGCATAGCTGCTAAAGCTGTTAGATTGACTGTGAAATCCAGACCAGTGGGGAAGATGAGGGAAATAAACATGCGCAATTGTTCTTGAGCGATTTTTGGCGCAGTGGCAGCGATATATTTTTCATTGGCATAAGGTCGTTCGGCTTTAATTAGCTCAGCCGCTTTTTGCGTGGCTTTTTCGATGTTTGCTTGAAAAATATCAACGCCGAATTTTACAAAATCAATTGCCTGAGCGCGTTCAGCGTCGCCAACCGTTGGCCAGAATTTGGTGATGTAATTATTGATCAAATCATAATCTGGTGACAAGAACATTTTGGCGCAATAACGTCCTGATCTTTGGTCACTGTTATAGAAAGGACTAGCCAGATGCAGCCCAAAAGTAATGTCGGAAATAGCAATGTCTTCGATATCAAAAGTGAAATAAGAAGACGCATGCTGAAAAGTCGTATGATGACTGACATCAAATAATCTCTCCTTTTCATTAATTCTCTTGCCCCATTCCGGCGTTTCAGCCTGATAGCATTTTTGTGCTGCGTGGCTGACGGTTAGCAATGGGTTGTTTTCCTCCTTGGTCTCTGGTTGCAGTAGTTTGATTATCATATTTTTTTATTATTTATCAGTTTTAACAGTCTTCACGCCATATTGTTGCATATCGTCGGTCAAATCTTTTTCTTGCCAATCCTTGACCCAGTCTTGAACGAAATGTTCTTTTAATGTCCCGTCGGCTTGTTGTGATATAATCTTTTCGATGCCGGCGTTCACAACCATTTTTTTACAAATAAAGCATGGGTAAGCATTGATTAGTTTTTCTTCACCCTCGTCGTTTAAAACTGTTGAATAAAGATACATACTTCCGCCCAATAAGCTGACGCCAGCGCGTGCAGCATTAATGATTGCGTTTTGTTCGCCATGAACGGAGCGGCAAAGTTCATATCTTTGTCCAGAGGGAATTCCCATTTCACGACGAAGACAATTTCCGCGCTCATAGCAATCCTTGGTTTTTCGAGGGGCGCTGTTATAGCCAGTTGAGATGATTTGGTCATCACGGACTATTAAACAACCATGGTGAGCACGATAACAAGCAGCTCTTGATGCGGCCACTTTGGCCAAATTGATATAATATTGGTCTTTTGATATTCTTGTTGGCATAAAATTTATATTGAATTTCTTATTATTTTATTTTACCAAATGGGGGAGATATGGCAAATCTGGGCTGTGGATAAAAAAAATGACCGACGGCGCAAAATTTGACAGGATAAAGATAGTTTTATATAATATAATTATGGAAATTCAGTCATATCAAATAGATTTAATTCAAGAAGAAGATGGTGGTTATACTGTGGTTGTGCCGCAACTTTTGGGTTGCGTTAGTTATGGCAATACAGCCGAAGAGGCTATAAAAAATGCCAAGGAGGCTATCGAGCTTCATTTAGAGAATATAAAAGAGCATAATCGTTCTAATTATATTAATTATGGCTCAGTCTTGTCTACTTTTGTCCAAGTAAAAACAATAAATGCCTAAGCTCCCATCGATAAAAATAAAAGAGTTAATAAAGATTTTGGAATCAATCGGATTTGCAAGATGGCGTCAAAAAGGAAGCCATCTTTCTTTGTATAGAGAGGGTGACAATAGAATTTTAACTCTGCCAGTTCATTTTGGAAAGGATGTTCCAACAGGCACTTTGCGAGTGATAATAAGTCAGTCCGGACTAACTGTTGAGGAGTTTTTAAAATTGAGATAATGCTAAGTTAATACGAAAACACCTGCTATTTTGTAGCAGGTGTTTTTTTGTATTTGAAGAATTTGTATCTTATAGTGAAACCTTAACGCCTTTACCCATTGAAGAGGAGATCGCCACGTGTTTGATATAAACACCTTTTGATCCAGTCGGTTTAACTCTCTTAACCATATCAATGAAGGCCATGAAATTTTCTTTCAATTTAACATTGTCAAAAGAAACTTTGCCGATGTTAACGTGAACGTTACCAGTATCATCATTTTTGAAACTTACTTTACCCTTTTTCAATTCTTCAATCGCTTTAACTGGATTTGGTGTAACTGTCTCATTCTTTGGAGAAGGCATAAGGCCTCTTGTTCCTAAGATTTTGGCAATTTGAGCCAAGTGTCTCATCATTGCTGGTTCAGCTACCGCTACTTGAAAGTCAGTTTTTTCAGTTGACTTGATTTGAGCGATTAGGTCTTCACCGCCAACGATGTCAGCGCCCGCTTTTTTACAAGCTTCTTCTTTGTCTGGAGATACAAAAGCACAAACTTTTACAGTTTTACCAGTTCCGTGAGGAAGGCTAACTGCAGTTCTTACTTGTTGATCACCTTTACGTGGGTCAATTCCCAAACGAACATGAACTTCAACTGAAGCGTCAAACTTTTCGTTTGACATTTTCTTTACTAATTCGACAGCTTCGTCGATATTGTGAAATTTGAATCTATCAAACTCTACAACTTCTTTTTTTTCTTTAGCCATAGTTTTTTTTCGTGGTGGTTTAACGAGATAATTATCAATTACAAATTATCAATTACGAATATTGAGCTGAATTATTTTTCAAAAATTCGTAATTCGTAATTGAAGATTGAAGATTGACTAAGTCTCTTCCACAAATTAATTTATTATAATTAAAACTGTATATTACTTAACCTCAACTCCCATCTGTCTTGCTGAGCCAGCAATGATTCTCATTGCTTGTTCAACATCATTGGTATTCAAGTCAGGCATCTTTTGGATGGCGATTTCTCGCAATTGATCTTGAGTCAATGTGCCAACTTTGGTAGTTAGGGGACTGCTTGAACCTTTTTTAAGTCCCAATACTTTCATGATCAAAGAAGAAGCCGGAGCTGTCTTCATGATAAAAGAGAAAGTTCTATCGTCATAGACAGTAATTTCTACTGGCACGATATCTCCCATTTTATCTCTGGTTTTATCATTAAAAGATGAACAAAATTCTTGGATGTTCAAACCGTGTTGACCTAAAGCTGGTCCGACCGGAGGCGCTGGGTTAGCTTGTCCTGCCTTGATTTGTAATTTTATGATTGTCTTTACTTTTTTTGCCATACTTGTACGCCGATTTGGTAGAAGCGTTTTTTAAAAACACCAAATTTGCTTGTTTCTTAATTTATATTAATAACACTCTTTTTAATTATCAATTACGAATTACGAATTAAAAATTAAATTGATGTGTTTTAAATTTTCTTAATTTGTAAAAAGTCTAATTCAACTGGGGTTTCGCGACCAAACATTGATACCAAGACCTTAACCTTACCCTTGGACTCATCAACGTTAGTGATTTTACCCTCAAGATTCTTGAAAGGACCGTCAACGATTTTGACCGGTGAACCGACTGCAACGTCGATTTTGAATTTAGGTTCTTCAACGCCAACTCTCTTCTTCAAATCTTTGATTTCTTTCTCGCTGATTGGAGTAGGAATTGTGCCGGTGCCAATAAAACCAGTTACGTTTGGTGTATTTCGTACCACATACCAAGATTCGTCAGTTACCACCATCTCAACCATAACGTAGCCAGGGAAGATTTTTTCCTCAACGACCTTACGTTTACCATTCTTTATCTTAATCTTTTTTTCAATTGGAATTAAAATCTCAAAAATGCGGTCTTCCATGTCCATCGATTCGATTCTTTGCTTAAGATTTTGCGCAACATTTTCTTCGTAACCAGAATAGGTGTGAAGGACATACCAGCGGCGTCCTTGATTTAACGTTTGTTTTGCCATATTGTTGTTTGTGATAGATCAATCCGCCAGAGGCGGACTGCGTTAGTGCCTATCGGCATAACTTGTTATTTGTTTAAAAATTGCTCGAATCCGATAGTAAAAATGTAGTCCAAAGCGCCCAAAAAGGCCGCAATGGCGATACTGATAACGATAACCAGGATAGTATAGTTCTTAGCCTCATTTTTGGTCGGCCAGGTAACTTTCTTCATTTCCACAATCGCTCCTTTGACATAATTGATAATTGCATTCATATAATTCTTCGACACGCCATAGCCTTAGCGACGGCAGGTTATTTAATATTAGCCAAATAATTGTAACTAAAAACTGCCCCGTTTGGCAGTTGATTACTTATGTATTCAATATACAGGAAAAAAGTAGAAGTGTCAAGAATTTTTTCGATTGACAAATATTTTGGTTTGTGATAATTAAAACAAGTGGCTCATTGAAAAAAAATACATAATTTTACTAATAAATACGGAGGTTTTGACATGTGGGAAAAAATTAAGAACAGTATCGTCCTTTGGTTGGTTTTGTTTGTAGTGATAGTTTTTTGGCTTGGGGTTTGGCTAAAATGGAATAATATTAATCCAATTTCTTATGAAGTTTTTGGATTCCCAATCTACTTTCTTATGATGGGCTTATCATTTTTTATGGGGCTTTCCATGGCTAATTTTGTTCTAAGGCTTTCAGATAGACTTGAAAAGGAAGAAGCGCTTGAAGGGCTACAGCTAGCAGTTGGAAAAAAGGTAGTTGTGACACTGTGTTACGATGTTGAAGTTTTTAATGGTAAGATTGTCGGCTATCCAAGCCCTAAGCGCTATTTTGGGGCCAAGAAAGGTTGTTATTTACACGGAGAAAATTACACAACTTTATATATTTGCACAAAAAAAGACAAGGGGGAAGCATCATGAAAACATTTAAAAAAATTCTAAGACGTTTGTGGGTTCTTGATTTTTTTTTCTCGGCGGTATTTTTTTCAACCTGTCTCGCGTGCATTCCGCTATTTACGGGATATAGTTCGTTGTAGCCTCATGGCGTAATGTTTTTTTGGTAGAAATATGCAAGTGTATGAAGTCTTTGGTCTGGCCATTGTATTGTTTTCATTTATTGTGAGCCTTGTCTTCACTTGGTTGTCGTATAAACCAGCTAATGACATGCAAATGAAAAGAAATTTTGCGCGATAACTTAAAAAATAACCAAAACCTAAGTATGGAGGATTTGAGATGAAATCGTATAATGCAAGATTTTTTATTAAATTTGGCGTTGTAATGATTTTGTTTTTAGCGATGTTTGTGTGCGGCAGATCTTCTGTTGTTAGAACGGTAACTTTTGAGGTAAAAGATTATTTTCTTTTATTTCATAATGTTTTTTGTTTTTCTGCCATTGTAGTATTTGTTGGTTCAAATATTTTTAAAGATGGTCAAAAGGAAAAAGAAAAAATTGATGTAAGCCTGAGACATGGGCTGAGGTCAAAATAATGGATGAATAATAAGAATCAAAATAATTCGAAGCTTCAGAAATGAAGCTTCTTTTTTTTTGAAAAATCCTTTTTGACTTTATAAACCCATTCTGATATAATCTAATCATCTTTTTGGATTTTAATAATTTTAAGGTAAGTAGGCAGTTGCTCCGACTTTAAGTCGGAGAGGAAAGTCCGGACTCCCGTTAGAAATAACGAACATTGCAGTGGATAACGTCCACCAGGAGTAATTCTAGGGAAAGTGCCACAGAGACAATACTACCCAATGCGAAGCATTGGAATTATCAATTATCAATTACGAATTACGAAAAATTGAAATTTGATTTTAATGCTTCGCACTGGGGAAAGGTGAAAAGTTTTGAGGTGCGCAAGCTACTCAATTCGTCCTCTGGTGACAGAGTGACGTGGTAAACCCTGCAAGGAGCAAGGCCGTGTCTTGGCGTAAGTCAGGAAGTGCCGCTTGATCTTGATAGCAATATCAAGACTTAGATAAATAGTTGCCCACGACAGAATCCGGCTTATCGCTTGCCTTAAGATTATTGGAATACAATAACTATAACTTTGTCATTCTGAGTCCCGACGCTTCGGGATGAAGAATCTATAATAGTGCGTTAATAAAGTATTATAGATCCTTCGCATTGCTCAGGATGACAAAAATTTTTATATGAAAAAATCAGAATTAGTTTTCTCGTTTCTTTTGGTGCCTTTGGATTTTATAATGATTATCTTGGCGGGCATTACTGCTTACCAGATCAGATTTTCTGAGTTTACAACGGGAATCAGACCGGTCGTTTTTAATTTGAATTTTGCCGATTATTTGAAAGTGTTGATGCTGATTGCTGTTGCCTGGATAATTATCTTTGCTTTTGCCGGACTTTATAATATCAAAAGCACAAAGAAGGTGATTAAGGAATTTTATAAGATTACTTTGGCGTGTTCTACGGGTTTGATGCTGATTGTGATTATGATTTTTTTACGACGAGAACTTTTTGATTCTCGTTTTATTGTTTTGGCTGGTTGGATTATTTCGATTTTGTATATTACTTTTTATCGTGTCTTAATCCGTGAGGTGCAAAAACAATTATTCAACTACGGTATCGGCTTGCATGATATTGTGTTGGTCGGATTTAGTAAGACGGCTGATGTGCTAGTGCAAGAATTTGCAACGCAGAAGTCTATTGGTATTAATGTGGTGAAGCGTTTGAAAGATTTTAGCATCGAAACTTCTCAAGACTTGCAAGAGTTTATTAAGTTGCGACAGGTTGACGAGATCATCCAATGCGATCCGAATCTGTCCAAAGCGGAAACATTGCGCATGTTCGATTTTGCCGATGAAAATCATATTACTTTTCGCTATGCCGCGGACTTGCTCGATGCCAAGGTTTTAAAAACCGAGGTGGTGGAAATCGCCGGCGTGCCAGTGGTGGAGGTAATCAAGACGCCGTTGGAAGGATGGGGTCGGATTGCGAAGCGATTTTTTGACATCATCGGTTCGATTTTTATTATCATCTTAGTATCACCAATTTTGATTATTACAGCCTTACTCGTGAAGATTGACTCAAGCGGTCCGGTCTTTTTTTATAAAAAAGATGATGACAGTCCTTTGTGCCGAGTTGGTCAGGGCGGTAAGCTTTTTAATTATCTGAAATTCCGTTCGATGACGCCGAAGACTGATAGTTTGCGTTATACTGAATTGGCAAATAAAAATCTGCGCACCGATGGTCCGATGGTCAAGATCAAGGACGATCCGCGCGTGACCCGAGTCGGTCGCGTTATCCGTCGTTGGAGCATTGATGAGTTGCCGGAATTATTTTTGGTCTTGAAAGGCGACATGAGTCTTGTTGGACCACGTCCGCATTTGCCTGAGGAAGTGGCTAAATATGAACATCATCACAAAAAAGTGTTGACGATCAAACCGGGCATGACCGGCATGGCGCAGATTTCCGGACGCAGTGATCTGACCTTTGAAGAAGAAGTAAAGCTTGATACATATTATATAGAGAACTGGTCTTTGCTTTTGGATTTGGCAATCCTTTTGCGAACGCCGATTGCGATATTAAAAGGGAGGAAGACGGAATAGAAAATCAATCTTCAATTATCAATTACGAATTACGAATTTATGATTACAAACAAAAAAATTGCCTTAGTCCATGATCACTTAGCTCAAGATGGGGGTGCTGAAAAAGTTTTGAAGGTGTTGGCGGATATGTTTCCGGAGGCGCCGATTTATACTTTGCTCTACGAGGAGAAGCATGTCAGTAAATATTTCAAAGGTCGTGAGGTGAAGACCTCAATCATTCAAAAATTGCCCGGTGGCGTCAAACATTACCAATGGTATATGCCTTTTATGCCGATGGCGGTGGAGTTTTTTGATTTGAGTGATTTTGATATTGTGATTTCCGATGCCTCGGCTTTTGCCAAGGGGGTGATTACGAAACCGGACACTTTGCATATTTGCTATTGCCATACGCCAACGCGTTATCTTTGGGATTATACGCATCAATATATTAATGAACTTTCTTTTAATAAATATTTCAAAAAAATCATTTCCTTGGTGTTGAATAAAATTCGAATATGGGATTTTGTGGCGGCGCAACGGGTGGATTTGTATATTGCCAATTCGATTACTGTGCAAAAAAGGATTCAAAAATATTATCGGCGCGATTCCGAATTGATTTATCCGCCAGTTGAATTGGCAAAGTTCAAAATTACAAATGAATCGAAAGATTATTTTTTGATCGGCGGTCGCTTAGCACCGTATAAGCGCGTAGACATTGTTGTTGAGGCTTTTAAGAAAATGCCAGACAAGAAATTGAAAATATTCGGTAGTGGCGTTGACGTGCCGCGCTTGAAGGGCATTGCAAATGGTGCCGAGAATATTGAATTCCTGGGCCGTGTTAGCGAAGATGAGAAGGCGAGTTTGTATAGCAATTGTCTTGCATTTATCAATCCGCAAGAAGAAGATTTTGGGATTACTGTTGTTGAGGCGATGGCATCAGGGCGACCGGTGTTGGCTTTTGAGCGAGGCGGTGCAACTGAGACGATTATCAATGAGAAGACTGGATTATTTTTTAAAGAGCAGAATGCAGAAAGTTTGATAGGTGCTATCAGTGCCTTTGAGGAGCATGATTTTAATACTGTAGAAATTAAAAAACATGCAGAGAATTTTTCTGAACAGATATTTAAAGAAAAAATCATCAATTTTATTAATCAAAACGAGATAAATTAATAAAAAATAGACTATTTTTTCTTCTTTTGTTATCATCTTAATAGATATATTATTATTTAAAAATCCATGTAGGATTAAAATCGAAAATTTATGAATGAAGCTAAAATCAATTCATCGTTAAATTCCAAGGAGGTGGAATTGCCTAATAAATCAATCACGACAAAAATTCTTGATTTCGTAATTGTTGGCTCTATTTCCCTTACCTTTTTTCTTATTCCGTTGTTTTTTACAAATTTGACGGCTCAAGGTTTTGGTTTTGACAAAATTGTTTTATTTTATTTCTTGGTCCTGCTGGGAGTTGTTGCTTGGGCAACCAAGGGGGTGGTAACTGGCGAGTTGTCCTTTAAAAAAACACCATTAGATATTCCAGTTTTAATTACAATGGTTTTGTTTGCTGTTTCTGCCGTTCTTTCAATAAGTAAAAAAGATAGCTTGATTGGTTCTTATGGAAACTCATCGAAGGGGTTGATAGCAGTTATCGTCTATGCTTTATTTTTTTATTTAGTTGTGAATAATATTAATTTACAAAGAATTAAATTATTTTTTGGCGCAATAGTGACATCGGGCGCAATATTGAGTAT
>Ga0209749_1001380_pt1 | contig 22015 bp, 17 predicted proteins | sample EPASupsiteSAE347_FD_187267 | JGI IMG/M metagenome (GOLD analysis project Ga0209749, IMG submission 187267) | Bioremediated contaminated groundwater from EPA Superfund site, New Mexico - Sample SAE3-47 (SPAdes) (version 2) | ecosystem: Environmental > Aquatic > Deep subsurface > Groundwater >...
TCAATCCGGATAGTTTCAACGCTTTCTCCAGCAAGTCCGATGTCGTTAAAATATCGTTGATTTCAGATGTGACGTCTTTTTTCATAAATGACTTAAGTTACGCTTATTCTATCGTCATGCGTTCGAATAATCAATGTCCAATTATCTCTGGATGGCGTTTCGGATGATTTCGAGTGTTTCGCTGCCGAACTGACGGGCTTTGACCGGGCCGATCCCCGTAACAAGCCGCAGTTCCTCCTGCGTGCGCGGCAGGACAATGGCCAATTGCTTGAGCGTCGAGTCCGGATAAACGATATACGCCGGCACGCCGCCCAGGGCCGCCGCTTTCTGCCGCCGCCATTCTTTCAGGCGTTCCAGCACGTTTGCCGCCTGTCCGCCCGCCGGGAAGTCGTCCGGAATCGTATTTGCTTTTTTTCTGCGCGTTTTGCCCCGGAGCGTATCGTCTTGTGGCGGCTTCCGGGAAGGCATGACCAGCGGGATATTTTTTTTGCCGCGCGCCACATCATGGCCCAGGGGCGTCAATGTGATGGTCGGATATTTCTCGCCGCTGACCGCTATGCAGTCTGCGGCAATGAGCGTGTCAATCAGGTTCCAGGTAAAGTCCGTCCCCTCATTCGCCAGCAGACCGTAGGTGGATTGCCGGTCCAATCCGGCTTCCAGCACTTCTTTGGCGCGGGATCCGACAAGCGTTTGCGTGACGCGTCCGCGCCCGAAACGGCCTTTCAGTCGCGCCACGCAGCAGAGCGCTTTTTGAATGATGACTGTCTCGTCGGCGGTCGGTAGGCGCATCTCTCTGCCTGATGCCAGGCGGGAGCGGCAAAGGTCGCAACGGCCGCAAACGCAATAGCGGCCGGCATCGGTGTCGCCGAAATAGTTCAGGATGTAATGTTGCCGGCAGTCGGATGAGTCGGCATAGGCGATCATGCGGCGCAGCTTCAACTCGTCGCGTTCACGCTTGACGTCCAGCCGTTCATAATCTATGGCAAGACTTTCCAGAGATTTTACGGGAGTGACGAGGGTGGTGGTATAAATCCGTTTTCCGTGAGCGTAACCGCGGCTGATGAATCCGGCGCGTTCCATGAGATGCAGCGAGGTGGCCACGGCCATGTCGTTATGCCCGGCCAGCATGGTTGCTTTGGCAATCTCCGAAATCGGCATTTGAACGGGCCCGTTTCCGCACAGGCGCATCAGGGTCTTATATGTGTCGGCGATGACTGCGCGGGTGGGGTTGGCGCCCTCGATGAAAAATTCCTGGGTGCGGATATCCGCGTAGTTGAAGAGCAACTCGCATTGCGCCGGTTCGCCGTCGCGGCCCGCCCGGCCGGCTTCCTGGTAATAGGCTTCCACGCTGCCGGGAATGTCGTAGTGCAGGATGAAACGCAAATCGGCGCGGTCAATGCCCATGCCGAAAGCGTTGGTGGCCACTGCCACCGGAACGGCCCCGCCCATAAACCTGGTTTGGGCGCTGGTGCGCTCCTCATCAGTCAGGCCGCCGTGGTAGGCGACGCATTTGACGCCCGCCTCGCGCAGTTCCCTGGAACGGCGTTCGACGTTCTTGCGCGTGGCGCAATACACAATTCCGTTCTTTCCGACGCGGATCGCGGAGAGCACGCGTTCCATTTTTTCACGGTTGTTTTGAACGCTGGTGACAATAAAGGCGAGGTTGTGCCGGGCAAATCCGGTCACGAATATGTTGGGCGGAGGTCGGCCCGGCCGGTCCAGGGCCAGTTGCGCGATGATGTCGGCGCGCACTTCCGGGGTGGCCGTGGCGGTCAGGGCAATCACCGGCGGCCGTCCCATTGCGCTGAGCGCGTGTTTCAGGCGGATATAATCCGGACGAAAATCATGTCCCCACTGCGAAATGCAATGCGCCTCGTCAACCGCAAAAAGGGCGATCCGGAGCGGAGCGAGCGCGGCGACGAATCGCGCGCTCTTGAAACGTTCCGGCGCGATATACACCAGCCGGAACTCGCCGCGGATCATGCGCGCGATGCGGTCGGTCTGTTCCGAGTCTTTTAGCGATGAATTGATGAAGGCAGCCGGAATTCCGCGGGCGGAAAGTCCCTCCACCTGGTCCTTCATCAGGGCGATCAACGGCGAGACCACTATCGTAAGGCCGTCCAGCAACAGCGCCGGAAGCTGGTAACAGAGCGATTTCCCGCCGCCGGTCGGCAGCACCACCAGGGTGTCGTTGCCGGCCATGACCGATTGGATGACGCGTTCCTGCCCATCGAGAAATTTCCTGAATCCGAAATGCCGTTCCAGCACGGCCTGAGGCGTGAGTTCGTTTTGCATTGGTCAAGCCAATTAACCTGCCATATTCAAATTCATAATCCAAATAGTGCTATTTTGTGGAATTTTTATCAAGAATATAGATGGGGCGGCACGGAGGTGGGCGTTCCAAAGGCTTGTTTATTGAAGGCAAGCGTGTTATTTTGGGGCCTTGTTTATGAATGACCTGCCGATAGTCGTTTTGCGGATTCTGGCCATGTTTCTGGTGATGGCCATCGGCTGGTTTGCGCGCTGGAAAGGATATCTTCGGGAAAATATAGGCCAGACCATGAGCCGGCTCCTGGTTGACTTGATATTCCCCGCCCTGGTTTTTACCCAGATGCTGAAAACCGTCACGCCGGCGCTCATCCGCGCCGGCTGGTATATTCCTCTGCTGGGCGTGGGACTCATGCTTGTCGCGCAAATTGTGGCTTGGATTGTCATGCCGTTTTTCTGCGGCAGGGATAAGAAAAATACGGCGGTTTTTCTGGCGGCAATGCCAAATTGGATTTACCTGCCGCTGCCCATCGTGCAGGGGCTGTTCGGCGCCGCCGGGGTGAGCGACATCCTGCTGTATAACGTCGGATTTCAAGTCGCGCTCTGGTCAATCGGCATTTGGACGCTGCGGCCGGCCGTTCCGGACATCAAGTCATTGAAAGTTTTGGTTCTGAATCCCGGCCTTCTGGCGACTGCGGCAGGCATTTTGCTGGCTCTGGTCTGGCCTGATGCGGCCAGGCTTGTTACCGACCGCCCCCAGGGTGTTTTTTCATTTTCCCTCCTGGTTTCTTCCGTGTTTCAGGCCCTGGACATGCTGGGCAGCCTGACCATTCCGCTTTCGCTCCTGATCACCGGCGTTCAACTTGGCAGTCTGGATTTGTCCGATTATCTTCCATCGCGGAAAGTGGTCGGCGTGCTTTTGGCCAGGCTCATTTTCGCGCCGCTGCTGACGGTATTGCTGTTTCAGGCCTTTGCGCGGCTCGGGCTGAGCCTTGGAGAAGTGTCACGGATGACCGGCTATCTGATTGCGGCCATGCCGGTGGCGATCAGTTGCAGTATTGTCGCGGAGAGATTTTCCGGCGACGCAGCCCTGGCCGCCAAATCCATATTTTATTCGACCCTGCTGAGCGTCGTCACCGTCCCGGCGTTTTATTTTCTGGTTCGGTATTTCAATCTGTGATCAAAACACGTGCTGCAACATGCGCATGATAATCGGGCCGAGCATGATGAGGAAGACAACCGGGAAAATGAACACCACCAGCGGAAAGAGCATTTTCACCGGAGCTTCATTGGCCAATTTTTCGGCCAGCATGAAACGCCTGGTCCTGATTTCTCCGGACTGGATGCGCAGGACAGGGCCGATGCTTACGCCCATCTCGTCGGCCTGGACCAGGGCGTTGGCAAAAGAGGTTATATCCGGCTGGCGGATGCGCGCGGCCAGGTTTTGAAGCGCCTGGCGTCTGGTCTTGCCGAGCTGGATTTCGAACAGCATGCGCGAAAATTCCTCGGCAATGGCGTCCGGCGGCCGTTTTTCCACTATGTTTTTCAGCGCGGTCATGAAATCCAGCCCGGCCTCGACCGACAGGGTCAGAAGATCGATGACAAAAGGCATGGCCTTCATGATTTCGTTGTGCCGGCTTGTTGTTGCGCGTTTCAGCCATTGGGTCGGATAAAAGATAGCCCAGAGTTCGAGCGCGGCCGCGAAAACTAGCGCGTGGCCGCCGGTGTGTCCTGAAATATGGCGCTGGGCCAGCGCGAAAAGCGCGGCCGTTGCCGCGGCCAGCAGGGGGCCGACCAACAATGGCGATAAAACGCGCAAGGCCAGAAAATCTTCCGGCGCCAGGAGATCGTCGAAACCCGACGACAGGAGCAAGGCTGAGTTTTTTTCGCGTATTTTTTTGAACCGCGGTTTTTTAAAGTAGGCGGACAAGGCCGGCGTGAAGGGCAACAGCATCCTGAAAATGAAGGGGAGGCGGCGCTCCTGGCGCCGTCCATCGGCCAAGGTTACATAGGTTATGGCCGCGGCGCTTTTGGCAATGTACCAGGCCAGGCCTGCCGCAAACGCGGCGGCCAGCAACGCAATCCCGAATTCGATGATTGTATGCAGCATATTCAGATGTCGATATTGATTATCTTTCTGATCATCAATGCCCCGGCGATTTCCAGGAGCAATGCCGCGATCGCTACGGCAATTCCGGCCGGCGACATAAAAAACGATACGATCATTTTCGGATCGAGGATGAACATGGCGGCTGCCAGCACGACCGGCATAAGGCCAACCACGATTCCCTGGAGGCGGCCCTGCGAGGTAAGCGCGGAAATGCGTTTTTGAATTTTTATTCGTTCCCTGATCACCGAGGAAATTTTGTCGAAAACTTCCGTCAGGTTGCCGCCGGTCTGGCGCGCGATTTCAATGGCGCGAATCATGAGGGCGAGGTCGTCGCTGTTGATGCGCCGGTTCAGGTTCGCGAGAGCGTCTTCGAACCTTACGCCCAGCCGCGTTTCCTGGAGAAACAGGTTGAACTCCTGCGAAACGGGCGGCTGGTTTTGCCGCGCGATGTGTTCAAATGCCTGAGTGATGCTCGATCCCGAACGCAGGGCGTTGCTCATGGTCATGAGCGCGTCCACCAGTTGTTCGTTGAATTGCTCAAGGCGCCGGTGTTTTAAAAGGGCGAGATACCAGCGCGGCAGATTGAGCATCACTGCCGCGGCCAGAAGACCGCCCAACATGCCCTTGATGAATCCGGTCGCCGTTGCAAAACTTCCGGCGGCCAGGAAAAACAGCATAAAAGCCGCGACGGCAGCGGACCAGGCAAGCTCGACGATGCGCTGATGGGGGATGAAAAGAAAAATGTCGGCGAATTGCCGCGCGGTTTCCTCGGTATAGGCCTTGTTATACGTTTCGGCGCCGCTCTTGATGATTTGCAGAACGTAGTAGGTCAACCCGCCGAAGCAGATCAGGTAAAGAAACGGTATGGCATAATGCAACATTTTACAGCGTGATAAACATGCTCCTGTCGATCGAAAGACCGCGAATGCCGACTTCGTCCATAAAAGTCGGCACGGCTCCGGTAGGCTTGAATTCTCCCTTCACTTTGCCGTTCTGGTCAATGCCGGTCTGGGTAAACAGGAAAAGATCCTGCATGGTGATGCGCTCGCCTTCCTGTCCGGCTATTTCGGTGATATGGGTCACTTTGCGGGAACCATCGCTTAAACGGGCGGTGTGGATGATCAGGTTGACGGCCGAGGCGATTTGTTCGCGGATGGCGCGCGCGGGCAGATCGATGCCCGACATGAGCGTCATGGTTTCCAGCCGGGAGATCACGTCGCGCGGCGAATTGGCGTGCACTGTGGTAATCGAGCCGTCATGGCCGGTGTTCATGGCCTGCAGCATGTCCAATGCCTCGCCCCCGCGGCACTCTCCGATCACGATGCGGTCCGGCCGCATGCGCAGCGCATTGCGCAGCAGGTCGCGGATGAGGATGGCGCCGCGTCCTTCTATGTTCGGCGGTCTTGACTCCAGCCGCACAACGTGCGGCTGGGGCAGGCGCAGTTCGGCGGCGTCTTCAATGGTGACAATCCGGTCGCTTTCCGGAAGGAAGGAACTCATGACGTTCAGAAATGTGGTCTTGCCCGAGCCGGTTCCACCGGAGATCACGATGTTTTTGCGCAACAGCACGCAGAGGTGCAGGAACTCCGCCATTTCCGGCAAAATCGTTCCGAAGCGGATCAGGTCTGTCATGGTCAGCGGTTCTTTCGAAAATTTGCGGATGGTAAGGCATGGCCCGTTCAGGGCCAGCGGCGGAATGATGGCGTTGACGCGCGACCCGTCCTTCAGGCGCGCGTCAACATAAGGCTGGCTTTCGTCGATGCGCCGGCCGAGCGGGGCAACGATTCGCTCGATAACCGCCAGGACAGAGTCGTCGTCCATGAAGGTGAGGCCGCTCAGGGCCAGTTTTCCGTTCTTTTCGACAAAAATCTGGTCGTTGCGGTTGACCATGATTTCCGTGATCTGCGGGTCGGCCAGCAAGTCTTCCAGGGGGCCCAGGCCGACCGATTCGTCAAAAATTTCCTTGATCAGGGATTGCGCATCGAGCCAGTCGGGCAGGCGGTCGCGGACCTCGCTGACGATTTGTTCGAGCGTTTCGCGGGTGCGGCGGTGGAGTTCTTCATCCTTGACGTGCGAGGCGGTCAGGCGTTTGATGTCGAGGCGTTCCAGCAAGGCCGCATGGATTTGCTTCTTTATTTCACATTTTTGCGCAAGCAGATTGTGCTCCGCCTCGCTTTGGGGCGTTTTGCCGTGAATGGGCTGCGATTCGCTCAGTTTCTGCTTGGAGGAGATCATCGTGGTTACGGCGGCCGAAGGCTGGACAATGAGCTGGCAGCCCCCGATGCGGATGGTCTGGCCGGGAGAATAAGAGACGCGTCCCTGCACTTTTACGCCGTTAAGGAAAGTGCCGCCCTTGCTGTTCAGGTCCTCCACCCAGAAACCGTCGCGGTGAAAAATCAGGATGGCGTGCCGGCCGTCAATGGTTTTATCCGGAATGATGATCTTGTTGCCTTTTTCCGAGCCGACCGGATAAACTCCGAATCCGATTTCGTATGTTTCCGGCGCTCGTGTGGGACGCTTGATCTCGAACCGAATGAGGTCGCTCATATGTCCTTCTTATGCCTGATATCGCGTTGCCTGACGGCATTGAGTTTCGGCAATTCTTTCTGGATGTGTCCGAAATTGACGGACGGCATATTCGTTATGAAAGTCACATCGGCCGGATTGCGCAGCGCCAGGGTAAGTTTACCCTTTACCGACTGGGCGAAAACCAGCAATTCGGCTTCCTGGGGGGTCACCTCGAAGGTCACTGCATTATAGCTGCGCTGGGCCGGCTCCGTGCGCCCGGTTTTAGGCGTTTTATCGGCCGTGGTCTGGCCGGTTGCCAGCACCGTCACATCCTGCAAAACCGTGAGCGTAACGGTTTCCACTGCGCCGCCGGAGTTGGTGGAGGGGAGGGAAAAGGTGCCCAGGACGTCAACATGGTCGTTCGGCTTGATCATGGCGCTGACCGATGCGACCGCATCCACGGAAATGGACACGGCGCGCATGGACGGATTGATCATTTCCGCGAGCCCGCCCCGGCCTTTGAAAGGCACGTCAACATCCGACCATTGGATCGGGCTGCCGCGGCTGATGTTATAGAGCAGCTTTTTTCCGATGATTTCCCTGGCCGATTCCGGATCGATCGCGCGGTCGCCTACGTTGCTTTGAAAAACCAGCGACTTTGCCAGATCGTTGGCTTTAAGTACCGTTCCGGCCGGCAGTTCGTGCTCTGCGACAACAACGAAAATACGTTTTGCATTGCCGATGATGCGTTCGCGCTCATGGCGCAAATACTTGCCTGTCAGCCAGAAGGCCGCCAGGCCGGCCACTATGGCTATGACCAGAATCAGTTTTTGTTTCATGTATTTCTCCTGGTATGACAACACATAAATTACGAAACATAAAGCCTCGGGAAGCATCCCCCTTATACTGTTTCGTTATGTGTCAGGATGCTAGCTAGAACATATATGCGGTATTGAAGAAGATATAAAACTGTCTTTCGTGAAAACTTGTGATGGAGCGGGCAATCTCGTTGTTCTGCGAGTCATACGCATATCCGTAATCATCGCCGTTGCCGAAGATGTAATTCACGCCCAGGGACATTGTGACGTTCTCCAGTTCACGGCCTACGCTGCAGGTCAGCCCGTACTCGTCAATCTGGCCGGGATATCCCTTGTCCACGTTTGCCAGGGTGACATCCGGGGCGGAAGAGGGCGTGAAATAACATCCGGCGCGGATGGGGTAGGCGCTGTAAATGTAATACTCGGCGCCGGCGTTCAGATCAACCACGGCTTGATTGACATATTGGGCGACCGCCGGTTCGTCGGTTTCGTCGAACTGCCCCTTGAGCCGGTTGTAGGAATTCGCCAAATGCCAGGTGGCATCAATTCCGATGCCGTAAGCCTTCTCTTTTTCCCACCCGATACCGGCTTTGAATTGCGCCGGAATCCTGTCCTGCGCGTCCATGTTGTCGGAATGCGCAAATTCCTTGACAAATTTGCCGTTCTCATAAGCGGACTCGTTTTCCTGGAATTCGCCATTTCCCCACAGTCCCATGGTCGGAGCCTGGGCGGACACGCCGAAGCGCCAGCGATCGGTCGGACGATATTGCACGCCGGCATTTGCCAGCAGGGAAAAGGTCTTATATTTCAGACTCCTGGTGCCGGAATACGAAAATTGATCGATGTATACGGTCTGCAGGTCATTATATGTGCGATAAACCCCGTATACGCCGACGCCCACCGACAGCTCTTTTGAAAAAGCATGCGCCGCCGAGGGGCCGACCCAGATCGTCTGATCGTTGAGGCTTACATTATAGTAATTGTTGTACTTTGGAATGGCGAGTATGTCGGAGAGGGAATAATTGTATGGCACGAACGCGGCCAACCCAATGGCGGTATTGGTGGCCGCAAAAAAGACAAGTCCCATGGCGGGCGGGACAGTGATGAAGGAGGAGGTCTTCAGGTCTTCGTCGGGATAAAGCATTCCGTCGCCGCGGTACCTTTGCCAGCCGTACAAGCTGGCGGCAATGGAAATGGTGCTTTGCTTGGTGTATGCCAGGCCCGCGGGATTATAATAAGCGGCATCCAACGCCGTGCCCAACGCCGCGCTGGCGCCGCCCATGCCTGCAGCGCGATCGCCGACCACGTATTGCTGATAGTTGGCCTCATTGGCCTGCAGAGTCGGCGCAAGCGAGACAGCGCCCAAAGCTATTGCGCCGAAAAACGAAACGACCTTCACCATCCTGTTTGTCATTAACATTTCCTCCTTGTGTGTCCGGGCCGGAATCCGGCTGCCGGCTTTTGGCAATTAGCCCGGAACCTAATGTCTGCCCCATGAAATGTCAATCCCGAATTTTGCGCAGAATCGCGTTGCAAAACGGAGTGAATCAATTATCATAAGGCCCATATTTTTTGAACAGGAACAATATCGGCGGTCACACGGTGAAAAAAACATTTGTCGGGATAGGTTTCGGTCCGATCCAGGCCGGTCTTTTCCTCTATGAAGCCTTTCGTTCCGGCAACTTTGGCCGCTATGTAGTGGCCGAGGTCATGCAGGAGGTTGTCGATACGGTGCGCGGCAACGCCGGGAACTGTTGGATCAACATTGCAACCGGAACGGGCATCAGGCAATGCGCCGTTTCCGGGGTTGAAATGTTCAATCCGCTGAAAGACGATGATCGCCGGGCCCTGGTCGCCGCCCTGGCCGAGGCCGACGAGGTGGCCACCGCGCTTCCGAGCGTTGCGTTTTATTCAAAGGGCGAAAAAAAATCAGTCGCGTCATTGCTGTCCGACGGCCTTAAGGAACGCCTTGCCGCGGGATGTAAAAAACGTTGCGTCGTTTACGCCGCCGAGAACCACAACCATGCCGCCGAAATTCTTTGGGACGCAATGCTTCCATTTTTGCGGAATCGCGCCGCGGAGGCCGAAAAATTCGCGCAATGTCTGAACACGGTCATCGGCAAGATGAGCGGGGTGGCGGCGGATGAGGATCAAATCCGCGAACAGCGCCTGATGAGAATGGCCGGCAATGCCGGGCGCTGTTTTTTGGTGGAGGAATTCAACCGGATATTGATCTCGAAAATCAAATGGCCGGACTTCGCGCGCGGCATAACGGTTTTTGAGGAGAAAGACGATCTGTTGCCGTTCGAGGAAGCCAAGCTCTACGGCCATAACGCCACGCATGCGCTGCTGGGATATCTGGCGCGCAAAAAGAATTACCGCTTCATTTCCGACGCTGCCGGCGATAAGGAATTGCCGGGATTGGCGCGCGCGGCTTTCATAGATGAGTCCGGCGGCGCCTTGTGCCGCAAGTATCATGGTCTGGACGAACTGTTTACTCCGGCCGGATACGCCGCCTATGCGGATGACCTCCTGGAACGCATGTTGAATCCCCATCTGCGCGACATGGTTGCAAGAGTGGTGCGGGACCCCAGGCGCAAGCTGGGCTGGGACGACCGGCTGGTCGGAACCATGCGGCTGGCGTTAAATCAGAAAATCGAGCCCAGGAAATACGCGCTCGGCGCCCGGGTGGCCCTGGAAATGCTGGCTGAAATGGAAAACGAAAAAGACCACAATAAACTGCTCGATTCGGTTTGGCGTGAAAACGCTGCGGCCGAGGACGAAAAAAATAAAATCAAAAGAATGATTCTATGAAAATTATATCGACGATCAGGCATGGCCGCCGGGGCTGGCTGCTGGACAGCGGCATTATGTCGCTTTTTTTGATGAAAGGCGGCGGACATATCGCGGATTTGCGCCTGAACGGCAAGGAAAAAGTCAACCCCTTCTGGGCGCCGCCATGGAAATCAATCGAGCCCTGGAACTATCGAAAACAGGATGCCGGCAAATACGGAGGAAAACTCCTTTCCTGCATTTATGGGCACAACCTGTGTTTGAGCGCTTTCGGCGATCCTTCGCCCGAAGAGGTAAAATGCGGACTTGGCTGCCATTACGAGGCGCCTGTCGCGCGCTGGGCCCGCGTCCGCCAAAAGGTCGGGGGCCGCGCCCTGTGTTTTGAATATGGTTGCGATTTGCCTGCCGCTCAAATGCGGCTCGATCGCGCGGTTTTCATGCGTTCCGGCTCGAACGTTGTAAGAGTCAGGGAGACCATAAAAAATCTGGCGCGGCGTGACGTGCCGTTCACCATTTGCCAGCATGTCACCTTTGGTCCGCCTTTCCTTGAGCCGGATGTGACCGTTTTTGACATGCCTGCAACCCGGGGGCGGACTTTTCCGGCGGAATTCTCCAATCTCCAGCGTTTAAAGATGAACGAGAAATATAAATGGCCGAAAGGTCCGGGACAAAAGGGAACTGTAAATTTGCGTTTCATGAGCAAGGGCCGCTATGGCGATTATCACGCAAACCTGATGAATCCGGCGAGGGAAAATGCCTGGTTCAGCGCGGTAAATCCCCGGCTTGGCCTGATGGTCGCTTATGTCTGGCAAAGAGCGGATTATCCGTGGGTGGGTGTGTGGGAGGAATCCTGCGCGCGCAAGGAGCCGCCCTGGAACGGCGGAACTCTGGCGCGCGGGATGGAGTTTGCCAACACGCCGTTTCCGATCGGACTGCGCAAGTCCGTGGATTTGGGCACATTTCAGGGCCGGCGCGCTTATGCCTGGCTGCCGGCGCGCGGCAGGGTGGCGCATGAGTATTCATTGCTGGCCATGCAAGTCGGCAAAGATTGCGCCGGGGTGACGAACATTACCTCCGGAAAACAAGGGTTCGGCCTGCAACTGCTTTCGGATTCCGGAAAACATGAAAAGATTGTAACTTGACGCATAGGAATTTTCCGCCAGAGGCGGATCCGCCTTCGGTGGACAATGTTGCCTAGGAACCGTCGCGCGGAGCGCGACGGCCACCATTAAGGATGTCCAGGTGGGCCGGGCGCTCCGCGCGCGGCAGTTGCCGAAGGCCTAACTTGGGGCAAGTTGAATATTGCCATTTCGTGCGTACGGAAGGCGCTTTATTTGACAGTTGCGCCCGCGGGAATTTCGCCCTCCAACGTCACAATCTTCAGGGTGTCGCCCTGAGAGGCGGCCAGCAGCATGCCGTTCGATTCGACCCCGCGGATTTTCGCCGGCTTCAGGTTGGCAAGCACGACGATTTTTTTGCCGATCAAATCTTCAGGTTTGTAGTATTTGGCAATACCGGCCACGATCTGGCGTTTTTCAGTTCCGAGATCAATCTGCAGCTTGAGAAGTTTGTCCGTGCCATCCACTTTTTCGGCGGAAATAATTACGGCGGTGCGCAGTTGAAGCTTGGCAAAATCGGCATAATCGATTCTGCCGGCGTTTTCCGGTACCGGCCCGGTTTTGGGGGCATCCGGTTTGGCCTTTTCCACGGCAATTCTCGGAAACAAAGCGGTCATCCCGCCCACGACGGTTCCGCCCTTGGTTTTCCCCCAGGTTGCAAGATTGTCCATGCTTGATTCGATTTCCGTTAATCCTAGGATACTCCGCAGTTCGCGCATTTTATCCGGCATGACCGGAACGAGCAGGGCGCTTACAATTCTCAGGGTTTCGCAGGCATGATAAAGGACGGTTTGCAACGCACCTTTGTCCGGCAGCTTGGCCAGGGTCCACGGCTGTTTGATTTCAAGGTAACGGTTGCATTCGCGGACCGCGCCGATTACCGCGGCAATTCCGAGGTCAAACCGCATGTTGTCGACGCTATTGTTCATGGTTTTGGCGGCGGCCAGAACTGCGCCCTGCAATGTTTTTTCTGCCGGTCCTTCTTCTCCGGACTGGGGAATTTTTCCCTCGAAATTGGCCTGCACAAGTTTCAGCACCCGGCTCAACAAATTGCCCAGGTCATTGGCAAGATCGGCGTTGTAACGCCGCACAAAGGCGTCCTCGGTGAAGCTGCAATCCTGGCCCATGACCATTTCGGCCATCAGGAAATAGCGAAAAGCGTCCACGCCGTAACGTTCGGCCATTGCCAGGGGATCGACCACGTTGCCGAGCGACTTGCTCATCTTGGCCTCCCCGGTCAGCCACCAGCCGTGGGCAAAAATCGTTTCCGGCATTTCAAGCTTCAGGGCCCTGAGCATGATCGGCCAATAAACGGTGTGGGTGGTCAGAATGTCCTTTGCCATAAGGTGATAGGAGGCGGGCCACCATTTTCTGAATTTCTCGTCGTCGTCAAAACAGCCGATGGCGCTGATGTAGTTGATGAGCGCGTCAAACCAGACGTAGGTTACAAAATCGGGGTCAAAGGGCAGGGGAATATCCCAGGGGAGCCGGCTTTTCGGCCTGGAGATGCAAAGATCGTTCAGAGGTTTTCTGAGAAAGCCGAGCGTTTCGTTGCAGCGGTAGTCCGGCTGGATGAATTTGGGATGGTCCTGGATGTATTTTATGAGCCAGTCCTGGTAGGCGCTCATCTTGAAAAAATAGTTCGCTTCCTTGATTTGTTCGAGCGGCCGGCCGCATTCGGCGCATTTTATCTCTTCCATGTCTTTTTTGGTGTAGAAGCGTTCGCAGGGAGTGCAATACCAGCCGTCGTATTCGGCCTTGTAAATCTCGCCCTGGTCGAAGAGTTGCTGCAGGGCTTTCCGGACAATGCGCACGTGCCGTTCCTCGGTGGTGCGGATAAAGTCGTCATTGGCGATGTTGAGTTTTTTCCACATTTGCTGGAACCGGACCACGGTCCGGTCGGCCTGTTCCTCGGGGGTGATGCCGGCCTTTTCGGCCGCACGCTGGACCTTCTGGCCGTGTTCATCGGTGCCGGTCAGGAAAAAGGTCGGCTCGTTGCGCAGCCGGTGGCAGCGGGCGAGCACGTCGGCCAGGATGGTGGTGTAGGCGTGGCCGATGTGCGGCACGTCGTTGACGTAATAGATGGGCGTGGTGACGTAAAATGTTTTTTTCATAACGGAAAAAAACGTATTATACGTCCTCTCGATATGCAAGCTTTTTCGTTGACCGGACGGAGAGTTTACAATAAATTACCGGATCTATTGAAGACACAGGAATTTAACGCCATACTGCGGATTAAGCGGATGCAGCCGACAGAAAGTTTTTTTTCATATTCGTGTCAGCCCGTGCTGATCCGCCAAGGCGGAAAATCAGTGCAATCAACGGTTGGTTACCTTAGGTTTAAATAACATGATGTTTATATCCAGATTCAACAAGCTGATCCGCAACAGGATCATGTGGGGCATCTTCGCCTTTATCGTCGTGATTTCGTTCGTGGCCTGGGGTACCTTTACGGGCAGCGGCGGCCGCGGGGCCGCTGAAGAAGAAAGCGCCGGCAAACTATACGGCAAGGCGGTTTCAGCCGAGAAGTTCCGCAAGGAATATTTCAACACCTACCTTTCCATGTCCCTGATGTTCAGCCGTCCCCTGAATATCACCGCGCAACTGAACGATTTGATGCGCAAGCTGACCTGGCGCCGGATGGTTGTTCTACAGTCAGCGGCCAGGCTTGGATTTACCGTGCCGCCCGACGAGGTCGCCGGCACCATTGAGCAGCAGCCGTTTTTTGTGGAAAAAGGCCGGTTCGACAGGAACCGCTATCAGGCGTTTATCCAGACTTTTCTCCCGAAAATCGGCGCAACGGAGGCGCAGTTTGAAGCGCAGGTGGCCGAAGAGTTGTTGATAAACAAGGCCAGGCTTTTGCTGTCGCAGGCCGTATGGGTTGCGCCTTTCGAGGTCGCCCAGGTGTTTTCGCAGGTCTACGACACGCTTGTCGTCAGTTACGTCTGCCTGAACCGCGACGACTTGCGCCCCAAAATAAAAATTTCCGACCAGGAGGCGCGGCAATATTTCACGGCGCACCGCGAGGATTTTAAAGTGCCGGAAATGATGCGGGTCAAATACGCCTGCTTCCCCTTTCAAAAATTCATCGACAAGACCGTCCTGTCGAACGAGGTGCTGCGGTCTTATTACGATGACAACATCGAGCAGTTTTCGGTAAAAACCACCAACGGCTGGGTGCCCACGCCGTTTGAAAAAATAGAAGACGAGATTCGCGAAAAGTTGGCGACCGAGAACGCCGTGAATGCCGCGGGCGACAAGGCCCTGGACTTCGAGGTTTCCCTGGCCCCTGACCGTTCCGGCAAGGCGCCTTCATTCGATGAGGCGGCCCGAACTTTCAACGTTTCCGTTCAGACCTCGCAATTTTTTGCGCTCAAGGAGAAAGCGCCCGGACTTGAGGTCGGATTGGACTTTAACCAGGCCGCCTTTAACCTGCGCCCCACGCCGGATGATTATTTCAGCCATCCGCTCAAGGGCTCGAACGCCTGTTACGTCGTAGCCTATGACAAGCGGCAGGATGCGCGGCTTCCGGAATATGACGAGGTGAAAAACGAGGTCATGGCCGCCGCGGTCGAAAAAGCATTGGATGAAAAACTTGCGCAGACGGCCGGAGAAATGCGCCGCGCCGCGGAGGCCGGTCTTGCAAAGGGAAAAAACTTTGCTGCCGTCATGAAACCTTTCGGCGTTGAGGTGGTGACCACAGAGGCGTTTTCCGCGAAATCCGGCTTCCCGGTAGATGACGAGAACGCGGCCCTGGCGCTGCTGAAGGCGGTTTTGCAGCTCAACGGCGGCGAACTTTCCGAAATAATTCCGCTCAAGAGCGGGCTGGCGCTCGCCTATGTCGATTCGCGCAAGCCGGCCGACCAAACCGTTCTTAAGGCGATCAGGGGCGAGTTGGAATCGTTCATCAAGCGCAAGCGCATGGAAACCGTGTTTTACGAGTGGCAGGAGTGCCTCCTCAAAGAGGCCGCATTTGAAGACTTGACCAGCCGGAAAAACGCAAACCTGCCGCCCGAAGAGGAAAGCGAGAACAACGGGGAAGCCGATCTTTGAGTCTACGGGAAACGCTCGACATCCAACGTTCAACTTTGGAAAAAGCCGAATTTAGAATTCAAAGCATAGGAATTTTCCGCCACGGGCGGATCCGCCTTCGGCGGACAAAGTTGCCACAAAATTCACAAAATAATATTTTTTTTGTGATTTTTTGTGGCTAATGATCTCTTAAAAGCTGCGGCCTTTGGCCGCCTAATTTGATCTCGGCGGAAAATAAAATGGCACATTTTACTGACCACATGGAGGGCGAAGCTGCGCTGAGCCGTGATTTCAGCGGCATTAATTCGGCTCGCCACAGGCTCGCCCTCCAGAAATGTGCCATTTTATTTTCCGGACAGTATTCAAAAACACCTGGTTATTTTGCACCCCGGATCAGGAAGTCTGAAGTTGAATGTTGTGACTTTTCTGCTTTTTCCGGAACCGCCGGACCATGGCAAAGAAGCGCCAGGTGTCCCGGAAGGGTCTGATTTTGCTTTTTTCATCTCCGCGGTAAATGACGCGGATCGGCACGCTGCCGATTTTAATTTTGTGCGCGGCCAGCCGCAGGAGCGTTTCAGATTCGGCCGCGTATCTGCTTGCTTCCGCATCCAGATAAGGAAGGACTGAGGCGCCGTACAGTCTGTAACCGCTTTGCGTGTCCGGCACCGTTTGGCCCATGCCCCGGCTCAAATACCAGCTCATGAAGCGGTTGGTCATTTTTCTGACGAACGGCATGCCTTTTGGCGCGGTCATGCGGTTGCCGACTAACACCGATACTCCCATGCTCCGATAGGCCGTAACAAAGGAGGGGATATCTTCGGGCGCGTGCTGCCCGTCGGCGTCCATGGTGATGATGAATTCGAAGTTGTTTTTGGCGGCATAAGCAAAACCGGTGTTGAGGGCTTTTCCTTTGCCCAGGTTTTTTTCATGCCGGAGCACGACCGCCCCGGCGGCCGCGGCTTCTTCCGAGGTTTTGTCAGGGGAACCGTCGTCAACGACTATAACGTCGGCGACGTATTGCCGCGCCTGTTGCACGACGGCGCGAATGCGTTTTTCCTCCAGGTACGCAGGAATTAGCACACAGCCTTTTTGCATGGTTTGCGGCATGGATTTATTCACCCCCGCCATCTGACCTGCGAGTCTCAGCGTTATTTTCATTCCAGAAATTCTCAAAAATGAACCATTGAGTCGGATTTTGCGCGATCTCTTTTTCCATGATTGCGCTAATTTGCGTTTCGATGTCGCTGAGAGTGGAGCGGTCGGACACCAGGATGGGCGGGTAGAAGCGCAGCAGAAACGTGTCGTCGTTCTGGCGCAGAACAAAAAGGGGCACGATCGGCGCTTTCGTATGCAACGCCATGCGGGGCGGTCCGCTGGAAAGCAAGGCCGGCTTCCCGAAAAAAGCTATGGGGTTGCGGTGGGCGGTGAAATCCCGATCGGCCAGCATGCCCACGCACTCTTTTCTTTGAAACGCCTGCAGAACGCCGCGTGCGGCCTGGCCGATGGGTATTAATTGCATACCCCTTTGTTTGCGCTGCTTTTCAAACAGCTTGTTTATTTTTTCCAGGCGTTGCGGCAGGAAAACCACGTTGACCCGGTAGCCGAGCGCGGCCAAAATCGCTCCGCCAAGTTCCCAGTTGCCGATGTGCGCGGTGATCAGAAGCACGCCCTTGCCCAGGGCGCGCCCCTGCTCCAGGTAGTCGAGGTGCTCAATGCTGACCAGTTTTTTGACTTCGGCCGCCGTCATGCGGGAAAATTTAAAAAAATCAACCAGGTACTTGCCGAACAATTGAAAGGTCTTGCGCGCCATCTGGGCCAGGGTTTCCTCGGAGGCGTTCACGTTTCTGGCGCGTAAAATGGTGGCCAGGTTCGTCATCACCGCGCGCCGCCCCTGAATATCCTTCGCGAAAAAACGATCGGACAGACGCAGGGCAATCCAGTATGAAAATCGCCGCGGCAGCGCGCGGCTGAGAACCTGCGCCAGGCGGTAGGAAAGATAATTGTCATTGACCATAGGGGAAAATTATTATGATTTCCCGCGGAAGAAGGCAAGCATTATCGAGTCCGGGCGTTCCGGAAAAAATTCTCCGCAAGGTAGGAGGAACGCACCAGCGGACCGGAGGCCACCCACTTGAATCCCATTGCCAGGGCGCGTTTTTCGTATTCGGCGAACAGTTCCGGAGTGACGAATCGATCTGCCGGCCAGTGCTTTTTGGATGGCGCCAGGTATTGTCCGATGGTCAGATATCGGCATCCGGCATCGAGCAAATCGCGCAGCGCCTCGTAAATCTCCTCGTCGTTTTCCCCCATGCCGGCCATCAGGCCGGACTTGACGATCCGGGCGTTTTTTGAGGCGGCGGCGTATTTCAGCACCGCTAGCGAACGCCGGTAATCGGCCTGGGGGCGCACGAGCGCCTGCAGGCGTTTCACGGTTTCGAGGTTATGATTGAAAACGTCCGGCCTTGCCGAAAGAACCGTGTCCAGGGCCGATTCTGATCCGTTGAAGTCCGGGGTCAGCACTTCGATGGTTGTTTGTCCCGCGGTCAACTTTCTGATTGCGCTAATTGTTTCCGCAAAAGCCGAGGCTCCGCCGTCGGGGAGGTCGTCGCGGGTTACGCTGGTTATCACCGCGTGCTGCAAGTTGAGTTTTTTGATGAGCTGCGCCGCGCGTTCCGGTTCCTGCGGGTCGAGCGGGGCCGGTGTCCCGGCATGGCCGTCCGGAGAAGCGACGGCGCAAAAGCGGCAGTTGCGCGTGCAGACGTTTCCCAGGATCATTACCGTTGCGGTGCCGCGGTTGAAACATTCCTGCCGGTTCGGACAGTGCGCGCTGTCGCAGACCGTATGCAGATTTTGCTCGTCAAGCAACGATTGCACCAGGCCGTATTTACCCCCGGTTTTGAAGCGAACCCTGATCCATGGCGGCAGTCTTTGCATAAGAAAAGTATGAAGGCGGAAGACGATTTGTCAACAGCGATTACTGAAAAACCAAGGCCGTGTTGCCCAGTTGGGCAACACGGCACCTTGACACAGTCATGCTCGAAAAGTACGCATGGCTTGCAATCGTTTTGCTTGACAACGGCCGGAAAACAACTAAATTTCCAGCCTGGTAATCGTTTTCAAGAAAGGTGACGACGCAACTTTATCCCCCCCCCCGTTAGAACATGAAAACATGGCAAATCATTGGAAAAATATCGAAGCGATTTTATCAACTTCCGGATATCAAGGGCGCCGGGAAAATGATCCTGGATCCGGTTTGGGCGCTTAAAACCCACAAAAGCGGCACAAATGAATTAATGCACGTAATCCGGGGCAACGTGGCGGTGGTTCTCGGCAAAGTCCGGCTCGAAGCCAGAGCTGGCGACACGTTGCTTATTCCAAAGGGAGTGAGACATCGGGACGAATTTGACCTGTCGGTCGGATTGGAAGCGTTTTATGTTTTTTTTGACTGGTCTCCTTGCAGGGAATATTTCAGCCTTGTCAAGCCTTTGGACGCGGCGCGGATTTGTGCGACCATGTCCGTTGAAATCGGCAAATTATGCGACCGGATGCATGTGGGTTTGAACTCCGGAACGGAAACGGATCGGCTGCTGATCAGTTCATACACGCACAATATTCTCATCCTGATTTTGCGGGAGATGATTCGAAAGGATCAGGGGCCGGCTAATGCGGAACGCCGCCGCCATGGGGAGTCCTTGCTTGCCAAGGCGAAGGAATATATAGACGTTCATTACGCGGAACCGGTTTCCCTGGAACAGATCGCCGGCGCCTTGAGGATCAGCTCGTTTTATCTTTCGCATCTTTTCAGCCGGGAGAGCGATTTTTCCTTCGTGGAATATCTGACCAGCGTCCGCATGCGCAAGGCCAAGGACCTGTTGCTGTCCGGCCGGGAAAATATCTCTGAAACCGCGTATGCCGTCGGATATAACGACAGCAACTACTTTTCAAAGGTATTCCATCGCTATTTTGGAGTCAGCCCCCAGGCCGCGCGTTGCGGTCCGGACAGGAAACAGAAGTACGTGAAATAGCAGCAAGAAAACACCTGAAATGGCAAGTTTTTCCTCTTGCGCAAACCTTCAACCCTCCCTCAGAATTGTCGGTAAGAAAACATGAAACAAATTAAAAAAGCGCGCGTAGCCATCGGCGGCATCCTGCACGAAACGAACACGTTCGCCCGCACCAAGACCGATTACAGGGATTTTATGAAGGGACGCGCTCTTGGAATGGCCAAAGGCGCCGGCATGCTGAAAGAATTCAGAGACGCAAACATCGGGGTGGGCGGCTTTATCAGAGAGGCGGAACACAGCGGATTGAAACTGGTCCCGCTCATCTGGACATTTGCCCAGCCGGGCGGCACGGTCAGGCACCAGGCCTATGTCCGGCTGAGAGACCAATTCCTGTCCGGCCTCAAGGCAGCCTTGCCGGTTGACGGCGTGTTTCTGGAGCTCCATGGCGCGATGGTGACGACCCGCTGTGAAGACGCCGAGGGGGATTTTTTGCGGCGCACGCGGGAAATAGTCGGAAAGCGCGTTCCCATTATCGCGGAGCTCGATCTTCACGCGAACATCACGCCCTTGATGGCAAAAGAAGCGGACATTTTGATTGGTTATGACACATATCCTCACGTGGATATCGCTGAGCGCGGCAAGGAAGCGGCGCGCTTGATGACTCTTATGATTCGCGACAAAATCAAGCCGGTTTCAGCGTTCCGGCAGCTCCATCTTCTGATCTCTCCTCCGCGCCAGTGTACCCTTATCTCGCCGATGCAGGATATTTTCCGCATGGTGCACGAGATGGAAAAACGGCCCAAAGTTCTTTCAATCACGTTTTCAGGCGGATTTCCGTTTGCCGATATCGGCGATGCCGGAGCTTCGATCGTGGTCATAACCGACAACGACGCTCCGCTTGCCGGGAAAATTGCGCATGAGCTGGCAAGCGCGATATGGAGGAAACGGAAGGAATTCAACGTGGTTTTAACCCCTGTACGGGATGCCATTGCTTACGCGCTTAAAACGCGCAAAGGGCCCGTGGTTTTTGCCGACGGTTCGGATAATCCCGGCGGCGGCGCGCCCTGCGACGGAACGGTCATGCTCAAGGATCTTGTGGAGGCAAACGTGCCGTCGGCCGTTGTGGCAATCATCGCAGACCCGGAAGCCGTGGCCGCGGCCGGACGGGCCGGCGCCGGAAGAATCGCGACCATCCGCGTGGGCGGCAAGACCGATCGCCTGCACGGCAAACCGCTGACGCTGACCGGCCTTGTCCGCTGGGTCGGCAATAAATCATATTTCAACAAGGGTCCCATGATGACCGGCATGCGAGTTGATATGGGACGCGCGGCGGTCTTTGTTGTCAATAATGTGGAAATCATTCTGTGCGAGAATCGGTTTCAGCCCTTTGACGCTGAGGCCATCCGCTGCTTTGGAATCGAGCCGCGCAAACGGCTCATAATCGGACTGAAATCGGCGGTCCACTACCGATCCTGCTATCAGACCATGGCAAAGAAAATATTCGAACTGGATACTCCGGGCATTCATACTCCGGATTTGACTCAGTACCGCTACCGCAACTTGCGCCGGCCGATCTATCCTCTGGACGCCATGAATTAGCCTGCGGCAATTGCCGCGCGTCTGCCAACAGTGCTACACGCAGTGTTGCGGGCGGGCGGAGCGCACGGCCCACCTGGACATCCTTAATGGTGGCCGTCGCGCTTCGCGCGACGGTTCCTAGGCAACATTGTCCACCGAAGGCGGATATCCGCCTGGCAGAAAAATCGTCATTCTGGATCCGACGGAGATACTCGCGCGCAAATGCGTGAGCCTCACGCGGGAGACCCACGCATTCTGGTCGCGCTGAGATGTTTTTTCGCGGACGCCAGATTTTGAAAATCGGATGTTTCCTTATCACTCCGCCGGTTTTTGCGCATCAATGCGCTTCGTTGCAAGTAGCTGCACATAAAAGCGCAAAAACGCACGTTTTTTGAAGCAAAAAGATGCAAGCTTTTTGCCAAGAAAGCTCCGATGCAATTGCGTTGCGCCACATTCGCCGCAACGGACAGCGCCACGATTATTGACCGGCACGATTTTGACGGCGACATTCTTGAACTCATTGAAGAAGCGCAGAAATACATCATCAAGAATATTCATATTGGTGTATCCAAACCGCTTAACAGCATAGCAATACTATATGTTGTGGCTATTCACTCTAAACTTCGATGCGGCGCAAATGATAAACTGACAATCAATCCAAAAGTTGAGGAACGGAGAAATGGTGCGCCAGGATAAATCTGTAGAAGAAGGAAGGGAGGAAAGCCAAACGGAAATTTTCTGAAAGTGGCCTTACGGGAGAGGGGAAACCCGAAACCCGTCCGGGTA
>Ga0209749_1001381_pt1 | contig 21969 bp, 12 predicted proteins | sample EPASupsiteSAE347_FD_187267 | JGI IMG/M metagenome (GOLD analysis project Ga0209749, IMG submission 187267) | Bioremediated contaminated groundwater from EPA Superfund site, New Mexico - Sample SAE3-47 (SPAdes) (version 2) | ecosystem: Environmental > Aquatic > Deep subsurface > Groundwater >...
CCGGTCATTGAAGATCAAGCTTTCGGATAGTTTTGGCCGGGAGATGTTTGCCCAGTCACTGGCAGGCAAGGAGAAGGAAATTCCATTCTCTTTCAAGCTGGAACATGCCCTGGCGCATCAGCTGGCAATTGCGGCTGAGCTTTGCGAAAAAAATGGAAGCCTTGTGCAGGAGATTGAAAAGGAATTCCCCTGCCCCGAACGGTCCCTGGATGATTTCTCATTTTCCCTTTGGGCGGGAGGAGTGCCGACTGTAACGGATTATGTGCTGCGACTTTATTCACAGGAACTGCCGAAATACGGCGTGGACACCATGCTGGAAAAGGTCAAGGCGCCGATGATGACATTTCCTGAACAACTGGACATGGAGATGGCAAATATTTCCAGAGCCAACATGATGTTCTTTCCAATGCTGGGTCATTTTGGTCCCTGGGAATATGCGAAAGGAGACGGGGGACCGATGCGGGGACGAACAAACGGTCAATATTGCCTGACAAACCCCGGCTACAAGGAAGGAGTTAAAAATAATATCGCGGCAAGCGCCAAAGTGATTGCTCCCTATGGTCCTCGCGCATACAGCTTTGGCGATGAAAACGAACTGGCCACCAAAGGCAAGGATGTCTGTTTCTCGCCGACCTGCCAGGAGGATTTCCGGGGCTGGCTGAAAAAGGAATACGGCGACTTGAAAGCGCTGAACAAGGAATGGGGAACCGACTACACGGATTGGGCGCAGGTCAAACCGATCACGCTGGCCAAGGCAAAAGAAAACGGCCAATTCGCCCGCTGGGCCGACCATAGGGAACACATGGATCAGGTCTTTGCCAATATGTTCGGATTTTGCGGGGACGCCATCCAAAAAATTGATCCTGGAGCGAAAACAGGCTCGGAAGGATTTGGGTCAATGACCAGTTATAGCGGAGAGGATTGGACCCGCTTGCTGAAGGTCATGAACCTTTGCGGACCTTATTGGAGTCTGGCAAGCGCGGCTGTTTATCCCAACAAGGAAATCGTCCGTTCATTTGCCGGCAAGGATTGTTTGATCGGCATGTATTTTGGCACATATCTGGGTGATTTCGGCCAGTTCTATTCCTATTTCAATCCAGCCTACAGCAAATATTACATGGAATCGTTCCCCTGGTATTCGCTTTTTAACGGAATGAACAGCGTATTCTGGTGGGTGGGATTTCCTTCGCAGGGACTGGGCGGCCACAGCATTTTTATGCCTGATTTTTCTCCCCTGCCCGGCTTTGCCTCGGCATCCGGTGAAATCTTGGAAATAAAATCTGGAATCGGAAAACTGCTCCTTGGTTCGGAACGCGAGGATAACGGCATTGCGGTGCATTATTCTCCCGCCTCGGTGCGCGCGTCAGAGTTCAGCAACAAGGATACCACGGTCCAGGATTCCATGTCCGATTTCATCTCCCTGCTGGAGGATGTCGGCCTCCAATACCGGTTCTTCTCGTCCGAGGAAATAGAACAGGGAAAATTGACCAAAGAAAACTACAAACTCCTGATTCTGCCCTTCAGCCAGGCGCTCTCCTCCCAGGAGGCGGAACAGATGGAGACCTTTGTTAAGAACGGCGGGGTGGTGCTGGCCGATTATGCGCCGGGGATCATGGATGAACATTGCAAGCGGCGCGGACAACCGGTCCTTGAGCAGATGATGGACACCAATTCCTGCCCCGCGATCACCAAATCCGGCAAGGGCAAGGGTATTTACGGCGGCCGGATTTTTACGGAATACATGAAACACAGGGAAGCCGGAGATGGGGCCAGAACCGTTATGCGGCAGATTCTAAAGACCAGCGGTATAGAACCAGGGATAAAAATCACCCAAAAATCCGGGGAAACATTCTGGCCGGTGGAAATCAGCGTTTTCACGAACAACGGGGCGGAATATGTGGCGCTTCAGCGTGATTACACGGTCGGCGATCTGAAGCCGGTGGAGACCGTGATCCTATTGCCCCGCCAGGCCCATGTTTATGATGTGCGCAAAAACAAGTCCTTCGGGCTCACCGACAAAATTGAACTGACCCTTTTGCCCGGCCGGGGCGAAGTGCTGGCGCTCCTGCCCTATGCGGTGGAAAAGGTCGCGGTTGAAATGAAGGGCAAGGAATGCCGCCAGGGCGAGCCGGCCAAATACAAGGTCAAGCTGGAGGCCGGCGAGGGCAAATGCGGAACGCACGTGGTCAGGCTGGAAGCCAAAGGTCCGGACGGGAAGATACTGCCGTGGTATTCACAAAACCTGCTGATCAAAGGCGGGGAATACGAGGGAATTATTCCCCTCAGTCTGAACGAAAAGGAAGGCGAATACTGTCTGACGCTGCGCGATGTGGCCAGCGGCAAAAAAACGGAAAAGACGTTCAAGGTTAATGGAGTTAACCAATGAATGATCATGTAAAAATACACGGCAAGTTTTGATATGCATGCCTCCAAAATGAAGCTCCCCGCGGCGACCTGCCCGCAACGCTGGCGCGTAGCGACTGCGGGCTGGGTAGCGTTGCAGGCGGGGCCGCGGGGCAACCTGCTCCGCCGGCTCGCCTTGGCGAAGCGCTTCGGCGAAGCCAGGAGTAGCTCTGGCTACGCAGGTCGAGTCTTTGCGGAATTTCGCCCCGCCATCTTGACTCGCCATAGCTCCTTCGGAGCGACGGCGGTTCATCCCCGTGGCAACCTACTTCGCCCAAGGGGCTACGAAGGTCAAGGGCCACGGGGTATTCCCTGGCCGAGCTCGGGCAGGCTGGCGAAGGCGAATAAAAAAGCCTGCGGTGCGGTTTTGCACACCTCTTTTGCCCCCTGTCTCCGGCCATTTTTTCGCGCCCAGCCCAAATATTCTTCAAAGTGTTTTTTGTCATTCCCGACTTGCCACGCGCTGCGCGTGGCGAGATCGGGAATCCAGAGAAATTATGCTGGATTCCCGCTTTCGCGGGAATGACACATTGAAATTTACAATTATACCCCATATAACTGATGGGTTATATTATTTAAGATAATTGTTGACATTTTAAAAAAAAAGAATACATTTTGCAACTAATAAATGGACATAAGGGTCAAAATTAATAAAATAAGAGACATTATGAATTATAATCAGGGACAACCAGTCCGGGATGTGCTGAATTATCTATTTCAGAATCAGACGGCCAGCCGGGCGCAGATTTATCGCGGGCTTGCCATGCGGCCGGGCACGGTCGGGGAAATCTGCGATCATCTTATCCGTAAGGAGCATATCTGCCCGGCCGACTCCGACCGGCAAAGAAATATCAGGTTAAAATTGAATCCTGAAAAGTATCAGGCCATCGGCGTGGAACACATGGCGGATGGTCTCATCGCCATGATCCTGGCCTCGGATTTGTCCGTAAAACTGCAAAAGCGCATCGTTATCCCAAAAGCGTTGGATGGACAGGAACGATTGCAGAGAATTGTCGCTGAAATTGACCGGTTGATTCAGGAGTCGCACTGTGGTTCCGCGCTCATCGGCCTGGGTTTTTGCGATATCGGAATGTTTGATGCAAACAGGGGCAGATCAATTCGCGCGGCGCTGTTGCCGGGATGGGATGACATGCCGGTGCGGGAAAAACTGGAGGCAAAACTGAAAATCCCCGTGTCTCTTTCAGGAAAAACTGATTCCTGGTGCGTGGCCGAACATAAGTTTGGAGCGGCAAAGGAATGGGAAACATTTGTCTGTGTCATGGTTGACCAAGGCATTGGCCTGGCTTTGATGAACAACGGAAAGCTGATTCATGGAAACCATCCGGTTTCCGGCGAACTGGGGCACGTGGTCTGCAACCCTTCCGGCGAGATATGCAAATGCGGCAGCCGGGGTTGCCTGGAAACAATTGCCGGCACGGACGCCATTGTCGGAAAAGTCCGCGCGCACATGACCGCCGTTGACGAGCGCGAATTCGGCGTTCAAGCCGCAGAATTGAGCATTGAAAATGTCATTCAAGCCGCGCAAAAGGGGCACAAACTGGCCGAGACGGTATTGTACGAAGCCGCTTGGGCCGTCGGCTTGTCTCTCGCCCGGGTTTTAACGGTTTTGGGCATAACCAATATTGTGCTTGCCGGCCGGCTGACCATGGCCGGCGAACTTTTTATGGAGCCCATGCGGCGGTTGCTGCGTCAATATTGCATTTATCCGCTGAATACCAAACTTGCAGTCGTTAGCGGCGATTGGGACGAATGGAACGGCGCGCGCGGCGTTGCCTATCGTGTCCTGGAAAATTATTTTCAAGACGGCGGAATGGTTGGTGCGGAAAAATCATGATCTCTTGGGACGGGCGACGCCCATTATGACGGCCGGCGGACGAATGAGCAATTGTTGAAAGGAAATCCATGAACAAAATAAAAGTGATTCAGATCGGACTTGGGCCCCTTGGGCAAAAAATAGTAAAATATCTCGCGGAACGTTCTTCAACATTTCAACTGGTGGGGGCGGTGGATAAAAATCCGGAGTTGATCGGCAAAAAAATTGAAACCGTATGCGGATTAAAAAACAAATTCCGATTGACGGTCAAAGCAAACCTGGCTGAAACGCTGGCCGAGGCAAAGCCGGACGTGGCCCTGCTGACCACGGTCTCCGATATAAAACGGATCACCGGACAAATTGAGGAGATTGTGGCCCATAAAATTCCCGTGGTCTCAACCTGCGAGGAGCTTTCTTTCCCCTGGAAAATCGCGCCGGCGCTGGCGCGGCGCATTGATGCAGCGGCGCGGCGCAACCGGGTGGCGGTGCTGGGCACCGGGGTTAATCCCGGATTTCTTATGGATTTTCTGCCGCTGGCGTTGACGGCCGTATGCCAGGATGTGAAACGTATCAAAGTTTCCCGTATTCAGGATGCGGCCTTCCGCCGGGTGCCGTTTCAAAAGAAAATCGGCGCGGGCCTGACCCTGGCGGAATTCAAAGCCCGCCACAAGAACGGCACCCTGCGCCATGTCGGCCTCACGGAATCAATGTGCATGATTTCCAGCCGGCTGGGATGGAAATTAACTAGAGTTCAGGATGTTCTAACGCCAATTATTGCTAAACGTGAAATCAAAACAGCGGCGATGACCATCCGCAAAGGCACGGCGGCCGGAGTGCAACAGATCGGCCGCGCCTATGAAAAAGGCAGATTGAGAATAGAGCTTGTGTTCCGCGCGGCGGTGGGCGAACAGAATCCGCGGGATGCGATAGAAATCACCGGTGTCCCTTCCCTGATCAGCGAGGTGAAAGGCGGCATTAATGGCGACATAGCCACCTGCGCCATCATCCTCAATGCGGTTGGCGGGATCATGCACGCCCCGTCCGGACTCCGCACCATGGCGGACATTGCCCCCGTGTCTTTTTTCTCGTAATGATTATGAATATTTTTGGAGGTAAAAATGAAAAAAACTGAAAAATGGATAAAAGAATGCCACACGCTGGCGCGGAAATCCAGAAGGCTCTGTTTGCAAATGACCCATCGCGGAAAGAGCGGGCACGTCGGCAGTATGCTCTCCATGGCCGAAATTATGGCGGTTTTATACAAACGCATTCTGCGCGTTTCCCCGCAACAGCCCCGCTGGCCGGGACGCGACCGTTTTATTTTAAGCAAAGGCCACGGCGGCGGATGCGTGTATGCGGTTCTCAGCGAATTGGGGTTCTTCCCGAAAAAATGGCTGATGGGCTATTATCGCGATTGTGGCAAGTTGATGGGGCACATCTCCCATCACGTGCCCGGCGTTGAATTTTCCACCGGCTCGCTGGGCCACGGCCTGCCGGTTGCGCTCGGCATGGCGTTGGCGGCAAGGCGGACCGGGAAAAAGCACCGGATATTCTGCCTGATGAGCGACGGCGATTGCGACGAAGGCAGTACCTGGGAGGCGATCCTCATGGCCGGCCAGCACAAGCTGGATAATTTAATCGGCATGGTGGACTATAACCGGGTGCAGGCATTGGGTTTTGTGAAGGATGTGATTGAGCTTGAACCTTTTGCCGCAAAACTGCGCGCCTGCGGCTGGGCCGTCAAGGAAGTCAACGGCCATGATGTCAGAGCCCTGGACAGCGTCCTTCAAAAAGTGCCGTTTGAAAAGGGCAAGCCCTCCTGGCTGATCTGCCGGACGACCAAGGGCAAGGGCGTCAGTTTCATGGAAAACACCGTGGCCTGCCATTACGGAGCCGTCAACGATCAGCAATTAAAACAGGCATTGGAAGAATTGGGGGAGAAATAACATGAGAAGCATTTTCAATAAAGTTCTTCTGGACATCGCCAAGAAAGACAAACGCATCTACATGGTGCTGGCCGATATCGGCTACGGCGAGATTGAGCCGTTCCGGGATGCCTTTCCGGAAAGGTTTTTCAATTGTGGCGTGGCGGAGCAAAACATGACCGGCGTGGCCTGCGGGATCGCCATGGAGGGCAACATCGCCATCACCTACTCCATCGCCAATTTCCCCACCCTGCGCTGTCTGGAACAAATCCGCAACGACGTCTGCTACCACAATGCCAACGTCAAAATCATCATCATCGGCGGCGGTCTGGCCTACGGTCCGCTGGGCATCTCGCACCAGGCCACGGAGGATATCGCCATCCTGCGCGCCCTGCCGAACATGGTGGTGTTCTGTCCTTGCGATTTCGCCGAGGCCGAAGCCGGGGTGCAGGCGATGATCAAATACAACGGTCCCTTTTATTACCGCTGCGGCTATAAGAAAGAACCGGCGGTCCATAAAGGAAAAATCAATTTCAAACTCGGCCGGGCAATCCAGGCCGGTGAGGGCTCCGATGCCACGATCATCTTTTGCGGCACGATCGGCAATCAGGTCATGCCGGCCGTTGAAAAACTGGCCGGCGACGGCATCAAATGCCGGGTTTTAAGCATGCACACCGTCAAGCCGATTGATAACGAGGCGATCATCAAAGCCGCCCGCGAAACCGGCGCCATTATTACGGTTGAGGAACATCAGGTCAACGGCGGCCTGGGGAGCGCCGTGGCGGAGGTTTTATGCGATGCCGGCGTTTCCCCGGAAAGGTTCAAGCGTTTTGCTTTGCCGGATGAATATATCTGCAAAGTGGGCACGCATGAATGGCTGTTGGACCAGTATGATTTGTCAACGCGTAAACTTGCGCCGGCAATTAAAAAAATTATGACATAATCAACATTACAGCTTGTCATTCCCGATCTAATCGGGAATCCAGATTCAAATAACTATTTCCTGGATTCCCGCTTTCGCGGGAATGACACTGCGGAAAGGCGCTGGCATGAACTCACGCGAACGCGTCATCACCGTCTTACAGCATAAAAAGCCCGACCGGGTGCCATTGATGGAATTGTGGATTGACGCCAAGGTTGTCCAGGCGCTCCGGCCGAACGGTTCCTGGAATGATTTGGTGGCCCAACTGGGGATGGACGTTGTCACGGTGCCCACCATGGTTTACGGGCCGGAAGAGATTGAATGGATGGATAAGGCCAACGGCCTTTTCCGAGACAAATGGGGCGCGCTCCAGCAATTGACCGAGGAGGCGGTGCCCGTGCCCGCCAATCCTCCCAGAATAGAAACGGAAAAGGACCTAGCTGAATACCGGGCTCCGGACCCGGCCAGGTCTTTGGTCATTTCAAAAATTGCGGCCCTTAAGAAAAAATATCCCGATGGCGAAAAGGCGATTGCCGTCATCGGCGAATCAGGCTGGGCGCCCGGCGTTTTTCTGCGCGGCGGACTGGAAAACATCCTGCTTGATCTGGCGCTCCGGCCGGAATTTGTCGGCCAACTAATGGAAATCGGCGCCAACTATTATTGCGAACTCTATCGGCTGACGATTGCGGCCGGAGCCGACATTATTCTGTTGGGTGACGATTACGCCGGCAAAAACGGGTTGATGATGTCGCCGGCCCAGTTTGAAGAGATCATCCTGCCCGCCGACCGGAAAGTCGTCCAGGCCATTAAAAACGCCGGCGGTTACTGCATCAAGCACACGGACGGCGATATCCGCAAAATCATGGATGCCCTTGTCTCAACCGGCCTGGACTGCCTTGGCCCCCTTGAGCCACTGCCCGGCATGGAATTACAGTCGGTTCTCAGGCGTTACCCGGGAAAAATTTCAGTGATGGGCAATATAGATGTTGATTTGTTGTCGCGCGGCACAACGGATGAGGTGGTGCTGGCGACCAAACGCTGTCTGGCAGCGGTCGCGCCGGATGGCGCGCATATTCTTTCCTCGGGCAACTCCATTTCGTCATCGGTCAAGCCTGAAAATTTTCTGGCCATGATTAACACGGCCAAAAGCTTCGGCCATTATCCCATCAATCCCATCTCCCTGCTTGGGCCCTGAATATTATGCTGAAAAATCAGCCCTCTTCCGGTTTCCGGCCTTCCGGCTTATAAATCAATTTTTCCACAATGCCGGCCAACCCCTGCCCGTCCGTCTGTTTTTTATAATAAACCTCCACTATGTCGCCGACCGAAAGCTTCTCCAACTGCTCTATCCCCTCAAGCTTGCTTTCGGGCGCCAGTTGAAATTTCAACGCTTTCTTTATTGCCGTGTTCCCTTTGGAGTCCACGGTTTCCACGGTCAAGACCTTCTTTATTTTATCAATGCCCATCACCGCCCCGAATGTGTATTCGGCGGCTTTGGGCGCGGCTTTCGGTTCGGCCGCTTTTTTCCCAAGCTCCACACCGGAGCTTATAAGCTCAATCATGGAGGCCGCCTTTCCCGTTGACTGACGCTCGCCGCTGCCCTTCACCTCCAGCCCCTGCCAGGAATAGGGTTCCAATTCCATCTTATGCCCGTCCACCGTCACGGTCTGTTTTTCCGCGCTGTCGTTTGAGACAAGAATCAGTTCTTTTCCTTTCTCCCCATTCTTCTCCCAGCGCGAGGCCAGCACCGGTGGAATTTTTATCTTGGTGGCGTATTTTCCGCTCTTGTCGGACCAGCGCGCTTCCCGCGGATTTGTTCCTTCAACCACAGTATCCCTTAACCTTTCTCCGGAGGCCACGTAATCACGGTATTTCAAGCGCATATCAATCGTGGCGTAGGTAAACTTTATTTTGGGGTCTTCCGGCGCGGCCTTGAGCTTGATTAACTGCGCCAGCGGACCTCCGCTGATGGCGCTTCCCGGCATGTATCCCAGGTGGGTTGAGAACGCCAGGGTGCTGGTGAAATCCTCATCCCGTTCATACGGCGGCCACATCCACCATCCGTTGTATTCCAGAAACCCCTGATAAACCGTGGAAAACAACGGAATCGCGTATTCCACCCCGATCAACCCTTTGTGATAAGTGACATGCATCACATCCAGCAAATACTCCGCCGAACCGGATTCGCATACCAGAATCGCCGACGGATTCTTTTCCAGAACTTTTTTGCAAAGAGCCCGGTGTCCTTGGGTAATATACCGCCCATAGCCCAGGGGATGGCCGTGCGTTTTGTTATAGCAGGGCAAGGCCTGATGCGGAAATGTGTCAAAATACGCCATGGGCGCATGGTAATCTTTGAGCATCTTATCCGTCACGTTCACGCTATGCTCAAGATATTTTCCGTCCCCAAGACACGCCAGCTCATACTTGAAAAATATCTTTATCTTATCAATAACGCCGGCGTCCCTGCCCCAATTCTCCCTCAGCAATTTCTGCTGGCTTGCCAGAAGATCGGATGGCATCGGAAATTCCTTCAGCCGCGCTATTAAACCCTCATCCACCGGACCGGACCAGGCTTTCTTCAAATCCGCCTTGTATTGCCGGGCGTTGTTCACCAACTGTTGGGCGCCTTTTGGAATCTCTTTCCTTCGGTTTTCTGGAATGGAATCCGTAGTGCTCCAATATGTTGTCGGCACAATGCCATCCGCATTCCGCAAAGTGCTTTCTTTTAGAACAGCATAAACTTCTTCATCATGGGGCACGAGGCCGCTAAATATTAAATAAGGCGCGAGATAAATTCCATCCTTCTGGAGGTCTATATTTGCCTGAAATTCTTTTTCATCCGCCGCGGGTAAAAAGGTTGAAGATGAAATCCCGGCATTGAAGTAAGCGCTCCAATTCATATACTGCGCGCCAAAGAATCTACTGCCTAAGATTTGCTTTGCCGCCATGATCCCCTTCCTCGCCCATTCCGGCCTTCCGGCAAAACCACTCCAATACTGCATTTCCTTGAACCAGGACGGCGTATTCGGCCGGTCATAAATCTTGCCCTTGGCGCACCACCATTGCTTACGGGCCCATTCCTTGTAAATGAGCGCCGCCTCATACCATCCACCTTTATACGCGGTTGTTACCACCGGATAGGGGCTTTTGAAACCAGTCCCCTTCTGGCCCGTGTTCTCCGGGAAATGAACGATATAGGCCCGGTAACCTTTGCCGCGATGCGTTTCATCAAGATCTTCCTTGGCAACCACAAAATCTTTCACCCAGCCCTCGCTGTCCGGCGTCCAGATCATCACACCTTGGTCATCATTTTCATACGCTATCATTTGCAATGTCAATTCGCCCGGGTATCTATCCCAGTAGGCGCATTTCTTGTTGAAGAGGTCCGGAACGCCGCCTGTTTCCGAGCGGCTGGCCCACCCGGGGAGAACATCGCCTCTTCGCATTGCGTATGACATGGGGATTCTCTGCCCAATGCGTTTTCCCAGCACAAGGTAGTCGTTCTCCAGCGCCGGCAGGAACAGCATGGGATATTGCACCTCGGCCACGCCCCAGTCGCCCTTCGGTGTAATTTCTATTGTCCAATTGATGCTGTTGCCTTCATTTTTTCTGCCGATCCTGACCCGGCATTGTTCATGCTCAGCAGTGCCGTCAGGTTTAAGATCTTTATACAAACCCTCTACCGTGGCCGGCGCCCGCCAATCGCCGTTCTTCCAGAGAATTACACGGTAGGCCATTGCATCAACCTGTGCCGGATAAGAGGCGGACAAAGGTTCGGGTGGAACGGAGGGCATGGCGCTTTGCGGACATGCGGCCGGCTTTTCCATACAACCGGTAAATGTTGCGAGCAACAAAGAAAAGCAAGGAATCAATACTCTTGTGATTTTCATGTTTATCTCCATATTTCAGCCGTCACATTCTGCAACGCAGGGTTCATTTCTTGAAAATTTTTAATATGAATTCGCGCAGGCCGCCGGCCACCGCCGGCTGGCGTCCTGCATCAATTTCAACCTCTATGCCCTTCCATGAAAAGGGCGCCATATCAATTTTACGGCCTTCAATTGTAACCGTATACGGGTTTGCGGAATGATTGGAAATCAAAATCAGGCCCTTGTTTGCCTCATGATTTCTGGCCCATTTTGACACCTGAATGGGGGATATTTTAATTTTCTCGGGAGCACTACTTCCCTTTGGGTACCATTGCAGCTCTTGCGGAGGGGGCCCTTCAAAAGCAGGGGGTTGCAGGCGGACACCGGCGGCAATGAAGTCCCGGTATTGCCTCCTGATATCCACGCCGGCAAGGAGGAATTTCATTTTTGCATCCTCAGTCCCGCACCCCTGGCGGATTAATTCGGAAAGAATGCCACCGCCCACGGCCCCGCCCGGCAAATAGCCATAATGAAGCGATCTGGCAAAACAACTCGTAAAATCCTCGTCTTTATGGAAAGGCGGCCATATCCACCAATTGCTGTATTCCAGATATCCCTGGTAAATGCTCGCGAAGAGCGGGATGGCGAATGTCCTGCTCATGCCCTTGTGGTAGGTTATGTGCATCACATCCATGAGATACTCGGCTGAACCGCTTTCGCAGGCCAGAATAGCGGCCGGATTTTTTTCAATGATTCTGCGGCATAAATCGCGGTTCCCCTGGGCGATAAACCGTCCGTAACCCAGAGGATGGCCGTGGGTCTTATTGTAACAAGGCAAGGCCGTGTTGGGAAAACAATCAAAGTAAACCATCTCGGCCCTGTAATCCTTGAACATTTTGTCGGCCACCTCAAGGCACGCATCCTGATAGAATGGATCCGCCAGACACACCATCTGATCTTTTTTGCAAAATGAAATCCGGTCAATAACATTGGTATCTTTTCCCCAGTTGTCCCTTATGACTTTTTCCTGCGCCTTTCTGAGGGAATCATCCATGGAAAAGCCGGCCAATTCCACCAGCAAGGCCTCATCCAATGGCCCATTCCAGGCCTTGCGTAGCCTATTTTGAAAATCGGCCATGCGCTCCGCCAACCGGATTATATCGCGGGGAAGATTGTTTGTATGAGAGAGATAAACTTTTGGCGGGAACTCGGTAAAGGTGGCGGGGTTGCTTCCGTCGCTGTTTTTTATCAGGCTCCGTTGGTAGCGCGAATATATTTCGCCGTTATCGGCGCATATATAGAGAAAGACCAGGTAATGTGCCTGATGAATGTTTCTCTCCTTGAAATAGTCCACCAAAATGCTACGGAATCTCTTTGCATCATTCGGCGGCAGATAATCGGGCGAGGCGATTTCCCCGCAGTTATAATATTTTGCCCATTGACTCATCTGGTGCGTGCCCATGGTCCGGCCGGCCAGCAGTTCAATGGGCTTCTGGTCAGGGATCCAGTTATAAGCAGTAACCGTTCCCCAGAGATGCATCGCCTTGAACCAGGCCGGAGTTGAAGGGCGGTCGTAGATTTTGCCCTTGGAACACCACCATTGTTTAACAGCCCATTTCCGGTAAACACGCGCCGCCGCATACCAGCCGTTTGAGTAGGAAGTGGTTACCACCGGATAAGGACTGTTAAAGACCGTCCCTTTCTGGCCCGTATTCTCGGGAAAATGGGCGATATAAGCCCGGTACCCTTGGCCCTTATGGGCTTCATCCAGGTCAAGCGAAAGGACAAAATCCTTGACCCAGGCCTCATTGTCCGGCGTCCAGATCATACAACCCTGTTCATCATTTTCATACATGATCATTTGCAGGTTAAGGGACAGTCCCGGATAACGCGACCAGTAGATGCCTTTCTTGTTGAAAAATTCTGGCACGCCCTGGCATTCCTGCCGGAAGGCCGGCCAAGGAAGATTCTGGCCTTTTTTTTCAAGTTCCTTAAGAGGGATGCGCTCTCCGGTGCGGGTCCCGGTGACGAGAAAATCATTGGTGAGCTTTGGCAGGAATAGCATGGGATAACGCACTTCCGCAACGCCCCAGTCGTCTTTTGGCGACACGGATATGCGCCATTCTATTCTTTCCCCTTTTTCCTCCTTGGAGATGCGCACGGTGCATTCCTGGTGATGGCCTGTATTTTCCTTATCAAGGTCCTTGTAAAAACCGCTGACCAGAGCGTTTTGCTTGCTGTTGCCATTCTTCCATAACACTACCTCATAGGCAGTGGAATCGGTCTGGGCCTGGTATTTGTCCGATGCCGCCGCTCCTGCCAGTCCAGCGGCTGTCAGAATTGACAAAAACATCATTGCTGTCGTTCGCATGTTTTTCCCTTTCTTCACGGAAAAAAGACTTTTACAAAACTACAAAAAAACGTCCAAAACACTATTCTCGGCTCGGCATCCGCCGTCGCACAAGGCGCTATGGCGGACAAGGGGATGCCTCGCCCTACCTTATGTAACATTCGGGCATTAAACAGGTAGGGCGAATCGTCCGCCTGCAACGCTGTAGCACTGCGGGCAGGTCCCGATGAGCCGTCAGGTTCTTTTCTCCTTCTCATAATGAGTTTTGCAGAACTCTTCACGGGAATGGCAAGGCGACTTCCACCGTCTTCCATTCATAAGGCTCCAGTTTATAACCATGTTTGCCGATCGTTACTTTCTGGACCGTTTTGCCGGCATTGGACATAAGCAACAAGCCTTTGGACACATCGCCGTCCTTCTGCCACAAAGAGGCCGTAACCAGCGGACAATTTACCATAGCAAAAGTTGCGCCGCCCTTGTTGTTCCATCTTGCTTCAACCTTTTCGCTTCCTGCCACAGGGAGATCATTGAGCCTTTCGCCAGTGCAGAGATAGTCCTTGTAATGCAAACGGATGCTTATAATCTCATTGACCCAGCGCGCCTTGATATCATCCGGCGGAACGTTATCCAGCGCCAGCTGGCCCAGAATCCCGCCGCCCACGGCGCCGCCCGGCAGATATCCGAGATGGATCCCTTTGGCGAAGAGCGTGGTAAAATCCTCCGTTTTCTTAAACGGCGCCCATATCCACCAGTTGCAATACATGAGAAATCCATTATAGACAACCGGTAGCAGGGGGATCGCGGCCTGGCAATCTATGCCTTTCATGTAGGTCACATGCATGCAATCCATGAGATATTCCGCTGAACCGCTTTCGCAGGCAAACATGGTTCCGGGATATTTCGTCAGTATGTCCTGAAGCACTTTGCGGTTGGCCTGCGCCACGTATTTTCCGTATCCCAAGGCGTGTCCGTGGGCCTTGTTGTAGCAAGGCATCGGACTTAAAGGAAAGCAGTCCAAATAAAGGGCGCCGGCCTTAAAATCGCCCAAAACGTCATCGGCAATGCGCATATACACGCCGTGCATCTCGCTTGAAGCAAGACAGGGCGTGGCGTTATGTTGATAAAACTCCAAGGTATCTATTACCTTGGGATCCTTGCCCCAGTTTTCGCGGAGCAGGTCCTTTTGCTTTGTGCGGACGGCTTCCGGCAGTTCAAACCTGTCCATTTCATTGATCAGGGCATCGTCTTTGGCCTTGATCCAGGCCGCCCGCAGTCGCTCTTTATAGGTCAAAAGAGGAGTATAACTCTCCGGGATAGCGTGCCCAAATCCCCGGCCCTGTTCCAACTTCTTTTTTTCCAATAATGCGTCCGGATCGAAACGCCACCAAACATCAAACGTCGTCCCGTCAATTTTTGTCATCATGCCGCCGGCAATTTCTTTATACCGGTCATAGTTCATGGTGGCATAATGCAGATTTATGTAAGGAAAAGGATATAGCCCGTTACTTCTTTTTGATAAAATCCAATCCAAAGCTTCCCGGTCGTGGCATCCCAGGTGGAAGGGCTCGCTGTATCCGGCCACATTAAAACTTTCTTCCCACTGATAAAACTGATAACCGACAATTTTGCCGGGCACATAACGATTTAATTGCCCTTCTCCTTCCCGAAACCCTGACCGCATCTGATACCAGCCGATGCAATACCATGTCTGCATTTCCTTGAACCAGGCCGGCGTTTCAGGGCGGTTGTAGATTTTACCTTTATCACACCACCACTGCTTCCGCGCCCAATCCTTATAGATCAAGGCCGCATCATACCAAGTGCCGGTGTAAGGAGTGGTAACCACCGGATAGGGACTCTTGAAAGCCGTCCCGCGCTGGCCCGTGTTGCAGGGGTAATGCGCCATATAGAAAAGACAGCCCTCTTCTTTTGCTTTTTTCTCTCCGCCGAATTCGCCGGTTAAGACAAAGTCCTTGACCCAGCATTCGTCGTCCGGGGTCCAGATCATAACGCCCTTTTGGCCGTCTTCATACATGATCAGCTGCAACGTTAAAGTGCTTGAGGGATAGCGGGAGAAATAGAGGCACTTTTTGCCGGCGAGCTCAATCATTCCCTCGCGCATTGCTTCCTGCTGGGCAAGGTCCGGCTGATTTGGTCCCTTTTTCCAGTAATAGGACATCGGTTGCCGTTGGCCGATCCGCCGGCCGGTTACCAGAAAGTCGTTGGTCAATTTGGGCAGAAACAACACCGGATAATCCACTTCAAACACACCCCAGTCGCCTTTCGGAACCACGGATATTTCCCAGTGTGTGTCTTGACCATTTTGCCTGCGAGATGTGGTAACCGCACACTCCGGATATTCCTTTTCCCCTTTCGGATTCAGTTCGGAATACAAGCCGGTGATGACGCGCGGATTGGCATGGTCGCCATTCTCAAAAAGCGTGATTTGATAAGCGACCTTTGACGGACTGACAGCGTAGGCTTCATCGCCGTAGCCGCTGGCGGGAGCAAGCAGGGTTGACAGGAACATTAAGAAAAATTGTCCCGGCATGCGGATTTGTTTCATATTACCTCTTTTTTCGGATCATACGTTGAAACATTCTTCTCGTGTTGAATTATCCACGTGCTGTCTTTTAAATCAATTTTAAACAGCATTACCGGCGATGAAAACATATCATTTTACGAAACCGGGTATGCCACGCAAGAACTCCGGATTCGTAAAAAGATCGGGGGTAAAAAAGACGGACGATGGACCTGTGGTCAAAAAATGGCCGTCGGTTACTCTTTGACGCAGGCCATAGATGCACGATATTGGTTGGGCGACATTTTCATGAACCGGCTGAATAACTGGCCAAAAAAGGACGGGTAGCTGAACCCGGTCTGAGCCGCGATTTCCTTGACGCTCAGCGGGGTGGAACGCAAGAGGTCGCAGGCGCGTTGAATCCGGCACCGATGGATGTAATTAACCGGTGCAACTCCCAGTGCCCGCCGGAATAGCGTCCGCAAATATACTTCGCTTACCCCCGTTTTGCGCGCGAGATCGCCGACGGTCAATGAGGGCTCGTGCAAATGATTTTCCAGCCATTCCAGCATCGGCAGAAGGCGCAGTAAATATTCGTTCGCGAGCGCGTTATGCTCCCCGCCCAGGGGATGAAAACAATGCCCGCGATGCCGGACAATATATAACAGCACTTCCCATATCAGGCCGCGCATGGCCTGTTTCCAGCCGGGCGCCTGCAAGGCAAATTCCCGCGCTATTTTTGCCAAGGCCGGACCAAACGGCGCATCGCGGGAACCGCGCAATACATAGGGAAATCCCAGCAGCGGCAACAAGGAAATGCCGGCGTACAGAGTGGCTCTGAAACGAACGGTTACTACGGAGGCGCGATGCCGGCCCGTATAGCGGATGGTATGCGGCACACCATTTGGGACCAGCAGCATATCACCCGGCTGAAAACGAAACCGCTCATGGCGCAGACCGATTGTGAGCCAGCCCCCTCCATCCTTAAACCACTGCCAGTGAGAATCATCTATGACGCGGGGGCCAAGCGACCAGCCGGGATCATAGCGCCTTTCCCTGGCGTTAAACGGCTCAATTTTTGCCTGTTCAAGCCACCGGTTAAATATTCCGTCCGGATCGGAAACAACATCCGCATAGGCCGGAAAATCCTGCGACGCCCGGAACCAGCTTTTAGCCTCTGTTTTTCTAACCCATGCCTGTTTTGTTATCATGATAAAGTTTAAATTTTTTCGTGGCCGCTTTGAGAGCGGATTCCATCAATCCCAGCATGAAATCGGCCTCCTTTTTGCTGATGATCAGCGAGGGCGCGATTACCAGGATTTCGCCGTTATTGCGCAGGATCATCCCGTGCTGATAACACCATTCCCTGATCCACGAGCCGACGCCAAGTTTGGGATTAAACGGCGTATTTTTGGCCTGGTCCGCCACCAGTCGGACGGCCAGCAGGAGACCAATGCCGCTGATCCGGCCGACGAGCGGATATTTTCGCATCTCTTCAAGTTTCCGGCGGATATATGCGCCCATGACAGCGGCGTTCCGGACCAGTTTTTCCTTTTCAATAATATTGATGTTTGCCAGCGTGGCCGCGCAGGCCACGGTATGGCCGCCATAGGTGCTGCCGGAGCGGAATTCCGTGCCGGGACCCTTGCGGAAAACAGAAGCAATCTTGGGCGTGGTGGCCGTAATGCCGAGCGGAATAAAACCGCCGGTCAATCCTTTGCCGAGCGTCATGATATCGGGCACAACGTTAAAATGCTCGCAGGCAAACCATTTGCCGGTTTTGCCGAATCCGGTCTGGACCTCGTCAAAAATCAACAGTATGCCATGGCGGTCGCATATTTTGCGCACGCCCTGCAAATAACCCTTTGGCGGCAAGGGATAGCCGGTATTGGAGCCCGGGATCGGGTCCATGATCATGCCGGCAATTGAACCGGCGCCCTCCTGCGCGATCAAAGTTTCCAATTCCTTGAGAAGCTGTTTGCCGTAATCTTCCGACGACATGCCGGACGGCCGGTCGTTTTCACGCGCCGCGGAAACAAAGAGACAACCCGGCAAAAGCGGCTCAAAATATTCGCGGAACCATTTCAAGCCGGTAACCGACCCTCCGCCGAGCGTGGTGGCATGATAAGAATCGCGGCGGGCAATGAACTTGTAACGGGCTCGCTCGCCGCGTTCAACATGATATTGGCGTGCCATTTTCATGGCCGTCTCATTGGCTTCCGAACCGCTGTTGACAAAAAAGCTCACGGCCAGGTCGCCGGGCAGTATTTTTTCAAGTTTTCTTGCCAGTTCAATCAGCGGCGGGGTGAATGAATCCACGTAATTGGGGAAAAATTCCAGTTTGGTCATCTGTTCAGCCACCGCTTTGGTCACTTCAGGACGGCAATGGCCGCAAACCGTGGTCAGCAATGTGGCAAACGAATCAAAGTATTTTTTGCCGGCCGCGTCATAGACATAGCATCCCTCGCCCCGCACAAAAATTTTCGCTCCCCTGGCCAGCTCTGCATTGCTGGCAAAATGCGGAATTATTAGCTTCACCGCGTCTTTTTGCAGTTGTTTGATTTTTTTATTGGTCATGATGTTGTCCTCTTGTTTTCAGCCGGCAGGTCCATTGGCTGCCGGGTTGTTATCCTTGCCCAAGCGCATGCAGGATGTGGATTGGAAAATGTCCGACATAATAACGGAATGGGCCGGTTGTCCGGCCCTTCCTCATCAGCCCGGCCCCGTCAGCCCGCTCCGGATGATAAAATTCACACAGCATGCCGGTAAGCTTGAAATGGGCGCGGGCCATCTGAATGGAACGATGGATAATTTCGCGGACCGTGTCTGTGTAGCCGTAATTGGTCAACCCCACCGCGGCCCAGAAGTTCTGGCTCATCCATACCGGCCCCTGCCATGTGTCCATTTTGGCGTAATTCGGCTCGGACCTGGCTTCGGAAGGAAACGGATATTTTGTCCAGAATTCCGCCGGATTCGCAAGGTGATCGTGCACCTTTTGCGCCTGCGCCTCCGTGGCCGCGCGAGCATAGAGCGCCCAGATAACCGCGATTGTCTTTATCCTGACAAATTCCTTCCGGTCCAGATCATAATCGTAGAAAAATCCATCCTGCTCGTCCCAGAGAAAATCACGCATATTCCGGCAAAGCTCCTGATATTTTCCGGCAAACAGACGCTGATCATATTTTTCACCGAGAAGTCCTGCAAAATACGACATGTCATTATAAAATCCGGCTATCTGCCCGCACAGATCAACGGCGGCGATATTCCCCCTGCGCTCAAACCGCGACCCTTTGTCATAGCCGGATTCATACCCCTTGACATTAAGACTGAAGTCGCCATACCGGAAAAGACCGTTCTTGAGCATTCGGTTCGTCTCCCACCACGCCAGATTGCGTTTGAACGCCTTGTAGACATTTTCCACAAGGGACAGGTCCTTGGTTTTGTCGTAAATATATCTGACTGTCCAAGTATGCACACAGGGACTGGAACAGCACCGTTGAAATTTTTCCTCCGCGGTCTTCCAGCACGGGCGATAGACCGAGGGCATCATGCCGTCGTTCTGGAAAGTGTTGACAAGTCCCTGCATCACCCTGGAGGCAAACGAAATGTCCTTGAGCGAATAATCAAGGCAGGCATGGGTTAAATCCCAGTGCCCCACCACCGGGGGATAGAAAGACCGGGCAATGGATAAATAACCTCCCGTATAAACAGCATCCGGAGGAAACTTGTGAATACGGTAAAGCAACCAGCTGGCTTCCCAGAAAGCGTCCCGCTCTTTGGCCCAGCATAATGGACAATCCTTAAGAAATTCTTCGCCTTTTTCTATCACGCTTTGCATGTTAATTGCGGCTTCCGGCTCCTCTCCCATGCCTTCCGCCAGCATCGTCAGCATGCCCTTATCAATCCGTATCCGGCAAAGAGACGGCGGGTTTGCCTCAAAGACTTTTGCCTGTGCCGCCCGTGGAAAGACCGCCTGAAACCGGTCATTGACCGCCGCCGCCTGAAAATATTTTCCTGTGAGACTGTCGCCCAGCCACCGGAAGGGACCGGCTCCGATCCCGGCTGTTTCAAGCACAATTTCCGGGCCCGGCCGGCAACCAGGAATATCGGGATGGTCGCCGACGCCGTCCAGATAAGAAACGATGATGGCATCGTTGTCCCTGATCCGGATGCGCCACCGCGTCATACTGTTTTCCGAAAGCTTATCCGAACTGCGCTCGCAGGGGAAAAGATAATATTGATTCATATTACACCTGGTTAATTCACCTTTTTTTAGTTCATTGAACCTCAAAAGTCGCCTGTTTTGTCCGGCCGGTCAACATATCATAAGCCTGGATTGTCCACACGCCTTTCTTTTCGTTCACGGCCGTGTCAATCACCAGCTGACCGGAACCATCCTTCAATAAAATATTTTCCGAATAGCGCGTCTCTTTTCCATCCGGGTCTATGATTTTAACCTGAACGGGCACCATCCCCCTCAGCGCCGGAACCAGTGTGATGGCCGCGGTCAATTTATCACCACGTCCTAATTTCTGCCGGTCCAGAGAAATTTCAAGGCCCTCAATGTCCTTTTCCAGCAGGGCGATGATGCCGCCGTTGTAATCACCCAACGCCATGTTGAAGGTCACGGCCTTTTCATCTTGCGAAGCCAGGGGAATTTTTTTATGGGCAATGACATCATAAACCGCGGCAACCGGGGAAAGATTGGCTTTTACCAACGCGCTCTTTTCCTTGCTGTCATGGTTATAAAGCACGGCATAATGCATCCCCCCGGCCTGGAACGGCTCGGCATAGACCCGCTCGTCCGGCGTTTCCAAAACCGGCCTGACAAAAGTCCTGATCTCATCCGCATCAAAACGCTTTGCGCCCGGTATCTGCACCTTGGTGTTCTCATCCGCGTAAAGCTTGTGTTCCCGGCCGTAGGCGGAAATCTTTTCCACAATGTCCTTTTCCAGCATCTCAATGCCCGCCAGCACCAGGACATCATAATCGTTGAGCGAGCCGTCCCGCACCTGGTTTTCCGTGATCAGATCGGCGCTGATATCTTTGGCATAGAGCTTTTCAAACGCCTTCTCCATGATCGCTTCATACGGCTCCCGGCTCAACCGGCACAGGTTTGCCTTTGAATACAAGGCCGCCACCTTGACTGGCGGCTTGTCCCATGCCAGAAACAGCGGCGCATATTCTTTTGTTATCTTATTATATACCCTCAATTTATCAAACTTGTCGCTCATGATGCCGTTGCGCGAGGATGGATCGCCCAAACTGAGCCAAAGCAGTCCCTTCATATTTGTGGCCAGGGCGAGCCAATACTGCATTTTACAGGATTTGAAATCATTCCGCCATTCCCCCATAATAATCCAAGCTGGCTTGTTTTGCTGTTTTGATGCGCATCGCAGAAGATTCATGTAAAAAAAATCTTCGCCTACATCAAAGGTGGTATTGGGATACACGTCCACAAATATTGCGTCCATGTCCTTGAATGTGTCTTCTATCCAGTTGCCGCTGACCGGTGTCACACCAAAGGTGGTCAACATGGAAGCGCGCCAGTCGGGCCGGATGGATTTTATCACTTCCCGGCCCTTGCGGTAAATCATGTTCAACGACTCTATCTGATAATTCGCCAGCATCATTCTTTCCTCAAGCGATTCCGGAAATACTGCTTTCTGCTCGTAGAGCAAATAATCTTTGTAAATCGCCTTCTCCTCCGCGGTATTCGGGAACGCAGGAAAGTCACAGCCGTATTTCTTTTTAAATTCCTGGGCGTCAAATTCATTCCGGCTGATGCTGTACTCCTCGTCGCCTAGGTAAACATCCGATATAGCCGGGAACTCCCGGTATCTTTCCAGGGTCTTCTTCAGCATTTCACCCGACAATTCTATTTTCGGCGGATACCGCCGGCTACTGTTGCCATCAATGTTTCCGTAGGAAGCCATCATGGCCGCAAACACCATGTGTCTGATGCCGGCCTGCAGACCGTAGTCCGCGGCATCGCAGAAATGTTGTTTATACACCTTGGGCCCAAAGGTGATGTTGTCGGTCTCTGCCAGCAGATCAAATCCCGCCAAGGTCACATAATCGCTGCCGCCATAACCGGGGAAGCCATACCATCCCACCGGAAAATCAACATTGATCGGCCGGG
>Ga0209749_1001382_pt1 | contig 21963 bp, 15 predicted proteins | sample EPASupsiteSAE347_FD_187267 | JGI IMG/M metagenome (GOLD analysis project Ga0209749, IMG submission 187267) | Bioremediated contaminated groundwater from EPA Superfund site, New Mexico - Sample SAE3-47 (SPAdes) (version 2) | ecosystem: Environmental > Aquatic > Deep subsurface > Groundwater >...
TCAGCCGCAGATCGATGACGGGAATAACCTTACCCCGGAGGTTGATGACGCCCTTAACGTATCCCGGCGTTTGCGGAACCGTAGTGATCGTCATCATGCCGATAATCTCTTTTACTTTCAGAATGCCGATGCCGTATTCCTCTTCCGCCATGGAAAAGGTCAGATATTTTCCCTCCCGATCGGAAATGGCTTTCACCGCCTGATCCATTGCCTTTATTATGTCCTCCGCCATAATTTGTTTCCCCTCCCTTAATTGCTTCGTTTCAACAGGCTGCCAATCGAAACTTGAGTTAATTCTTAAAAATTTCTGAAATGATCATGCTTAAGTGGAATCACATGGCTCGTCTTGATTGTTTTTTTATGTTCAAGGAGCTTCTTTCCCGCGGTAAAGTCCTTGTGATATTTTCGACCTGATTTGGCCGCACCGTCAATAGGTCTGTCAGTTATTCCGACAGATCCGTCCGCAAAAACAGCAACGCTGCTCCCCCCAACAATACGGCTAAGGTTACCTACCATATTTTTCATTCGTTCAGCTTGGGCGTTCATCTCTTGGGAGGCGCTGGCCGATTGTTCAGCTCCGGACGCCGACTGCTGGACCACATTGTCCATTTCGCTGATAGCCTTGTTGATCTGTGTGATTCCCTGTGACTGCTCTTGCGAGGCTGCGGCTATTTCATCAATTAACTGGCCAATTTTATTAGACATGTCTATATTGTCCTTGAAAGCCTCCTGCGTCATTTGCGTCAGATCTTTGCTTTTCTTGACGGCGTTTATGGTATTCTCAATCAGGGAGGAAGTGTTCTTTGCCGCCTCGGCAGATCTTATGGCAAGGTTGCGGACTTCTTCGGCAACAACAGCGAATCCCGAACCGGCCTCCCCGGCGCGTGCCGCTTCCACGGCGGCATTCAAGGCCAAAAGGTTCGTCTGAAAAGCTATTTCATCTATCGTCTTGATGATTTTTCCCGTTTCTTCGCTTGTTCTGGTTGCCTCATGTACGGCAATATTCGTTTCCTCGACGTGATTATTGACGCGGCTGACGATATCCCGGGCTTGAAGCGTAAGAGCTCGTGCCTGGGTTGCATTGTCGGCGTTCTGCTTCGTCATGCTGGACATCTGTTCGAGGGACGCAGACGTCTCCTCGAGCGTGGCCGCTTGCTCCGAAGCCCCCTCCGCAAGAAGCTGACTGGAGGTCATTACCTGAACTGCCGCTGAGGCAACCTGATCCGAGGTTTCGCTCATAACGGAAGCGGCTAGGGTAATGGGCCGGCTGATGCGGCGGCTGAAATACAAGACAAAGGCCACGGTCAGCCCCAGGAAAATTGTACCGAACAGCAAAACCATGTTTCGGACGGTCACGACCGGCTCCATAAGGTCATCGAGGTCCTGGGCGACGCCGACGCTCCATCCCGTCACCGGAACGGGAGCAAAGCCGGCGACCTTCTTGACTCCTTTGAAGGTGTATAATTCCGATCCGGCCTTGCCGGCCACCATCTGGCTGGACATGGATTCCATGCCGGCCATTTTTGTCAGATCCAGATCGAGGATGAACTCCTTTTTGGGATGAGCGATCATGATCCCCTTGTCATTCACCATATAGGGATAGCCGGTCTTGCCTACTTTGATGCCCGACATCTGACTAAACAAGAATTCCGCATTGATCACTGCCCCCACGAGTCCGGCAAATTTCCCCTCGGGGGTCTGAACGGGTACGGAAACCACCAGGACGGGATTGCCCGTGCCTTTTGACTTGACGACCGCACTCGCATCCACTTTCCCGGCTTGTGCCTCCCGAAAGTATTTCCGATCGGCCACGTTGATCCCCGAATTCTTACCGCCGACACTGTCGGCTTTGACAATTCCTTGGGCGTCGGTAAAGATTATTTGTTCATATTGCTTGTCACGCGCTCGATGAATCCCTTCCAGCCTTTTCGCGATAATCGCCAGCGAATCGGTATCTTTGCCGGCGCCGCCATTGACTGCTGCGGCTGCTGCCCGGAAATCGGAAGTCATGGTCAGCGACTTCAGAAGGTCGATCTGGCCTTCCACGGCAATGGTGATCATCGCGGAAAGGCCCTTGGCGATTTGTGCGCAATTTCCCATCGCCGCATCTTTAAGGCTGGATCTTGAACTGTTGATGGAGATGAAACCGATGACCAGCATCGGAATCAACACAATTGCTATTCCTCCCAGCGTAAGTTTGGCTCCCAAGGACGAAAACCTACCCATAAATTAACCCTCCTTCATTCATTTATTTATGTACGTCTACATAGCGGGTCTCAGTTATAATTGAGAACCCCTGCCAAGGATTTTAAACTAACACCCCTACGCGAGATCTCGTGCACAGGGATGGTTCCCTCAAGATTCATGGTGTAAGTTGAGATCCGCTGCTAAATGGAGGCCGATCGAACCGGGAATCTGCCTGATATCATTGTCTTGGACGCTTACTTATAGATCCCACAGGCGAATATAAAATCACCTTCTTTGACGTAATATGATGACTTGGCCTCGATCTTCTTGGTCGTCGGGTTCGTCCAGTAATAATCCTGCCAGCCTTTGCCTTTGCTTTTGGCGCCATCAATCAATTCCTTCATGAACTGCCTGCCGTTGCTGTCCTTGAGTTCCATGAAGTTTTTGCCGATCAGCGCTTTATTGGCGCCATGGGCCACGCACACACCTTTGAAGTCGATGACAAAGACATAAAGATCCTTTTTGATGAACTGCCCTCTGGGATCGTTAATGGCCGCAAAGGCCTTGTCCTTGCCGTTGGCCTTGTAATAGGCAATGGCTTTCCACATCAGATCCTGGGCCTCCTTGGCCGTTCCCTTTTCCGCAGCGTAAACGAAACCCGTTGTGAGCAGACAAATAATAACCACCATCAAGGTTTTTTTCATTCCTGTTTCCCCCCTAATTAATTTGGTTCACAAGCAGATTGCGTTCTTCTATGCAATGGTTCACAATTGCGCAATGCTACATATTTGCTTAAATACTACCTATTCATCTCAAGCATATTGTTATACAGTTAGATTTACAGGCTATTTAGATGGCATTAAATATGCTAATAAAGCTCCGAAGATTTGCCTTCTTGTTATTCAGACCCATTTTCCCCCCGATGAGGTTGCGATGGGGGTCGACTGTCCTGACGGATAAGCGCAAAAAGTCGGCTATTTCTTTTGTCGTTTTTTCCTCTTTTTGATAAGAAAAGTAATGTTGATCTCCTGGGGAGTAAGTCCCGGATATTTTTCGTTGAGCTTGCCCCGGCGTCCATGACGGCGCTTTGCGCCGATCCCCATCTATGAGACCCGGACGGAATTTCCCACAAGGTTGACTACGGCGGGCGGAAAAGCTGAAGGTACTAACCGTTTACCCCCCACGACGGCGGATAATTGCTCCACAAAAACCTTCATCTCTTCCGCCTGGGCATTCATCTCTTCCGAGGCACTCGCCGACTCCTCAGTATTTGCCGCCGCCTGCTGGGTGACCTTATCCATTTCAATGACTGCCGAGCTTACCTGTGATATGCCGTGCGCCTGCTCTTGTGAAGCGGTGGCGATTTCCTCCACTAATTGACCGATCTTGACAGATATTGCGGCATTCTCTTTAAAGGCTTCCTGTGTGGCGACAGTCAACCTGTTGCCGCTTTCCACCGCCTTAATGGTATTCTCAATCAATTGACTTGTATTCTTTGCCGCCTCTGCAGCCCGCATTGCCAGATTTCTCACCTCGTCGGCAACCACTGCAAAGCCCGCCCCCGCTTCTCCGGCCCGCGCCGCTTCTACCGCGGCATTAAGGGCCAGCAAATTTGTCTGAAAAGCTATTTCATCGATGTTCTTGACAATTTTTGATGTCTCCTCGCTCGTCTTTGTAATTTCACCAATCGCTTTGACCATATCTTCCATATGGTCATTCGCCTTTTGGACAATATGCTGAGCCTGTGACACCATTGACTTGGCCTGTCCGGCATTATCGGCATTCTGTTTGGTCATGGACGCCATTTCTTCCATGGAAGCGGAGGTTTCTTCAAGAGAGGCGGCTTGCTGCGCCATCCCCTCGGCTAACTGCTGACTTACAGAAGCAACCTGGGCGGATGCGTTGGAAACCTGATCATTGGCAGCCGTTAGACCGCGGATAGCCCGCGTCAGGGTCCCGACAAGGGAGCGGACCAGGAAGAAGCATACGGCAACCATGAGAATGGCTATAAGCAATGCGGCAATAAGCGTGGGGAGAAACGTGTCATTCACGGCTCGATCAATCAATTCACGATCCTTACCGATGAAGAACATGCCGACGATCCTTCCGTCGACATCCTTAATGGGCCAGTAGGCCGTGTCGTAATCCTTTCCCAGGATCTTGTTGACATTCAGGAACAGCTCCCCCTTCTGAAGAACTGTCTCGATAACCCTGGGGTTGTCCATTTTTGTCCCCACCGCCCGCTGACCGTCCCTGACGATGGTAGTCGAAGCTCTGGTATCTCCCTGGAATATGGTGCATTCTACGCCATAACGCTTCTTTACTTCGTCTACAAATGCATCGGAAGAAAGGTCAAGCCCGGTGGTTATTGATCCGATCACAACGTTATCCTTGCGAATGGGCTGACCCGCCCGCAGGGAAAACTTGATTACGGTGCCTTCCTCTATTCCTGTAGATGCTTGCCCGGAAAGGGCCTTTTTCACGTTTACCTGACTCAGGACGCTGTCTCCGGTCTTATCGGAGTGCCCCCGGCCTACTACATTGCCGTCCTTGTCGGCGATTGTAATAACGGAGACATACCCTCCTTTTACATAGGGTTTGGCTAAATCCTGTATGGCGGCTTTATCTTTGTTCTCAACAGCCTTAATCAAGTCCTGCCGCTCCGACAGGACGGTAGCGGTAAAAACCGCCTTGTTCCGCATATCGTCAATATGGCTTTGGATCTGCGTTGCCAACTTTTTTATCTCGGCGCCGCCTTGTTTATGCAGGCCCGTTTTCAGGGTAACATAGTTGACCCCGAATGCTACAACGCCAAAGACAACAACCGACAACAGTATCAATCCGATGATCTTACCGAATAACGTGGTCTTCATTTTTATCCCCCTTTATCGTCCATATCTAAAGAATATCGTATAATTTTATGCCATGGTTTGTAGTTACGCAATGCTGTGTATATGCTTATATATTACCTACTTTTTGAGCATATTATGACATAAAGAGGGGCATAGGTGGCTTAGGTGGTATTAAATGTGTTGATAAAACTCTGAAGATTTGCCTTTTTGTTCTTCAGGCCCATTTTTCCCCTGATGCGGTTGCGATGGGCGTCGACTGTTCGGACGGACAAGTGCAAAAAGTCGGCTATTTCTTTGGTCGTTCTTCCTTCTTTGATAAGAGAGATAATCTTGCTCTCTTGGGGAGTGAGTCCCGGATATTTAGAAGTTAGATTATGCAGGAAAGGAGAAACGATTTCATTGATGTTGGCCTCGAGGATCTCCAGGGAATGGGCTTGCGACTTGTCCAGGCAAGTTGCTTTCAGAGTAGATAGGTAGGGAGATACCAGTTTCTGCATGTTTGCGGCGATCCGATCCTCGATTGCGATCCGATCCTCGTCGCGATGTTTCAGCAGGACTTTCAATGCCGTATTGGCCTCTTCCAAGTGTCGGGATTTTTCTTCAAGTTCGATCTCCCTCGCCTTGAGGGTATCTTCCGTCTGTTTTCGTTTGGTGATGTCCCTGGCAATCGCTTGAATGGCTGCTGATCGGTCTTCTTCGAGGATGGCCCTCGCCCGCACTTCCAGCCAGATGGGAACTCCTGCCCGGGTATAAGTCAAGACCTCGTATGTATCGTCGTCATGAACACCCGATAATAAACTGCCGATTTTCTCCCTGACAATCCCTTCATAGTCGGAATCGAGAAGCTGAAAAATATTGAATCCGGGAATCTCTTCCGCCGTAAAGCCAAAAGTCACCAATGCCGCCCTGTTTGCCGAGAGGACATTCCCGCTGCAATCGATAATGAAGGCAATGTCGTTGGCATTCTCAAAGAGGTCGCGGTATTTCTTTTCACTTTCCGCAAGTTCATCCGTCCGTTCCCGGACACGCCGTTCCAGGTCTTCCCTGATCCGGTGGGATTCGGTTACATCGCGAACCATGCCGATGACGCCGATGATCTCGCCGGCGGTGTTGCGGTGCGGGCTGTACAAGCCCGAAACCCAACCGTACCGGCCGGTTGAATAGACGTGAAAGGGAATATCGGCAGAGGAAACCGTTTCGCCATTCAAGGCCCTGTTGAGGAGGATGTCTATTCCTTGCTCCCTGATATGGGGGAACCTTTCCAGGGCGCTCTGTCCGATGATGCTCTCGGAAGCAATCCCGGTCAGACATTCCATGAATGGATTCCAGACGACATATTTTAATTCCCTGTCATAGACGATAATGCCTTCGCCGGCATACGCAATGATTTGCTGGACAAACAACTTCGATTCTTGAAGAGCAATTTCCGCTTTTTTTCGTGCCGTGACGTCTCTAATGGAACCGATTATTTTGAGAGGCTGGTTGTTTTCGTCTACAATTAATTTGGCATTGACCGAACCAGTGAGGATTTCACCCCTTTTGTTTTCAAAGAGAATCTCGTAATCAAGCACGGCGCCATACTTTGAAATGATATTCAGAAACGACTCTTTTTGCTTCGGGTCAGCATAATAATCGCGAATCTTTCCCCCGATCACCTCTTCGCGTGAATAATCAACATAAAGTGCAACGGACGGGGAGATCTCCAGAATTGTTCCATCGATGGATCCCTCGTAGTATATATCCCGAATGTTTTCAAAGATGAGACGGTATTTTTCTTCGCTCTGCCGGAGAGACGCCTTGAGGTCCAGGATTTGTTCTCTTGTTTTCGAAACACTATGCATTTGTACCATCGTAATCGAACGAGACATTATGATAGCCCCCGCTCTCCAGATCATGTCTGATGATTTTACGAATGATGGGGCTGTCGTCGGCTATCAGTATGCGCTTTGCCAAGTTATTGCGCCTCCTCGTTTGTGGTGTCAGTTTCTCCATTAGGGACCCGAATGAAGATTATATCGAAAGGAATTTACCCTGATTTAGTTCACAAGCAGACTGCGTTCCTCTATGCAATGGTTTGCAGTTACGCAATGCCGCATATATGCCTAAATATTACCTATATATTTTAAGCATATTGAGATATGATGATGTGAATAAGTGGCTTAGGTGGTATTAAATGTGTTGATAAAACTCTGAAGATTTGCCTTTTTGTTATTCAGGCCCATTTTTCCCCTGATGCGGTTGCGATGGGCATCGACTGTCCTGACGGATAAGCGCAAAAAGTCGGCTATTTCTTTGGTCGTTTTTCCTTCTTTGATAAAAGAGATAATTTTGATCTCCTGGGGCGTGAGACCCGGATATTTCGAGGTCAGATTATGCAGGAAAGGAGAAACGATTTCATTGACGTTGGCCTCGATGATCTCCAGGTAATGGGCTTGCGTCTTGTCCGGGCAAATCGTTTTCAGCGTTGATAGGTAGGGCGATACCAGTTTCTGCATGTTTGCGGCGATCCGATCCTCGATTGCGATCCGATCCTCGTCACGATGTTTCAGCAGGACTTTCAATGCCGTATTGGCCTCTTCCAGGTGCCGGGATTTTTCTTCAAGTTCGATCTCCCTCGCCTTGAGGGTATCTTCAGCCTGTTTTCGTTTGGTGACGTTCCTGGCGATCCCTTGAATGGCCACCAATCGTTCCTCTTCGATAATAGCCCTTGCCCGCACCTCCAGCCAGATGGGAACTCCTGCCCGGGTATAAGTCAAGACCTCGTATGAATCGTCGTTATGAACCCCCTGTAATAAATTACCGATTTTATCCCTGACAATCCCCGCATAGTTGGAATCGAGAATCGAGAAGATATTGACTCCGGCAATCTCTTCCTCCGTAAAGCCGAAAGTCGCCAATCCAGCCTTGTTTGCCATGAGGACATTTCCGCTGCAATCGATAATGTAGACGATGTCGTTGGCATTTTCAAAGAGGTCTCGGTATTTCTTTTCACTTTCTGCAAGTTCGTACGTCCTTTCTTGGACGCGCTGTTCCAGTTCTTCCTTGATCCGGTGGAATTCGGTTACATCGCGAATCATAGCGATGACGCCGATGATCTCGCCAGCGGCATTGCGGTGTGGGCTGGACAGGCACGAGACCCAACCTTGCCAGCCGGTTGAACGGACGTGAAAGGAAATGTCGGAAGAGGAAACCGTTTCGCCGTTTAAGGTCCTGTTGAGGATTTTGTCTATCCCTTGCGCCCTGATATGGGGAAACATTTCCAGGGCGTTTTGTCCGATGATGCTCTCGGAAGCAATCCCGGTCAGACGTTCCATGAATGGGTTCCAGACGACATATTTTAAATCCCTATCAAAGACGATAATACCTTCGCCGGCATTGACAATCATCTGCTGGACAAACAGCTTCGATTCTTGAAGGGCGATTTCCGCTTTTTTCCGTGCCGTGACATCCCTTATGGAACCGATTATTTTGAGAGGCTGGTTTGCTTCGTCGACAATAAGTTTGGCATTGGCCGAACCGACGAGGATTTCATCCCTTTTGTTTTTAAAGAGAATCTCGTAATCAATCACAATGCCATACTTGGCAATGGTACTAAGAAAGGATTTTCGCTGCTCCGGTTCGGCATAATAATCGAGAATGTTTTTCCCGATCACCTCTTCGCGTGAATAATCGATATAAAGAGCCACGGACGGGGAGATCTCCAGAATTATACCATCAATGGATACCTCGTAGTATATATCCCGAATGTTTTCAAAAATAAGACGGTATTTCTCTATGCTCTGGCTGAGGGACGCCTCGAGGTCCAAAATTTGTTCTTGTGTTTTTGAATTACGGTTCATTTATATTATTCAAATTGATTGATCGATACAATAGCGTCAAAATAAATACACTTATAAGGCCTCCTGATGTCAATAGATAAATTTATCCGTAAACGAAAGGTTTTTCTTCAATAAGGCATACATCCGTACGAAAGAGGATGAGAGAAGTCCTTGAGAAAATGCAGGTAGACTTCTCTCGCCGAGGAATGTTGAATTAATCTCCACATTATTTACACTATTATTCAACATTGCCATTCTGGACTTTTTTGTCTACAGGTAAAAAAATCAATACCAAGAGAACTATAGGTCCAGGCCAAAATCCATTTTCATGAGCTGTTGTAATGACCTTGGTCAAAGTCATTTGTCCCGCTTGTTCCTGTCCCATCACTATCAAGAGATTTGGTGATGGCTGGGTAGGTATATGTTGTGACGAAATCGTTTACAATTCCGACCGGTCGCCTTCCGAGATTTTCACAAATCCTGACTTTAATCTTGTATTGGACCATCCTTGTTTACATTCAGGTCATGAATAAGAAAACAAAAGCATTAATTCAATCCACGGACGAGCTCCGGCAGCTTCGCTGCCGAATCGCCGAGTTGGAAAGCGACCTGGCGGAGGCTTTGACGGAGAGAGACGCCACGCGGGATAAACAAACGCAATTTCAGCGAATAGTGGAAAGCGTTGGCGATGTTATCTTCGAGGTTGATCATCAAGGAATGGTTCGATACTTCAGCCCCATCGGGAAAGATATTTGGGGATACGACCAGGAAGATATCACCGGCAAGAACTTCATGGAACTCATTCATCCCGACGATCGCAACATGCTGATCAAGCGGTTTGAGGAACTCAGCGCCGGCGTTGAAAAACCGACGGTTTATCGGATCAAGAACAAGGCAGGTGAGTTCAGATGGGTGAGAACGAAAGCAAAACCCAAGACAGAGAATGGCAAATTCGTGGGAGCCATTGGAACGCTTATTGACGTTTCCGATCAGAAGCGGATGGAAGAGGCATTGCGAGAGAGTGAAGACCTCTTCCGCTCACTGATCGATTATATGCATGACGCAATGATAATCCTCGCCTGGGACGGGTCCATCCTTTTCGCCAATCGGGAAGCGGCAAGAATAATCGAATACGGGCAGCCGGAAGAGTTAGTCGGTCACAATATGGTCGAATATATTCACCCCGATTCCCTCCAGAAAGCATTAGAGGATCTCGAAGCAGTCAAGGCCGACAAAATGGGTTTTCTTTCAGAATACCAACTGAGATCAGTAACCGGCCGGCATATTTGGGTGGAAAGCATCGGGGGAAAGATCATCTTCCGTCGCTCCACTGCGAATCTTGCCTGCATCAGGGACATCACCGACCGCAAGCGGATGGAAGAGGAACTTCTTCGGGCTCACAAGCTGGAGTCCCTGGGGGTTTTAGCCGGTGGGATAGCACATGATTTCAACAATCTGATGGCCATCGTGCAGGGGTATATTGATCTGGCCATCATGGATCTGCCCCCCGGTCATGTTTCCCGCCAAAGGCTGCTGACGGCTCTGGGCAGTATCGACCAGACAAAAGACCTGACCAGCCGGCTGATCACTTTTTCCCGGGGCGGTGGTCCCCTCAGGGAATTCTTTGATGTTACAGAGATCATCCGCGATAAGGTCCACCGGATGACAAAGGGAACGGAAGTCAGACCGACGTTCGACTTCATGGAGAACCTCTGGCCCGCTGAAATAGACGAACTCCAGATGAAGCAGTGCTTTTTAAATCTGACGGATAACGCCGTAGAGTCCATGCCGGAGGGAGGAATACTGGTGATTAAGGCGGAGAATGTCTTGGTCCCGGCAGGGGAAGTTCTTGATCTGAAGGAAGGGTGCTATCTTAAAATAACTTTTACCGATGATGGAATCGGCATTCAGGAAGAACATCTGTCGAAGATCTTTGATCCCTATTTTACAACGAAAAAGATAGCCTCTCAGAAGGGGCTGGGATTGGGACTGTCGGTCTGCTATTCTATTTTGAGGAAACATGACGGCTGCATAACGGTAAAATCGCAACCGGGGAAAGGGACGTCCTTTATCCTGTATCTCCCGGCGCGGGCGGATCTGGCCAAACAAAAGGATTTTAAAAAAGGATTGTCGACCGGCAAGGTGCGGGTGCTGATCATGGACGATGAACCTCACATTCGTGTGATCATGCGGGTCTATCTGGAGCAACTGGGTTATGAGGTAACGGATGTGAAGGATGGTCAGGAGGGAATTGATGCGTACATAAAAGCCCTTTCTTCAGGAACACGATTTGATCTGGCGATCATGGATTTGACCGTTCCTCAGGGATTGGGAGGGCGTTTGACAATGAAGCGGCTATTGAAGATCGACCCATCGATAAAGGCCATCATTGCTTCCGGCTATGTGGATGATCCGGTGATTGAGAACTTTACCGACTATGGCTTTCTGGGCGCTCTAAAGAAACCTTTCAAGAGATTAGAAATGAAATATTTGGTGGAAAAGATCCTCCGGATGGAAAACAATATCTAATGGCCCATGCCTGATCGACATTCCCATCGACTTCCTTAAGCGTCCCGACATCGAGACAAGTTCTTTTTTAACAAGAAGCCGGTGTCCTGCTCGCCCTGGGCGAATATATTCGCCCAGGGCGAGCATTTTTGCTGTAAGGATGTCCTCCCCTACGGTCGCAGGGGCATAAATTAGTTATTCCATGCCCTCGATCAGGGCCATCACGTTCTGTCCCAGAACCCCGTGGTTGTATCCGCCTTCGAGAATGGCAAAATATCCGCCTTTATTGCTGTGGGCGGCATCCTTGACCATCCTGCCCATCTCCTTGTAATCGGCGGTGGTCAGAAGCCCCCCCCAATCCTCAATGTGGTTGTCAAACCCGGCGGAGATACCGATAATATCCGCAGGATTCGACTCCAGAAAGGACCGGACCCCCTTGAGATAGTCGGTGCGGCTGGAGAAAGAAGGATTGTAGATATTAACATATCCCTTCGTTCCGAGGATGTTTACCGTCCCGTCTCCGAAATGGAGATCGAAGTCGAGAACAAGGGCCTTGTTGATGAGGCCTTCTCTTTTGAGCTTCTCCAGGGCGATGGCCATGTTATTGAAATAACAGAATCCCCAGGAACTGGCCGCCGAGGCGTGATGACCGGGCGGCCGGATCAGGGCAAAACAGGGTTCCTTCAGGCCGATCTGCGCCGCCTGGACCGCCCCGCCGGCAGCCAGCGCGGCAATATCGTATATCCCTTCGCGCCGGACCATTTCGATGTGACTCGGGGTATGAACGGCATCGATGTCCTCCGCCGTAGCGGGCACGGCGCCCACAAAGGTTACCCGCTCCCTGATGACTTTGTGCACCGCTTCGATCCGGCCGAAGGCCGCCGCCGGATCGGAACAGTAGGACAGGTTGAAATCCTTGTGATAGACGACCTTCATAAGGTCACCTAAAAGATATTATGAGGACGGGCCCAGACGGCCTTCATCTCCTCATCGGTCATGTAGCCCTGGTATTCATCTTTCTTAATAACGCCGTCTTTATTCCTGTCCAGGGCATTGAACTGTTCCGGCGTCATTCCCTGTATTACAATGGACATCTCCTTGTAATCGACCTTGCCGTCCTTGTTGACGTCGATTTCCTCAAAGGTGATCACCACGGGTTTGGCAACTTCGGAAAAATGGGTCTGGACAAACTTCCATTGCTTACCGTCTTTCTTCAAAACCGCCGTGAAGAGGCCCTTGACATCCACCGGTTTGCCTCCCTGGGCCATGATCAGGCCGGCCTTGATCTGGACATAAACCCAGGCCACGTTCCCGGATACAGACATATTAAAATTACTGCTACTTATGGATTTCAGCTCAGTAACCGCTGCGAAGGCCTTCTGGTACTCGGCGCTGACCTGGTCGTAACCGATGGCGACTTTCCCTTCCTCGGAACCGATGGAGATGGTATCGGGTCCTTTTGCGTAAAGGGACATTACCCCTTTGAGATCCTTAGCCTTATAAAATTCGCCGTGTTTTTTCAGGACCGCCTTGATTTCCCCCTCCACTTTCGGACTTGTCTTCGCCGCCGTAATCGCAGGCATGACCAGCGACGCCACGACTATCGCCATAACCAGAAAACCCATCATCCTCTTCATAACGACCTCCTTCTTATCCTGATTTCGTTCGAACCCATAAGTCATGATTCCACTTGTCCATCTTAAATTAAAATAACCTTGGATTTCAAGAAGAAATAAATCCTCTTTCCTTGAGAATCTTCAAGGTGTTTATGGATACGGGCATTCCCTCCAAGTCCTCAGGGGAGACCCAGCGGGCATCGAGGGCGTCATCGGCGGCCTGTACCTCTCCCGCCACATACTCGGCCTCCATATCGACAACGACAAAGTGATATTGAAGTCGATTATTTAGATCAAATTCAAGAAAATCAAAGGCATATACCGGGGAGCCCGCCCTGATCCGGATACCCGTTTCTTCAAATATTTCCCGTTCCGCTCCTTTCTGGAGGGTTTCTCCCAACTCCAATGATCCGCCGGGGATCGCCCATAACCCCCGGCTCGGAGCGGCGGCCCGCTTCACAAGGAGCACCTTTCCTTCCCTCACGACAATGGCCCCGACGCCTACAATCGGCTTTTGAGGATACTCACGTCTCGACATCGTTTCCCTCCAGGGAAAACGCGAAACGGGCGGTCATCCAGACGCCGGCATTCCCGTTGAATTGTCGATCTTCGAAGAGGACACGGCCAAGACGATCGATCATCAGCACCGTGGAAGACCTGGTCCCGTAGACAGGACTGGCGATGAAAACGGACGACAGGATGCGTTCCCACTCCAGTCCGATGCCGGTCTCGGGCAGGTCGCGATCTTCCGGCCGGGAGGAATCGGTCAGGACGTCGAATAAATCCTCGGTTCGGGGCCTGCCCTCCCCGGCGACGACCCTGCGGAAGCTTTCCCCGGCCTTCCCGACCTTGGGCCAGGGCGTATCGAGGAGATGGTTGCTGAGACCGTGGATACCGGGGGAAAGGGGAGTAACACCTCCGCCACCGCGATTGGAAAGATAATACAGTCCCGATCCGTCTCCGAGGATCAGGCTGAAACCGTTATAGCGGGGGGCCTCCTTTTGGAGCCGTGCCAGGTAGTCTCCCGGCCGGTCGTCGCCGGCAAGAAAATCCCGGACCAGCCAGCCCCGGGAAGGGGCGCTCACATGCACGGAAAGGGGGTCGCGATAATTGGTCAGGGCGGCGAGGCGGCCCTTTCTTGTGATTCCCAACCAGGTTCCCCCTTCCTTGAGGTCCCGGCCGCCCAGGATGTCGGGATGGTCCGGCCAGAAATCGGCCGGCAGCGAAGGCCGGTCGTAGAACTCATCCCGGTTGGCGGCGAGAATCAGGGGGAAATCGGTGCGGGTCCGCCAGGAAAGGATAATCAGGCACATGAGGCGTCCAGTTTTTGCAGGACCGCGACGATACCGTCCATCACCGCGCCCGCGCCGCCGTGGATCACCACATCGGCGTTGGCGTCATAGGATGTTTCCGTCTTATTGATAATCACCAGCTTCGCCCCCCCTCCCTTGGCATACAGAGGGATGTAGGCCGCCGGATAGACGACGAGGGATGAGCCGATGACGATAAGGAGATCGCAGTTGCTGGCCGCATAGGTTGCGTCCTTGAGCGTTTGCGTCGGCAGGGATTCTCCGAAAAAGATCACATCGGGCTTCAGAATCCCCTGGCAACGAACGCAGGCCGGGACCTCCTCGGTCCCGCGGAATCTTGCGAGCAGGTCCTCCAAAGGATATCGCTCAAAACAACCCAGACACTTGAGCCATTTCATATTGCCGTGAAGCTCATATACCTTTTCGGGGCTGTTGCCCGCCTTCTGGTGCAGGTTGTCCACGTTCTGGGTGATCACACAGGACAGCTTCCCGATTGTTTCCAGCCAGGCGATGGCCTTGTGGGCCGCATTGGGCCGGGCTTGGGCAAAGATTCCGCCATCGAGAAGAAATTGCCATTGCTTTTTTCGTGCTTCCGGGCTGTGCAGAAAGCGCTCGATAGTAAAATCGTCGGGATCAAACTTGGACCAAAGACCTCCGGGACTGCGGAAATCAGGTATCCCGGACTCCGTACTGACCCCCGCCCCCGTAAATACGACGACCTTGCCGGCCTTAGCGATCAACTCGCCCGTTTTGTCAATCCGGTCATGAAAGGGGTCATGGCTCATAGGGGCAGGATCCACTATATAATCTCCTACTTCTTCTTGGTTGTGTATTCGACCGCGGCCTCGACCCGGCGGTTTTTTTGCCGGCCCGCCGCCGTCTTGTTGCTGGCGACGGGTTTTGACATGCCGTATCCTTTTGCAGCGAGATTGGCCTGCTTGACGCCAAACTGCTCGACAATGTATTTTCGCACCGCTTCGGCGCGCCGGGTGGAAAGATTCATGTTGTAACCTTTGCCGCCGACGTTGTCGGTGTGACCCTCGATTACTATCTTCAGCTCCGGATTGGCCGTCATGACATCGCCGATTTTCTTCAACTCCTGATGATACTTGGGCTTTACATCGTACTTATTATAATCGAATTCGATCTCTATCCGCACCCGGCCCTTATCCAGGATTTCCTTCGACACGGACGCCGCCGCTGCCGCATCCTGCTTCTTAAATGCAAACACCTGCTCCGTGCCCTCCGCGCATGCCTGGTTGCTCTTTTCCGACTCCTTGCCCGTAGTGTCCACGGCGGTAACCTGATAACAATAGCGGCCCGCCTCTCTCAATTCCTTATCGGGAACAGACGTCCCGGCGGTGGAGGTCATCAGATAGAGACCGTCCCGATACACCTTATACCCGAGGGCGCCGGCTACGGGATTCCAGCTCAGATTGATCTGCGATTCCGAGACCGCCGTGGCCGTCAATTCGGGGGTCCCTAATGCCGCTTTGGGAGGGTTCAGCGTCATTGCGCAGGTCTGCTTGCTTGGCTCCGACTCCTTGCCCACGGCGTTTACGGACGTGACATGGTAGCAATGGCTGGTCGCGCTATTCAACCCGGAGTCTGAGAGACGGGTGGCGGAAACGGCAGCAAGATATTTACCATCCCGGTAAATCCTGTAGTTTACAGCTCCCGCTACGGCGTTCCAGGACACATTGATCAGGGAGTCGGAAACAGCGGCAGATGAAATCTCCGCCGGCGCCATAGGGGGCGATAAAGGCGACGCCGGTTGTTCCTGGTCGAAAAGACCGCCAAAATCGAATTTCCACGCCAAATTAATATTGGAGTCAATTGTTCTCTCCCCAAGAGGCATTTTGGCAGCCACCCCCGAACAGAGGACAATAAGCAGGAAAAGGACGCCCATGGCAAGGTGGAACGCTTTTTTCATATACAATACTCCTTACGGTGAAAGAGAACTTGATAACTATAATCCTTAGTTGTCCTTGAGTCAATGGAAATGCTATCCGCGAATTGTCTGTTGCCCGTTACTGTCAAGCTCTCTTCTTGACTTTCATAGCGACTTATCCATATGTAGAAAGAGTACTATCAATCAGGAATCAGGATGCAGACGATAATCTCCATAATCAATAATCTCAGGATACAGGATATCCTTGACATCATAATTGTTTCCCTGATGATCTATGCCCTCCTCGTCTGGTTTAAAGACCGGGCCTCCCGTTTCGTCCTGGTCGGCATCAGCGTCGTCGGCGCCATTTACGTCATGGCGCGCTTCTTTCAGCTCTATCTGACGACGGTTGTTCTTCAGGGTTTCTTCGCCATCCTGCTTTTTGTGCTGGTTGTCATCTTTCAGGAAGACCTGCGCAGGTTCTTCGAACGCCTCGCCATTATCGGCCGCTTCAACAAACAGGCGCGATCCGCCGGCCCGCAACACGAGGAAACGGAAGTGCTTGCGGCAACGGCGGCGAACCTGGCGAGAAACCATATCGGCGCCCTGATCGTTCTGGGAGGAGACCACCCGCTGGACAGACACATCAGCGGCGGCACAAAACTGGAGGGGATGATCAGTCAAGCCCTCCTCGAAAGCATCTTCGACCCCCACTCCCCGGGGCACGACGGCGCCGTCATTGTCTATGGGAACCGCATCACCCGTTTCGGCTGCCACCTCCCCCTGTCAACGAATATGGAGCGGATCGGCGCGACGGGCCTGCGCCATACCGCCGCCCTGGGTCTTGCCGAGCTTTCCGACGCCCTCTGCATCGTCGTGTCTGAAGAGCGGGGCACAATTTCCATCGCCCGGAACGAGAGAATTCAGGTCTTGAGCGGCGCGGCGGCCCTGCAAAACGAATTGGAGACCTTCTATCGGGAAATGTCCCCCGCGAAAGGGAAGACATCGCGTTTATCTCAGGAAATCAAGAAGAACACCCGGGAAAAGGTAATCGCCCTGGCGCTGGCATGCATCCTGTGGGTTGTTTTCGGCTACCAGAAAGAATCGGTCCGCCGCGACTTCCTGATTCCCATTGAGTATCTCAACGTCTCCCGTCAGTACATCCTTGAAGAGCCCAAACCTACGGAAGCAAAAGTGATTCTCTCCGGTCCCACCCAGGCGTTTCAACTCCTCAATCCGGAGACGCTTAAAATATCGGTGAAATTAGGGGATATTCATGAGGGGAAGCAGACAATAATTCTCACCCGGGAGATGGTGAAGGCCCCGTCAAGTCTTACCGTTGTAGCAGTCACTCCCCCGGAGGTTACCGTTACGGCCTCCCGTTTCGTGTCCGTTTCCATTCCCGTTGACGTGCCCACCACGGGGAAGCCTCCCCGGGGGGTCGCCGTCCAGGACATCTCCCTTTCCCCTTCGGCGGTGCGGGTCCTCGTTCCCGGCGGCGCCGCCTCCCAGGGAAAAATCAAGATTCAGACCGAACCCATCGATCTCTCGAAAATTGCCGAACGGACCAGCTTCGCAGTCTCTCTCCGCTATCCGCCGAATGTCAGGTTCGAGGGCGGTAAACCGCCTACTGTTGAGGTAACGATCCGGACGAAGAAAAAGAATTAATCGAAGTCGATTTTGAAGAACAAATCGATGCTGCTCTGCTTCCCCGCCTTCGTTTCCACTTCCCATCGTTTCGTGAAAGAATATTTCATAACGTACAAAATATCGTCGCTGAAGAGGGCCCGTCCCAAACCGACATAGAGCTGGGGCGATAAATACTGGCCCATCGTGGAGAGAGACGTGGTCATGTCGGTCCTTCCCTGCTTGGAGCGGTTCGGGGAAGTCAAACCTCCGATCTCCAACCCGGCGCTTTTCCTCAGACTGTCTTCGAGTCCCCCGGACTTTCCCTGGGCAAGAAACATTCCCGCCGATTTCAGCAGCGTCGTGGCCTGGATCTTATCGCCGGTGTAACTCGTTCCAAAGACGATATGGGCGAGAACGTCCTGGTCCGACATGGAGGGCACCGAATAGAGGGTCACCACGGGGGTGCGAATAGTACCGGTCACAAGAAATCCCGCCCGGACGTCACCGACCGTCTTTACCGCCAGGATATCGAGGGAAGCGAGCGGAAAGGGCTTGTCCTTGAAGAGGATATGGCCTCTTTCGATGGGCAGCTTGGCGTCCGCCGCATATAGAATCCCCTGGGAGATGTGGATCTCGCCGCGGGTGCGAAGATTGTCCAGGCTTTTGCCGGCAGCGTTCATCTTGCCGGTAAACTTCCCGTCAATATCCCGGGTTTTCATGAAAACTTTTTCCCCCAAGGTGATGGAGAGATCAATATCCATAGCAACGGGGGGGGGGATCGGTTTTTTCCCTCCCCTGTCCAGGACCCGGACATCCCGGCTTGTTTGGATCATATCGGATTCTTTGGACTCGGTGTACCGTCCTTCCGGGACATCGATGGCCCCCCGCAGGATCAGGCGTTCGGGGGTTCCTTCAAAAGTGAGACGGGGATTCACCATTATTTGAAGCTCCGGGAGATAAGCGGCCTGAAACCTTTCTCCTGTCAGGGAACCCTTGATGCGCCTTATTTTCCTGTCGTCATACCAGAGCGTCGCCTTCCCTTTGACGCTGCCGGCCCCGGAGCGGGCGGATGCCTGCTCGACCTCGATCCGGTCCCGATAGAACCTCGCCACGGCGCTCATATCCTCAAGGCTTATTCCCGTGGCCGGGACGTAAGCTCCGGCCCGGTCCAGGTGGACGGTTCCCTGATAGATCGGGGCTTGCCATGATCCGGTCATGGCCAGATCCATGGCAAGCTGACCGTGGGTTTCCCTGACTGTTCCGGGAAAGAGGGCGCTGAGCAATCCCTTTTCCCGGAGCTCTCCCTTGGCGGCAATGGCAAGAGGGCCGGCTTTGTCTATTTTCAGCGGTATTTGCGCCTTGATCGGCAAACTGAAGGTGGAGCGGATCTGACCGTGATTTACGAGCTTGCCCTCCAGCGTCCCCTGCAGGGCGTCGTCCTGCCAGCTCCAGGCAAGGGCAAGGCGCTCCTGGTTAAACTGCACCTTCCCTTTCGGGTAGGCGACCCTCCAAGCCCCCCCCGCAACCGTCGACTGCCCCTTCATCGTGAACCGCTGCTGCGGCAGCAACCGGCCGTCCGCCTGTCCGGAAAGACGGCCGTCCGTTTCCAGCGATGCCGGCAGCAAGGGTTTAATAAGTTGCAGATCCATATCCGTAAGACGCACCTGAAAGGTTCCTTCCCCGGGAATCGCCCCGGCCGGCGGCGCCGCAGAGGACAATGCCGCGGCAACCTTTCCCTTTGCTCCCAAATCGAGGGACTGTTTCACATCCAGGCCCTGCTCATCCCACCGGATGCGGGTCTGTCCCTCCCGAACGGGAAGCTTCCATGTCCCGTGCGAGACTTCTCCCTTGACCGTCGCCGATCCGGACAGGCGGAATCGTTCCCTTCCCGGCCAGTCCATCCGTATTTTCCCGGTGGTTTTACCGGCCATCTCCGTGCCGGCGGCAAAGAGAGCTACCCGGCCGAGTTCGAAATCCTGCCATCCGGCGGACAGAAACTCCTGTTTTTTTTGACCGTCCATATGGGCGGCCAATTCCAATTGTTCCCCTCCGCGTCCGGTCAAAAGAAGGGGGGCAAGGGAAAGGGCATGCCTTGTGGCCACAATGTCCGCCGGCTTGACGATGGCCAGGGGGCCAAAGCGTCTGCTATCCCAGAAGACATCCTGAATTATTCCGGTCCAGGCCGCTTGCCGGTACGAACCGGCAGCCTGAACGCGCAATCCGTTTTCCGGGCTCGCAGCCAGCAGTTCGGCACGGTGCCGGCTCCTTGTTCCCCCTACTTTCAGTTCGGCCTGACGCCAGGCCGCTCCCCACAGGGACAGATTCTTCGCCGTCGCCCTAACCTGGAGATCCTGGTTCCCATCCTCGACAAGGGAAAGCTCCGCCGTCAAAGATTCGATCGTTGTGCGATCAAAAGCAAAGTCTTTTCCAGCGGCAACGAGATTTCCGGAGAGGAGACGGTTACGGATACGGAACCATCCCTGCCCCTGAAATTGCCCCTCCGTCTTCGGCAGGAGACGGGAGAGTTTTGTAACTCGCGCCTCATAGAGGATGCGGTCCCGCGCAGTGCCCCGGGCGCGGACATGGAACCCGTCTCCCTGCAAGTTCAGATCGTCAAGATTGAGACCTTCGTCTTTCCAGCGGGCCCTAACGGTCCCGGTAAGTTGTTTCCCCATCAACTGACTGCTGAGAAGCCGCCCTTTCACTTCCGCCTCCACGGAAGCCCCCGGGGATCGCCGCAAGAGCCCTTCCAGGTCGGCATTGATTCCACCCTGCAAACCCGTCACTGCCCGGGAAGGGTCGATATTCCTTACCTGGACCGTTGCGGACGCGGCAAGGTCCTTTTCCCAAGTGATATTCATACGGCCCTTGATGGTTCCTTTACCAAGGCCCATATTCAACTCTTCGATGCTTACCCGATCTTGGTCCCCGGAAAAAACACCCGCCGCCTCTCCCGGTTCCCAGGTGGAAAAGTGGGGCCGCAGCCGGAAACGCCCTTGATAGGAAGAGAAATTACCCCCAATGTCAATGTTCCCCGTAAGACGGCATTCCATGCCCGCTTCCCGGGAGAGGTCAAGGTCTTTCGCCCTCACGATCCCCTGGATAACCGGTACGGTTCGGGAAAAATCGACCTTCCCCTCACCCTTTACGGTCCCCTTGCGTTCTTTTTCCTCCAGAGAGAGGCCCGTAAAAGCAAGGGCATGGCGATCGCAGGAAACGCGGCCGTTAATGGTGAAACGCTCCTCCCGGCCGCCGAAGATTTTTGCCGTGAACGGTCCGCTGACGAACATCGACCGGTCAGGGGCCCGGAGCCGGGCCTGGAGCGCCGTCACGGGCCATGAAGGCCCTTGCGGGTCGATCCTGACATCAGCGGTAAGAAAGGGGCTCATAAGATGGGCCTGTATCATTCCCGTCATCTTCCCGGTCGTGCCTTCCACAAGCAGGTCGTGGACGCGGACAAAACCGTAAGTACTGTCCAGACGGCAATGAACCTTTGGGATCATGATTTCCTTGCCTTCTTTCCGATAGGCAAGTCCCCGGATCTCGAACTGATCGACACGCCCCTGAAACCATGACAACACCCCGGGAAACTCAGGCCAGGTAAAATCAGGTGGTTCGTCGGGCCGATCGTCTTGAAGGGAAACATCCTGAAAAGACAGCTTTGCCAGCACGATCTTTCCCAGGGAGAGTTCCCAGGGTCGCCACTGCAAGATCGTCTTTCCGACCTTAAATCGCCTTCCTTCACCGCTGACCCGCAGGTCGGCGACGGTAAGTTCCGAGGCCAGGGTTCCCGAAATCCCGGCTGTTTCTATCCGCGCGGGAACGAAACGAATGAGGCGGGTCAGCAGATATTGCGCCCCCGTCTCGGTATAGAAGAGCCAAACCACAATTCCCACAACCACAATAACCGAGGCAAGAAGGGCAAGGGGAACAATCGCTTTTTTATTCATATTCATAGGGTAAATCCGAATCCGAGGTGGAGGCGGAACACCGGTTCGGGTGTTCCGAGCTGCCTGGCGATGTCCAGTTTTATGGGACCCACGGGGGTATAATACCGGCATCCGATTCCGGCCCCCTGGGCAAGGTCCATTTCGCGGAAACTGTTAAAGGCGTTACCGACATCATAAAAAGCGGCGGCCCCCCAGTCCTTCC
>Ga0209749_1001383_pt1 | contig 21929 bp, 10 predicted proteins | sample EPASupsiteSAE347_FD_187267 | JGI IMG/M metagenome (GOLD analysis project Ga0209749, IMG submission 187267) | Bioremediated contaminated groundwater from EPA Superfund site, New Mexico - Sample SAE3-47 (SPAdes) (version 2) | ecosystem: Environmental > Aquatic > Deep subsurface > Groundwater >...
TACCTGATCTGACATGTGTTTGGAGCAATCAAAAATTAAAGAACAATCGTTTTGATCTGGATCACGTCATTCCGTTTTCACTTTGGCACAATAATGAATTGTGGAATTTATTGCCAACTGCCCCGAAGGTGAACAACAATAAACGAGACAAGATCGTCGGGCGCAAAACTCTTTCTGAAAGCGAAGAACGATTGGTTTATTATTGGCGTTCTGAGATGAAGGCTTTTCCTCAGCGTTTTACAGGGGAAATGAGTAGAACTCTTCTTGGAGGAAAGTTCGACGAAAAAAATTGGGAAAAACAAGGATTGGCCTCCTTGCATGAGGCAATTGAGCTTGTTTCTTTGCAACGCGGTGTTGAACGCTGGGATTTTGGTTCTTTCAAAGCCTCAACGCGAAGCCAAGGGCGTGAAAGCATCATCCCTGATGTTGGAGTTATTAACAATTTGGAAACAACGGAGAAAAAAAACGACTTCCGAATATTTCCATTTTCAGAAGTCGGAGATCAGGCTTTTGAACGATTTTTGCCTTTGGTTGCCGAAATGGCGGCAGGAACTTTTTCCAATGGGTTTCATACCGAGAATTTGGAGCAAAACGAAAATCTGGATTGGATTGAAGTTCCTTCCGAAATGTGCCGATCAAACCGTTTTGTGGTCCGAGTGGCGGGTGATTCCATGGAACCACGCTTTCAAATTGGTGATTTACTTGTTTTTGAATACCACCGATCACCACAGTTAAATGGGCAGATTGTTCTCGCAGCCAATTTTGCTTCCGGTGAAGGAGCCGGGGAACATGCTGTAAAACGCTTCCGATCAGACCCTGAAATGTGGATTTTTGAATCTGAAAATCCCAAATATTCCCCTATAAAAATTCCCAAAAATGAGACGAACTATCCGATTCTTGGAACATTTGTTGGATCTGTTGGAGCCAGCATGCCGAGGCTCTTGCCAATTGCGAATGGGAAGCTGTGAAGTTCTTGTTCGATGGTTTGAAAAAAGAAGCATTAAACCTGGGGAAAGCCACCATAGAGTTTTATGAAGAGCGTGAGAAGGAGCTGCTTTCTGATGAGGAAAGGCATTTGCTGGAAAGATTAGCCCAAACCAGAATTTCTGACCCAACGGAAGATGATGAGATTTTTTTCCGGGATCATCGGAAAGAATTACGGGAAAATCCTTCTCTAAAAACAAAGTGGGATCGGTTTATTTTTGGGACCCCGATCGAACAGGAAGATTTTCTCATCGGTTTGGTTTTGTGCCTGGAATCATTGTTCGATCAGGATTTTGGCGATTCCAAAAGAGTCCTGACCATTCGATGCGAGCATCAAACCCCCAAAGATTTCAGAAGCCTGAACGAAAGTGCGGGGCTCTTTTTCTCTCATCGGTACCGGGGCATTCCCCGGTTTTTTGGCCAAAAAGTAAAATGGTCCGTCGGCGAGCTGTTTGAGTTTCCGCACCTTGTTCAGAAATGGCGAAGCGAACGAAAGCCTTATGCGAACCATTCTACCGCAAAAGCGGCTCTTCAAATGAAGTTCTTTTTGGAACTTGAAGTAACTCAGGGAAACCAGCAAAAAACGGCTTCATCGCGACAGTTTATTTGGGTCTTTCATCCTGAAGCCATGGGAAACAGGTTGTTCGATGATTGGGAACGATTAGCGGAGCATCCTTTCACACCCTGTCGCGCCAACCGTGCATCGATCAGTGTAAAAGGGCGGTTTCAATTTCTCAATTTGAGAGATGTTTCAACGCTCATGCCCACATTTGCGCAAAATCGAGGAAGTTTTGTTCCCATTTATAAAAAGAGCCAAGACCTTTCTCTTCGATTTGAAGAGGGTTTGAAGCAAGCTCAAAAGAAGGAGTTTCTCAAAAAAGATCTCAGCGAAAATATTTCAGAGGCATTTGAAACATTTAAGAAAAGCTATTCAGCCGCTATTCAGGAATTCCGTTCAGATGGTTTTCAAAGCCCTGCCATTCAACGTCAGGCAGAGGATTTTGGAAATCTGATAGAGCTTCTTTGTCGTTCGGCCAAAGGAGACACACTTCGAGAGCTTCTTCTGAAACCTCTCATGGAAGTCGGATGTATTCACGTTGAGGGAAATATTCCCAATGTGATCATCCCTCCCTGGCACCCATTGCGGTTTTACGCCATGATGATGAAAGTGCTTCAAGTGAGTGGTCTCATAAAACATTTACTAACAACAGAGAATGTCTATTTTGGCGATCCCAGGCTGTTTTTTAAGGAAATCCAAACCGAGTTCGATCATGCCTATTATCCTGAACTCGTTTTGGGGTGGTTGGAAAAAAAGCCGGAACTTCTATCTCTGACGGATTCTTATCTGGATTACAGTCTCCACGAACTTCCTCTTGTGCAAGATCAGAGATTTGATTATACAAATGAAAATCCCGCCAAAGGTGCTTCAATCATTCTTGATCTTCTCAAGCGATATCTCGCCCTTTATCCACACGAGAAAGCCAATTTGGCTGTGGTTCTTTTTAACTGTGATTCCGCCCGTCTGCCTGAAGCGATTGTCGAAAAGCTCGGGGAACTAAGTGAGGAAATCGATGACATGCGGTGTCAGGTGATATTGCGGCATCGTGATTCCCTTAAATTGCGCGATCTCTATGAAAAAATCGTTGAGGCGGAACAAACTGATCCGGATAAGTTTGTCTCGAGCGAAATGGCTTCCGATTTTATGGCTAAACTGCGAATCGGAATTATGGCCGATCAAGCACCCGCGCCTGACCCCAAAGACGGTCCTCCAGCCGATATTGTCTTCTTGCAGGATGTTATTTCCCGACATGCAAGAATTGAATGGTTCTGGGAAAAGGGAAAAACGGTTGAGGGAGGCAATTTTTACCCCTCCCGTTGGAGTCGCAAGAAACCGGCTGCCGCCGACGACATGAAATCCGTCGCATTCCTCTGCTGTCCCGCTCAAACCAAGGAAGGATGGGCCTACCTGACCGGTTTAACGAGCTTTTTAAAAGGTGATTGGGATGGACGGGAAGATGGTCACCTTTTGCCGGGTCGACAGCTTGATTTTTGTGAACCAAGAACGGCCAGTATTTTTCAGGAAATCCACCAGTTAGGTAATTGGGTCGTGAATTACGACGAACTGCTGGATAAGAGGCAGTTGATGAATCAAGGAGTTCGGGTGATTCGTTACAAGCAGTCTCATAGCCAGGATCGCCATCTTCTCATTTCTTCAACAGCTTCTCTTGGCCTTCTTTCCTCCATGATTTGTTCGCGGGTAAAAGATTTGAATTTGAATCTGTCTATCCCTGATGTTCAAAAACTTACAGAGCGGTTCATTGACGATGCAAACAAGATTTCCGGTGATATTGTTTTGCGTGCGGCCAAGAGGGGAAAAAACGCCAGCGAGCTCATGGGCGTGGTCTTAAGTTCGTTCCTTATTCGCCGGGAATTTCCCAAAGACCGCTTGTGGAGTTGGTATTTTCTGGACGATTATGCGGAATGGTTTGGGCAGAAGGAAGAGAAAATGGCCGATTTGCTGGCATTAAGCCCATGCATTGGTGAATCCGGAAAACTGCGGCTTTCCATCATCATTTCAGAGGCGAAGTATATTGAATTTCCTTCTTTAGCGGAAAAGCGAAAAGAGTCGCAAAAACAGCTTCGCGAAACGCTTTTACGAATTGCTGACGCCATTTTTGGTAATCCCAAAAGAATCGACCGGGATCAATGGCTATCCCGATTATCCGATCTTTTCATTTCCGGAATTCAGTTTCCTGCTTCGAGTGACATAGATATCTCCGCCTGGCGACATGCCGTTCGAGAAGGCGATTGTGAAATTTCCCTGCGAGGTTATTCTCATATTTTTATTTCAGGGCCAAGCGATGCCCCTGAGTGTTCCGACATGACTGAAACACGGCCTGAAGAAACCTTCCAGGAAGTCTTTTCCAGAAGCGATCTCAAAGATATTGTTTTGGCCTATTTCCACAACAAAGACCCAATGAAAATCCGCAAGAAGGTTGCCGGAAAAGATATCTGGTCGCAAGAACAATTTCGAAAACCTTCAGACCGAGTTCTCATCAATGTTGCCAAGCATTTTGATCCCGGGGAGGAAGAATTGAAACCCAAGGATGAGTCGTCAACTTCTCAAAAAGATCCGCTACCCCCTCAAAAAACAGCGGAATTGCCCGCGAAAACACCAAAACCGCCATCGGGTGATACCGGCATTTTTGTTCCTTCATCGGCTTATTGGAGTTTTCCCGGTTTCCAAGAAATGATTGATTCTTTTCAGGGCGGAAAAGCAGAAACAGAGAAAGAGCAGCATTGGTTAAAAAGTATTGAAAACGATTGTCGATTAGCGTTACAGCAATTCCACATGCGATCGAAAATTCTTGGGAGCATTCTCACTCCAAATGCGGCTATTTTAAAGTTCCAAGGGGATGATACCCTCACGGTAGAGCAAGTGAAGAAGCGACAATCCGAATTTTTATCCACGCATACGGTGAATATTATCAGCGTAAGAGCAGAACCTGGTGCTGTTTCATTAACCATCGCCCGACCCAACAGGAGAATTCTCCATCTTCTGGATGTTTGGAAAACCTGGAAACCCAATTGCATACAGGGTAATCACGAATTACTCATCGGTATAAAGGAAGAAGATGGAAAACCGCTCTTTCTTTCACCTACGAAACATTCCCCACACACCCTAATTGCCGGGGCAACGGGAAGCGGCAAATCCGTTTTGATGCAAAACATTATTTTGTCTATTGCTTGTACAAACTCTGAGAAACAAGCACAGATTATCCTGATTGACCCGAAACAGGGTGTGGATTACTTTGCTTTTGAAGATCTTCCTCATTTACAGGGAGGAAGAATAATCACGAACTCTGAAGAATCAATTTCCTCATTATCTCAACTCATCGAAATTATGACCAGCCGTTATACGGTTTTGCGGAAGAACCGGGTGCCAAATCTTTTTGAGCTGAACAAAAAACTTCCTCAAGCCGATCGACTTCCGGTTCTATGGGTAATCCACGATGAATTTGCTACATGGATGATGACGGAAGAATATAAAACATCTGTTTCTGAAATAGTCGGCCGCCTTGGTGTTACTGCCCGCGCCGCCGGAATTTTCCTGATTTTTGCCGCTCAACGACCTGATGCGAATGTCATGCCGATGCAATTAAGGGACAACCTTGGAAATCGTCTGGTTTTGAAGGTTTCGAGCGAGGGAACCTCGGAAATATCATTAGGCGAAAAAGGGGCGGAAAGACTTCTTGGAAAAGGGCACCTTGTCGCCAAACTTGAAGGGGAAAACGATCTGATTTACGGGCAAGTCCCGTTCATCGACACCGACGAATTGGAAAAAATCATTTCCAAAATAAACTGAGGCCAAGCTTTAATTTCCCGCTGGATTTTTTATCGGGTATATTTGTCGGTTGAGCTTGCCCGGCGATTAACATCACGCATATGAGGATTTGAGGAATGTGGTATAATTCGCCGGATTTATGCTTCCGGGAGGTTGAGGATTTGACGGAAGATATATTTGAAAAAATCGTGAAGAGGCTGAATTCGCCCGAGGAAAGCGAGCGCAAGGAGGCTGTTCTCGAACTGCTCAGGTTGAAGGATCGGCGGGCGGTTGACCTCCTGTCGCGTTTGGTTGAAGCGGACCCGGCGGTAGATGTTCGCTACCATGCCCGCAAAGCCTATTACCTTTTGAGAGATGTTTTGCCGAAAGATCGGGATAATCCTTTCCTCGAACTTCCGGATGGAATCAACCTGGACGATCTGGAACGGTTGCTTCTTGATGAGAATTCCCGAATTCGCGTCGAGGCGATCAAGCTGGCGGGAAAAGTGGATCCCGGATCGATTGCCCCGCTCCTTCGCTCCGCCCTCGCGCAGGAAAAGCTTCCTCAGCTTCAGGGCGCTCTCCTCACCGCCATGGGGCGCGTCGGCGCAAGGCATGATATACCCGCCGTTGCCCAATTCCTTACCATGAACGAGCCTCGTTTGCAGGTCCAGGCTATAGAGACTTTGGTAAAAATCGGTGGGATCGAAGCCCTTGAATACATCGTTCCTTATATTCAAGCCCCGGACAAGGAAGTGCGGGAATCCGCGGCCAAAGCTCTACAGCCGCTATCGAGCGGAGATTTGCTCAAGATTCTTCGGAAGATGGCCATGTCATCCCAAGTGGCCTATCGCGATTCCGCCATCCTCACGCTCCAGCGTTACAAAGTTCCCATCGCCGCCAAGATATTGGCACATCTGGCCACTGTCGACCCGGTTTTGGCATTGCGGGAAAAAGCCCGCGCCGGTTTGGAATCCATGGCCAAAGGCGACGAGGCGGCCCGCAAGGTATTGGAGGAACTCGTTGCCCACGAGCAGGAAGAGAAGATGGATGCGCCATCCTCCGCTTCGCCTGGAACGACAGGGGAATCGCCGGTTCCTGGAGCGGTTGCCGTGCCTGTGGAAATGGTCGTTCCGGGGGTTCCCCCGAAATTGGTAAAAGAAATCAGCAAAGGAGATCAAGCCCAACGTGAGAACGGCCTCCGACAGCTTGCTCCTCTTCTCAAGCCCGAGCATGCGACATTTCTTCTCCACCGATTGGATCATGAGGAAGATCCGCGCATTGCTTCCCATCTGCTGAGCCTGATCGGGAAAACCAAGGCTCCCCAGGCTTACGCGACGGTGATCAAGCATTTCAAACACCCGGACGATCGGGTACGAGCTAATGCCATTGAAGCCGCTCAGCAGATCGACCCGGTCACGACACCGAATCGCGTCATCGGTTTTCTTAACGACCACAACAATCGAGTTAGGGCCAATACGATCGTTGTATGTGCTACCCGGCCCGACTTCGATCCGCTGGTTTGGGTGCGGACTCTCGCTGAATTCGGGGATTCGGCTTTTCGACGTAGCGCCCTCTTCGTTATCAACCGTCTCAAACGACCTACGTTTCTTTCAGTTTTGGAACTACTGTTGGACGACTGCGAAATGGAAGTCCGCCAACTGGCTATTCTGGCACTTCAGGAGTACGCTTCCCGAGAAAGTCCCGGAGCCAAGGAATTGGTGGCGGCATCCGGCAAGAAGATCGCCAAGGAACAGGGAGCCGCGGGTAAGTTCGATCAGGATTTTCATTCCGCCATGAATGCCTTGCGGGCTCCTCCGCCTCCGAAGAAAGAGATTCACAAAGACGAGAAGTCGGCCGGCCGGGAAATGGGCGAGCAGCTCCTTGGTGAAGCCGGCTTGAAGAAAGCCGGGCAGACGATGAAGAAGATTCAAGCCCAGGCTAAGATTGCTCGCGAAAAGGTCACCGATGGATTCAGCAAGACCAAAGCTACCATTGCTACGGTGAACTGGGCGGAGAAGCTTCCTTGGCTGGCTAAAATCGTCGTCTTGGCAGTGATTCTTGTTTTGCATGCGCACGGCGCCGTGAAGTATTTCCAAATCGATATCCCAATCCGACTGTTCCATCTCGGCTCGGCGATTACGGCGGCGTTTCTGGCGTTGCTTCTGTGGCGTTATCGCCCCGGAATTGCAGGAATTCTCGCTTTACTCTTGCTTATGGTTCCGCTTGGTGCCGTTCGATACGGTTTTGAGGACCCTCTTGCAGTCAGCTCTCCGGATGCGAATCTCGTGAACGGTGGTTCCAAGACTCCACACACTCCCGAGACGGGAACCGGTACACGCGCGATTTCGCCTGGAACAACACCGGGCACGAAAACGGCTTCCGCGGCGATCAAGGCAGAGGGCCCGGATCCGACGATTTCCTTGTTGTCGCCGACCAGAGGAGCCGTCATCAAAGGCGAGTTTGCGATTAAAGCCAAACTGACCGGAAAGCCGAAAGCCGTCGAATTTTTTCTCGATAATAAATGTCTCCGGACTTTCAATGAAAAAAGGGAAGGAACCTTCGAACACTCGGGAGTGCATAGCGATGACTATCCGTCCGGATCCCACGTCGTCAATGTGCGTGTGACGGATATCTACGATCGACAGGTCGAGGATATGGTATTGGTTAAATTCCCGGCTCCGCTTCCTGAGATTAAGATTACGTCACCGGCCGGCGAAGGGGTTTTCTGGCGGGACGATCGATTCGCCGCCACTGTCAATGGAACAAACCACGGAGATGTGGAATTTCTCTTGGACAATAATGTGCTCCATACTTTTCCGGCCGATCCGAGCATGCGGTATGAGCAACCCGTTCCAATAGCTAATTTGACCGAAGGAAAACATATCTTTCAAGTTCGCGTCTCCATGGCCGATGAGCGCCAAGCCACGGCTTCGGTTTCCTTTCGCAAGCTGATTCCTCAGCCTACGGTGCGCGTTGTTTCGCCCAAGGAATTGGAGGAGGTTTTCGGCAACATCAACATCAGTATTGAAGCCGACAGCGGTTGGAGGGAGACCGCTATCCGCAATGTCACATGGTTCGCTGACGGTCAACTGCGACAAACGTTTGCTACTCCGCCCTGGCAAGGGTTCTGGGATCTCACCGACGAGGAGCTTGGGCCGCACGAACTCAGGGCTCGTGTCGAAAGCGAGATCGGAAGCATCGCGGAGACGGTGGTACATATAAACGCCATCAAACCTCAGTTTTCCGTTGCCATCAAAGGAATCAAACCCGGGCAGGTTTTGCAGGAAGACGCCTCGGGAACTGTGGACATCGTCAACGAATTCTCAGGAACTACGATTAAAAAAGTTGTGATGAGCATTGACGACACACCATTTCACGAGGAGGTTCAGGCTCCCTTTTCCTTTTCGATCAACGTGAATGCTGTTCCTCCGGGATCGCGGAAGCTGATTGCCGAAGCGTTCCGGTCCGACGGTAAGACATTCAAGGCTTCCATGCCGTTTTCGGTAAAACCTCGCGGCCGAATCGGCATGTTCTTTTCAGTCCAGGATGCCAAAGGAAATTCCCTTTTCGCTAAAAATCTGGAAGGAGTCCGACTGGAACTCAAAGAGGACGGCAAGGGAGTGGGCAGTCTTACGTTGCAGGCCGCCGACTCTGTGCCGACATATTTCGGCATTCTTCTCGATGTTTCGGCCGGCATGAAGACTGATCAGAAACTGACGAAAGCCAAGGAGGGAGCATCGGCATTCCTCGACGGCATGCAACCATACGATCATGGCTTGCTTCTCAAGTTTTCCGATGTTCCCGAAGTGGTTATCGACTTTACAGGCGATCGAACGAAACTGCAGCAGGAAATCGAATACCTCTCTCCGCAACGTGGTACCGCGCTAATCGATGCAGTCTACATGGGAGTAGAGCGGAGCGTAAAAAATCCCGATCGAACGGTTCTGATCGTGCTTGCCAATAGCGGCGATGAAAACGCTTTACACACCGGTCCGGCGAGTAGCCACACTATTCAAGAAGCCGTCGAATATGCCGAGCGGGCGAATGTTCAGATCTACGGCATCGGACTCGGCAATTCCCTCAAAACTACGATTTCGGACGGGGAAGCGGAGCTGAAGACCCTGACGCAGAAGACAGGAGGGCGATATTTTTTCGTGAACACCGCCAGCGAATTACCCCATATCTACCGGATTATCATGCGCGAAATTCGTAGCCAAACGAAAGCTTCATTTTTGTCTCCTTCCGGAGACACTGATGGAAAAAGACACGCCCTTGAACTTTCCGCCCCGGACCGAAAGGATCTCCAGTTCAAATACAAACCCGTATTCCAAGCCAAATAATGGTACCCGTCGGAAGCAGACCCATTAACCTAACCCTCGGCCACAGTTGAATTTTAAAAAGGCAATTCTAAACCAACGGTCGTGAATAAAATACTAGCTAAAGTCGATACATCCAAAACTCGATTGTTACTGAAGACTAGCTAATGCCTTGTTAATGAATAACTGTAACGGACTTCATTTATCGACCAGCCATAAGAGCCTGTAAGAAAACAACTGTAATGGGTATTTTTTTACAGGTTCAAAGAGACTTGAGATAAACCGACATTTTGGAATTTTCATTTTGGGTGGCTTCGAAGAGAACCACCTCACGAATTTTCTTTCGCAACGGATCGAGATTACGCTTCTCGGTTTCACTCGCGGATGCGTAAATACTTGTGAAGTCTGCTAGTATTGCCGTTTGTCCTTTGCCGATGGCTGATTTAATCGACTTGACTATCAGATCTTCCATGGTTTTTAGATTGTTAAGACGATCGGATTCCTTTATTCCTTGCGCGATCGTTGTATCGTTTGATTGGACGCCATTATCGGCGGCTATTTTCTTGATCATTGCCTGTACTGTTCTGCGGCTGACCTTGCTTTTTATTTGGTTCTCCTGAACGATATTGTCGCCCTTCGAATTTTTCGAAACCGTAATCGAGAATTTAAAAAAGGCATCCTCCGCATATCGCGCGTAATCGCTTTCATAATCCCATTTGTCGGTGATCGGTCCGCGGTTGCAGACAACCAATATCATTCTTCCTTGTTTTCCGGCTCCGGTGGTAAGCACCTCTTCGGAGCAGTTGCTTTTCATATTCAACCATTGAACCTTGGTAGGATTAGTATTATAACTGAGTTCGTCGTCGGTTAAGATCGCTGCTACATCGAAGCTGTTTCTGCATGCAACGGGGCCTTGATTCTCGCCTTCGAATTTAACGGAGATTTTCCCTTGAATTTTGGAAAAATCCTGATCGAGGATGAATGCCTTCGCGGACCAGGGTTTAACTGTTGCCGAAGCCGTGAAAGTCAGATCGGCACAGCCTGTTGCGTTTTCCGGGGAGGCTCCGTTTTTTAACCCTAACCGTGCGTATCTACCGAAACTCTTTCCTTTATAACTATAAATTCCGTCATAACAAGTCTGATTATTAATGAAATTAGCTACGCAAAAATTACGGAAAATTTCTTCGAAAGATTTGGTTACATCTATGGATGCTAATGCACCGGCAAGTCCTTTTGCGCCAACATCCTTGCTTTGTACAAGGTTTTTAGTGAAGGTTTTGAATTTGTCATGATCGTTTCTGCAAAATTGCTGCATGACATAGGCTCCGAAAAGAAAAACTTGCCCATATTTGGATACGCCGTCATCGTCCCTCCACCCGCATAAAGATACTTCCGGTTCTGAGATAAAGGAATAAACTTGCCCGGGAACTCCAACATTCACCCATTCCGCTACGCAAGACATTCCTTCATTAATCCAGTCGAGTTCTTTCGGATCATTTTGCCAATGGATCATGTGTTGAAATTCATGGGCCAATGTACCCACGTCTTTGGGGTTTGCCGGGTAAGTGTCCAGGACTACCATTTCGCGTTCGTTGCTTTCCGAAACTATGGTTTTCGGCAACTGATTGAAGGGCCCAAAGTAACCGGCGATGCAGGATGTGTTTTCCGGGGGGTTATAGCCGTCTTTGATATCCGTGTAAGCCAGAGTGATTCTAGAATCTCCGTCGATTCCGGGATCCCATTCGGAGCCGAAATATTCATGATCCGTCTGGTAAATTTTTTCATCAAAATTCTCGCATATCATATCAATCGTTGCGTCATCCATGGCGCATTCTTTGTCGACATAGATATAGCAATGCAATCCGATTTTTTTCAGAGTGAACAATACTTTATCCTTCTTTTTCGTGAGTAAATTCGATATGAATAAATATTCCTCATCGCCGACTTGGGGTGCTTTTTTATCAGGATTTTCATCTGCGTATTGAACGGAACGATTTAATTCCATGTTCAAGTCAAAATTAGCGTCATTCTTCGCACGAGACGCCATGAAGTCATTATATTCCTTCAATTCCCTGTGGGTTCCATCTATGGGAGTGAGTGAATAAGCAGGGATTGAACCGACAATAAAGACAACGATCATCATGACGGCTGATAAAACTTGGCTATAACTCTTCATAATCGCACCCCTAATGTACTCGATTCTCATTACGAATATTAGTAACGAAAAAATTCTCCAATATGTTGATTATAATGATGAATTTAATAAATGTCGACCGGTTTTTGTGTAAAGCAGGGCAATCGCAAGAAAAATCGACAAATTCCATTCAGTTCACGGTGGATTACGCTTCGGCGACGGCTTGCTAATTCCCCCTACAATCGGCTCTTGGAAATGATTTCATCAATTTCAGGCAATTGCCCTGTCGTGTAAAGTAAATTCGTTTTTCTTGCACAAAATGGTTTTTCCGCGATCAGCCTGTATCTATAGACGTTTTATTTCACGATGAGGAATGATATACTTGCGCAAGTGTTCTGGATTTTGGTGAGGAATAACCTGTGAATCTCTTTGAAGGGGTGGCCTTGTATTTATACGGGCAGGGATAATACATGGAACAAGGGATAATCAGAATTTTATCCGATGATGTAATCGGAAAGATAGCAGCCGGGGAAGTAGTTGAGCGCCCTGCTTCAGTGGTAAAAGAGCTGATCGAAAATGCCATTGATGCCCGAGCTGGAAAAATAGAAATCGAAATCAAAGACGGCGGCCAGAAATTAATTGAGGTTACCGACGACGGCATCGGAATGCATCAGCAAGACGCCGTTTTGGCGTTTTCACCTCATGCCACCAGCAAAATAAATACCGAGCAGGATCTTGATGATTTGAATACCCTTGGATTTCGTGGGGAAGCCCTGGCGACGATTGCCGCTGTTTCGCGAGTAACTCTTCTGACGCGAACAGAAGGCTCGGGATTCGGTACCCGGGTAAATGTCGAAGGCAGCCGTATCGTCGGCGTAGAAACGGATTCATTTCCCCGCGGAACGCGACTTCAGGTAAAGAATCTTTTCTACAATGTTCCGGCTCGGCGAAAATTTCTCAAATCAATTCAAGTCGAGATGGCTCAAATTTCGGATATAGTTTGCCATTACATCCTCGGATATCCTGAACTGGCGTTTCGTTTCACGAAGAATAATATTCTTCTCGCCTCGTCAATGGGTACCGGAGAGTTGATCGACTCCGTTCTTACGATATACGGCCCCGAAGTCGCCAAGAGTCTGATTCCTTTGAAGGAGCCGCCCGCTTTGGCCGGTTCCGGAATTTCAGTGAGAGGCTTCATTTCCAAGCCTAATGATGCACGTCCGTCTTCACGCTATATGACGACTTTGATAAACCGACGCTTTGTTAAAAGTAAACTTGTCTCTCAAGCCATCGGTAAGGCGCTTTCCGCCTTCTTTCCGAAGGGGCGATATCCCGTGCTGGTTTTTGATTTGCGCGTTCCGAATGAAATGGTCGATGTGAATGTTCATCCGCAGAAAACCGAAGTTCGTTTCAAGGATGAACGCTGGATTTTCGGTGTCGTATTAGAGACGATCCAGACGACGCTTTCCGGTCTGAAAATCGTCGATCCGTCTTTGGGTAATCCTCAGACGATTCCGGAAACGCCTTCCGATAGTGAAGAGGAAAACCTGGCCAGGTTCAACATCGGCGATGAAGGCCCGAAAACCCATTCGATGTTTCCCGAATTCTCGTCTTCCCGTTTTGTGCCGACCCAGCCCGTAAATAAAATCTACGAGTTAAAAGAAGGCCACGAACGTCTCGGACCTCAATCCGCTCAAGTTGCGGCGCTTGAACCCGTTCAAACATTGAATTCTCCCCGAATTCTCGCGCAATTGATGAACTCGTATCTTTTAGGGGAAGATCGTGAAGGTCTTTTTATTGTCGACCAACACGCCGCGCATGAAAGAATATTGTTCGACATGTACATAAACAACTATCGTGATACTCGAATAACTTCGCAGCCTCTCTTGTTTCCTGTCCCCTTGAAGCTGTTGCCTTCGGAACGCTTATTGATGAAGGAAAAGGGAGATCAGTTGCGGGAGCTTGGGTTTATCGTGCAAGAAGAGGATGACGGCCATTTCTATGCTGCTTCAATCCCGGTTCTTGACGGCAAATCCACCGAGAATCAGGTAATTCAAGATCTTCTATCCCAAGTATTGGGAGGCTGGGAAAGCCGCTCACTCCAAGAGATAAAAGTCGATCTTCTGAAAGTGATGGCATGTAAATCGGCCGTGAAAGCCGGGGATACTCTACGGGAAACCGAAATGCGATCGCTTTTTGAACAGTTGTTGAAGACCCAAAACCCTTACACGTGTCCTCACGGTCGTCCGACCGTTTTACGATTGACGCAACGCCAAATCGAAGCCGGCTTTCTCAGAACCTGACGGGGGCCTTTTCTCTTGCAAACCAAACAAATAGTAGCGATTTTAGGACCCACCGCATGTGGAAAGACTTCCCTGGCTCTTGAACTCTCCGAATTATACGACTGTCAAATCCTAAACTGTGATTCTCGACAAATTTTCTCCGAGATGGAAATCGGCACCGCGAAACCTTCGTCGACGGAGAGAAAAAGAATACCCCACCATTTGTTGGATATTTGCCCGCCTTCCAGTGAATTCAGCGCCGGAGACTATTGCGACGCCGCGAGAAAATGCCTGGATTCATTATGGAATGACGGAAAAAGAGTTATCCTCGCGGGAGGTACCGGCTTCTATTTCGAAGCGCTTGTCAACGGTTTGAGCGATACCGGTAAAGACCCGATCTTAAGACAAGAACTTACGGCGAGATTGGATGATGAGGGTCTTGACGCACTTGTCGCCGAACTCTACAGATTAGACCCTCAAGCCGCTGGTCGAATCGATTTGAAGAACCCTCGACGGGTTATTCGTGCCCTTGAAATCATTTATACGACCGGGTTGAATCTTTCGGATGCTCGGCGGATTAAAAATACGCTCAACGCCGATCTTTTAACGATACTCGTGACTCTTCCGCGAAAGATTCTTCATGAAAAAATCACCGAACGAGTGAAAAAGATGATTCACGACGGACTTCAAACGGAAGTTCAGACGCTGGTGAAGCATTTTGGTTTTGACTCGCCGGGTTTGAAAACGATAGGTTATGCTGAATGGAAATCTTTTTTCGACGGAACAACCGATCTTGAATCCGTGATCGAGCAAATAATAATACATACGCGCCAATATGCGAAGCGCCAGGAAACGTGGTTTCGAAAAAGACCGGGTATTCCCTTCATCGATTTAAGTCTTCCCGACGCTAAGATTGCGATAAAATGCAAAGTTGAACAATTTTACTCGAAATAGTCTGATGTAAAATAATGAATATCATGAACGTTTTGCGGGGTGAGGCGATCCCGGCGATTCGATTCCTGACCTTCCTAATATCACTTTGCGGCTCATTCGCTTTTGCGATGTTGCGCGTTACGACGCCCTCGATCGTGGAATATTATCAAGCATGGGGCTATAGTACGATCTTCATTGCTTTTGCGATCTGGCTGCTGTGCCTTCTTCCTACTCGGGCGGAATGGGAAGCCGTATCCGATATTCCGACTCGCGGTTTTGGGCCCCATCTGCTGGCTCTCGTGCTGATCGTTCTTTCCTTTTCAATATCACAGCCGAAATTTCATTTTCCCGACGATGAATTGAATTTCTTGGGAACCGCCTTCACCATGTATGAAGAACATAAATGTTATTTGCCGACCGAGGTAATATTTCCCAGATCCGCGCAGATTCGTGTAGTCGGAACCGACTGCGACGCGAGGCCGTTGCTTTTTCCATTCCTGATTTCGCTGGCGCATGCCTTTTTGGGTTATTCGGGTTACAACGGATTCGTTGTCAATGCATTCGTGGGTTGGGGTTCCCTCATCGTTTTTTATTTCTGTTTGAAGAAGCGGTTTTCGGAATGGTTAAGCCTGGTGGGAATGACCTTGCTGGGGTGTTTCCCGCTGTTCACGCTTTGGGTGACGTCAAGCGGTTGTGAAATCGTTGATCTTTTTTTTGTTCTCTTATCTTTTGCTTTTCTCGATCGTTTTCTTGAAACTCCGGACGAAAAAAAAATGGAGCGACTCGTATTTTCACTGGTATTGCTGGCGCACGTACGAAATGACTCGATTTATTATCTTTTGTTTCTATTGATTTTTCCGATTTTAAAAATGAGGAATGAATTGTTGAAGAACATCTCTTATAAAATGAGTTTGCTGCCCTTCTTAATTCTTCCTGTCGTGTGGCGAAGCGTGAATTCTGAAATGTTGAACAACGTGTTTCATCTTGACTTCTTTTTCAAAAATATTCGTGATTTCTTCAATTTCTTCTCAGGTCGACAACCTTACTCGGCAGTTGTTCCGCCGCTGTTTTACATTTCCATTTTGGGAATGGTTTGCGGAGCGGTGATTTTATTCACGCAATGGAGATCCTGGGATTTTCGTGTGCGGGCGTTGATTGTAGTAATTATCGGTGTCTTGTCGGGAAATTGCGCCTTCCGAGTTTTGCAATTTTCCGACAACCCGACATTTCTTTATGCAATGAGTAATGGAGTTGTCTTTATTCCTATCGTTATCTTTTTTAGTCTGTTCGCCTTTGAGATGCTTGAAAAAAAAGGCATTTGGCCTAGAAAATTAGTCGTTGTCGCCGTGCTGGGTATGATTTGCTGGTTTTGGCCGCAAGCCCGACACAGCCTTATCGAGAACCGGCCTCCACGGGCCCGTGAATATGGCGCGGTTTTAAAATTCCTTGAAGCGAATTTTTCCAACAAAGATGTTCTTGTTATTGCGCCCGATCCGAAGCTATATGTGCCGCATCGCTACAGTGCCGTCAAAATCAACACCGCTAATGTCTATCCTGATTCTTACAAACAAATGGTCAAAACCGGTGTTTGCGAAAAACTATTGCTGGTTCAAAGAATATCGGGTAAAACAAATGAACCCGTTTCGGAGAATACAGTTTCATCTCAATTTCACATGGTGAAACTTTATCAAGAGGCGATTTCAGAAGAAGAATTCGTAAGTATTTCCGAAGTAAAAGCGGATAATACAAATTATTGACGGCTGCAAAATGAAAGCTGATTTTAGTGTGCGCTTGGAGGAAAAATGAAATACGCCCATAAACGCTTGTTTCTCTGGTTGTTGATTGTGGTATCAATCGGGTGCCTCAGTCCCAATATTGCTTCTTCCGTCGACTGGATAAATTTCCCGCCGCTGACCGGTACTGCCCCGTTGGCTTTGGCAGTTCTCAGCGAAGAAGACTTCACATGGGTCGGATATGATTTCGGCCTGGTTTTATTTTTCAAGAATCGTCCGATTTATTTCAAGACCGATGCGCAAGGATTACCGGGAAAAACGGTTACCGATATTGTCCGGCGCGGCAGCGATATATGGGTCGGAACTTCCGATGGATTGGCGCGAATCAATTCACCCAAAGGAGAAGCTTTGGGTGAACGTGGAACCAAGACCTTTTCAACCGACAACGGATTACCCGATAACGGCATCACATGCCTTGGTATGAACGGCGATGATCTTTACGTCGGTACTATGAAGGGCTTGGCTCGATTGAACGGCGAAACGTTCCAGGTATTCGGTGAGGCGAACGGACTACCTTCACAGCACATTACATCGATATGTGCCTACAGCCGAGGAGTGGTCGTTGGAACCAATAAAGGCTGGGCAATCGTTCGCGGCGATAATGTCGAAGCGCATTGTGCGCCGGCTGAAAACCTTCCGTTTGAATGGATTTCCGCGGTCGCTTATTACAATCTGCCCAAGAAGTTCGAGCTGGAAGGTGATTCAAGCCTTTGTGACGAATGGATAATATTGGGAACGGCCGGCGGCGGTTTGCTTGCTTATAAGAACGGTGCATACTTGAAGCCTTGGAAAGATGAGTCGGGTCTGGGTTCTCCCTGGGTCACGAGTCTTTCTTTTTTTTCGGAAGGCAGGCAATTGTGGGTCGGTACCAAAAACGGTGTTGGAGTCCTGAAACTCGACGACGGCACTTGGATGCGTTTTGATACTTCCAATTCTTCTTTGTTGTCCGATGATATCAGGGACGTCAGCGTATCGGGAAATTACGATACGTTTACGGATAACGAAATCATGAACGCGTCGGGCATGCCGCAATTACATGGCTGGTCTTGCCCTTGCGCTACCTGTGCCGAGTTGATGAAAGCCAAGGAACCCCAACCTTGTCCCGACTGCGCGCAACCCGATCTCTCCAACCGCCAGCGCAAGATCGAAAAACTTGTCACATGGGCGGGAATCGCCACTCAACTGGGCGGGACGCAATATTTTCATTTTGATATTACCAGAAACGCACAGGGAAATTTTTATAATTATCGCTCCAACAATGGTCAAGAATGCGTCGGCTTCGCCAAAAGCGGCGAATTTTTCGTCGGTTTGCGACCGAGCGACCGCGGTTACTTCCTTTACCAGTTTGATCGGAAAAAAGCCATATTCGAATTGGTGGAGAACCGCCCCGGCTGGGATATGTTTTCCGAGGACATTTTGACGCTTGGTGTTTCACCGCTAGGCATGCCCGTTGCCGGAGGCGAGTGTGCTCTTGGGAAAGGCGGCGCGGCATTTTTCCTTTACGGCGCGTGGGATGTGCTCAAGGAAAAGGAAGGCCTGACCGATCTTGAAGTCACCGCTTTTTATCGGGGCAATGCCGGCCTTTACATCGGCACGGGTGGCGGGGTGTTCCGAAACAACGGCACTTTGTTTCTTTTCAAGAACGGAAAAATCGAGACGTTACCCCGTGCTGGCCTGAAGACGCTTTCAAGCGAAAGCATGTTTCCCTCGCCCGTTACCTGTATCGTCGAAGATGATAAAAAGGTCTATGTTGGAACGAAAAACTCCGGTATTTTCGTTTTCGAAGGCGATAACTGGACGCAAATGGAAACGCTCGGTACCAAGGCTCTCAGCGATGACGGTATTCAAGCCTTGGCGGTTTGGGACGGGCTTCTGTACGTGGGAACCAAAAAAGGCATCGATTGCTTCGGACCCAATAGCTTCACGTCCCACGTCGATATAACGGCTTTGGGCGCCTATAGTAACGAGGTTGAGTCGATTTGCTGGGATGACACCGAAGGACTCGGCAAGAAGCTGGTTTTGTGGATAGGCCATTACAACGGCATAATGAGAATCAGCCGCCCGGAAGGCGTAATGCAGGACGGCGGAAAACCGAGATACATTGCCGAGGGAATTTTCCCCTGGCCGACTGATCCGCCGAGCAATATCGCGGTGCAAAGCTGGGTTTGGTGCGGCAATCCCAAGGAAACCAAGAAGGATGTCGACACATTCGACGGCATGGCCGGGAACCATATCAAATGCATGACTTACGATGATTTGAACCTCTGGATAGGAACGGACAACGGCATAGCCCGAATTAGAAAATAGCTATAATTGCTTGAAGCGGTATGGAAGACATATAAAAATCCTTCTAATTACTCCTGAGAACCGCTTCATTAAAGCATTTCGACGGGGACAATTGAACAACTCAGGGTAAGAGAAATTTTAATGGCAAAAGTTAAGACCGCAGACAAAGAAATTTACTTCTGACTTGCCCCCACTCATGAGTTATGGTATGTGCTTCCTTCCCGGATTGTTGGGGTGACTTTTATTGTCATTTTTATATTGATAAAATTGATACTCAATATTATTTTCAATTGCATCTTTTCCAACCTTAACGACTTTCCATCCTCGAATCGCATCAATGTTTGGAAAATGCTTATCGGCATCAAATATGCTATTTATTTTAGTAACATAAACATTTTCTGAACAGGAAAGAAATTGCTCATAAATAGTCTGGCCCCCAATAAAGAATATGTCCTCTGAACTCCAATGATATAATAGAGAAAATAATTCTTCTTCGGAATGTACAACAATAGCTTTTTCAATTTTGTAGTCTTTGTTCCTGGACAGGATGATATTGACTCTATCAACCAAAGGTTGTCCATTGGGAAAGGTCTTAAGAGTCTCTCTCCCATAAACAATGGTCTTATTCAAAGTCATCTTCTTAAAAAACTTAAGGTCATCTTTTATTTGAACTAGAAGCTTGCCTTTGTTTCCAATGCCCCAGTTTCTATCTACGGCAACTATCATGTTCATTACTTGTATCCTTCTTAAACGGCTATTGGAATTCCAATCTGCCTTCCATAATTATACTCCTGAAGTGAAAAATCATCAATCTTAAATTCATAGAAATCCGTGATTTGGGGGTTGATGAAAAGTTTTGGAGCAGGATGCTCGGGTCTTTTTATCAGATCTTTAATTATTTCTATGTGTCGGTCGTATATATGGGCGTCAACTATTATGTGTACCAACTCTCCTGCACAAAGACCGCTTGCCTGTGCGAACATATGAAGAAGAATCGCATGTTGAACAACATTAATTCCATTTGCCGCCAACATGTCTTGTGAACGCTGGCTTAGAACAGCATTGAGTTTGTTGGCCTTGACATTAAAACACATGCTGTAAGCGCAGGGATATAATGCCATCTCGCTTAAATCATGATGATTAAAGATATTTGTCACCATTCTTCTGTTATGTGGTGAATTTTTAAGATCATACAATAGTCGGTCAACTTGGTCAAACCAACCTTCTTTGTATCAGGGCAATCGCACTTAACTTCCAGGAAAGGCCATGGATTGCAGGTTTCTCAGATTCCCGGGCGGAGCAAGCACCGCCCCTACGACAGGTAATGAACCGGATCTCCAAATTTTAATGCGATTGCCCTGTTCTTTGTATTTATGCTTCACGCCTAATTGATAGCCATATGCTTTTCCAATGGACCCACTTTTATCAGCCCATGGGCGCCATATATTACTGTTTAACTCTTTAATATTATTGGACTTTTTTTGCCATATCCATAGAATTTCTCCAACTGAAATTCTTAACGAAACTGGTCTAAGAGTTATTATTGGGAACTCTTCCGTCAGGTCGTATCGGTTAATCACGCAGAATTTACCTAATGCATTTGCAATTGTACCATCTTCCCATTTTGCAAACAACATCTTTCCATTCTCGTCTAAGCCTCGCTCGCACGGGTATAGGCTGCCGTTTGTTAAAATGTCCTCACAGGTTTGAATGAATAGTTTATCAGCTTTGGACATTAATTTATTCTCCCCTGCTGTCCGGTAAAAAAATCTCAACTTACTAAAAATACCATAAAGTCAAGTATTCCCAAAGAAAATTTCTGATTCTCAGGGCAAACGCAAGACTATTGAAAACCCGCATTAGAAGCGCCATAGATTTGCAGCCAAGTACGTGGGGTGAGAAAACTGTTTTGCCAGACAAAAGCTTGTTTATGACTGAATTGGTTCGAATTGTTCATGCCGATGATCACCTTGATCCTGTGGGCTATTTTCGATTCCGGTTAAATAGGTGGTAAGCAGAATAGGTGTGCCTCGGTTCTTTTTGTCGATTGATGAAAAGATTGGTCTGATTCCCAAATCCGTTTTCAAGCATTTGGTGAGGGCGTGATTGCGATATTATCATGTGATAAAAATAACTGCATTTTGCAACTTGACAATCTTATCGTTTGATATCATATATTATAATGACAATGTTTGATAATGCCAAAAAGATGACTCGCGATTCGCGGTGATTTTTCTAAAACGAAATTCATGAGTGGCAACCAAATGATTTATTGGTGCTGAAGCCGGCCGGTCTTATGGCATCAATCAAGTGGAAGGAATGGGAAAATGGTCAATAAGGCCTTGTTAATAAATATTGATAGCTGCAAAATGAAAGTCGGTTTTCGGGTAGGGCGGATTAGGCGCCAGCGCCGTAATCCGCCGAGCTTGAGGAGTTTTTCGAAAGTCAGGACTCAATAACTGTAACAAATTTCGTTCATCGACCTGCCATAAGAGTCTTTAAGAAAACAACTATTGTAATGGTTATTTTCTAACAAATTCTAAACATGTTAATTATCAACAAATAGAAAAGGAGAAGCATATGACTGGTAAAAAAGAATCGATGGAGCAGAAACCCAAAGATGAGAAAAATGGAAAACTTCTTTCGGTCTCCGAGGCCACACAGTATCTCGGAATCAGCAAGCCCACGCTGTACCGCCTGCTTGAACAGGATAAACTCAAAGCGCATAAAGTGGGAAATCAGTGGAGATTTCGAAAAGCCGATTTGGCCGCATACGTTGAACGTGGGCCGGTGGCTGCGGCGGTAGCCGATATTCCGATGGACCTGCTTCAAAAGGAAATCGATTTCATAGACGCCGAATTTAAGCGGGCTGGT
>Ga0209749_1001386_pt1 | contig 21880 bp, 22 predicted proteins | sample EPASupsiteSAE347_FD_187267 | JGI IMG/M metagenome (GOLD analysis project Ga0209749, IMG submission 187267) | Bioremediated contaminated groundwater from EPA Superfund site, New Mexico - Sample SAE3-47 (SPAdes) (version 2) | ecosystem: Environmental > Aquatic > Deep subsurface > Groundwater >...
GAAAATTCAATTTGGTCCAGATGCCCGCCATATGGGTATACCATGTATGGCAATGTACAAGATTGGCGTTAATTCCGCTGCCGATGAAAGAAACGGATCGATCTAAAGTCGTCATTATCGACTTCAAATGCTTCGGAACCGAAGGATATTCTTCGCGAGGTTGGAGGCCTTTTACAACAAGGTGTTCCGATTCAATGTTTTGTTCGCCAAAACATCTGACCTCGACATCCATCAATTGGGAAAGTTCCCGGGTTAAATATTCTACGTGAACACCGGCTCCGCCATAGACATGAGGCGGATACTCGTTCGTCAGGAACAAAGCCTTCATTCGCGCCCTCCTCGACGACATTTGGAATGCGGGTATTTTCCTATCTCAAGAATGGAATGTCAATATATTTATCCGCCATTTTTTTTGAAATACGGCCTTGTAAGAAAATAACATATTCATTTCATTTTGTGAAAGGCCATAAGGACCGGGGCAAACGCAAACTTTCGTTGCCTATGAGAGCCTTTATTAAACTGTCATCTCGAAGGCTACCTCACGGATACCTTGGGCCTCAGCCACATCACGCAAGGCAAGCAGAAACCCCCGGTTGTCGCCTTCTTCTATAGCATCTTCAAGGCAAGCGTTCAGATACTTATAAACTAAACTTTGGCAAGCGAAGGATGGGCTTGACATTATATTCCAAAAATAGTATAAAGGAATGTATGGAAATGAATCAAAATAGAAAGTTTGAACGCCGGGCGGCTATCGCTAAGGCATTGTCTCATCCCATGAGATTGCAGATTCTCGATCTTCTGCATACAAAGGGCTTGACCTGCGTGTGTGATTTGGTTGAAGCCTTCGGCTGTCTGCAACCCATCATGAGCAAGCATCTCACCATTTTGAAAAATGTCGGGTTGGTCAACATGAAAAAAGATGGTCTGAAGGTCTTCTATTCCCTGAAAACCCCTTGCATTCTCGATTTTTTCGAATGCGCGGACAGAGCGTTTGAAAATCACAAAAACTCACTCTAATTCAACATTTGGAGGTAGTCATGAAGATTCAAATTTTGGGAACCGGTTGCGCGAAGTGTCAAAAACTGGCTGATACCGCGAAACAAGCGGCTGAAGAAATGAAGCTCACCTACGAATTGGAAAAGGTCACAAAGCTCGATGAAATTATGAAATTCGGAGTTATGGTCACGCCCGCCATGGCGGTTGACGGAACGGTGAAGGTTGCCGGAAAAGTGCCATCGGTTGAAGAAGTAAAAAAACTGTTGAAGTAAGGAGCCGAACATGAGCGACTGTTGCGGAAATTCAAACAAATGCCTGGTTTACGCTTGTTCCGGCGGGTCGAATGTGGGGCAACTTTCAAACGAAGCTGCAAAGGCACTCGATTCGAGCGGGGAAGCAAGTATGGGTTGCCTGGCCGGGTTGGGCGGGCACATTTCAGGAATGGTAGAGTCGGCAAAATCGGGAGTGCCGGTTTTGATCATTGACGGATGCCTGGTTGCCTGTGGGAAAAAAACGGCTGACCATCTTGGATTGAAGAATTACGGGTATGTTGAAATAACCGGTCTTGGCATCAAGAAAGAACACAATGTCAGTAAAACCCCACCCAATCAGGTTGATGAAGTGGTCAAAGCCGCCAGGAAAGAATTGGATAAAGTGCCGGTAAAGACTTGCGTTCCTGATGGCTCATGTTGTGGATAAAGGGGGAATTTATGAATGTTTTTTTCAGGGCTTTTCTGTTGGTCGTTCTGGTTGGAATTGTTCTTTCCATTCCTTCAACCCCTTGTCGGGATTGCGGAGCGGTTCACGCTCAAGACACGGCAAGCGTGACAGCTATTGCAAGCGAAGAAGCGAAGGTTGAGGCCGTCGCCGATTTGACGGCGGTGGCGGCAATCGCAAGCGTCAGCGGGCCTTTGCCGAAACTGGTTGACCTGGGCGCGACCAAGTGCATTCCCTGTAAAACAATGGCTCCGATTCTTGAAGAGGCCAAGAAACTCTATGCGGGAATTGCGGAAGTTGAATTCATCGATGTTTGGGAAAATAAAGAGGCGGGGGCAAAGTACGGAATTCGAATGATTCCAACGCAAATTTTCTTTGACCGTGAAGGAAAAGAAGTGTTTCGGCATGAAGGGGTTTTCCCAATGGAAGAGATTCAAAAACAGTTTGAAGCCCTTGGGGCCAAACTGAAAAAGGAGTAACCATGGACTTTGCCGGACTGGAAAACCAATTAGCCGATGTCATCGCTAGTTCCTCATGGCTGGCCCCTGCGGCGGCTTTTGGAGGCGGAGTATTAACAGCGCTCAACCCTTGTGTTTTGGCAACGGTTCCCCTCATTATCGGCGTCGTTGGCGGCTATGCGCAAGGGCAGGATTCCTGGAAACGGTCGTTGGGGTTCAGCTTTTTTTTCGTGGTTGGGTTTGCCTTGGAATTAACCGTTTTGTTTTCGGTGTCCGCTGCCGCCGCCCCGTATTTAAGCGGTAGATATTGGAAATACGTTATCGCCGCCATCTGCGGGTTATTGGGTCTTCATCTCTTGTTTGATTTTAAAATCCCGGCTCTTGGAAACATGCCGAATGTGGGCAAGTGGGGCGGAATCGTCGGAGTGACGATTCTCGGTTTTCTTTTCGGTTTGGTTTCCATGCCTTGCTCGGGGCCGGTGTTGATGCTTCTGGCAAGTCTGGTTCCGGAAATCGGCGTGCCGAAAGCCGGAATGCTGCTTTTCTTGTATGGGTTGGGGCATTCGGTCTTGATCCTCATTGCCGGGGTTTCGGTGGGGACCGTCCAGGCATTGGCCGATTCGAAGGGTATGAACAAGGCCGTGACCGTCATCAAGAAAGTGGCCGGGATTCTCATTCTCGGGGTTGGAGTTTATTTCCTGCGGTCCTGAAGAGGACTTGTATATAGTCACATCACAAGTCGAGGTTTTGCATGAACTGGAAAGACGAATGGAAAACGCTGGTCGCGATGATCGCGGTGTTTTTGGGCTGTTACTTCCTGCCGATCGGCACGCCGCGCTTTGACAACGCGGTCATGGAGGCGCTACACCTGCTCAAGTGGTATGCCCGGGAACACGTATTGCTTTGCCTGGTGCCTGCGTTTTTTATTGCCGGAGCAATTACGATTTTCGTCAGTCAGGCGTCAGTCATGAAATACCTCGGGCCGAATGCCAACAAGGTTTTGGCGTATGGGGTCGCCTCGGTTTCGGGAACCATTCTCGCCGTTTGCTCATGCACCGTGCTGCCATTATTCAATGGCATTTATAAAATGGGTGCCGGGCTAGGCCCTGCTTGCGCTTTTCTCTATTCTGGACCGGGAATCAATATACTGGCCATTGTCCTCAGTGCCCGAATTCTGGGAATGGATATCGGGATAGCCCGGGCGGTCGGTGCCATTGCTTTCAGCGTCATTATCGGCGGAGCCATGGCTCTTATTTTCCACGAAGAGGAAGCCGAAAAAGCGCGAATGATGGCAGAGATGCCGGAACCGGAAGTAACGCGGCCCTTGTGGCAAAACGTCCTTTTCTTCGGGGCGCTCATCGGTATTCTGGTCTTTGCCAATTGGGGAAAACCGCAAGACGTAAATCTTACTCTCACCGATGGAACCGCGATAACCGGGACGATTCAACAGGAAACCGAGGAAGCCCTTGTCATCAAGACAGGCACCGAAAGCGCCCTTTCGAAAGACGCGGCGAACCTGAAGACCGTCGAAAAGAAGATAGTCGCAAAACGGGAAATCCCGCCGGGCGTGTGGCTTACGCTGTTTTCAATGAAATGGGCGATCGCGGCGGGGTTCGCGCTTCTGCTGGCTCTCATCCTGGGGTTGTGGTTCAAACTGGCCTGGTGGAAAATTATCGTCGTCGCTTTGCCGACCGGTATTGTAGCGTATATGTATCCTGGGGAACCTTTGAATGCCTTCGTCGTCGGAACTATTGGATTAAGTCTCATAACCAGCACGGATGAGAACGAAAGCAAGGATTGGTTCGGGTCATCCTGGGAAAATGCCAAGATGATTTTACCTCTTTTACTCGGCGGGGTTTTGGTTGCCGGATTGCTGTTGGGGCGAGTTGGAAAAGAGGGATTGATTCCCAACGCCTGGGTTGTTCAGCTTGTCGGAGGAAATTCGTTTGGCGCGAATCTTTTCGCATCGGTCTTCGGGGCTTTCATGTATTTTGCCACGCTTACCGAAGTCCCAATCATCCAAGGATTGATCGGGAGCGGAATGGGAAAAGGCCCGGCATTGGCGCTTCTTCTGGCCGGCCCTGCACTATCCCTGCCTAGCATGATCGTGTTGAATAGCATCATGGGATTCAAAAAGACTTTTGTTTTCTGCCTTTTGACGGTGATACTTTCCACGTTTACGGGAATGGTCTTCGGGGCTTTTTGGGGATAGCATGAGTCGAAAAAAGCTAATCGGTCTGTTTCTGTTCTTCGTTTGCGCTATTGGCGCGGCTGAACAACAGATTGCAACGACGGATCAAAAGCCGGATTGGTTTTTTCCCGAATGGGTGGCTAGCCTGGCGATGACAACATCATTCTCTTTATCGACCGAAAGAATTTCCCTTACCGGGAAAACCCTGCCGAAACTGTCAGCGATTGCATGAAAGTCTTTCTCATCGTCTATTGCATGATAATTGAAGACCACAATGTCTTTTGTAATCGCATAACTTGAAGAGAAGCCTACCAGGAAGTTTGATTTTCCGGGGCATTTTGATAAAGAACAATGCACCAGCACCTTCTTCTTCAGTTCCTCATAGGTCATGGGCGGGAAGTCTTTTGAGTCTGAAACAGGGAGAAGAAAAACTTCCGCCTTTCCCGTTTTCACGGTCTTCATGAGGTTTTTTGAATTGAGCAGTTTCCCTTCGTTTTTTAATTTTATGGTTGATTCGGTGAGTTGTCGGGCGAATGCCTGATCGTCAATATATTCGACAGGAGCGGCCATTCCCACCAATGGAAAAAGGCAAAGGATCAAAGTTGCGCAAATCAATCTCTGGGGAGAGGGGCAGTCAAGACGGTTCATGAACGCACGTCCTTTTCTTCGATTCCGTCGCAACTTCGTTTTTGTTATTACTTTCCGTCTTGTTTCGGCCGAAAAAGGGATATTTTGCCAGAAGCCAGTCCAGAAAGACAGATTTCATCTGCTTGCCCGCCATGATTTGCTTCAGGGGGGGGGAGAGATAGAATAACCCCGAGAATCGCCGCCATGGCACGATGGCTTTGAAATGCCTGGCAATCGAAAATCAGGTTTTGAAGCATACCTCGTTCGATGGCCTGCAAAACGACACGATGGGTGGTATTTGCCGGGGTCAGGATGCGATGGGGCCGGGGGTGAAGGATAAGGGCTTTTCGCGGGCAAGCGGTGACGCAAAAACCGCAGCCCAGGCAAACATTGTGGTTAACGGAGAGCGGATGTTCAGGAGAAACGTGTATGGCTTCAATCGGGCACAAACCCGAGCATTTTCCACAACCAACGCAGGTGTCGGTGATGACTTCCGGTTGGAACGGCGTGGTTTGAACCGGGTGAAGCCAACCGAATCGACGGGCGGCAACCATTCCCTCACAACAGCACTTACAGCAATTACAGATGAAGTTTACCCCCTCCCTGACGTTTTCGCCGAATTGCACGAGACGGGCTTCGCGGGCCGCCTGAAAAACAGCATGAGCTTCAGCTTTGGAGAGAGATTTGGCGAAGCCGTGCCTGATCAACGATTCAGCGGCGGAATTCAGGGTTATACAGTTATCCTGGCGGTTTTCGCAGGCTTTGCCAACGTGAGACATTTTGTACCGACAATAACACAGCCCAACAGCCACGGCGGAGGCATCATCGACAAAAGCGGAAACTTTGTCGTGGTCAAGAACTTCAAGGGAGGGTTGTCGGGCAATCGCATCTTCGTTGACGTATACTCTGCCAAGTTGGGTTTCCGAGGAAAACATGTTTTTGATGAAATCCTCTTCGACATTGATATACTGGAAAAAGAGTTCGCTCAGAGCCTTTTGATCGATATCCGTACGGACCCGCATCAAGGAAAACTCGAAAAAACCGGCCATCGGCAGCGGGAGGGTGTATTCCGGTTCGCCGTCACGTTCTACATCGACCAGAAGGCCCTTTTCGGCGAGCTTCTGCAGAATACCCCGGGTTTTGACAACATCCATGCCCCACACCTCCGCCGCCCGATGAACATTGAAACTTCGCACGGGCAAGCGTGAAACCAGGTCCGCCTCTTCAGGAGAAAACAGAATCGCCAGTATTTTCGTCAACATTTCGGATGGTGGAGCCCCGGCTGGAAATTGGTTGATCCGAGATGACAATGGGCTTTTATGCGATTGAATTGGTATTTTGTACAAGTTTTCCTTCGGCCAGTCGTAATACTCTTTTGGCGCGCTTGGAAGCTCTCGGGTCGTGGGTAACCATGAGAACGGTTCGACCTTCCCGGTTTATTTCGTCAAGAAAGTTCAGAATGCTTTCGGTCGTATCAGGGTCAAGATTGCCGGTCGGCTCATCGGCAAGGACTACCGCGGGATCGTTTGCCAGCATGCGAGCGAGAGCGACCCGTTGCTGCTGGCCGCCGCTCAATTCGCTGGGTTTGTGGTTGAGGCGCTCAGCCAAACCGACGCGGATTAACAGCTCAGTGGCTTTTTTTTCTTGATCGGTGGAAGAAAGACCGGCCAGAAACAATGGTATTTTCACGTTTTCCAGAGCCGTTAAATAGGGAACCAGGTTAAAGGTTTGGAAAAGGAACCCGATATTTTTTCGTCGGAAAAAAGCCCGTTCTTCCGGGTTCAAGTCGTAGAGAGATTCCCCGGCCAAGGTTATTTTTCCGGAGGTCGGTGAAAGCATTCCACCCAACATCAGGAGGAACGTACTTTTGCCGCTGCCGCTGGGACCGACAATGGAAACGAAATCGCCCTTGGAAATATCCACGGAAACTTCATCGAGAGCCTGTACTGTTTTTCCTCGATGAGCGTATTGCTTGGTTACTTGTTGCAATGAAAGCATATTCATATCTCCTGAAGTGCGGTACAAGGGTCAAGTTGAGAAGCCTGGCGGGCGGGAAAATAACTGGCAACCAAGGTAATGAAAACCGCAAGCCCGACCGCCCAAAGAATTAAGGAAGGCATGGGGAGAACGGGAACACCGGCCACCCACGGCCCGAGAACAACTGCTAAAATGGTCCCGAGAACATACCCGAAAACGCCGCCTGACAATCCGAGAAGAAGCCCTTTCAAAAGAAACAACCGAAGAACGATTTTCGAGCCCGCACCCATGGCCATTAACGTGCCAATCTCGCGGCGGCGCTCGTAGACGTTCGCATACATGTAATTGGCGATACTGGCACCACCTACCAAAACGATAATCGCCAAGAACAGGAGAGAAAGCCGGGCCATCATGTGGTTGGTATTGATCTGGGTATCAACGATTTGGGTGATAGTTACTACTTTCGCTTCCGGCAAAAGGGAATTTATTTTTTGAACCAAACCCTTGGAAATCTGCTCACAACAGCCGACAACTTCAATGGCATTCACGGCCGGCCCTTTGCCGGCCATTTTTTGAACAGTATGGAGGTGAGCGAAAGCCCGAGAATCATCAATCGTTCCAGTGACCGGCAAAACACCGATGATCTTGAATTCCTTCTCAAGAAGCTTGACGGTATCGCCTTCCTTCAAAGACAGGAGGGAAGCCATATCCGCACCGACAAGAGCACTTGATTCGTCGAGGGTGTCGATGACGCGCTTACGGACGAGGGTTTCTTTGGCAACTGGTTTTTCAGAACCCGGCAGGTCAACAATTGTACCGCAGCCCTGAGGCCGGGAGAAGATCCCGGCCCCTTGCCACGCGGCTTTTGCCTGGAATTCGTTTTTTGGCAGGATTCCGGTCAAGATAAAGTTTTTCCCGCTCAATTGGATTGGAAGGGAGAGTTTCGGGGACAGGTTATCAAGCCCTTGCAGGTCTGATGTGGAGAGACGGGTTACGTATTCTTCCGGAAACACATCACCCTGCATGTCGGCGTTGTAATAATTCTGAATTGAAGCTGATTTCGGAAGAATGAGGATGTTCGCCCCCAGTGCGTCAAGTTCTCGGGCAACCGCTTTTTCCGAAAAATACGTGATGTTTTTTATGGAAACGATCACGCTGATACCCAAAAGAATAGCGAGAAAGCTGGTTATAACCTGATTTTTTCGCTCGAAGATTTCGAGCCAGACAATGGAGGAAAGCTTCATAGAACACCTCAGTTTCCACAGCCGCTCGAAGCGCACCCGGAACCACAGCCGCCGGAAGTCGCAGATATCAAGGCAGCTTCGATTTTTTCCTTAGTGGTAGGGCCTGAAAAGGTGCCGATTGCCGCACCCGGAGGAGCCAAAAGGGTCGTTACCGCTTCGGTCGTTTTCGGGTCTATTTTCAGTTGAGAAAACAGCTTCTCTTCATTTGCGTCGGCAGGATCGACCTGAATTATTTCCACGTCATTGCCGAATCTCGGGTCGGCTTTGAAATCCTTTGCGCCTTGCATGGCAGCGTCATTTGATTTGGTATTGGCGTTCTGAACGCAAAGAAGAACAAGTTTTCTATCCTGCATGGCTTTGATAAGACGTTGAAGACCTTGACTGACAAGGGCTGCTTCGAGTTTTTCGGAAGTCGCTTTATCACCCACCATGCCCAAGGTGACCGCGCCATTCGGGGCAATCACCAGCACAAGCGGCATGGGAGCGCGTAAGAGGCCGTATTTTTCAACGGTTTCTTTTTCGGCCGGGAGGTTACGGTCAAGTTCAAGTGCAATCGCTTTATCAGCAACCTTTTGAACCGTTGCCTCCACAGTCTTTTTAACGGCGGCGATTGCTTCGTCTTGTTTGTCGCGAACCAAAAGAAAAACAAATTTGTTTTCCTGGGAAGCTTTTCCCAGAGCGACGGTAATAGTATTCAAGGAAGCCGGGGAAGACGCTACAAAAGCGCCAGTTGCGATATTGGGAATGTTTTCCTCAGCGGTGGCAGGCTGGACAAGAGTAAGGAAGAAAGCAAAAAGGCAACACAGACAAAGAAATTTTTTCACGAAATTCTCCTTTGTAGAAAAGTCCAGGAACAGGGTTTTGTAACAAACCATCTTTTTCGAAATCTGAAGGCGACGTTCACAAGGCCGATAAGAACAGGAACTTCGACCAACGGCCCAATGACGGCGGCAAAGGCGACACCGCTTTTGATACCGAATACGGCAACAGCTACGGCAATAGCCAATTCGAAATTATTGCTGGCCGCCGTGAAGGAAAGGGTTGCGGATTTCTTGTACCCGGCATTCAGTTGAGCCCCCATAAAGAAACTCACGCAAAACATCACCACGAAATAAATCAGCAGAGGAAGCGCGATACGGAGAACATCCATGGGAATTTGAACGATAAGTTGACCTTTCAAACTGAACATCACGACAATCGTAAATAGAAGGGCAATAAGCGTAAGAGGGCTGATAATCGGGATGAACGTTGAGTGATACCATTCCTTGCTTTTGGCCTTGATGAGCGCGAAGCGGGTTATGACACCGGCCAGAAAGGGAATTCCCAAATAAATGAAGACGCTTTCGGCAATTTGGCGGATACTGATTTCAACCACAGCGCCTTTCAGGCCGAAGTAGGGAGGAAGAACCGTAATGAAAAACCAGGAATAGACGCTGAAGAACAACACTTGAAAGATGCTGTTGAAGGCCACCAGGCCGGCGCAGTATTCCGTGTCGCCCTCGGCAAGATCGTTCCAGACAATGACCATGGCAATGCAGCGGGCGAGACCGATCATGATAAGGCCAACCATGTATTCTGGGTAATCGCGGAGGAAGACGATCGCTAGAATGAACATCACTACCGGCCCGATGATCCAGTTTTGAACGAGAGAGAGAATCAGGACTTTCCAATCTTTGAAAACATCACCCAATTCTTCGTATTTCACCTTCGCCAGGGGCGGATACATCATGAGAATGAGGCCGATGGCGATTGGTATGTTGGTGGTGCCGACGGAGAATTTTTGATTGAAGGCTTCCACGGCGGAAGGGGAAACGTAGCCGATTCCCACGCCAATACCCATGGCAAGGAAGATCCAGAGGGTTAAATAACGATCGAGAAACGAGAGTTTTTGAGAAACGCTTTCGGTCATGTTTTTAGCTCCTGATATGGTTTGCCCAGCCTGTTCAGGCTTTCCCGGTGCGAATGGTATAACTTGCCACATAGTCGTCAATTTTTTCTCCGGGAATGGCGGAAAGAAGTTCCTGATACAGGTCTTCGTTTGTGTCGATCATGGCGGAAATCGCCATGGCTTTTTCTTCAAACTCAGGATCGGACAACCCGGCGGCCAATATCGCTTTTCTGGTGTCGGTCAGTGTTGCCGCACCGGCAACGCAACCAACCAGGGCTTGAACGGATTCCTTTACCTTGGCGGGAAGGGGCTTTTTCAAAAGCAGATCGGAAATAATGACCCGCCCGCCTAGTTTCAAAGCTCGGGAGATATCGCGCCAGACCTGGGGTTTGTCGGGAGACAGGTTCACAACGCAGTTGGAAAGGATCACGTCAACGGAACCGTCACCAACCGGAAGGTGCTCAATTTCCCCCAAGCGAAATTCGACATTGTCAAAACCGCTAGCCTTCTGGTATTGGGCTATGTTTTTCCTGGCCAGGGAAATCATGTCGGGTGTCATATCAACACCGATGACCCGCCCGGTTTTTCCAACCCGGCGACCGGCAACAAACACATCGAAACCGCCACCGCTACCGAGATCGAGAACGATTTCCCCCTCTTTCAATCCGGCGATAGCGGAGGGATTGCCGCACGACAAGCCCATATTAGCCGAATCCGGAACGGCGGCGAGATCATCGCCGGAATACCCCAGATTCTTTACCAAAATTGACGGATCGACGCTCCCACAACAGGAAGTCGGGCCACAACATGATGATTTCTCTTTGCGGGCAATGGCAGAATACCCGCCACGTACTTTTTGCCGAATTTGGTCTGAATCAGAACTCATGGAAAATGCCTCCTGAAATAGGTTTCAGTCTTACGTATTCGACTGGACATATTTGTTTTTTCCTTTGGCGGTCTTGTAAATGTGGCAAACCTCATCCAACGGCAGAGAAAGGATTTTTTTCAACGAAGCAATATCCTTCTTCACGGTGGTGTTTTCGGCAAGGGCTTTGCAAATGAATGAATGAGCAGTTTTAACCTCGGAAGAGGCGTTTTTCCGGGCCAAGCTGTAAAACGCCCATCTGCCGCATTTTCGTTTCGCGACCAAACCAGCTTGCAGCAGTAGGGAGATATGTTTTGAAACGGTCGAGGGGGCCAGATTCAAGAAGGTCGTCAGTTGGCACACACACAACTCGCTGTGATTGAGAGCAATGATAATTCTGATGCGTGTCTCATCGGCGAGAGCTTTAACCAAAAGAACAAAAGGTTGCATATTGTCTCCATAGATTCGTCAGATAACGAATTATATATATCACAAAATGGAGAAAGATTAAAGGAAAACGGGTGTTTTACTCCGCAACACAATCTTTGCCCCTCGCAGATGAGTTTTTAGCTCGTCCAAGGCGGTCTCAATTTCCCATCGTTCATGATACAGCGCTGCCAACTCAGCGGCAGGGACTACTTCGTGATCCAATCATGACGTAATAAAGTTGATTGGCGAGGTCTTCTTTATCCAAGGCAAGATAAGGAATTTCGGGATTTTCGGGGCCTTACTGGATCTCGATTTTTGCTCCAACCCGATATTTTTTGGACTGTTCGACCCGCATGCTTTTATGAAAAATACGGGTTAAATGAATTTTCCGATTACGCTCCAGATTATTTCGACAATATCATCAAATATAACGTAAGCAACGGGAATAAAGGTCAACGTTAAAATCGTCGAGGCGGTTAATCCGCCGATAACCGTGATCGCAAGCGGTTGATAAAAATCCGATCCGGCGCCGATGCCCATAGCTAGAGGCAGCATACCGAGAACCGTAGTTAAAACCGTCATCAAAATCGGTCTTAATCGTATACTACCGGCTTCAATGGCTGCTTGAATTTTCGATTCCTTCAATTCCTGTCTTCGCTGATTGATGAATTCGATGAGAATGATGCCGTTGTTGACGACGATTCCGCCAAGCATGATTATTCCTATCATGGCGGTTATCGACAATGCGAAATTAGCCAGTCTCAGACCGATGACGACACCGATTATCGAAAGCGGCATGGTAAACATTATGATGAAGGGATGCAGAAAGGATTCAAATTGCGCCGCCATGATCATGTAAACCAAAACTATGGATGCAAGAAGAGCAATGGATAAATTCCGGAATGCCTCGATTCTATCTTCTTCTTCTCCGCCGAAATTTATTTCGTAACCCGGAGGTAGTTTGATTTTTTTCAATTCCGTTTGAATATCAAGAATAACGGCTTGCAAAGGACGATTTACGAAATCCGCTTGGACTTTCATCAATCTTTTCAGATTTTTTCGCTCGATTTTACTGAAGCCTCTGCCTTCGCGAATTTTTGCCACTTGAGAAAGCGCCACGAATTTATCTTTTTCCAGGGTCAGATCCAATTTTTGGAGCTTGGCGATCTCATCCTTATAATCGTCGGCCGCTTCCACGCGGATGTCGTATTCCTCATTCCGATCCTTGAATTTCCCAGCGAGGGTTCCGTAAACAAAGCTTCTCGTCATATTCGCCATCGTGTACAAATCCGCGCCCAAATCCTTTATTTTCTCTCGATCGAATTCCACTTTTATTTCCGGACGTCCGAGTTTAACGCCGTCATCCAGATCTTTGAGCCCGGGAACATTTTTGATCGCGTCGGCGACGATTTTACAGATTTTTTGAATTTCATCAAAATCGTCACCGGATATTTCTATTTGAATCGACTTGCCGCCGCCCGGACCACCCATCTTGGGTTCATTGAAAGCAATCGTTCGATAACCGGGAATAAGCTCGGTTTTTTTTCGCAACGCCTGAACTACTTCGTTCGTTGATCTCGTTCTCTTGTCTTTCGGCTTAAGTACGACCGTAACAGCTCCCTCAGCCATCTTTGTATTGGAAATTATTTTTTCAACTTCCGGAAAATCTTTTACCGTCGCTTCAATTTGGGAAGTGACTTCATCGGTTTTCTGAAGCGACGTTCCTTCAGCAGCTTCGAAGTTGATGACGAAAACTCCGCGGTCCATTTTGGGGAAAAATTCTTGCGGTGGGAAATAAAAAAGCGAGACCACGAAGAGTGCCATCATGAGAAAGAAATATCCGATTCTAATGAAGCCTCTTGACAAAAGGAATCTGAGGATCGCGACATAAACGTATCTGAAAGCTCCCAGAATCAGATCAAACGGTTTGAAAAGTATATAATTCAAGATCCACATTATCGCATCGACCGCAAGGCAAAAAATAAACGGTATGACGAACAATGCAGCCAGTCCAAAAAAGTAATGAAACAGATATTGAGGAAAATACTTGGCAATGGTTCCGCCGCCGGCGATTACGATTAAAGATGTCGGTATTATTCCGCTACGGGATGCCAACATTCCGAAAATTTTCGAATAAATCGTCATTGCCGCTGACGTAAGCGTGGTCGTCTGAACTTTGAGAAACCTGGAGCAGAGCATGGGAACTAAAGTCATGGCGACCAATAGAGACGCCATCAGCGAATAAACGATTGACAGCGACATGTTGATGAATATCTCTCCGACAATTCCCGGAACAAAACCGATAGGCAGGAAGACTACGACCGTCGTCAAAGTAGAAGCAACGATCGGAAGCATGACTTCGTCGGTTGCATCCGCCGCGCTTGCCAAGCGGCTTTCATCACCTTTAATCGTGAGAAAACGAAAAATATTTTCCAATACGACGATGGCGTTGTCAACCATCATTCCGATTCCGAGCGCAAGTCCGCCCAAAGTCATCAAATTAAGCGTCATACCCTTTCTGAGGAACATGAACGGAAAAGTCATGATAATCGCCAATGGAATACTGATGCCGATGATGAATGTCGAGCGAAAATTCTTCAGAAAAAGAAATAAGACGACCACAGCCAGCCAAGCTCCGCTTTCGGCATTTTCCTTGACCATATTTATCGAGTCGCGAATAAAATCGCTCGCATCATTTCCGATTGTTACTTTCAATTTTCCGCCGAATTTTGCTTCCAGTTTCGGAGTCAATTTTTTTACGGCATCGGAAATTTCGACGGGATTTGCTCCCGCCTCTTTCTTGATCGAAAGCGACACGGCCGGTTTGCAATCGAGTCTGGAAACGGATTCAATTTCCTTGAAGGAATCGACGATCGTCGCAAGCTCGGATAAATAAACCGGGCGGCCGTCTATCTGTTTAACGATTATCTTTCCCAGATCCGACGGATTTTTAAACTCGCCTTCGGAACGAATCAAGTATTTGAAGTTGCCTTCAACTATATTTCCGACGGGAGTGTTTTGATTGTCTTGCGATACGGCTCTGATGACATCGTCTATCGTCAGACGAGTCGCTCGAAGGCGCTCGGGAAAGACCTTCACTCTTATCTCCCGGTCGAGCCCGCCGAAAACCTCGACATTGGCCACGCCGGCGACTCTTTCGAAAGCCGGTTTGATTTCCTTGTCGGCAAGTTGTCTCAAAGCCTTTAAATCGAAATCTCCGCCGAGAGAGACGTCCAATACCGCTTGGGCGTTGATGTCAAGTTTCGCGACCGTTACTTGCTCGATATCCCGCGGCAGCTTCCGTTTCGCGATGTCGACTTTTTCACGCAGGTCTACGGCGGCGAGGTCGATGTTCGTTCCCCAATTGAATTCAACCATAATCCACGAAAAGCCTTCAAACGAAGTGGACGTCATTTTCTTGATATTTTCTACGGTGTTTACTTCTTCCTCGATTTTCCTGGTCACGATATTCTCCATCTCCGACGGATCTACGCCGGGGTAAGGAGTTTGAATGAAAGCCAGCGGAAAGTCGATGTTGGGAAAAAGATCGATGCTGAGGGAATACAGAGCGCCGAAGCCGAGAAGAGCCAAAGCGGCGATGAGCATGCAAATGGAAACGGGGCGATTGATTGAGAGACGCGGAATATTCATATAAGTTCCAATGTTGTATTCAGGATTTCTCGGCTACGGTGATTTCCATGCCGTCGCTCAGATTTCCTTGCCCGACGATTATCAAGGATTCTCCGGCTTCAACGCCCTGAACATACGCAAAATTCCCTTCGCGAGCGATTATTTTAACCGGCTTTTTATTTGCTTTTGCGTTATCGGCAATGTATACGTAATTTTTACCGTCTTCGCTGATCAACGCAGAAATCGGAATCAGCGGAACTTCCTGAAATTGATTCAAAACGATCTCGCCTTTTACGAACATGTTGGCTTTGTATGCCAGATCGGTATTGTCGACAACAATCTTGACCTGGAAAGAACGCGATGAGTCGGCGTAAAGATCTATATGCGCGACCTTCCCTTTGGTTTTTTCTTCTATGGTACTTATTTGTCCGTTTTTGATAAGTCCTATCTGATTTTCCGGGATCTTAACATCGACAAAAACTTTTTTCAGATCGATTATTCGCCCCAAGGGGACACCGGGAGTGATGCCCTGTCCCAAAAAAACCTGACGACTGACGAAATAACCTGAAATTGCCGATTTTATCGAGGTTCTCTCCAAATTCAGCTTGGCCAACTCAACCGCCGCTTGCGCCTGACGATGCGTGTTTTGAGCGTTGATGAAATTGGTTTCGACGATATCAAAAACCTTTTCGTTGACAACTTTTTTCTCGGCAAGAAGCCGGTTCCTTCGCAAATCACGCGAGGTTTCTTTTTCCTTTTGCGCCGCCATTTCAAGTATGGACTGAGCGTTCCTTAAAGCGATCTCGTATCTTTCCCGCTCAAGAATAATCACCGGAGCGCCTTCTTTTACATAATCACCATTTTCAACCAGAATCTTTTCGACTCGTCCGCTGACGTCGGCCGTAATAATGCTCTCGACAATGGGCTTAACTTCCCCGGAAAATTTCAACGTATCTTTTATGTCTCCGGCGGTTATTTTTTGCACGACGACGCCTGCCGCTCCCCAGAGGATTGAGCTGTGGATAATCGAAATGCAAATAGTCAATACTATAATATTATTTTTCATTTTCATGCTTTTACCTTCCATCAATACTGTAAATCAAGGTTGCGAGTGGAAATCAACCTTGTCGGCGTCCGGAGAGATCGAGGTTTCCGGAACGCTTTCGGAAGCCGTAGCAACCATCGATTCGGGAATAGATATATCCGTTGAGGTTTCCACCGGCAGAGCCATCAATGAACCGGAAGCGACATCATTCGCGGATTGCATGGATACCTCATCCGGGGGCGAACCTGATGGATCGGCCTGCAATGCACCCGGATGGCGTGCTTCTTCGGGAGTATCCGTACCGCTGAAATTCTGCGCCAAATATTCCCAATCATGAGGTTGAGCGATAGCGCCTTGATCCAAAGTTCGTAAAGGTTCCATCTGATTCGTGATAAGAAGAATCTCGGCGCAACGCGTTCGCTCGTCATAATAAGCCGATACGGCCGTTTGCGCTGAACTGGTCAATGTGATTTGGGCGTCAACCAATTCGACGATGGAAGCATCACCCGCCTGGTAACGCGTGGCGACGATGCGCATGTTTTCGCGGCTTTGTTCCAAAGCTTTTTCGGTGAAAAAGATACGCTTTTTTACCTCATCGTAATCGGCAAGAGCCTTGGCCAAAGCAGTTCTCTTCGAATTCAAAAGATTTTCCCGCGTTAATGAAGCAATGTCGAGACTTTTTTTCGCGCGACGCACTTCCAAAGACAGATCTCCACTGTCGTAAACCGGCATTGAAAGAGAAAAATTCACCGTATAATCCCGGGTGTCTTTTAATCCGCTGACATCCTTGCCGTAGGTATAATTGCCGCCAAGGTTAAGAGTCGGAAGAGCAGCGTTCTTAGCAGCTTGATATATTTTTTGGAGAATATCGCGGTCGTTTCGAGAAAGAAGCAAATCAAAATCATTATCTTCAAGAAGTTTGCCCAATTCAGAGGCCGAAAATGAGGCCAGGTCATATCTAAGACTCTGAGGCAGTTGCAGGGAAATACTCGCAGAGCTTGAGGAGTTCAATATATCCGCAAGATCCAAATATCGCATCTCTATGGCGCTCTTGCTTTTAACCAAGGAGGTTTCAAGATTGGCTTGCTGCACTTCGATGCGTAAAATGTCATTTTGCAGAGCCAGTCCGACTTGTAAATTTATATTCGCGATTTCCAGAAGCTTTCCAAGCAAGAGTAAATTTTCAGTATGGATCTTAACCATTTCTTCTTCTTTAACCAGTTCGAAATAAACTTTTATCAATCGTCTGGTCATTTCCAGAGCTTCCTTGCGATAGGCGAAATCAGCGGCATCGGACTTCAATTTCGCCACGTCACGCTGTAGAACAGCGGCCTTGCCCAGCGCCGGAAAACTTTGGATTATATTCAAGGAAGACAAAATCGTTGTGCCGAACGACCACGAACTGGCTTTCTGACCGGAATCCAGAAATGTTTTTTGGGAATCGACAAACTGCAGATCGGCGTTCGGAATAAACGCGTTGTGAGCTTTTTTAACATCAAGTCCGCTTGTTTCGATTCTCAACTTGGCGACTTTCAAGAGAAGATTTTCTTTCAATGCCGCATCGATTAAATCGCTTAAATCAGTGCTAAAAAGAGGGTTGGGAGAAAATAAAACAATTACTAAAACAATAAGATATAATTTCTGCTTCATTTTACGATTCCGTGCATCAAAAGATTATGAATTTCCTCAAGATTTTTATTGCTGGTTTTCCTTCCAAACTTCAATTCCCTGCACAACAAAATATTCAGAATTCCGACCGTCGCGGTCAGGAAATTCTCGGGTTGTATTTTTCGAAAATGCCCGGCTTTCATCGCATCGGTAAGGGCATTTCGCAAACGTTCGAATTCAGAACAAGCCTTTTTAAATCTGACTGACTGGTCAGTCAGGGAGACTGAATTTTAATCGGTGCCCGCCCTTTTGTCAATAGTTATTTCAAAGGATAAAAACCGCGACATTTTTTCTCTTCTGTTGTAGAATTTCTTTATTAAATCGCATCGTATCATCTTCGGATATTTATGCCGAGATGGAATTAATGATTGCAAACGTAAGATCATGCAATTACAGCAAGATTAAGGCATTGTCAGCAAATAAGTGTAACGAATTTCTAGGATTTCCATGGAATTAAACGAAGAATTAAAAAGAGATCTTGCAGCACCGATCAAATCGGTAAGAATTTTTGCTATTGAAAAAGCGCTCAGGGAAGGTTGCGACAAAAAAATCCTGGGAATTCTCCAAAACCATTTAAAAAACGAAGAAGACGCCGAGTGCCGTATGCTTATCGATCATGCGCTGGAGCATATTCCACGAAAAATCAATCCCGCTCCCCCACCCTTCAAAGGATCGTTCGATCCGGATAATTTCTTGAAATGGTTTCGTGAATCAACCGATACCGACAAGATGGAAATGCTGCTCAATTTATCAGCGGACCAAATTCGACTGTTGAGCAACAGCGCTCCTGATTTACTGGAAGCCGAAACCGATCAAACCGTAGGATTTACGATCATTAGAACCTTCGCGGATAATTGGCCTTCAATGCGCTTCCAACCGCTCACTCAAAGACTGTTCTCACGGCATTTGGGAACCCAATTGGCGGCGTTGAAAATTTTGGTTAATCTGGCGCCGACCACGCTCCTGCAAGATATGCCTCAATTTCTGACATCCTCCGATCCGCATATTCGAGCTTTGGCGACAATGGGTCTTGCCTCGGTCGACCTTGATGAGGCGATACTCCACTTGGATGCTTTGCTTACGGGTTCGGATCTTTCGACAAAGCGGGCGGTTCTTCAAAATTGCATATTTCTTCCTTTCGAACGTATCAAACCGCTTCTTTTGAAGTTTATTTCCATGGAGCAAAATCCGGAGCTATTGGAAGAAGCCGGCTTGCTGTTTGAGTCAAATCCGGATCTCGAAGTTCCATTCAAACTCTGGGAAGTTTATCAAAGAGTTCCGGAAGCGAAAGCACAAGTTGTTAAACGCATACTTAAAGGAGCTTGCGATACCATAAAGAAATCACAAATCCTGAAAGGGAAATTCCCCGCATTCATTGCGCAACTCCAAGACTGGATCAAAAGACACGAAGCCACCCGCTTCGTCCAGCAATATATATCAGATCCTGCCTTGTGCGACAGCGAATCAGCCTTGGATCGAAGCGCCGTGATAAGCAAATATCTGGATCAAAAAATATACCGCGAAGCTTTTGAAAAGACTTTAACCTGGTCGATCTCGGAAGAGAAAAAAAGTCATATTCGTTCGCTGCTCGACGGAAAAAACATCGCGAAGAATACGGTCGTAGCGACTACAACGAATTCACAGTGGGAAGGACTTTCAGAGGAAGATAAAATCAGAAGAATCGCTTCGTTTCAACCCGATAATATGCCGGCCGTTCGGCCTTTGCTTGAAAAACTTATCCGCGACGGGCAAACAAGCACTTCGCTGTCGGCAACCAGTTTCAGAGCAGCCAGAAGGCTGAAAATCGAAGGCCTGACGGATGATGCGGAAAAGCGACTCCAAACAAACAATCCCAATCTTCTTACTTCGGTCATCGAATACCTGGCGCTATTCGACATGGATCGGGTAATTCCAAGGCTTGGTCAATTCCTTCAATCAAGCAACCCTTGGATAAAATCAGTGGCGCTTACCACTCTTCAGCAATTCGATCCCTCTCAGGCAGTTTCATCGCTTGCCGCGATGCTTCGAGGCGCAAGTAAACAGCAGCACTCATTGGCTCTCGGTTGCATGATTTACTTCGATTTTTCCCTTGTCAGGGACATCCTCACGGATTTTATGATAACCACTACCGACAATGATCTGCATGAAAAGGGAATGTGCCTCTACATAGCCAACCCCGAACCGGATAATCTTTATGCCCTATATAGAATCGAGCAAAAGCTTTCTTCATCCGAAGCGAAGCTTGCAAACTCAGCACGAAAACAGTGCGAGCAGCTTCTCTCCGAATTGGGAGTCATAAAAAGCCGAGAATCCGAATTTTCAGAAGCCGCTCTTTCGAAAAAATGGGAAACGGAACAAGGCAAGAAAGTTGCCGCACCGCCGCCTTATTCCATACGCGTGCTGAAGCCTTCACAAGCCAAACCTCAGGAAGAACAACTTTTTCATGGATTATCATCCATACGAAATCGTTACACATGGCTTATCGCAATAGCCTCTGTCGCGCTAATCATATTGTATTTATTATATCTTCCCGTAAATCCTCCATCCACAGAGGTCCACGTTGAAGAAGCAGACTCGGATAAAATAAACATAATCGAAGGCATCGTTAAAAATAAAAACAATCGGGAAATCATTTTACATGCTCCCGGCGGAGAGAAATGCAAATTGATGGCTTCCGCCAGTTATTTCACGCGCATACAACTCGGCGGGAAAATCCGGGCAAAATATGTAGCATTCGGCGTAGGAACAGACGGAATTGTATTAGGCAGACCCATAGGACTGGATATGCTTGATGAATAATCGATCGACAAATCAGAATAAAAAATCCCAAACGATCGGAAAAAATACCTTCATCTTCGTTTGAAAAAATGATATAAATTGGAGTCTCATGCAAAATTCGAAAAAACAAGATTGCCTCGCTTCGTTAGCAATGAAAAAAACTGGAATAATCATCATTGCAGTTCCGCGGAGAAGTGTGTCTGAAAGCTATGCAATGATTTGTTTTTTGAAACCTAAAATATGAATTTCGCAAGGATCTAATTATTATAAAGAATTATCGACTTGGTACCTATGAAATCATTTGATATACAAAAAAGTGAAATAAAGGATATTCCAATAGTTTCCATCGTAGGATATTATGAGGGAGATGCCGGAAAAACAGTAAATTCTACGATTGAAGGATTGTTGCGCGCCGGCAAAATCTCCATAATTCTTGATTTTTCCAAGACAACGATAGTCAGCAGCCCGGGAGTCGCCTCTCTATTCATTTTAGCGATGATGATTACAAATGATTTTAAAGGGCGATTGGTTCTAACCGCACTGGACTCTTTAAAGCTGAAGCTTTTCAAGATGGCGGGATTATTGGTGATGACCGAACAAGCTGGAACAATCACGGAAGCCGCGGACATCCTGAAACCGTAACCATTTCGCATCCCGATCGAACAACCCGCTGATTTTCCGGCGATTCCCTGTGAGTTTGATGAAATATATATGGTTTTTCATCTTGAGAAAACTAAGGATAAGAAAATCATGAAAAAAGAAATATGCCCCGTCACTCCGCAAGCGGAATTTGAAAGACAACTTGAGATTTTGCGCGGCATAAGCCGCATCGCCGTGGTCGGAATGTCGCCGAATTCTTCCCGGCCAAGTTATGAAATCGGTATCTTCTTGAAACGAAACGGATATGATGTAATCCCTATCCACCCGCAAGCACGCGAGATCAACGGCATAAAAGCATATCCGAATCTTTCGGAGGCGCTGAAATGCGAAAAAACAATAGACATGGTCGATCTTTTCGTCGCTCCGGAAAGAACGCCGTCGATCGTCGAAGAAGCTCACGCTCTTGGAATAAAAATAATCTGGTTTCAACCCGGGGCTGAAAACCCGCAATCGGAAAGCCTGGCCCGTGGCTACGGCATGAAAACAATATCCGGAGCTTGTACGATGGCTGTTTTATTGAGAGCGGGGAATTGCAATTCATAAGGAACGACATTGAGCAACGAAACGAGAGCATCTCAAAATCCCAGATTTTTATTGAAGTTATTGGCTCTTTTTTTCATGCTTCAAAAAGCGACGAATAATATACTTTATTTGTCGCTTTTGACGGTATTTCTGCGAAAAGCCGGCATCGCCAACCTTCCTTGGAT
>Ga0209749_1001388_pt1 | contig 21857 bp, 24 predicted proteins | sample EPASupsiteSAE347_FD_187267 | JGI IMG/M metagenome (GOLD analysis project Ga0209749, IMG submission 187267) | Bioremediated contaminated groundwater from EPA Superfund site, New Mexico - Sample SAE3-47 (SPAdes) (version 2) | ecosystem: Environmental > Aquatic > Deep subsurface > Groundwater >...
AAGCCGGTCTACGACCATAGCATTGGTGAGATCAGCGGCACGGTGCCCTTCGGACCGGCTCCGGTGATTATCGTGGAGGGCTTGCATCCCTTTTTCACGCCGAGGCTGCGCAGCCTGATTGATTTCAAGATCTTTGTGGACCCATCCCGCTCGGTGAAGAGGCTGTGGAAGGTTCGCCGCGATGTTGGTGAGCGGGGCTATCAACCTGCCCAGGTCTTGTCCGAGATTTTGCAGCGTGAGCCGGACTACAAGCTCTATGTGGACATCCAGAAGATCTATGCCGAGATTGTGGTTAAGATCCAGGATAGCCGGTTTCATTTATCGCCTCTGGATGCGGGAAAGGCGCCGGACTGGTACTCGGTGCGGCTAATTCAGCATATGCTGGATCAGCCGGTCTCGGAGGTCGATCTGACCATTGATTTGAGCAAGATTCTGAGAAGCTCGGAGCATAATTTCTCTATCGAGTTTCAGAGAGACGATTACTACGGGAAAAAGGTAGGGATCATGACGGTGGACGGCGAGATTCATCAGTCCATGATTGCGGATCTCGAGAAGAAACTTTGCGACTCACTGGAAACTTATGCGGTCATCAGCGACCGGCGAGAGCAGTATGTCAATGCCATCGGCCTCTCTCAGTTGATCCTGACCTGGAGCTGCCTGGAAAAGCTGGAGTATCTTCTCGGCAAGGGCTAATCCCCGAGTGCTTCAGTGAACACGTGCCTATGCACCCAGGCAAGCACGCCTGGGCTCCGCGATCGCACGCGAGGGCCAAACCTTACCAAGTGGTCTTACCAATGTTCCCAGGCGACAATATCGTCCAGGTTTTTGCGAGGGCGGGGCGCGGTCTCTTCAGCAAGGTAGCCCGGGGGCAGCAGGGCCACGACCCTTACTTCCGGAGGCACTCCCAGGATCTCCTTGACCTTATCCTCGTAGAAGGCACCGATCCAGCAGGTGCCCAGACCCAGCGAGGCTGCGGCCAAAGTCATGTGGTCCAGGGCGATGGCCACATCGATTGGATAGGCCGGCTGGCCGCAGGTCATGACCAGGTCCGAGGTCCCGCAGGCAGCGATGACCACGGGAGCCTGGCCCACAAATTTCTGGTCTCTGGCTGCCACGGCCAGCCTGTGGCGCATGGAGGCATTCTTCACTACAATGAACCGCCAGTCCTGCATATTGCGGGCGGACGGCGCAAGCCGGCCTGCTTCTAGAACTGCCAGGAGCTTCTCCTCTTCCACCGGCCTGTCCAGATAGTCTCTTATGCTCCGCCTGGCTCGGATGGCCTGCATCAGATCCATTGCAAGATCAACCTCTCTTTTTCATCTCTCTCTCAATCTCCTGGCCGGCCTCAGTGAGGCACCAGATGCCGTCATTCTCGAAGACCAGGCTTCTCTCGGCCATATCTGCCAGGATCCTCTTGACGGATGGTGCAGGGATGTGCTCGAATTTGGCTACCTTTTCCGCGGACAGCTTGCCCTTGGAGCCCAGGATCTGAACAACTCTCTCACGATGTTTGGTACCCATGATAAAACCCATGTTATTGGCTAAGTCTTCCGGCATATTTTATTACCTCTTTTCGGCGTTAGCTTTATTAGCTGTTCACCTCAATGTTAAAAGTGGCGGGCAGTCCGGGTGGTTCGGCGTCACCTGTAACCCGAAATCGTCGATAAGCGGGGGGCGAAGCTGACGGAAGACTCTGGGCGCTGTGTGCTCAGTCCAGTTGCCGACTATGATTCTCCGTCCTGCAGGGATGGCACCGGTCCATGGACCTTCCTGATGGAAGGCCTGTGTACCATAATTGCGGGAACCGGTTCAGGCCCGGAAGGGAGCAGACCCACCGCGGGTAACTATCGCTTACAGGTATATGGGGAGGAGAAGGCTTCGGGATTAACTGGCATGCAGGCCCGGTGGCAACCGGCGGCGTGCCCGCCATTTAACATCAATTTTGCAGGATTCCACCGGATTTCAATATTTTCTTGATATATTCAGGGCTGTATTTTTTCTTGGCGTTATGAACCGCCTCAGCAAGTCTGCTGTCCTCCACCCCAAAATTATCTTTGAGGTAAAGGGCGGTTGCGACCAAGGAGAGATCGGTGGCATTGAATTTGCCAAACTGCCTTACATAGTCGTCCACTGCTTGCCGCTCATCGCTGTCAAGAAGGGCAAAGAACTGCTCGGCAGTCTCACTTGATCTAATAAAATAGCCTTCATTATCCTTCCAGGCTACTTTTATGACTCCGTTTCTCTCGGCGAAGCTCATCTCTCCAGACAATTCTGAAGAATACGGCCCGTAATGGTACATCGAGAAATCAAATTGGGCGATATTTTTTCGGGAGAGCAGATACATCATCTTCTGGACTATCGTCTTTCCGATTTGCTTCTCAGGGTTGTCCTCATTCAGCCTTTTTACCAGATAGCCAATTAGCCCCGCTGCTCTGAAAATGCTCTCTTTGTGATTCGAGTCCCGGCTCATCTCAATGCCTCCTTGGCCATCATTTTATCTTCCGGCCTCACATAAATTCTTATTTGTTTTACCTCGCCCATATTTTTTACAATGGATGAAAACTTTGAAAGAGGGCGAGCAACACCATCGTCACCCATTATTATCATTATCTCCTTATCGCCGTTCCTGCCGTCTGCCAGTTTATACCAGAGCCCCTCGGATTTGTCTTCATAATAGCCTATCCCGGCACTATCGAGACGCGACTTCTTTTCTTACAGTTCCGATTCGTCTTCTTGACTGGGGGCCTCTGTTGTCGAGTAGATCTCTCGGATATGATTTCTATTTATGATTGACATGCTGTCACGATCGTCCTGATGATATTGTAATTGATTCCACATCACGTAATCATCAAGGCGTAAAAAGCTATCGATGGCCTCAATTCCTGGAAGCTTCCCTCCATCAAGCGCCTTAATCATTGCGTTCTTGAGGTGATAGTCAAAAGCTCTCCTGATTTTATGGAAGTAAACCTGAGTGAACATCTGATATCTCGCAATTACAACCGATTCCGCATAACAGCCGTGCATACTGTCAAAAAATTTGAAATAGCGTATGCTATTGTCGTAGGTGGTGTCTTGCTTCTTACGGCCAAGTTCCCAGCTTTTCAAAATCATAATATATCAAAGGTCCAGAATAAAATCCACTCTGCCAAATATTATGAATAAGCTTTGAACTTTTCTTCAGTCTATCAACGAACATCTCTAACTTTGAGCAGCCTAATGAATTAGTTAGGATCTCAAGAAATTTCTTGCTTTCCGCCTTGATAATATAGCTTGGAGGTCGTGTTAAATAGACACTACTATGTGGGATCCATATTTCTTTCCGTTGAGGTTTTAATGGATCAGATGCATGACACAACGTTCGTATAAATATAAAATAATCTGACTCCATAAATTCCTGGAATTCGATAAGCTCTGCGAGTTTTAAATTATTAAATCTTTCCTTAAAGAGATCTGCCGTTATGCTCATTCTACGAGGATTCTGATTCAGCCGGTTATTTCGTTCGATGTCCAAAGATGAAATATAGGTATTGATCTCGCTGAATGAGGCGTACCCTCCTTCACGTTTTTTATTTACTAGCAATCCTTCACTCAGCAAATTTTGAATAATATCCCAATGGTTGTATTTTATCAATGTAGCTATAAATGATACAAACATTTCCTGTAGCAGAAACTTATATCCATCAAAATCAGTGGTATGATAACTTCCAGAGAAATCGTCAGGAATATCATAAAGCTTCAGTCCTTCACCAAAGAATTCGTAAATTTTTTTAATAGCAAGGATATTTTTATATTTAGCTGCTTCAATTGCAACTTCTATAAAATCGTAAGAAATCTTCAATCCATCATTGATTTGCTGAATGATTGCCTCATCATGTTCATCAAACTTTGTAAAATCCGGTTTTGTGCCTTGCAGACGTCGATATATATTATTCAGGAACTCCATAAAGATGGGCTCGATGGGTTCTATTGGAGACGATAATGCACGTCTTATTTCGAATAAAGTAGGACCTAGACCGATACTAGGTGCCAGACTTTCCAATTTTTCTATAAAATTTATATAATCCGCTATGAATTGCCCCGCTCCCTTGCATGGGATGTATGTATATTTAATAGTTTTTAGAATGGCCTCTATCTCACCATTTGGCGTACGTGGATCGACCCAAAATAATGGATAGTAAATTGGATTTCTTTCGGCTAGAACTCTTTGTATGCTCTTATCACGGCCTGAGTATCCAAGAACAATAACGCCATGCTCACTTAAGACCCTTATTAATTCTTCTTCCATCTTTGGAGATAACTTCTCTAAGTCTTTCGGCGTATTTTTGAGCGCACCACGTCCTAAATCACCATGCGGTTTATAGATTCGTATCGACTTGCAATGGATGAGTGGTTCGGATTTCTCTAAATCGTCATCATTGGAAATTACCTGGGTTTCCAATCCGTTTTCTTCTAAAGCTCTCTCGATATAATGGTCAAAATTTGTGGTTATAATTGCCCTTATTATTTTGCGCCTCGCCAACTCAGCGATGCCTCGATGTGATAACCCCGGTTCTTTGCCGCTTAGATATTCTTTGAGAAAACTTTGCTGATCAGGATAATTCGGATAGATATGATCCATCAATTCATTATACTCCATTTTCGAATAGTCGCTCTTAATAAACCATTCCTGTAATTGACTTGCATCAATTATTGAAGTGTCATCTCTATTATCAGCAGCCCACAATGCGCCGGCGGTCTTCATCATTAGATCCCAAGATGTAGGTAGGCCTGCATCTTTTGATACACCAGCACCTGCAAATAAAACATATTTCTTTTCACCAGGCGATGCACTGGCCGCAAGTCTCACAATAGGATCCATAGTCAATCATCCCGCATTTTTAGCGCCTTCAAGGTTTCTAACGACATGTCTCTCTCATCACGCAGTTGTTTTTTTTTTTGCTTGCATGCTATTTAAAGGAAATCTGTGCGGCACGAAAGTAATAGGCATGCAAAAGAGTTTAAGGCTTGACCAAAGGACCATATATCTTGATCACTTTAGAGGCCTTGGAGGAAACAGTGAAAAATGGCTGAAGGCACCCAAGATATTCAGGGCTTGAGAGAGGTTCCAGCCTGCGAGATACTTGCCAAGATCGAGAAAGGCGAGCCAGTGGAATATGATCATGTTATTATTCAAGGCCATCTAAATGTAACAGAACTTGACCTATCTGAAGAAGATGGATATGTTATTATTAACTCACCTATATCGATAATATGTTCTAAAATAATAGAAGCCGTTCATTTTGAGGATGCTATTTTCAAAAATAGAATCAATTTCGAACAGACCATATTTGATGGAGCACCTTGGTTCGATAGATCCCTATTTTATGGAGATGCGGAATTCATTGGTGCAGAGTTCTACGATGATGCCTTCTTTATTGGAACTGAATTCAAAGAATGTGGAAACTTTAGTGGTACTAAGTTCAGCGAATGTGCAGCAGTCTTCTCTGACGCTTGGTTCGATGAATTTGCATCCTTTATTAACGCTAAATTTGATGGTGCTGCATATTTTGAGGGGGTTAAATTTAGCAAAGATGCAGATTTTGGAGGAGCAATTTTCTGCAGCGAAGCTTTCTTCGATAAATCCGAATTCAGTAGACTAGCTAATTTCAGTGCATTTGTTGGCATTAGAGAGACTCAATTTAAAGGTGATACATCCTTTAGGGATGTGAAATTTAAAGATTCACGATCTCAAGAAAATGCATGCCGAAGAACCAAAAATGTACTTGAAAAAAATGGTGATCGGGAAGAAGCAGGATATCATTTCTATCGAGAAATGGAGGCAAAAAGACTACAAAAGCCATGGTATATCCGATACCCGGAATTTATATTTATCCAAATGATATTCGGTTACGGTATCCATCCTTTTCGTCTTTGGGCTTCTTGGTTTGGATTTGTGGGTATTTTCGCCATCATCTATTGGCTTGGGCATGGAATTGATGCGGATGCATCGCAATTAAAGGGAAACGCGACAATGATCGATTACATATGGTTCAGCATCGCTACTGCGGTTACTCCTGGATACGCAGGTTACAAGCCATTTGCAGAATTCAAATTGGTGGCTGGATTAGAAGCAATACTCGGGACCTTCATGTGGGCAGCCTTTATCGCTACCTTTGCCCGGAAATATATGAGATAACATACTCATCATTTTTTGATCTCTTCCTGAGCCAGTCGGTAAAACCAGCCCGCGATTGCATATCATGATATCCCCATCCCTCCAAACTCGGATAATCCATGCCCGTACTTTCCATAGTCGCCTGCCGGATGCTGGAGGACGAGCTAGTCTACCTGCTCTCAGCCGACCGAGAGGTCCGGGAGCTGCTCCTCGTGGACGGAAAGGAAGTCCTGAGCCTCTCCGCAAAGCTGAAGGCGCAAAGCCGCCTCCACCACCTGCTGGGCCAGGACAGCATTGCCCGGCACCTCCAGGAGCGGCAGAGCAGGCCAGGCGGCATCTTTTCTCGTCGTTCCCACCGCAAAGCTGAGGAGCTTGCCGTCGTGGCCAGCCCGTTTGTCTCGGGCTGCACTCCGACCTGGAGCAGCCTTATATGATAATATTCGCAGTCTAGCCGCATTCTCGGACGGGATACTGATCTTCTACGGCAAATGCGGTAACGCTCTGGCCGATCTGGAGCAGGACCTCGCCGACCTGGCCTGCCCGCTCGATTTCCTGACCGATGAGAGAAGAGAGAGAATCGAGGACTGCATTGCCCTCACCCTGGGCGGAAACGAAAACTACGATCGAACTTTAGCCGAGCACCAGGACGTGGCGCTCTTCATGACCACCATGTGGGCATCCAACTGGAAGGCGATGGGCGATGAGGCGGCCTCGGGCAAGCGCCTGGACCTGGGAGCAATGCTGAAAGGAACCGGCATGACAAAGGTGGCCAGGATAGACACCGGCCTTTGCTTTGAGCCGGGGTTCAGGGAGTTGGTGGACGGTTTTGCCCGAGAGTTCGGGCTGCAGAGGATCGAGCTGCCGGGAGGAACGACCGTTGCGAAAGGCTGCTATGAGAGAGCAAAAAAGAGTCTGGCATCGGCCCGGCCCGGGAGCGCTCGCCCAGGCGCACGGATTCGCAGCATCAATTCCAATGGGTGGCTGGACCAATGCGGGCCATTTGCCGCATGACATGAAAGAAGTTGCTGGATGGATGAAGCAGGACATTGATTAAGGAGTCCAAGAACAGAGCCAAAACCCAGGAGGACCGCTCCCGGAATTTTACCATTTAAGTGATCGAGGAAGCTCTTCCCCCGAGCCAGGGAGACGGGCCGGAGCAGATTAAGGCCTTCGGAAAACAAAGGAACTAACTATAAATAGCATTAATAGTACATAACATATCAAGTGAGTAAGTCCTTCCCGAAAGAATGATGCTGCTTATTAGCAGGTGGGACGATTAGGGAAGGGTTCACTAAATCTCTTTTATTTTGACTCAACGAATTCAAAAGCTATAGTTATTTTATGGCAAATTTTATTATAATATAATTTATCATTGTTTCGATACATGCGGGCTATGGCCCCAGCAATAAAGTCCACCGCCTGAAGACACGGGCATTGTTTAGAATCCAGATGGGAGACGTTTATGCTTTTCATCAAGCCGTTTGCCAGGTAGTTATCAAACCTATCCTGAGCATCCCCATAAAGGAACCTGTCAATAACGATCTCTACCGCTCCTTTAGGAAATTCATAAGTTCGGATTACCCTATTCAATAACTCCTTGCATATGTCATTATACAGCACTTGAGGCTCTACTCCGAGATAGGAAGTCAGCAAAACCGCTTGATCTTTACGCACTAAGACATAGGCAATGTCGTTATTTGTCTTTGCCACGCATTCAAGGATACGGCGTTTGCTTGGATCATCCGACTCATTGAACTTAAGTTCCGACTTTATTTTGTACTTTTTAGGAAGCGTTTGCCTGATCTTCCTTATACATCTCCTGATGGGTATTTCCTCCTTGGCAACCAGGGCAGCAAGTACAAAGTATGAGTCTTCCACCGATACCTTAGATCCTAAGCCGCCTAAGTTGCCGGACTCATCGATGTAGACCTTCATCCAATACCCGTGTATGGCAACGGTGTATATAATCGCAGGCATTCCACTGACTGCCAAATAAACACACGGGCCTATAAACTGCACAGACCGACTGAAAAGGTAATTTGTATTGTGGGTGGGACAAAAAACCTTCAAATGTTTCCTAGGTCTGAGTATGTGCTAGAGATAAGGTAGGAAATTAGCAGGCACCACACTTGCATATCATGATATCCCCATTCCCACAAACTCGGATAACCCATGCCCGTACTGTCCATAGTCGGCTGCCTAATGCTGGAGGACGAGCTAGTCTACCAGCTCTCAGCCGACCGAGAGGTCCGGGAGCTGCTCCTCGTGGACGGGAAGGAAGCACTGAGCCTCTCCACAAAGCTAAAGGCGCAAAACCGCCCCCATCTCCTGCTGGGCCTGGTGGGAATTGCCCGGCACCTGCAGGAGCGGCAGAGCAGGCCAGGCGGCATCTTTTCTCGCCGTTCCCACCGCAAAGCTGCGGAGCTTGCCGTCGTGGTCAGCCCGCTTCCTCTCGGGCTGCATTCCTAACTGGAGCAGCCTTATATGATAATATTCGCAGCCTGGCCGCATTCTCGGACGGGATACTTATCTTCTACGGCAAATGCGGCAATGCTCTGGCCGATCTGGAGCAGGACCTCGCCGACCTGGCCTGCCCTCTCGATTTCCTGACCGATGAGAGAAGAGAGAGAATCGAGGACTGCATTGCCCTCGCCCTGGGCGGAAACGAAAACTATGATCGTGCTCTGGCTGAGCACCAGGACGTGGCGCTCTTCATGACCCTCATGTGGGCCTCCAACTGGAAGGCGATGGGCGAGGAGACTGCCTCGGGCAAGCGCCTGGACCTGGGGGCGATGCTCAACGCAGCCAGCATGACCAAGGTGGCCAGGATAGACACCGGCTTGCGCTTCGAGCCGGGTTTCGAGCAGAAGGTGGACAGCTTCGCCCAGGAGTTGGGGCTGCAGAGGATCGAGCTGCCGGGAGGAACGGCTGCCGCCAACGGCTGCTACGGGAGAGCAAAGAGCCGCCTGGCAGCCCGGCCCGGGAGCGCCCCCACAGGCGCACGGGTCTGCAGCTTCAATTCCAAAGGGTGGTGGGAGCCGATGCGGGCCATTTGCCGCATGACTCTAAAGAAGTTCCTGAGATATTGAAGGCTCTAAATGTAGGGCCGGGATTTCGGCGAGAATGTCACCTAGCCCAAGTTGCTGGTAGGAAACGCCCAGGGCAAAGATTAAATCGTCCTTAAATTCTCATCAAAGATTAATGAAAGATCTTTATATCTCTTAGCCCCAATTAGAAATCCCTAATGGTTAAATATAATTGCTAGAAGGGATTTTTATTTCCAAGACTTCTCTTTGTTGGACCTGCATCATAACAGGCCTGCTATTATGTTCTGCGTCAACATCTGTTGAATCAGAGAACCCGGACAATCTGCAGTCGGAAACATCTGCACAATCATCGAAATCATCTCTTAATTTCATCGACTGGCAAAAATGCCTGATCGGGATCGGCCAGCCAGTTGGGAAAACAAGTGATGAGTATATCCAGGAGATAAAGGATGACGGCTATATCGTAGCTGGAACCAGCTCAGACAATGAATGCGATGTGGCAAGCATCAAAAAAACGGAATTCGGTGTTCTCAAACTAAATTTGAATGGTAACCAAATATGGAAAAAATGTCTAGGTGGCGATCATGAGGACATGGCATATAGCATCCATCAAACCGTAGATGGTGGCTATGTTGTGGTAGGTGGCACAAGGTTCGAACCTGGCGATAATAGGGGTTGCCACGGACCGTTAGAGAATAGCAATGGTTGGGTGGTCAAGCTCGATCGCCAGGGAAATATGATGTGGCAAAGTTGCCTGGGAGGAAGTCGTGATGATAGTTTTTGTAGTATCGAGCAGACATCAGATGGAGGCTATATCGTTGCAGGAGATACATTATCCGAGGACGGCGACGTTAACGGCTTGCACGAAGACTCTAGTGGATATTTGCCAAAATCCGACTGCTGGGTGGTCAAGCTTGATAGCCAGGGAAATATGATGTGGCAAAAGTGCCTGGGTGGAAGCAGTTCAGAGGGTGCAAATAGCATCCAGGAGACTAAAGACGGAAATTATATCCTGGCTGGCTATACAGGTTCCAAGGACGGCGACGTCAATGGCTGGCACGAAGGTTATAACGGAAATTCGCCGTATTATGATTGCTGGGTGGTCAAGCTCGATCGCCAGGGAAATATGCTGTGGCAAAAATGCCTGGGTGGAAGCAGTTCAGAGGGTGCAAATAGCATCCAGGAGACTAAAGACGGAAATTATATCCTGGCTGGCTATACAGGTTCCAAGGATGGCGACGTCAATGGCTGGCACGAAGGCTCCTATGGGTATACGCCATCTTCTGACTGCTGGGTGGTCAAGCTCGATCGCCAGGGAAATATGCTGTGGCAAAAGTGCTTGGGTGGAAGCAGTTCAGAGGGTGCAAATAGCATCCAGGAGACTAAAGACGGAAATTATATCCTGGCTGGCTATGCAAGTTCCAAGGACGGCGACGTCAATGGCTGGCACGAAAGTTACATCGGAAATTTGCCGTATTACGATTGCTGGGTGGTCAAGCTGTCTTCTGCAAACGGAGCTATGCAGTGGCAGAAGTGCCTGGGTGGAAATGAACGGGATGAGGCCTACAGCGTTGTGCAAACCAATGATGAAGGATATATTATGATCGGAATGTCACTTTCCAATGACGGAGATCTCAGTGGCAATATGTGTCCTGGTCAAAATTTTTGGATGGTTAAACTCCGAAATGATAATTACTTCTGTTTCTCTAACCTTCCAAAGCCCAATCTGGCTTATTTGGACAAGAGGGACTACACCGTAAGAGGCAATAAATTCACTCGGTACTTACTCGATGTGACCAACAAAGATGACTACCCGGCCAGCCTTTTCAAGGCCGCACCAGATCTACTGCCCTGCGGGAAAAATAATAACGCTGCGCGAACCTGGGTGAATATTTACGATGAAAAAGAGACGTACATCTATGGCTTTTGCGCCCTATCGTCTCCGACCGACCTGGGCAAGATATGGTTCGCGGTTCCTAAGGGAAGTACGCCGCCAGATAAGGTCTATGTTATGCTGATAGACCGCAGATGCGATCCCCCAAGCTCTCTTAAGTCCAACATGGTTGCCATAAAGTAAGTAGATATTCAATCTTTTTAAGTAGCCGAGTAGACCTTTGCCTAAGACACCATCAAGCTCCTCTGCACTGGTGCGGCAATAACCAGGGCTCTTTGCGCCGTAGCTTTGCAGGCTTTCCCATCCCATTCTTTCCGGCATCGTCACGCTGGCAGGCTCACACAGCCCTGCTAGACCGGGTGCCCACGGACAGGCCCAGGCGCGCCCGCGCAGTGTCTGCCAGCATAGCTAATTGCATTGAGGAAAAAAGAGATATATGGAAGAAGATCAATTGTAATTGATGCCAAGACTGACCGCCTTCATTTCAGGTATGGTCCAGAAGACCGGCTACAGAGCACGGGTAGTAATCCTGGCCAATGCCTTTGGATTGCAAGGATACGTGCAGAACCTTCCCAGCGGCAAAGTAAAGGTAGTAGCAGAAGGAGAGAAAACCGATCTGGAGCGTTTTCTCAATTGCTTGACGATAAAAGATGCTTTAATTGATGTGCAGAGCATCGAGAATGAATTCACCGCTGCCTCGGGTGATTTCGTTGGATTTGAAAAGATGGTGTCTGGCGGCGAGACCGACCAGCGGCTGGACAAAGCGGCAGATCTGCTTAAAGATCTCATTGTAGTCACCAAAGAGGTCGTAGTGGAACTGAAATCCACCCACGAAGATATCAAAGGTGTCAGGGACGAGGTAAAAGGTGCACGCGAGGACATCAAAGGTGTCAGGGACGAAGTAAAGGGTGCACGCGAGGACATCAAAGGTGTCAGGGACGAAGTAAAGGGCGCACGCGAGGACATCAAAGGTGTCAGGGACGAAGTAAAGGGTGCACGCGAGGACATCAAAGGTGTCAGAGACGAAGTAAAGGGTGCACGCGAGGACATCAAAGACGTGCACGAAGCCGTCCAAAATGTCTGCCAGGCGGTCAATAATATGGGAGAGCTTCTGGCTGAGAAGATAGACGATGCCAGAGATGAGGTCATAAGTGAAGTCAAAGATCTTCGATCTGATTTGAGAGATGATCTGAAAGAGAGACTGATCCGGATGGAAGCTGATCTTTCACAGATAAAAGCCAAGAGCGGCCTCTAAGTACTTTTTTCGTTTTCAGGAAAATCCAGACTCATGATCTCGCCATCGATTGCATATCTTGATATCTCCCGACCACCAAACGCAGATAACCCATGACCGTACTTTCCATTGTCGCCTGCCGGATGCTGGAGGATGAGCTAGTCAACCTGCTCTCAGCCGACCGAGAGGTCCGGGAACTTCTCCTCGTGGACGGAAAGGAGGTCCTGAGCCTCTCCGCAAAGCTGAAGGCGCAAAACCGCCCCCATCTCCTGCTGGGCCTGGAGGGAATTGCTCGCCATCTCCAGGAGCGGCAGAGCAGGCCAGACGGCATCTTTTCTCGCAGCCCCGGCCCCAAATCGGCGGAGCTTGTCGTCGTGGTAAGCCCGCTTCGTCTCGGGCTGCACTCCGACCTGGAGCAGCTTAAGGCCGCAGTATATGATAATATTCGCAGACTGGCCACATTCTCGGACGGGATACTGATCTTCTACGGTAAATGCGGCAACTCTCTGGCCGATCTGGAGCAGGACCTCGCCGACCTGGCCTGCCCGCTCTACTTCCTGACCGATGAGGGTGGTGAGAGAATCGATGACTGCATCGCCCTCGCCCTAGGTGGAAACGAAAACTATGATCGTGCTCTGGCTGAACACCAGGACGTGGCGCTCTTCATGACCCCGATGTGGGCATCCAATTGGAAAGCGATGGGCCAGGAGGACGCAGCATTGGGCAAAGGCCGGGATATGAGGTCGATGCTGAAGGGGACCGGCATGACCAAGGTAGCCCGAATTGATACCGGCCTTTGCTTTGAAACGGGATTCATGGTGTTGGTGGACGGCTTTGCCAGAGAGTTCGGGCTGCGGAGGATCGAGCTGCCGGGGGAGACGGATGCCGCTAAAGGATGCTACACGAGAGCAAAGAGCCGCCTGGCCGCGGCCCGGCCCGAGAGCGGGAACGCCCGCCCAGACACGCTGGTCAGCAGCTTCAGTTCCAAAGGCTGGCTGGAACCGATACTGGCCATTTGCCGCATGACACGTATTATCCATGACTCACCGTGCTCCGATGTAATAAAAATAAGTGGATAGGCAGCCTTGGGAGACTGCCCGAAACCCAAGGTTCAGTCGTTAGCGACTGTCATTACTACCTTCTCCAGATCTCCGTTGTACTTGAACGGGCTCTGGTAGTCATCGGCCACAGGCGTCTGTGGGTCCTTTCCAACCTCCAGGCCTTCCTCGAAGGAGTAGCGGCCCGGTACGGTGTAGGGCATAACCACGCGCCCTTCCTCTTTGTCGTTGATGAAGAGAGTGCCTTCACCCTTCCACTTTCCTGTCTTCTTGAAGGCGAAGCCCAATGTGGCCTTTCCTTCAGGAACCTCATCCTTCGAGGTGATGATGTAATGCAACAGATCGAAGAGGTTGTAGTCGAAGATCAGGCGCTTGTCCATGACATAAAGCGACAGCCCTGCGAACCTGCCTCCTATGGAGAAGAGAACGCCTTCGTTACCGTTCTTGGAGGTGTTCACATATGCGGTCAAGGTGTAGGAGCTGTTGCGCGTGTCTGGGATACCCGGCTCCATGATCTTTTCCACTCCGGGCAGGTAGGTGAAGGTCGAGATTCCTCTGGCCTGGAGAGCGGCGTACCTGCTTAGGGCGCGGTCATCCAAGGGCAATACGTTGTACTTGCTGGCCTCGGCCCACCAGCGATCTTGCATCTCTTTCAGCTTGGCTGGGTATTGGGCTGCCAGGTTGTGCGACTCAGAGACATCGTTGGTGAGGTTGTAAAGCTCCCAGGTATCGTTTTCGAAATCCGGGCCGGAGTTTAAGTGGTGGAACGCCACTGCCTTCCAGCCATTGTACCATATGGCGCGGGTCCCCATCATCTCGAAGTACTGGACCTTCTTGTGGGTAGGTTCTGTGGGGTTAGCGAACGTATAGGCCAGGCTGGTTCCTTCGATCGGCTTCTGGGTGACTCCGCTGTAAACCTCAGGAGCGTCAAAGTTCAGAACCTCCAGAACAGTTGGAACTATATCGATGACATGACAGAACTGCGACCGAATACCGCCTGCGTCCTTGATGCCGTCAGGCCAGTGTATGATCATGGGATCGTGTGTTCCGCCTTCATGGCTGGTCCATTTGTAGAGCTTGTTGGGCGTGTTGTCGGCCATAGCCCATCCCAAAGGATAGGTGGGGTAGGACTGGGGTCCGCCGATTTCATCGATCCTGGCGAGCATCGTGCTCATGTTGTTTATAGCAGGAATAGGTATGAAGTTATCCTGGAAACCGGACGAATCCCCGCCTTCGGACACAAAGTTTGCCCACATGATCATGTTGGTGTAACCATTAGCGTCTCCCTCTGGAGATGCGCCATTATCCGATATCACCACGATCATGGTGTTATTGAGCTGGCCGCTGTCTTCCAGGTAATCCAGGAACCTTCCAATCTGCTCATCTGTGTAATCGATGTACGCGGCGTGAACCTCCGCAAACCTTGCATAAACCTTCTTCTCGTCTGCGGTTAGGTTGTCCCACGCTTTGACCCACTGGTCACGCTGCGGCAGATCGGTGTTCTCTGGTACGACTCCTAATTCCTTCTCTTTAGCCAGAGTCCGGTTTCTCATAGCGTCCCAGCCCGTATCGAATTTGCCCTTGTATTTATCGATGTAGGCCTGGGGGACATGGTGGGGCCAGTGTCCCGCGCCAAAAGCCAGGTACAGGAAGAAGGGCTTATCCGGTTGCAGAGATTTGCCGTCGCTTATGTACTGTATAGACTGGTTCACCAGATCCTTGGATAGGTGGTAACCCTGCTCAGGAGTGGCTGGCGGGCTTATGCGGGTAGTGCCGGAAACCAGATCAGGATACCACTGGCTGGTGTGGGACTCCAGGAATCCATAGAACCTCTCGAATCCCCGGCCCATGGGCCACTGGTCATAAGGCCCTGCTGCGTTAATTGTGCCGGAAGGTGCCAGGTGCCACTTGCCAACGCAATAGGTATCGTACCCAAGCTTTACCAGCATCTCAGGCATGGTGGCTGCCTCTTTGGAGAGGTAAGTTGTGTATCCTGGGTAGCCTGATGCGAATTCCATGAGGGAACCGACACCTACAGAATGAAGGTTCCTGCCGGTGAGCATACAGGCGCGGGTCGGAGAACAGATACCGGTGGTGTGGAAGTTGGTGTACTTAAGTCCTCCTTGAGCCAATCGATCTATATTTGGAGTGCTGACCGGGCCGCCGAAACATTCCAGGCCGCCATATCCAATATCATCGAGCACCAGGAACACCACATTGGGTGAGCCCTTTGGAGCCACTGCGGTTTCAAAAGGACATGGGGTTGAGTCTGCATAAGTCAGGCCGATTTGAGGTACGCATTTCTTGGTGGCCTCGGTTCCGCTCTGGGATGATGCAGACGCGGATTCGTTATTTGCAGAATGGATTACCAGAATGGTCTCTTTGTTGGGCGATACGATATCTTCGTTAGCCAGATCTGCCAGAGTCGAACTTTCAGATAAGGCCTTTCTTCTGTTCGTAACCATTTCCAGGCCAGAATTTTCTATCGAGCCGGTGCCGGAACTGCTCCTGGCATCGGCTGCCAATGTCTGGCTGACTTGTTGGCTCTCTGAAGTCGCAAGAGCATCTGAAGCTGCCGCAGAATTACTGCTCTCTGCTGAAAAGCTATCCGAGGCTATTATAGAAAATAAAAAAATCAGAGAAGCCATTATTATGGTGGCTTGTTTTAAAATTTACATCACTCCTTTTATAGTACATACCAAATATCATATATTAATTTAATCTACATTCCAAGTTTTATCTTGCAGCTTGGGCTTAAAAGGCTCTATTCTCAGATCGGAGTTTATACTATCCTGAAAAAATAAACGGTGTTTTACTTGTGAACGAATACAAAAAAAAGAAAAGTATCAGGAGGTGATGAGGAAGTGGCTGGAGAATAGCTTGCCATGGAGTCTCTCACGCTGGTTGGCAAAGATGTTACGAAAGATAAAATGATAAGCCAACTCATTTTCTCTTGCCTTTTCTAATGAGTCCTCAATTTTTCCACCACCGCCCTCGTTACATCCGCCGTCTTGCAGCTTCCGCCCAGATCCGGCGTCCGCGCTCCGCCGGCCAGCGCCTCCTGCACCGCAGCCTCGATGCGTCGTGCCATCTCAGGCTCGCTCAGCCAGTGCATCATCATGGCTGCGCTGCGGATGGCTCCGACGGGGTTGGCGATGCCCTTTCCGGCGATATCCGGTGCGCTGCCGTGAATGGGCTCAAAGAGAGCACGATCGGTTCCGATGTTGGCGCTGGCGCACAGGCCCAGGCTGCCGATCACTCCCGCTGCTTCATCGCTCAAGATGTCGCCGAAGAGATTGGTGGTGACCAGCACATCAAACCTTCCGGGATCTGTCACCAAATTGTAGGCAGCAGCATCCACCAGCATCTCTTCGTAGGGAACGCCGCGCCTCTCGGCTGTAGCCTGACAGGTCTTTAGAAATAGCCGATCGCTCTTGAGCACATTGGATTTGTGGATGATGGTAAGCTTGCGGCGGCTTGCTGCCAGGTCGCAGGCCTTCTTTGCAATCCTCTCGCTGCCGCGGCGCGTTATGATCCGCATGGTATGCGCCTCATCTTCATTCATCTCCTCGCGACCCGAGTAAAGTCCCTCTGTATTCTCCCGCACAATGATAAAATCAAGATTCTGGGATTGGAAAGGCCGGATATTGGCATAAAGGTCCAGCTCCTTTCTTATGCGCAGGAGCACGCTCTTGTAATTGGGATCGGGCGGGGTGCTGATCGCCCCAAATAAAATGCAGTCGCACTCATTGAGCCTTGCCAAATCCTCCTCGGACATGGCGAGGCCGGTTCTCTTCCAGCGAGCCAGGCCTATCTCCACGGGAACTCGCTCAAACTCGGCTCCCGCCGCCTCTAGCACCGCCAGGGCACTCTCGACTACCTCCGGCCCAATGCCGTCTCCTGCAACGATTGCTACCTTCTTAGATCCTCTACCAGACATCGTACTGCCTCTGCTATTCTTGCCGGGCCGTCTCCCCAGTGAACTACTATGCCTCGCTGTCCGTTCTTCTCAGTTGGGCCCTTCTGCTCGGAACGACAGCATCGGGTGATAAAAGGCCTCTCTGGCTTCATGATTCTCTCTGTGCTTTGCAGGGGACAGATATTGATAAAATCAAAATCCTTGCCGGGATTGTTGGCCAGAAAGATCTCTTTGGAGATCGAGCAGCCCACAATCCTGGGGTGCTCATGCTCTATCCGGTCCGTGTCCAGAGAGCGACCCAGGCCCGAGGCCCGGCACGGAAAATAGACGCTATTGCAATCAAACTGGCGCAGATCCAGGATGCGGGGCACAAAACGAACTGTCAGGTCTCCCAGGATGCCGCAAGCCTCCAGGCCGGCGAGAACGTGAACCAGCCAGGGCGGATTTGGGGGCGAGACATCCAAGACATCTATGGTGAGAATCGAGGTCGGGTCCGGGTCCTTGACGAAGGTGATGTGCTCATCCAGCCCCCCAAAGACAATCGTATTCGCTTTCTTTTTTTGGCATATCCCATCTGCCAGCTCTATGAGATTGGCTCGGTTTCGGGTGTCCACAATATCGGGGTAAAACAAGATCTCCCGGCCGGAGGCGATAGGCTCCAGCTCTACTACTTCCCTCATGAATCCAGAGCCGCGACTCTTGACATGATAGAGGACCGGCCCCTCCCGGCTGATGAGATACTCTGTGGCAAAGTAGACTTGTTCGCCCCGCCTCTCCCGGTCCTTAATCCCTACGAACTTATACTCATCCGGAAAGATCATGCCAATCCTTTCTGTCGCCGGCGGTGGGCCACCAGACCGCCGTCTTGCAGTATCTCCATGAGAAAATCAGGCAGCCGGGTGCCCTGATAGAGCTTATCCCCCACCTGTACCGTTCCTGCAGCTAGATCCACCGCTACGAAGTCGCCTTTCTGGCAGGACACATCTGCTTCGATCAGAGCCAGCCCTACATTGATGGCATTTCTGTAGAAGATGCGAGCAAAGGACCTGGCTACCACTACTGCCACTCCTGCCCCTTTCAGTGCCCGGGGCGCCTGCTCGCGTGACGAGCCGCTGCCAAAGTTTCTGCCCGCCACAATCACATCGCCCTTCTCTACCTGGGTGGCAAAGTTGGGGTCCAAGCCCTCCATGGCATGCTCTGCCCAGAGCCGCGCATCTTTTGTGCGCAGGTATTTACCTGGGATGATCACATCGGTATCCACATCGTCTCCAAAGACCCAAGCTTTTCCCATGATCATGAGTATCCTATCCCCTTATTTCGTTTATATAGCCGTTTCCGGCATAATACTCTTTTCATCAGGAAAATCTGAAATATCTTTAGTTGCTATTGACAATCATGATACTCGGCATATCCGGCAGTCCCAGGAATATGGCCACGGAGCACATCTTGGGGGAGGCTCTCAAGATGCTGGAAGACAAGGGCCTGGAAACTGTGCAATTTACCGTGCGAGGCCGGCAGATCAGCCCTTGCCGTCACTGTGACTATTGCCTCAAGAACAAGGAATGCATAATCAAAGACGATATGTATCAGCTCTATCCCCTTATCCGGGAGGCGCAAGGGTTTGTTATCGCAACACCCGTCTATAACGGCGGCATGAGTGCTCAGACCAAGATAGTAATAGATAGAACGCGGGCCACACTGGCTGCTGATCCTAAGGCTCTGCGGATGAAGCCGGGCATGGCCATAGCTATTGGGGGCGATCGCATGGGCGGCCAGGAGCAGGCCTTGCAGCAGATTCATACCTTTTACATCCTCAACGGCATGATCCCTGTGAGTGGGGGATTCTTTGGCGCCAACCTGGGAGCAACATTCTGGTCTCGCGATACATTGCAAGGAGCAATAGCGGATGAGGAAGGCAACCGATCGCTGCGCAAGACGACCAAGAGGTTCGCGGAGATGGTAATGCGTCTGAAGGACATGGGGGCATCGGAAAAATAAATATCCTGAGAATGAGTAGCTGATTAGTATGGCACACAGTGGCAGCAAGAGGAAGATTGCCTGGGGAATCACAGGCAGTGGCGATCGCATTGAGGAGACGGTGCAGGCCATGATAAAATTACAGCAGCAGTACGATGAAGTAGTGGATGTGCGCGTCTTCGTATCCAAGGCAGGCGAGCAGGTCATCAAATACTACAAGCTCTTCAATATCCTGGAGAAACACTTTGACAAAGTCTGGGTGGAGATCAACGCCAACTCTCCCTTCCTGGCCGGCCAATTGCAGGTGAAGCGTTATGAGTTTTTATTGCTTGCACCCGCGACATCAAATACCGTGGCCAAGATCTCATTGGGCCTGGCAGACTCGCTCCTCTCCAATGCGGCCATCATGTCTCAGAAAGCATTCGTTCCCACATACATCATGCCCTGCGACTACAAGCCTGGGATCCTAACTACCATTCTCCCAGACGGATCCGAGATGCGGCTTCGCATTCGAAAAGAGGATGCTGAGCATGTAGATAGCCTGCGCCGCATGGAAGATGTCTTTGTCATCGAGAAGCCCTCCGAGATAGCAGGCATCTTCGAGAAGCATTTCTCATCCTGAAATGCTACTACGGAATAATTTTTAGGCATACAATATCATAGCTCTCGCCGGCATAAAATCTCTTTACCATCAGCGTCGCCTTGCCGCAGGTTAATGTCTCATTTATTCCCAGAACCATTGATGAAGACGGCTTTGGCCCTGCCAGGATTAATACCCAGACTTCTGCCGCCTGCGAATCAATATCTTCAACCTGGAATGTGCAATTTTCCATAGTGTAGTTCTCATGCATGCTGAGGAAAACATCCTGGGAAGATGCTGGATAGATCAAGATCAAAAAAAGGATACAAGCAGAGAATCTGGAAAGACCTATTGTCCCATTCATGCTGATATCTATCATCTCCGCGGAGGCGTCCATGCAGGTAGCTTCAGCCTCGAAAGGATTTAGTACTTATGAATCTATCGTTGCATTAATACGAGATGTATAAAAAGTAACACTGGTGTTTCCATGAAGGACGTAGGCATACTTATACTAGGGCATGGTTCCAGCCTGCCTTACAATAAAGAACTGGTGGAATCGCTCGCCCAGATGGTCAGCAAAACCCACTCTGGACCGGTCCGGACTGCTTATCTCAATATGGACCAGCCCAACATTCCGGAGGGTCTGAATAGCTTTGCAGGAACCAATGTATCAAAGATCGTGGCTCTGCCTCTCTTCTTAGCCCATGGGGTGCACACCCGCCAGGACATTCCCCAGGAGATGGGAATAGATCCGCAAAAGCGCAGAGGCACTTTGAAGATAGGTGGCAAAGAGGTGGAAGTAATTTGTGCCGAGCCTCTGGGCGTGGACGAATGCATTGCAGCACTGGCATACAAGCGGGCAGCAGAGGCTCTCGAGTAGCTGTCCTTGACACCATCCACGGCGCGGCAATAATCGCTCGCCGGATGGTCGAATCGGGCCTGCAGGCAGAGGCAATAGAAGTATATCACCACATCCCGGACCTAACAGACTTCGACCTGGTGGTCGCCCCCGTCCACCTCGATCCCAGCAATCCGGCCCTATCTCTGGCCAGGAAAGCCAAGAAGAAAATTATCACTCATCATCAGGCGGTGGGCGAACTGCTCGGGGGGAGAGTTGATCCTACCATGGAGGTCTTCGAGGTGACGGGAACGCACAGCAAGACCTCCACAGTCCTTTTGCTGGCCATGATTCTTTCCTGGCAAAAAAAGGTCTTATCTCACACCACTCGCGGCCTGGAGATCTGGCAGGATGGCAAATCCAGCCTTGTGGAAAAGGGGCTTTCCATCACACCCGGAAATGTGATCCGCGCGACTGAAGCTGCAAGGGCCCAGGGGGCAATGGCCCTGATCTGTGAGATCTCTCTGGGGGGCACGGGCCTGGCTGATTATGGAATTATAACCGGCCTTTCCGGAGACTACCCCATTGCCAATGCCACCAAGTGGGCCAGTACTGCCAAACTGCAGATGCTCTCTCTAGCCAAGAGGGGCGCGAAGATTCTGGCCAATACCGACGCTCGGCTATCTCCGGATGTTTCATTTTCCAGAGGCGGGCGGGTCTATGCCAGGTCGGATAGTCTGATCTTTGCAGAAGAAGAGGTGCGTCTTGATTTGGGAGATGATCTGGACTTCTTGGGCTATGAGACAGCAATTGCGGGAGCCGCTGCAGCCGCGAAGCTGGCCGGCATCCCCAAGAGCACGATCGCTATGGCCCTCTCCGGTTTCGACGGTTTTTCCGGGCGCATGAAGATCAAGCGGCTGTCCAATCAGACTTTCTTCGACAATTCCAACTCCGGGCTCAAAGTGCGAGATGTGGCGCGGGCACTGGACCGGGCCTCTGGCAGCGATCTGGTTGTGGTGGTGGGAGAAGACAGTGAAACCGTATGTGAAGGCATGAACATCCCGGCTCTCTCAGACCTGCTGCGGCAAAGGAAAAGTGAGATGGCAAAGCTGATATTAGTAGGTGAAAGGCTACTGCCCCTGGCAGAAGAGCTGGG
>Ga0209749_1001390_pt1 | contig 21828 bp, 24 predicted proteins | sample EPASupsiteSAE347_FD_187267 | JGI IMG/M metagenome (GOLD analysis project Ga0209749, IMG submission 187267) | Bioremediated contaminated groundwater from EPA Superfund site, New Mexico - Sample SAE3-47 (SPAdes) (version 2) | ecosystem: Environmental > Aquatic > Deep subsurface > Groundwater >...
GGGGTGCACCTTCAACAAGCTGTCGTTTCCAGCTCGCAATCTGCGTCGGGTGGATACCAAACACTGAGCTCAACTGACCGCTCGTCCTTATGCCTTTTATCGCCTCCAAAGCCACCTTGGTTTTGAATTCATCCGAATGTTGTTTCCGTTTCTGTACCATTGCTTTTCTCCCGTTTTTATGGACAATCTTTATATCAGGTTTTTACCTTAACCACCTGTCCAAAAAACGGGGGGAACTTCAATCATCAGCGCAAGAAAAACGACACGACAGGAAAGAAGATATTATGAAGAAGGTGAATAACAGAGAAATAGAAGACGATTTGCGGCCAGAATACGACCTGGCTAAACTCAAAGGCGGAGTGCGAGGCAAATACGCAAAGCGATTCCAGCAGGGTACAAACCTTATTCTACTCTCCCCGGATGTGGCTCGGTACTTCCCCGATGAACGCTCGGTGAATGCCGTGTTGAGGTCCCTTGTCGGAATCGCCAAGACTGAACTCAGCCACGCCCACTGAGTCGCAAAAGCCAATACGGCGAACAACGGCATTCATGCTATCGCGCTACGCGCTCAGCATGAGCGCCAGGCGTTCGACCAAAAGAAATGAATTGAAATCGGCAGGATATTTTAGTAGATTTTAACCATGAATGGCAATTGGAATAACTGTCCGGAAGTGGAAAAGCAACCCGGGAAAGTCAGCGGAGCATGGGTCTTCAAAGGCACTCGCGTGCCTGTGCATGCTCTATTTGACAATCTCGAAGACGGTGCATCCATTGACGACTTTCTTGAGTGGTTCCCTGGTGTCACAAGACAGCAGGTGGAGACAGTCCTGGAGCATGCTTCATCTGGCCTCCTTCTTGAGTCATTGGCATGAAAGTACTGTTTGATCAAGGCACTCCTGTTCCTCTTCGGCGTCATCTTCACCCCCATTTTGTGGATACAAGCGCCGAACGGGGCTGGTCAACACTTCAGAACGGGGAACTGCTTAATCAAGCCGAGTCTGACAGTTACGAAGCTTTCATAACAACCGACCGAAACCTGAAATACCAGCAGAATCTCGCCGGACGCAAGGTCCGTATTCTTGTTCTTACAACCACTTCGTGGCCGAGGATCGGCAAGAAAGTCGTCCAGATTCGTGACGCCTTGGAAAACCTTGACGAGGGCGGTTACACAGAAGTGGAGATCTGACGGTCGAACCACGCCTTGCCCGTCATGTTGAGCGCATTGTTCTCCGCCTTGCAGCGGAGAACAATGCGTTCGGCCGTTCAACAGCCCCGTTCGACTAAAAACATTATGAATGATGGACCACAGACCAGAGATTACTTCGCCGAAATGTATGTCGCCGGGATACTGGCGGACAAAGGCTGGAATATCTACTTCCCCCGGCGAGATAAAGGATTCGACACCACTAAGATATTCGCAACATGCTTGGGTTATACCGCGCCGGTTTTAACATAGCGCATGATTTGCGCCTGGGTCATGTCGGCGATGCCAAGGTCTTTCAACGAACGGCCTTCTTTCAGAAAATCGCGCTGGCAGATGGCAGACCCCAGGTTAATCAGGGACTCAATGACCGGAATCGCCACGCGAAATTTTTTGGCAAGATGATAACGCGCAACCGTTCCCACGGGGATATCCTCGGTGAAATAGCGGTGCTGGATGGAGTTCGGGCCGGTGATCGGCGGCATAATGACGTCCACAAATGGCACCCAGTATTCCATGCCCATGATGCCGCCTTTCCAGTAGAATTGCTCCTCGTTATGCGCCGTCATGCGGATGCCCATGGCTTTGGCGATACGGAGCTCTTCCTCATGAAATGCGTATTGGACCCTGGCCACCGCCGGGCACATGCCGTGCTTATACATGGAATATTTGCCTGGCGGGATGCCGAACAGACCCTCCATTTCCGATACCTCCATTGCGCCGACATTCAGCACCGAGCCGGGCACATGCACGGCCGGGTTAGGGTTGGAAAGATCGATGCCCAGGATCGTATCGCCCCGCTTGACTTCCATAATGCCGTCAAAAGACGGGATATGCCGCATGATCTTTAAAAACCGCTCGCTATCCTTGCTTGGCAAGGCCTCGCCGCAAAGGTTCCGAATCCGCATGATGCAGTCTACTTTACCCGGTTCGACAATGCGAACGCCATAGGGCATGGATGACCAGCCGCCGACGATGACTTTGGCGTTGCATCCTTTTTCACGCATCATCCGTCGCAATATGAGGGCGCCGAAGTTGTCCGGGAAAATACTGACAACCTGGCCGTCTTCCAGGAAAGGGATCAGCTGTTCGAAAAAGGGTTGATGGCCAATGGCCGGAAGCGCCAGGATAATCAAACCGGCGCCTCTGATCGCTGCGGCCATATCCGTCGTTACACACTTGATCTTGGCGACCCCGCTGCGTTTAAACCACTTGAAATTATGTTGGTTGCCGCCCAGCTCGATTTCATGGGTATGCATCACCTGCCCCAGCGTCTTTTGGGCAAACTCCGCCATTTCATATAGACGCACCTCGTGGCCGGCGAGCGTAAACTCCGCCGCAAACGTTTGCGCGCAGACGCCGCCGCCCAAGACCGCCACCGGCATTTTCTGAATGTTATCTTTATTCATACAGTTTCCCTCTTGTCGATTAATTTCCGGTTAAAATAAGGGATGGTTTCTTATATGTCCACCTCATTCTTGTTCTTTGTCCATACTACTATGTATATGCATAGGAATTTTTAAATCCACGGCGTTACCGCCGCGGCTACATGAAACAGTTGCCGCCTTCGGCGGACAATCTTATTTGTAGCCGCGATCGGTGATCGCGGATTCGGAACATCCGGGGTCAGCGACCCCGGCTACAGCGGCGGAAGGCCGGTTTCTATTTCTCAGCCTTGTTCAAATCCTGCTCGATATTGCGGGTGAAGTCCTGGGTCAGGTAGTCGAAGGTCATGGGCAGCGACAGCTCCAGCCGCGCAATGAATTGCACTCCGATGCGTCCCTGGCGGGGACGGCATTCAAGCACGTGCCCGCCGCGAGTTAAATCGGAGGATAGGAAATGCAAATGCAGCCCGGGCACATTGATCGAGGCCATAAATGACGGCGTAAAGAAGCCGGCGAGGGTCCCGGCCACGTTCTGAAACTCGAATACCGGTTGATCCTTGGCCACATCCGCCAGGGGGCGATAATTTTCCTGCTTGGGCACGGAACGCGTTTTCACGTAGGCGAAGACGCCCTCCATGCGGATGGCATAAAACAGATTGGGCGAAGGCAGAAGATGCTGGATCAGGTCCAAAAAAGCCGGGTAATCCATTTCCTGCGCCACGTCCTCGTGGCTGATCGGCCGATAAAACGTAACACAGGCGAATGGCGTCCGGCATTCGTCATCAATGACCGCCACATGGCCCTCCGAGTTCACCTGGTACACGATGCCATCGAGCATGATCATTTCGCCATCCAGTTTGTCAAACGTGCCCAAGCCGAAATCGCCGTGGCGCTTGATTTCCCGAAAGGGCACTTTTTGCTCGTAAATCCCTTCCACCAGCGCGTTGACCGGCGCACACAGGTACAGCGAGCTTTCATTCGGTGATGACTTGGATTGTGATTGCATGCGATGTCCCTGTTTTCAGTTGCTCCAGCTTCTGCCGTTCGACTTCGCCGCTCTACGCTTCACGCTCTCCGCTCAACGTGCTTCTCTCACTGCTCCCGATAATGAAAGGCCGTGGTCAAGGCATCCACCACCACCAGGGTGGTGTGCAGGTAAAACGCCTGGTTGACGTAATCTCCGTAATAGCCCCGGTGCCGTTCATAGTTTCCCCATTTGCCGTCCGGCCGTTGGCTTTTCAGCAGGTACTGGAGCGATTCCTGGTATACCGGCAGGTCGGTGAAATGCAGGTAACGCAGACAGGAAGTCAATTCGGCGGTTATGTCGGCATCGTCCACGCCAATGCCGTACGCGGTTAAGTCGGCTAACAGGGGACGCAAAGAGGCCTTGTCCGGGTCCGAAAAAAAGGCGGCATCCAGCTTCTCGCCGAATTCATACGGCACAAAGATTTCATGGGTCAGGTTATACATTTCCATCTTGTTTTGCTTGAACCAGGCGGGATCGTGGCGGGCGGCGATGACGCCGGCCTTAAACGCGGCTGCCAGGGGGAATGGTTCTTCCAGTCCGAAATGCTGGTAGTACAGGTGAAAGGCCATGCGCTGATCGGAGCCGCGATATTTCATGTGATCATTGAGCCGCGGCAAAACCTTGACGATTTCCTGGCGATAAAGCTTGGTATTCAGTCCAAAGCGGTCCATGAGGAATGCCACGCGCAGGTAGGAAGTGGAATCTTCCTTGAATTGTTTGTCGTCTATGCGCGCCATATCGTGATATCCCGGCGTAGCCGTCACGGTCGCAATACCCCGGATGCGCTCCAGCAGGACCGGCTTATCGGCCGGCGCGGCTACCTCGTAAAGCCGCAGATAAACATCCAGCAGTTCGGCCAGTTTCTTCTTGCCCTTGATGCCGTGGGCGCGCAGGTCGGTCGGATTGACTTCCAGGGCGTCCAGCCAGCTTCGCGTGCGGGTGAGCGCTACCCGGTACTGCTGTTCGTTCGCGTCCAGGAATGCGTCTATTTTTCTGCTCGATGGCTGGGATGTGGGGGTGGGATCATTGGAGCCAATCGGGTTGTTGGATGGGCCTGCGGCCGGAAAAACGGCCTGGTTGGACACTGCCGCGGCCAAAGCCATGCCGGCGAGCGCCAAGGCAATCGCAACAAAAGCGCTAAACTGCATTGCCCGTCGAAGGCCCCGATATTTCTTTTTTTTATGCCATGCCATGATTATCGTCCCCAAAACTGTTCGATACAGGCGGTAATTTATTCGAGCGTAGCTTTCCGTGTAACGTCCAAATCAATCCAGTTTTCGAACAGGTACATCTGGTCATTATGGGTGCGGGCGGCCTCGATCATGCGGTCCACATCCGGCGTGCAGACACCCTTGAATGCCGTCCGGCCGTTCAATGTAATTTCAATATCCTTGGCGAAATCCACAAGGCGTTCGCTGAGATAGACACGTATGCGGAGCACCCGCGGTTCGGTGAAGGCAATGGCGATGACATTGTCTTTGACCGTAGCGCGGCCGGCAGGATAGCAGTTGGCTGCCCCCTCCGCAATATCCGCTACATCAATCCACATGAACCGTCCGTACTGCCTCTTCTCCAAGGCCGGGGAATTGCCCTTCTGCGGGACATTTACCCAAACACCCACGGGATAAAGGTCGGCCAAGTACAGATTGCGCGAATGCGGGAACAAGTCCTTCTCAAATGCTTCCTGGACCAGATCCATGCGTGGGTTGTGCTCCTTCGGATGCTCGACCAACTTGTATCCGGACGCGCATTTCATCTCCTGCTCCATGGCCTTGATCTTCTCTGCGACAGCCCGCGAACGCATGATGAAGCTATCGCTGTCCGGCTTGCCGACGTTGAAGTGGTCGTCCATCCCGTTGATTTGAACAAACCGTGTGTTGAAATATGTCCGCAGTCGCCAGTCGGTCTGGTAAGTGGGCTGCATCCCGGACGCTTCGCTGATGAAGCCCGCGAATGTGTCGACGAGGAATTGCGCCTCGCGCGTGATGCCCATGCCGCCCATTGAATGCCCATACAGGTAGAACTGATTGGAATCCACGTCCAGTTCGGCACGCACGGTGGCGGCCAGGTCATGGAGCAGGAACGATGTGGCGAAGTTCCACCCAAAGCCTGAAGCCGGCGCGATCATGATCATGCCATAGTGGTCCGCTAAGGGGATAAAGCCCTGCAGATAACTGGCTGCCACTTTCTTTGCCGCGTCGTCGTTGCTGGTGCTGGCGCCGCCGCCATGCAGGATGAACAGGACACGGGCCGGCAGCTTCCCCTCCTGGGACGACTTTGGCCGGTAGTACAGCACGGTATGGACATGCTTGGAGGTGTAGCTGGGCGGCATGAAGTCAAAGCTGTCGAGCTTGCCCACGGTCGGTAGACGCGTGGACGGTGTCGTCTTCCGCAGGCTGGCCAGCTCGGCGCGCACGTCCTTCAACGCCTTGGACTTCAGCATGCCACGGAATGTGGCCGTGTCGATGGCTTTGCTGTGGAATGCATCGTGTACATCGCCAGTTGGCTTGGCATCCGCAGGTTTGCCCGCAATGCATATGCCGCCAACAGCCATTAGAAAAAGTACGGCCGCTGGCGCCGACAGGACAGGGTACGAGGCCTTGTGCATTTTGGGGAACATAGGGTCAAACCATAAAATATAAAATAATATTTTTACTGGCCACTAAAACCCAAGACATAATGGCGCAAATCATCCTGGATGGCTTCCAGCGAACATTGAGTTTGTTTATCCTGCTTCTGCGTCGCCTGCGCCTTGCGCGCCTGTATTCCCGCCGCCTTGCCTGAGTGTAAATTCAGCAACACCGCCGCTACGCGCGTGGCGTAATGCACAATGTTTGATTTTCTATCTGTACACGTCCCGGCGGTGGCCGACTTTCACAATGCAGACCACCAGGACATCGTCTTGGATTTCGTAAAGCACACGATACACTCCGCACCGAAGTCGGTACTTCTCTGCGCCGGACAGTTTTTTCGACTGTGGGGGGCGAGGGTCGTCGGCAAGGGCTTGAATGGCCGCTATAATCCTTTGGACATCCCGCTTTGGGATTGGGTCCAGATCTTTGCTTACCGACTTGCGCAAGCGCAGTTCATATCTTGCCATTGCGCTTTAGCTCCTTTATAAAATCTTCAAACGCCATGGTTGGCTCGTTCTTCCGCGCGTCAAAAACACTCAGATCCTCGGCGTCTTCTGCAAGATCAACGCGGATAGCGTCATTGAGCAAGTCCGAAAGGGATCGCGACGTTTCGAACGATTTCAAGCGAAGGGCCTTGTGCAGGGTAGGCTCAAAATAAACCGTTGCCCGTTTAGTCAATATTGTCATTCCGCACCTCCATTTCTGGCAACAACATAACATTATAACGTTATAACGTCAAGACGTTGTTTTTCTCTTAAATCGAGCGGCCCCAGGTCATGCTGAGCGCATGGCGCGATAGCATGAATACCGTTATTCGGAGGGTTGATTTTTACTTGTCGATTGTCGAGGGCGTTGCCTTATTTCTCTAATTTTCCGCCAAGATTCTCGGACTGACACCTTGTCTCCCCCCCATTTGAATTTAAGCATAGAAGATATCGAGTTGGGTTGTCAATGTTTGAAGATGAGAACGTTATGGCTCGCTGAAAATCGGTGGCTTGCCGGAATATGCCGAGGGTTTGTCGTTTGCATCTTGATTAAGGCCCGGCAAATGGACAAACTGAATGTGTCTTGTTAAGAGTGCGGCGACGGAGGCCCGTTGCCCTCCAGATGAATGGGTCATGGAGGGCGGTCGGCTCGGCCGCCGGGATTGTTTTTAGAAATACCAGTGAATACCAAACGCATACGGATTGAAGTGACAGGGCGGGTCCAGGGGGTTGGATTCCGGCCGACGGTCTATCGCCACGCGGCGGCTCTGGGTCTTTCCGGGTTTGTCCGCAATACGCCGTCGGGCGTGGTGATCGAAGCGGAAGGGGACGCGCAGGCGGTGGACCGGTTTGTCGCCCAATTGCAGGCGGAGCCGCCCCAGCAGGCGCGGATCGAAGCGCTCCAAATCAGCGCTATCCCCGTGCGCGGCGAGCACACGCCTTTTGAGATCAAGGCCAGCGGCCGATCCGGCAATTGCCGGTCCGGCGATTTGCAGGTCGGTATGCCGCCGGACCTGGCCACCTGCCCGGACTGCCGCGCGGAATTGTTCGATGCCGCCAACCGCCGGTTCGGATATCCGTTCATCAACTGCACGAATTGCGGGCCGCGTTTTACCATTATCCGCGAGTTACCCTATGACCGTGAGCGGACTTCCATGGCGGAATTCCGGCTGTGTCCGGATTGTAAGAAAGAATTTGAAAATCCGGCCGATCGCCGGTTCGATGCCCAGCCGAATGCCTGTCCGATATGCGGGCCGAGGGTTGCGTTGATAGGAAGCGGAAGCAAACATCGAACATCCAATATCGAACATCCAACATCGAATGAAGAGCGACAATCGAAGGCGGCAATACAGGAGGCCGTGCGATTGCTCAAGGCGGGCGCGATTTTAGCGGTTAAGGGGGTGGGGGGATATCATCTGTGCTGTGATGCCGCGAACGATGAGGCGATTGGCCGTCTGCGCGCGCGCAAGCATCGGCCCGCCAAGTCGCTGGCCGTTATGTTCGCCGGTTTGGATCAGATTCGCCGGTATTGTGAAGTCAGCGTCATCGAGGAACGGGAGCTGATTAGTCCCGCGGCGCCCGTTGTCGTAGTGCGTCGGAAACCAGAAAGTAGTTTAATGCATAGGAATTCCAATCCGAGTAGCCGCGCCCGTGAGGGCGTGGATTTCTCCGGCGGCCACGGCGTCACCGCCGCGGCTACATGCAGCTGTTGCCCCGCATCGGGACCTGATTTATCCCGTCTGCTATCTCCGGACACCGATGACCTGGGCGTTTTTCTGCCGTATACGCCTCTCCATCATCTTCTGCTGGCGGAGATCAGTCCGCTCATCATGACCAGCGGCAATCTGGCGGAGGAACCGATTGCCAGGGATGAACAGGAATTGCGCGTCATTCTGGGGCCCGTGGCCGATGCCGCGCTCATCCATAATCGCGCCATCGTGCGGCGCTGTGACGATTCAGTGTTGAAGATCGTTGCGGGGCAACGCTTGTTTCTGCGGCGTTCGCGCGGAGTTGTGCCCGATGCCATTCGTCTTCCCTTAGAGGGGCTTTCGGTATTGGCTTGCGGCGCGGAATTGAAAAACACCGTCTGCGTCACGCGTGGCGCACAGGCCTTCCTTTCGCAGCACATCGGCGACCTGGATGATTACCGGGCGTACCGGTTTTTCCAGGAAACCGTGCAGGACTTTTCAGCCCTGTTGAAGGTGACGCCCGCCATCGTGGCCCACGATCTGCACCCGGATTACCTGGCAACCCGGTATGCGCTGGCCCAGGAGGGCGTCCGCCGGATCGGCGTCCAGCATCATCACGCGCATATTGCCGCCTGCATGGTGGAGCATGGGCTCACGGAGAAGGTCATCGGCGTGGCGCTGGATGGAACCGGCTACGGGCCGGATGGCACGATCTGGGGCGGCGAATTCCTGGTGGCCGATCTGGCCGATTTCCGAAGGGTCGGCCATTTTAAGCCTTATCGAATGCCGGGCGGGGATGAGGCGGTTCGTCAGCCCGCGCGCATGGCGTTCAGTTATGGGTTGGCCGAACTAACGGAAAGCGACCGTCATGACCTGCCGGCCTTATTACCCAGTCTTGCTGAAACAGAGTGCCGGGTGTTGGCCGGCATGATTGCGCAAGGTGTGAATGCCCCCTGGACCTCCAGCGCCGGGCGCTTGTTCGATGCCGTGGCCGCGCTGCTTGGACTGGGAGAGGCCATTACCTACGAGGCCCAGGCGGCCATTCGACTGCAAACTATAGCCCGACCGGATGGCGTTGAGCCTTATCCCTATGCGATCGAAATTCAGGCCGAAGGCTTCCAGCTTTCGTTCGGCCCGGCCATCCGGGCGATTATTGCCGACCGGCGCGCAAATGTGGATATTGGTCGCATCGCGGGAAGATTCCATCAAACAATAGCGGAAGCCGTTGGCGAGATATGTATCCGGATCCGGGACCGCGAGCGGCTGAAGCCGGCATCCCGGCTGGAGCCGGCATCCCGGTTGAAGCCGGCATCCCGGTTGGAACCGGCATCCCGGCTGGAACGGGTGGTGCTATCCGGCGGCGTGTTCCAGAATGACCTGTTACTGACGCTTATCACAAATGATTTGCGCCGGCGCGGGTTCCAGGTTTATAGTCATCACCTTGTGCCGCCCAACGACGGCGGAATTGCCCTCGGCCAGGCGGCGGTGGCGCTCGCGAATATCAAAAATGGTGGAGCGTAAAGCGTAGAGTGTAGAGCGAAAGAGACGGAAACAGGTTGGCTGCGACGCTCAAAACGCTCAACGCTTGACGCTATACGTGCTTTATGTGTTTGGCAATTCCAGCAAAAATAATCGCAATTAACGGCGAGGAAGCGGTCGTTGAGATGGATGGCGTACGCCGGACGGCGGTGGTGTCGCTTGTCAAGGACCCGCGGGTCGGAGATTATGTCCTCCTGCATGCCGGATTTGCCATCCGTAAATGGTCCGAGGAGGACGTGCGGGAATACAATGAAATCATGCGAGATGTCGATCGTTCGGGCGGCCCATTGCCCGCAGTTTCTTGACAATGAATCCTCATCTTGAATCCATCCATCGGTTGGCTAAGCGGATCGGGTACTCCATCCGGTTGATGGAGGTCTGCGGCACGCATACCATGACGGCCTTCCGGTCGGGTCTGCGTTCCCTCCTGCCCACGAATGTGGCCTTGCTTTCCGGGCCGGGATGTCCGGTATGCGTCACGCCGGATGACTTTGTGGATCGAGCCATCGCCATCGCGCGCCGGCCGGATGCAATCGTAACGACTTTTGGCGACCTTTTGCGGGTTCCCGGAACCGAAAGTTCCCTGGAACGCGAACGGGCCCGGGGCGCGGATATCCGGGTGGTTTATTCCGCCCTGGACGCGTTAGCGCTGGCGGCAAAACATCCGGACCGTAAAATTGTTTTTCTGGGCGTCGGTTTTGAAACCACTGCGCCGACGGTGGCCTGGGCCATTCGCAAAGCGGCCCGCCTGCGCCAAGGCTTCGGCGGGCAGGCCCGTGATGCGGGTAATTTTATGGTCCTCTCGGCGCATCGGACCATGCCGCCGGCCATGACCGCGCTCTTGCGCGGCGGCGAAGTGGCTATTGATGGTTTCCTGTGTCCGGGCCATGTCAGCGCCATTATTGGCACACGGCCTTATGAGTTCATCAGCCGCGACCATGCCCTTCCCTGCGTGGTGGCCGGGTTTGAGGCGGACGACATGTTGGCGGCCATAGCCATGCTTTTGAAGCAGTTGGCCGAAAATCGGGCGCAGGTGGAAAATCAGTACACGCGCGGAGTGAGCGCCGACGGCAATTTGGAGGCCCAGGCCATCATGGCGGAAGTATTTGAACCATGTGATGCCGAATGGCGCGGGCTGGGCACGATTGCGGCAAGCGGCCTGGGCATTCGCCAAGTGTATCGCGCTCATGATGCCCAAGTGATGCTGGCGCCCCAGCCGTGTGTACAATCGGAGAAGCGCTCCGCATGTTTATGCGGCGATGTCCTGAGGGGCGCGAAGTTGCCCACGGCCTGCCCGCTCTTCCGGACGGTCTGCACCCCGGAGACGCCGGTGGGGGCCTGCATGGTATCAAGTGAAGGCGCCTGTGCGGCCTATTATCGGTATGGGGTATAAGGTGGATAGGCTGTAGGCTGTTAGACTGTAGGCGGATAGACAAAAACTGGGCGACAACTGATCGTGATTTGGTCAATGTGCAGTGACTAACAGCCTTTAGCCTACAGGCTAAACAACCTGAGTTATGAATAATTCAGATATCATTTTATTGTCGCATGGCGGGGGAGGACGGCGGACCCAGCAATTGATCCGGGATCTGATTCTCAAGCATTTGGGCAATCCGATCCTGAACCGATTGGATGACGGCGCCTGCCTGGATGTGCCCGAAAGGGATCTCGTCTTCACGACGGATTCCTATGTGGTCAGCCCGATTTTTTTCCCGGGGGGAGATATCGGCAAACTGGCTGTCTGCGGCACGATCAACGACCTGGCCATGCAAGGCGCCGCCCCGCGCTACTTAAGTTTGGCCCTGATTCTGGAAGAAGGACTCGCCCTGACCGACCTTGAGCGCGTGATTCAATCGGTGGCGCGGATGGTGCGGGAGACCGGTGTGATGGTGGTGACCGGCGATACCAAGGTGGTGGAACGCGGCAAGGGTAATGGGGTCTTCATTAATACCGCCGGGATCGGTGTCCGCCGCCCCGGTGTGGATACCCACGCGGCCAATGCGCGGAACGGGGATGCCGTCATTATTACCGGCACGATTGGCGATCATGGTATTGCCGTCATGAGCCGGCGCGAGGGGCTTAACTTGGAAACGGATGTGGTCAGCGACGCGGCCCCGCTCTGGGGCATGATCGAGCCCCTGCTGCGGGAAATACCGGAGATTCATAGCCTGCGCGATCCCACACGCGGGGGTGTGGCGGCGGCCCTGGTTGACATTGCCGCGGCGGCGGGGGTCGGCATCCGCATCCATGAGCGCGCCTTGCGAATTCTTCCGGGGGTGCAGGGCGCCTGCAAGCTGTTGGGGCTGGATGTGCTTAACGTGGCCAACGAGGGCAAAGCCCTGGTGATTTGCGTTCCGGCGCAGGCCGAGCGCGCCCTGCGCATCCTGCGCGCGCATCCGCTGGGCCGCGAGGCCGCCATCATCGGTGCGGTCACCGCGGAACCGGCGGGGACGGTAATCCTGAAAACCGCATTGGGCGGGGAACGGATTGTCGAGACGCCGTTGGGCGAAGATTTACCCCGGATTTGTTGATGGGAGCGCCGAATTATCCGCGGCCAATTTTATGCTTGCGTTGAAAAAGGCACGCATGTATCTTGCTTGAAAGTTACTGGTTACTACCCTATAGGAGAGGCGAAATGAATATGAAAAGGCTGGGATTGATCATAACGGCGGCCGTGACAATTGCGACATCCGGATGGGCGCAAAGCGAATCCATGCGGCCGTTGTACACGCGTGAGAATCGCTTCCCCGAAAAGGGTAAGGCGGAAGTCGGCTCTTTCGTCAATTACGCGCAAGACGATGAATATTTCATTTCCCAGATCGATCACAAGTCCTACCAGGACCAGGGGTATTATAATGTCGATAAAAATGCCAAGTTGAAATCCACAACCGTCGAGCCCTATGCCAAGTATGGCTTGCTCAACAACCTGACGGTTTATTCGAGGGTTCCCTTCAGTGTCAACCAATCGGATACCAAGGGGGGCACCAAAGCCGGGTTCGATGATATTGCCTTCGGCGCGGAACTGCTGGCCTATGAATACACCTATAAGTATCCGTGGGTCATTCCCTATGTCGAAGTCACCGTCCCGAGCGGCAACGATAAAGAACACATGGGCATAGGCAAGGTGGATGCCATTTTCGGCGCGGCCGTCGGCACGACGACATTTGACAAATATACCTGGATACTCGATGGACGCTATGATACCAATGTTGGTGACAATGGCCGGTTTGAAGGCGCGGCGTCGTTCATCTGGGACCTGAGCGACCAATTTTCGGTGTTGGCGGAAGCCAAGGTGACGGAGAAAGCCCAGGGTAGCACCAAGGACGTGCCGATCTATTTCAACGCCGGCATGTGCTATAAGCCGATCGAGTATCTCAGCGTCAACCTTTATGGCGGCACGAGCGCTAATGCCGAGGAAAACGGCCACGGCACGCTCAAGGTGGCGTACTGCTTCTAAGATACGACCGTGGGCTGTAGACCGTGGACTGTGGGAAGACAGACGACGGAATCATTGCTGATTGCTGACCTCTGACTTCTGATTTCTGACTTCTGATTTCTGACCTCTAATCAAAAAAAAGGGTGTACGATGGCATATATCTTTAACGCGGATGAAATTTTCGAAATGGCCGAGCAGATCGAGCGCAATGGCGCCGCTTTTTACCGGTTGGCGGCGAAGCAGTTCCCGGCCCAGCAACGCCTGTTGACGACTATCGCCGAGCAGGAAGACGCGCATGGTGCGGTTTTTTCAGCTTTGCGCCGGCAGCTCGCGAGCAAGGAACGGGAAGCCGCGGTATATGATCCCGGCCAGGAAGGCGGAGCCTACTTGAGGGCCATGGCCGATCGCCGCGTGGTGGATGTCAGCCGCCGGCCCAAGGATGTTTTGAAGGGCACGGAATCATTCGCCGATATTTTGGGGATTGCCATCGGCATGGAAAAGGATTCAATCGTCTTTTACGTCGGCATGCAGGATATGGTTCCACCCGCCCTGGGTCGGGACAAACTCGATCTCATTATCAAGGAAGAAAAGAAACACATTGTCTTCCTGAACCGGCTCTTCGATGAGCAATGCACCTCGTCCTGAGGATAGCGTTTGGTTGTTGATTGGTGTTTGAAGCATAACATCAATACGCGCCGAGTCGATACATCAAGCCGTTCGAGCGCAACTGCCCTGCGTTCGGAAGCTCCACTTCCGTCCTTGGTCAGTTGCACTCAACAGACCCCGTTCGCTAAACTGATGATGAAATACAAACCAGAGGTCTTTATCTTCCAATTTCCGATCGTAAAAACCTTTGTTGTCCACACGATCTATTACCAACTTTTGAGCGCAACATATGCGCGGCTCCGTCTCAAGGACGAATTCTGGACAGCCACAATAAACGCCCACGCTCTTCAGGCAATCATTCACTGGTGCATGGTATTCGGAAGTCATGGCTGCAACGATACCCATTGGAAACGTCTCTCACTCAGCAACACGTCAGACCTGCAAGACGATTTTCGGAAGAGGTGTCTATCGACTCTTCGCCTAACGCAGCCTCAATGGGATGGATATTGGAAAAAGATGACGACATTCCGAAATGAGTACGCAGCACACCGACGCATCAAATCCAGCCAGCCCGTTCCCGATCTGGAAGCCGCTCTAAAAATAGCCTATTTCTACGATCATTGGATCAGAGAAGTCATCTTGCCAGACCGAATGGATGAACAACCACTTGAAAAAACAGCCCAAGATATCGAAAAAGTTCTTCCTGTGCGACTGGATCATATAATGACAATAATGTGAAGCAGACAATGCGTCTCACACGTACGCGACCCCGTTGCTGGTTCGCGTACGTGGCCGCTGACGCTGAAAGAGAAATGATAGACACACAGCACAACATGAGTCCCGGGAAAAAAGCGCAACATACCGCAAAATGGGCGCGCACAATGACAAAATGGCTCATCACATTTAGCCGCCGAACAGGCGCGCGGTGGAATCTTGTGGACTTTGGTGGAAAAACCAAGGCCGAGTCTCGCGGCATCGTTGACCTGCTTGCCATCCGCAAGGATCATCGCAATGATGGAATCGTCCTGAAACGTGGAGACCTATTCGACATCATCCTTATCCAGTCAAAAGGCGGTTCTGCACCATGGCCTACACCAAATGATGTTGTGCGATTGTCAAGAGTCGCCCGGCATCACAAAGCAAAAGCAATCATTCTTGCTGAGTGGCGCAAGGGAAAAAAACTTGGCTTATTCAGGCTTAAAAGAAACAAATGGCAGCCAGTCGGTCCAGTTGATGTTTTTGGCTAAAAAAAAGAACACCGAACCAAGCCTTTCAGCGTTCGGCCCCAAGCGGCCGCCGCTGAAGGCTGACGTTAGGCGGCGCGCAGCGCCTGGCCTAACAAGCCGTTCGAGCGAGAGGAAATGAAAAGTAAAATCATATCCGGCATCATCGCTCTGACCTATCTGATCGGCGCGTACTTGGGAGACGGTGGAGGAACCGCACTCAAAGTCGGCATGTTCCTGATTCTCCCGCTGACCTGCATCTGGTTCAGCGAGGAAATGGGGAACTACGGTACGGGCTGGCCGGGTATGCGAAGCGCATCTTCGCCCAGCCCTGCGCTGTGGTGCCGATCAACAGTCACGTCATATGAAAACAGGATTGTAAGCCCTGTTTCGATGTGGTAGGTTAAAACCATGAAACACATCACCAAAATTGAAGTACTCAAAGACTATAAGCTACACTTGGAGTTCGCTGATGGGGTAGCAGGAGTTGCAGATGTCTCTGCTCTGGTCGGCAAGGGCGTCTTCGCTTTGTGGAATGATTATGTCGAGTTTCGCAAGGTCCAGATCGGTTCATCGGGGGAATTGATTTGGGGAGACCAGATTGATCTTTGTCCCGATGCCCTCTACATGAAGATCACCGGACAGCAACCCGAAGAAACGTTCCCCAGCCTCAAACTGGAGGCGGCTTATGCCTGAGATTTCCAGATTCTTTGGCATTGTTATCAAGATGTTTTTCGATGACCATAACCCTCCGCACTTTCATGCGTTTTACGGTGAACACGAGGTCTTGGTTGATATCAATCATCTCGCAGTCTTTGCAGGTTCTCTCCCGCCAAGAGCCTTGGGCCTCGTTATCGAGTGGGCCACATTACACCAAGCGGAATTGCTTAACGACTGGACACGGGCCAGAGATCAGCAGTCTCTTGAACGAATCAATCCGCTGCAATAGGCAGCTAACTAAAATTAACGCTTGTGAACATTGCCCGCAGCCTGATCATCCTCTTCTGGCTTCTCATGACCGGGTGGCTGATCCGGTACGAAGCTTTTCCACGTTTATTTACGGCCTCCGCGCCGGGCTATCGCTCGCTCTTTAAGAATGGGCCGCTCATCCTCGATACGTGGATGCAGATCGAATTCCGCAACACTCCCATCGGCTACAGCCACACCTGGGTGGATAGCGACGTGGAGTCGCCCAACGCCACCTATACGCTCCATAACCAGACCGCGCTCAACATAAAATTGATGGGGCAGGTTCAGGGCGTGAATGTCATGGCCGGCGCCACGTTGGACGCGGCTTACGCGCTTCAGAAATTTTATACCGCCGTTTCTTCCAGCGCCTATGCCACGCGGATCGAGGGGCGCAAAACCGGGGACCATACTTTTAGCGTCCGCATCCGCACGGATAGCGGCGAGCAAACCATGACGTTGACCGTCCCGGACGACGTCATCCTGTATTCGCCCGTGGCCGAAATGGCCCTGGCCGGCTTGAAGCCGGGTGAATCGTTAAGTCTGCGGGTATTGAATCCCGTGACGCTGGCAGTTTCCGATGTCCGCGTGGAAGCCCTGCGCCGGGAAAAGCTGAAATCCGCCGGGCGCGAACAGGAAGCCAACGTGCTGAAGTTGGTGTATCAGGGACTGGAAACGCTGTCCTGGATGGATGCCGAAGGGCGCATCCTGCGGCAGGAGACGCCCTTCGGCTGGATCATGACCTTGTGTTCAGCCAAAGACGTGATGGCCTTCAAGCAGGATGCGACCGGCGCCGACGAATCGGCCCGCGCGGACGACCTGCTCATGGCCATGGCGGTGCCCTGCCGCGGCCAGGTGCAAAACCCGCGCACGTGCCGAATGTTGAAAATTAAAATGAACGGCGCGAGAATCAGTCCACAGGAATTGGCCAGTCCGCGCCAGATTGTCGCCGACCAGGAAGACCGGCGTGTTTGCTTGACGGTGCATGCCCAGCCGACGCCATGCCAGGTTGGTGCGCGTGGGGCGGCGCCGGAGGCCCTGCGTCCCTTGCTGGCTTCGTCGCCTGCGATTCAGGCCGATCATCCCGACATGGTCCGGCAAGCTCGCGCGATTGTCGGCGACGAGACCAACAGCTGGAAAGCGGCGCAGGCCATCGGCGATTGGGTCTTTCGCGCCATTGAAAAGAAGGCGGCGGTCAGTCTGCCATCCGCGCTCGATGTGCTGGCGCGGCGGGAGGGCGATTGCAACGAGCACACGTATCTTTTTGTGGCGCTGGCTCGTGCCGCCGGGCTTCCGGCCCAGATTCACGTTGGCCTGGTGTATTCCGAGATGGACGGGGCGCCGGGGGCCTTCTATTATCACGCTTGGCCGTCGGTCTATGTCGGGGAATGGGTGGAACTGGATCCGACTTTGGGGCAAAAGACCGTGGATGCCACGCATATTTCGGTGACACAGGGCGAGGTCGCCGACCAGATGAAATTGTTGGGCCTGCTGGGGCAGGTCAGCGTGGAAATCGTGGAGGAGCAATGATCGAAATTGAGCATTTGACCAAAACTTTCGGAACCCTGCAGGCTGTCAAGGACCTGTCGCTGATCATTCCGCGCGGCGAACTTTTCTGTTTCCTCGGGCCCAACGGCGCCGGCAAAACAACGACCATTAAGATCCTGTGCGGCCTGCTGAAGCCGACCAGCGGCACGATCCGTATCCGGGGGGTTGATATTCAGGCCGATCCGGCAGCAGTGCGGCGGTTGATCGGGTATATTCCCGACACCCCTTTTCTCTATGAGCGCCTGACGCCGGTTGAGTTTTTTCAGTTTATCGGCGACCTGTACCAGGTTCCTTCAGGGCGGGTGGAAGCGGCGCGCGCGCGGTTTTTTCGGTTATTTGCCATCGAGGAGTATGCGCAGACGTTGATCAAAGACCTGTCGCATGGATATCGCCAGCGGCTGATTTATGCGGCCACCTTCCTGCACCAGCCCGAGGTTATGTTTATCGATGAGCCGTTTATCGGCCTGGATCCATTCAGCATCCGCCTGATTCACGACCTGCTTCGTCAGAGTGCCCGGGCCGGCACGACCGTTTTCCTGACCACGCACATCTTGGCGTTTGCCGAGCAATTGGCGGACCGGATCGGGATAATTGCCGGTGGTAGTCTGGTGGGTTTGGGAACATTAGCCGAACTGCAGGCGCGCAGCTCCGTGCAGGGGCCGCTGGAGGATATCTTTTTGCGGCTTACCCGCCCGGAAGGACAGTGAGAAATTAAATTCACGATCGTGAGTCTAACTGTTACAGGCCGGAGTTTGCGTATTACGCAGCCGGACGGGAGGACAGACGACGGATGGCAGACGACGGGAGAGAGATCGGAAAAATCAGCAATCAAATTAACCATTAACCATTCCCGCCGAAGGCGGGTCCGCTTATGGCGGAAACCATTAACCATTTTTATCAACTATGCATGCCCTGGCGGCCTTATTAAGAAAAGATCGACGAGTCCTGCGCAACCTGCGAAGGCAGGCGCGGGAACAGTCGGTTTTCAAAGTCGTTTTTATCCTGATGTTTGCCGGGGGCTTGCTGGCCGGCCTCTGGTATCTGTTTTTGGACGGATTCCGGTTCCTCAGCGCCTTGGGCGGAATTGGAGTGATGCTTATCCATCACCTCTTTGCACTGTTCTTTTTTGGCCTGGGCCTCATGCTGATTCTTTCCAACATCATCACAACTTATACCACCGTCTTTCATTCGGAGGACATTCCCTTTTTATTGTGCCGGCCGATAGGGCCCGGCGAGATTCTGTTGCACAAATGGCTGGAAACGACTTTAATTTCATCCTGGGCTTTCTTCTTTATCATCATCCCGTTCATTGGCGCCTTCGCCTGGCACGAACATCTTTCGGCGCTCTTTATACTTTGGACGTTTCTTTTTTCGATCCCGTTTGTCCTGTTGTATGCCGGGGCTGGCATGCTCCTCACGCTCCTGATCCTGCGTTGGGCGCCGCGCTGGCGGCCGCAAGTCTGGGCCGGGGCCGCCTTCCTGGTGTTGATCGGTTTTGGGGTCTGGATGCTGGCTGGCGGTAGAAAGCCGGAGACCGATGATATGGCCTTTATGCTGGAGCGGTTTGTGCCCGGGCTTAGGCTGGCGGCTTTTCCACTGTGGCCGAGCGCCTGGGTGGCCGAAGGGATTATGGCGTTATCCCGCAACCAATGGTTAAGGGGTGGCCTGTTGTTCGGGGTCCTGCTGGCCAACGTTCTGATGGTCGGCCTCCTGATCGAAGGCGTCGGCAAAGCCTGGTTCGTCCAAGCCTGGCAACGGACCCGTACAGTTGGTAGGCGTACCCTGATCGCTAAGCGCACTCGCCTGGTTGGGGCGATGGCGCTGGAAACGCGCCTGGCCTTCCTGGCTCCCGATGCCCGTGCCCTTGTTGTTAAGGACTTGCGTACCCTTTTGCGCGATCCGGCGCAGTGGATTCAGGGGCTTCTTTTTTTCGGCCTGCTGGCCCTGTATTTCTTCAACCTCCGCAATCTGCATTACCATCTGTTGTCGGCCGTATGGCGCAACTTGATCGTATTCCTGAACATGTTCAGTCTCTCGGCCGTTATGTGTTCGTTTTGTTCCCGGTTCATCTATCCACAGTTGAGTTTGGAAGGCCAGGCGTTCTGGATTATCGGGCTCGCGCCGACCACGATGGGGCGGGTGTTGAAAATCAAGTTTCTATCGTCCCTGGTCGGCATGCTGACCATCAGCGTGGTCTTAATGGCCGTGTCCACCGCCTTGCTGGATGTCGGCTGGCGGGTTTGGGTGACGGCGATGGGCCTGGCCGTGGCGATGGCGCTGGGTCTTTGCGGATTGGCCACCGGGCTGGGCGCCGTGTTTCTCGACCTGAAACAGCGTAATCCGATGGCGATCATTTCCGGTTTTGGCGGCACGCTCAACCTGGTTTTGAGCCTGGCGTACATGGCCGCAGCCATCCTGCCGTTCGGCGTGCTCTACCATTACTACACGCTGGGTCGAATCGGGGCCGGCGCCCTGCGCGCCGGTACGGTCTCGGCGACAGTCTGGCTAATCGTCATCACCCTGGCGGCCGTGCTCCTGCCCCTGGTGGCCGGGCGGAGGAGCCTGATGGCGAGAGATTATTAATAATTTCAATCCCGCCTGGCGAGGGCTACAAACAAATGCCATAGGCCTGCCACGACTCTCCATGAGATCGGGAGCATTATTTGTAGCCGCGATCGATGATCGCGGATTCGGAACATCCGGGGTCAGCGACCCCGGCCACAGAAGAAGTCGTCCAATTTCGGGGCCTAATTTAATGCTAAGGAATTTCAATCCGAGTAGCCGCGCCCGTGAGGGCGTGGGTCCGGCCAGCAGCCACGGCGTCACCGCCGCGGCTACATGAAAAAGTTGACCCGTTGCGGGGCCTAATTCAATGCATAGGAATTTTCCGCCAGAAGCGGATCCGCCTACGGCGGACAAAACATAGCGGTTCTAACGAACCGCAACTACACCAGATCGGTGTAGTTCGTGAGAAAGGCCAAGTTGCCCCGCTTCGGGGCCTAAAGCAAATTCAGTTCCCGGTGTTTGCCGGCGATGGTTTCTGCCAAGGCATCCAGGGCGGCCAGATCGGCCGGCTGCGGCAGGCCTCGGGCGAGGACCGAACCCAGGACTTCGACCTTCAGGTTCGGGATCAGGCCGGCAATCTGTTCCACCGCCTTGCTGCTCCAGCCGTAGGAGCCGATGATGGCGGCAAACTTCAGCTTGGGCCGCAAGGCGTTGGCCAGGTGTGCGGCGTAAAGGACGGCCGGGTGCGCTCCGACATGCACGGTGGGCGCGCCCACGACCAATGTGGCGGCATCCACCAGGGCCATGGCCAGTTTGCCGATATCGGTCACGGACAGGTTAAACGGCGTCACGCGAACGCCTCTTTCCGTCAGTGCGCCGACCAAGCGATTGACCATCGCTTCCGTGCTGCCGTGCATGGATATATAAGGCAGGACCACTTCGTTTTTTGGCGTATCCGAAATCCAGTCGCGGTAGGCGTTCATGATGAACGCCGGGTGGTCATACATCGGCCCGTGGCTCGGCGCGATCCGTTCGATGGCGAACGGCTTCAGCTTATCCAGGTTTTTACGGATCACGGCGCGAAACGGCATCATGATTTCGGCGTAGTAGCGCTTGGCGGCTTCATACACACGGCCTTCGTCGGTGACATACAAATCGCTGGTGGCCAGGTGCGATCCGAAAAAGTCGCAACTGAACAGGATGCGATCTTCGCGCAGGTAAGTGACCATGGTTTCCGGCCAATGCACCCAAGGCGTATAAACAAACTCCAGCGTTTTGCCGCCCAGCGCCAGGGTGTCGCCGTCATTGACTACCCTGATCCTTGTTTCGGGCACACCGAGATGATCCATGATCAGCGGCTTGCCCTTGGCGGAAGTAACCAGCATGGCCGGGGGGTATTTCTTCAGCACACAGGGAATCAGGCCGGAATGGTCCTGCTCGGCGTGGTTGGCGATGACGTAATCCAGGCTTGGGACGTGTTCCAATTGCTCCAGCAGTTCCCGTTGCATGGTGGGATCGGCCGTGTCAATTAAAGCCGTTTGGGTCTGTCCCTGCACCAGGTAGGCATTGTAGCTGGTGCCGTCGGG
>Ga0209749_1001391_pt1 | contig 21817 bp, 18 predicted proteins | sample EPASupsiteSAE347_FD_187267 | JGI IMG/M metagenome (GOLD analysis project Ga0209749, IMG submission 187267) | Bioremediated contaminated groundwater from EPA Superfund site, New Mexico - Sample SAE3-47 (SPAdes) (version 2) | ecosystem: Environmental > Aquatic > Deep subsurface > Groundwater >...
AAAGTTGCACATGGCGTTTGTTTAGCGCTACCCGACTTTCTCCTGAAGGCTTCGCTTACTCGGATTTGAGAGAAGCCATATCGATGGAGAAGCGGTACTTAACATCAGATTTGAGCAGTCTCTCGTAAGCTTCGTTGACCCTCTGGATGGGGATGACTTCGACATCGGCGGTGATGTTATGCGCGCCACAAAAATCGAGCATCTCCTGCGTTTCCCGGATACCGCCGATGAGCGAGCCGGAGAGGCTGCGGCGACCGAACAGAAGGCCGAAGGCGTTGACGGCGAAAGGCTTCTCCGGCGCGCCGACGAGGGTGAGGTTGCCGTCGCGGCTGAGCAGGTTGATATAGGTGTTGATGTCGTGCGCGGCGGCGATGGTGTCGAGGATAAAATTCAAGCTTCCGGCGTGCTGCTGCATCTCGTCGGCATTGCGGGAGACGACGACTTCGTTTGCGCCGAGACGGAGCGCGTCGTCTTTCTTGCCGGGCGACGTGGTGAAAACAACGACGTGTGCTCCCAGCGCATGGGCAAACTTCACGCCCATGTGGCCCAGTCCGCCGAGACCTACAACGCCGACTTTCTTGCCCTTGATGTCGCCCCAGCGGCGTATTGGCGAGTAGGTCGTGATCCCTGCGCAGAGAAGAGGCGCAACTCCGGCCAAATTGAGGTTGGAGGGGACGCGCAGAACGAAGCGTTTGTCGACTACGATGCTATCGGAGTAGCCGCCATAGGTGACGCCTCCGAGGTGCTTGTCCGGGGAGTTGAAGGTGAGAGTCATGTTCGGACAGAACTGCTCGACACCGGCCCGGCACTCGGGGCAGGTGCCGTCGGAGTCAACCATGCATCCGACGGCGGCGAGGTCGCCGGGCTTAAACTCGGTGACCGCGGAGCCGGCCTTGGTGACACGGCCGACGATCTCATGTCCGGGTACGATTGGGTAAACAGTGGGCATGAGGCTGCTCCACTCGTTACGCACCTGGTGGAGGTCGGAGTGGCAGATACCGCAGAACAAAATTTCGATCTGAACGTCGTGCTCGGTTGGAGCGCGCCGCGCTATCGTTGCGGGGGTGAGCGGTGATATTGCACTCGTAGCGGAGTATGCTTTTGCGTTGTACATGGATTTATCCTCCTGTTGGCTCGTTTTGGTGCTTAATCAGGCCTGATATTGCTCATCGGTGATCTTTATTGCTCATCGGTGACCTTAATTCCTTCCCTCGATGGCAGCAGTCGTTTGTCTCGCGCTTGCAGCACGGCGGCGGTGATCGAATGCAATCGGAGAACACATTTTTTGCCCTTTAGAGACCGGTCATTTTCTCCAGGTTTTCGGGGTACCGAGCCCCTTGCACTGTGATCTTCGAGGAGACGCTGTCAATCTCGCGAAGATCGTCGGACGTAAGCTCGAGTGCAACTGCTCCGATGTTCTCATCCAGGCGCTCCAGCTTCCGGGTGCCCGGGATTGGAACAATCCACGGCTTCCGGGCAAGCAGCCAGGCGAGAGCTATCTGAGCAGGTGTCGCATCTTTTCGTTCCGCGATTTTGCCAAGCAGCTCAATCAGGGCCAGATTCGCCTTCCGGGCCTCCGGCGTAAAGCGAGGAACGATGCTTCGGAAGTCGGAGCTATCGAACGTAGTGTTCTCATTGATCTTTCCCGTGAGAAAGCCCTTGCCAAGAGGGCTGTAGGGAACGAAGCCTATCCCGAGCTCCTCGAGCGTCGGCAGCACTTCCCCTTCAGGGCGTCTCCACCAAAGCGAGTATTCGCTCTGGACCGCGGTGACCGGCTGGACTGCGTGTGCCCGACGGATCGTTTGCACTCCCGGCTCGGAAAGGCCGAAGTGCTTGACCTTGCCTTCCTGAATCAGGTTCTTCACCGCTCCAGCCACGTCTTCTATCGGCACGTTCGGGTCGACACGGTGCTGATAAAATAGATCGATGGCATCGACCCCGAGTCGCTTAAGGGAGGCCTCGGCGACCTCCTTGATGTGCTCCGGCCGACTATCCAGGCCCACCCATTGCGGCCCGCCGCTGGGATCGAGCTTGAACCCGAACTTGGTGGCTATCACCACTTGCCCGCGGAAGGGAGAGAGAGCTTCGCCAACGAGCTCTTCGTTCGTGAACGGACCGTAGACTTCGGCTGTATCGAAGAATGTGACGCCGCGCTCGACCGCCGACCGAATCAGGGAGATCATCTCTTTCCTGTCTCCGGCCGGACCGTAGCCAAAGCTCATTCCCATACAGCCGAGCCCCAAAGCCGAGACTTCCATATTGCTGTTTGCGAGCTTGCGCTTCTGCATTTTCCGAGCTCCTGTCTTTAAGTTAATAATAGGAACCATTTTACTCCACATCCGCCATGCCATCCGCCATGACGGGCTATCTGGGCCATGGCTCACGCGGCCGCGTATCGCAGTCCGGCACTACAGCACCGGGAGCCGGGCTTAGGTGCAGGCATTCCATGCGCGAAACCTCTTAAAATGTGCCGCGGCGGCTCCAGCTTCGATGCCGCTGCCGACGCCCGTGATAGACCATGCTTTCCCATGATAATTCTCCTTTCGAATTAGCCGCGCACATTGCGTGAATGTATGGATTATAGAGACCGAGGCAGGGATATGCTTGCCTAAAGCTCCGAACTGTTGGCACGATCCTATTATGTAATGTAGATTTCCCTTCCAAGGAATCCCGCATCCGCTTCTGAAAGACGACGGGTATGGAGTTAGCCCTTTTCTGTGAAATATATTGTGAAAGATCGCGACGCTGGACTTTGCAGGAGCGGCTTCCAGCCTCGACTTTCCACTCGGGAGGCTCTTCTGTCGCGGCTGGAAGCCGCCCTTACAAAGAGAGAAAATCCCGTTGTCGCATCCGGCGGGAATGACGATCCAGTAGGTAATTGGGCATAGTGGGATAGGCGTTGACAAAGATCTTCCTCGTGTTACTGTAGGAATATATGAAATTAGTAATTTACGAAATTATCAAATTATGAAAGAAGATAAGGCTCGAGTAAAAAAGCGCACTCAGGAGGTAGAAATGGAGCTGATAAAAGTGCGGCGTAATTTTCAACTGACCATTCCGCAGGCTCTGCGAGAGAAATTGGGATTGGCCGTGGGGGATTATGTGGAAGCCGATGTTGAAGACGAACGAATCGTTATCCGTCCTGTCGAGGTGGCTCGTTTTGGGGCAGGGGAGCGGCGGCGTTCTTCAAAAGAGCGGCAGGCGGCTTACGCGGCATTGGATGAAATCTGGGCAAAGATGGGCGACGAAGACCCTGAGGTTATTGAGCAGACAATTAAAGGGGCCGTTAGAGAGGCCAAGAAACAATGATACGGGTGGTGCTGGATACGAACATCCTTATCAGCGCGGTTCTTTCTCCCAAGGGCTTGGCCGCTCAGATCCTCATTTATGAGCGAAATGGCAAAATAGAGCTGGCTTTCTCTCCCGGTACCGGCAAGGAGGTCTTTCGAGTCTTGGATTCCCCCAAGATCAAGGCCCTTCTTAAAAAAAGAGGGGTATCCTTGCAGCAAGTCGAATCCTTCCTGAAAAGTCTCATTGGTATGTCTGTCGCTACGGCCGGGAGTGTCCAGGTCGACACCATTCAAGATGATCCGAGCGACAACATGTTTTTGGCTTGCGCCCTGGAAGCTCAAGCTGATTTTATTGTTTCGGACGATGCTCATCTCAATAAATTGAAATCTTTTCATGGAATTCAAATTGTGGACAGCCTGGTTTTTCTGAAAGTGATGAAGCGTATAGAGTAATTAAGTATACTCTGAACGGGCACTGGCTGAGCTTTCTTCACCGCAGAGACGCAGAGACGCAGAGACGCAGAGGGCGCCGAGGAGATTTGAGACCTCCAAGAGTTTTTCTCTGCGTTTCCTCGGCGCCCTTTGCGTCTCTGCGGTGACACACAAGCTCCGTGTCGGGCATGTCCCGGCTTATGTGGGTAGCCAAAATAACGAAGGAGCTTTATGGGGCTCTGTGCAGAGCCATCTGGTACTGACGTGGAGTAACCCCCATCGATCTTTTGAATGCATTGGTAAAATGGCTCTGATCCGCGAAGCCATTTTCGAGGGCTGCCTCAATAATAGAATGCCCTTTGAAAAGCATTCCCCTCGCTCCGCTTAGCCTCTTCTGGATCAAGTAAGTGTGTGGAGGCACCCCCACCGACGTTCTGAAGACTCGCAACAGGTGGTAAGCACTGAGTCCCGCCACATCTGAGAGCTCCATCAGGGATACATTTTCCGCATAGTTGCCTTCGATATATTCCCTCGCCAATCTTACCGCTCTGGGCTCATTGAAGGAGCTGTCTCGCTTTTCGCAGGCGCCTGCATGCCTCAGAAGAAAAGACGTGATTATCGTGAGCATGCAGCATTCTTTCTCCAGCCGAGTGGCTTTGGCTTCTATCAGTCCATACATACGCAACAGTTGTTCGGCCATGTCGTCGTCACGGACAATGCAGGCAGAAAATCGGGACAGGTCGGACCCGGTATGCAGACACTCGCGTGCTGCCCGCTGCATCCATTTGACATCGATGTAGAACATCTTGTACGCGCACTCCGATCCTGTTCGCGGATTGCAGGCGTGGACCTCTCCAGCGGGTATCACGGCAATTTCCCCCGTACCGATGGGATGGTTTCCCTTTCGACAGAAAAATGAGCTCCAGCCTCTCTCAACGAGTCCAATCGAAAAGGTGTCGTGCACATGCTTGGAGAAAGAAGCGGTATTGTAACTGGAGAGACGAATCTCTAAGTACGGTAAGTCCTGATCATGCCGGAACTCGACTTCCGGCAAAAACGTTTTCATCTGCGAGTCCTGCATATTTGTCACCTCAGCCATCCAGTGATAGTGTCTTCCTCCGATAGGCTCTTTCCGGGTTTCCGAGTGCTGATTTCTGCGCCCGAAGGCTGCCATGCGAAAACCGATAGGCTTTTTCCGGGTTTCCGGAGGCTCCTTTGAGGTCTAGCACTGTAACACAGCGTTATTGATAATGAAACTCTCAACGGGGGCCATGGGAATGCCCAGGCTTTAGATTTCATTGGAACAACAATGTGTTGCATGGCGCATGACAAGACCGGCACTCGAAAAACCCGGAAAGAGCCTGGTTAATAATAACATAAGGTAAAAACACATTAATATGAAATCGACATCTCACTGGAGCCACTTGACAATAGACTGTTCTTTGTGGTTTACATATTCTCGTTTTTCACGTCTTGCGAGCAGTATGGTAAAGCTGGCGCTGCTGGCATAGTCGGTTGAACAATACGATCCGGTATTCAAATCCTAAGTCATTTTAAAGCATTGGTGTGAGAAGAATGCAACGTCCGACATACAGCCACGGCCCCGGTCTGCTGATTATTTCGCTAATGTCAGTCATATGCCTTACCACCTCTATTGTCGCCGCCGCTACGCCGACCGCGGAGCAGTACAAAAGGGAGGGATTGAAATTTTCACGCAATGGGTGCTTTGAGGAAGCCGTTGCCAATGAATTGCAAGCTTGCAGGCTATACGAAAAAGCGGGGAGTGTGATCGACCGGATCGACGCTCTCGTGGAGCTGGGTCGAGCCTATGAGGCTCTCGGCCGGCATAGAAAGGCCCTGGAGGCTTTCGATACGGCTCTGGGACTGACGCAGGGCGTTGGTGACCGTATACGAACGGCCGTGGTTTCGAGTGAGCGCGGTAACGTCCTTTGCTCTCTGGGGTCATTCGACGAGGCTGAAACGAAGCTCAACGAGGCTCTGAAACTGGCGAGCCAGGAAAACGATCCCCTTACGAGAGCGAGGAGCCTCGATTATCTTGGCCTGGTGCGAGAGATGCAAGAGCGCTACCCGGAGGCCGTCATCTGCTACCAGGAAGCCCTCTCACTGGCGGACAAAGCTAACGATGCCGCCCTCGAGGCGAGATTGCAGGTCCGCGCCGCGTCAGCATTCCTGCTGAGCGGAAAAACACGGGAAGCCCGAAGCCACTTTGCCCTGGGGCTCGAAAAGTACAGGCAACTGCCCGACACACATGCCAAAGCTACGGGACTGATCTTACTCGGCCAGGCCTACGGGAAGCTTGCCTCGTCGCCTTCCGGTGACGGCGCGGCTCTCGGTGCCCTCGCCCGTGACCTGCTTGCCGAGGCCATGGCCACGGCGGAGGCCATCGGAGATCAGCGTGCCCTTTCTTATGCTTGCGGCTACCTCGGGCAACTTTTCGAGGATAAGCATCAGGAGGAAGATGCCCTTCGATTGACGCGAAGAGCGGTTTTTGCAGCTCAGCAGATAGAAGCGATCGAATGCCTGTATTTGTGGGAATGGCAACTGGGCAGGGTTTTCAACGCACAGGGGAAGATGGATCAGGCTATCGAGGCGTACAGAAGCGCGGTTCAGAGCCTTCAGTCCATCCGGCGGGAGATGAGTGCAAACTGTCCCTCCTGCGGCCGATCTCCCTTTCGGGAGCAGGTGGAGCCGGTGTTTTTCCAACTGGCGGACCTGTTGCTTCAGCGCTCCGATACTTGTCAGAAGCAGAAGGATGCTTCGTCCTATCTTTTTGAAGCTCGTGAGATAATCGAGATGTTGAAGGTCTCCGAGCTGCAGGACTACTTCCAGGACCCATGCGTGGCGGAATACCAGACAAAGCGTGAGCACGTGGAAGATATTGCCGTCGATGCGGTGGTGATCTATTCCATCACGTTTCCCAAGCGACTGGATCTGTTGGTAAGCTCAAAATCCGGCATCAAGAAATTCTCCATTCCGGTCGATTCGCGGACTCTTTCCAAGGAAGCCCGCGCACTGCGCGTCAATCTGGAGAAGAGAGCCACGTGGGACTACCTGCCCCATTCCCGGAAGCTCTACGACTGGGTCCTTCGTCCTCTCGAAGCGGAATTGAATTCTCGGAAGGTCAAGACACTGGTGTTCGTGCCGGATGGAGCCCTGCGCACCATTTCTCTGGGGGCACTCCATGACGGGCGACAGTTTGTCATAGAGCGGTTCGCCGTCGTGACGACTCCGGGTCTCAATCTGCTCGATCCTCGTCCTATCCCGCGCAAGAATGTAAAGGTGCTCTCGGCCGGCTTGTCAGAGGCGGTTCATGGCTTTTCCGCCCTTACTAACGTGGAGGGAGAGCTGAACGGAATACAAACCCTTTACAGAACGGATCGGTTCGAGAACAAGGATTTTCTGGCGAAGAACCTGGATCGGAGCTTGAAAGCGACCCCTTACTCGATTGTTCATATCGCCACGCACGGTGAATTTGCCCATAGGGCAGAGGAAACCTTCCTGCTTACCTGGGACAGCAAGATAGATATGAATCGCCTGGATCAGTTGATGAAGCAATGCCAGTTCCGCAAGGAGCCCGTGGAGCTGCTGACCTTGAGCGCCTGCCAGACAGCCGCGGGGGACGATCGGGCGGCCCTGGGTCTTGCGGGCGTCGCCATCAAAGCCGGTGCGAGGAGTGCTATCGCAACTCTTTGGAACGTAAGCGACCAGGCTGCTTCCGACCTGGTGATCGAGTTCTACCGACAAATCAGAGATCCTTCCATATCTAAAGCCAGGGCACTTCAGCTTGCCCAGCAAAAGCTCCTCGGCGACCCGCACTATCGTCATCCCTTCTACTGGTCTCCTTTCCTGCTGATTGGAAATTGGCTTTGAGAGTTTTCGCTTCATAATTTTGCACAAGAAATTGCCATGAAAGGTGAAAATGTCCTCCATGAAGAAAAGCGCCTGCCCTCCATCGAGCCACGGAATAGTCTATGCTCTGCCGCTGATGCTTGTCTTTTTTGCTCAGATCTTTTTGGCCTCGGCCGGTTATGGTGAAGTCACTCTCGACGGGAGTCTGGGAAAAAGCGGCGCCCTGTCGGGACCCAATTACAGCATTACCAGTGCTCTTGGAAGACAGGTTGGGAGCAATCTCTTTCACAGCTTCGGCAAGTTCAACATCAATAATGGGGAAAGCGCAACCTTCAGCGGACCATCCGGTACGATATCCAACGTAATCGGGCGAGTGACCGGCGGTACCGGCTCAACGATCAACGGAGGTCTGAGCTGCACGATTTACGGTGCCAACCTCTATCTTCTAAACCCCAATGGGGTGGTGTTCGGCCCCAATGCCGGCCTCAATATCAGCGGATCGTTTCATGTGAGTACGGCGGATTACCTAAGACTCGAGGATGGTGGGCGCTTCGATGCCACCCACCCGGAGAACAGCGTGCTCACGACGGCACCTCCATGCGCTTTTGGGTTCCTGGATGAAAAAGCGCCTGTCGATATTTCCATGAACGGCACCCAGCTTCGGGTTTCCAGCGGAAAAAGCATATCCGTCGTTGGCGGGAATTTGCATATCAATAGTAGCTTGCTCTCCCCGCGAGCCGATGGCCGTATCAATCTGGCCGCCGTCGGCTCCGGAGGTGAGGTTGTTTTTTCCGAGTCGGATCTGGATACCACGTCTTTCGAGCACATGGCTGAAATAGATCTGACGGGAGGAACGAATGTTTGGGGCGGCAGTATGGGCGGTGGGTCTATCTTTGTGCGTGGCGGTCGCTTCGTCATGGATCGTTCGAACGTTTTGGCGGCGACTACGGGAAGCAAAGATGGCGGTATCATCGACATATCTCTTAGGGACGATATGCTGGTTACCAACGGCGCAATATTGAGCGGGGCAACCGCCGCGAATTCAACGGGGCGGGGCAGTGATATCAGGCTTAGTGCAAGAAGCCTGGAGCTTTCTAACAACGGACAAATCAATAACAACAGTTCCGGTAGTGGTGCGGCTGGTGATATCCAGATTAACGTGAGCGATCTGGCAATGAGCACCGGTGGATCGATCAAGGCCAACGGCTCCGGTGGCGGCCGGGGTGGCAATATCAGCATCGACGCGAACGGTGGCTCCGTGCTGATCTCCGGCAATGGCAGCAAGATCGAATCGTCCAACGGAGGCGGTATCAACATCACGGCAGATAACATGCAAGTTACCGATCTGGCCGAGATCAGCGCAAATACCTCGGGCATGCGGAACGGGGGAGATATTCTTCTGGAAGTGGGGAATTTGAATGTCAATAATGCAACGATCAGTTGTTCCAACGCCGGCTCCGGTCTTGGAGGCAATCTGTGGGTTGAGGCCAAAGGCTCGGTCTCTTTATCCGGTATTCGGGCCTGCCTTGGGACCGTTACTTCAGGTAGCGGTAACGCGGGAAATTTGTTTATCGATGTCGGGAATCTGAGCCTCACGGATGGTGCCATGATCCTAAGCGGAACCACCGGCAACGGCAACAGCGGCGGACTGAACATCACCGCCGCCGACACTGTATGGCTTTCCGGGCATCCAACCGGTCTTTTCGCTACGAGCTTCGGAAATGGAAACGCAGGAGATATTCATCTGACTACCGGTAAGCTGATTATGACGGATGGAGCACAAATCAATGCGGATAGTTGGGGTGATCGACATGGAAACGGAACTGGAAATGCAGGCCGGATAGACATCACTGCCGGTGATTCGGTCTTCATTTCGGGTTTTCACATTGACAGTGCGGGGGAGTACCATTTCAGCAGTATCGCAAGCACAACTCATACGGCCGGGAATGCGGGGGACATTTTACTGAAGACCAGGAATCTGACTCTCCTGGACGCCGCTGAGATCAATGCCAGCAGCTTCAGCAACGGCAAAGGAGGGTTTATCAGCATTACCGCCAGTGATTCCGTTCTGTTTTCCGGCTACACGATCGATAATTATGGGAATATCGTTTGCAGCGGGCTCTTGAATGTTACTCTGGGGGACAATGATGGGGGCGATATCTTTTTGAATGCCGGCAATCTCACCATGACGAATCTTGCCCACATCGACACTTTCAGCCGGGGCAAAGGGAACAGCGGGGACATAAGCATCATCGCCAATTCCGTCTTCATATCAGGTCCCATTCTAAATATTCAGGGTGGCAGATACACAAGTGGTATTTATAGCAGCGGCGAGCGTGAGGGGAATGCCGGAAATATCCTGATGGATATCGGCACTCTTACGCTGAAGGATGGAGCTGAGATCGCATCCGATAGCAGGGGCAGTGGCAAGGGTGGGAATATAGACATATTCGCCGCGGATAGCATCTCGCTCGGTAACGGCAGTTGTATTTCAACTGCCACGGAAGGAGTGGGAGATGCGGGTAATATGACCATCAAGACCGGAGCCCTGACGCTGACCGAGGGAGCCATGATCGACGCCGGCACTTTTGGCGGGGGGAAAGGTGGGAATATCGATATCACTGCCAGGAATGGCATTTCGTTGACCTCGAGCAGCCTTAAAAGCGAAAGTCGGGGTGAAGGCAAAGCCGGAGATATCACTTTGAATGTCGGTAGCTTGACTTTATCGGGCGGAGGGGAGGTCAGCACCAGCTCCGACTACGGCGGCAACAGCGGGCTGCTAACCGTAAATGCATCGGACAGCGTGTATATTTCAGGGCTGTCCGGCATATATAGTTTGGCCAACGGTAGCGGAAATGCGGGTGACATCATTATGGATGTCGGTACCCTGTCCCTGACGGATGGAGGTATCATCAGCGCTGCCACCTTCGGCAGCGGCACCGGTGGAACGATGCATATCAATGCCAGGAATTCTCTATTTATATCTGGTTATGGAATTACCAATATTGGAGCTACCAGGTTAAGCGGTCTGACAAGTCGATCCAACAGCAATGGAAATGCGGGACATATTTTCGTGGACACCTATGCTCTAAATATGAATGGAGGCAGAATCAACACGGATACTGCAAGCACCGGAAGAGGTGGGGATATCCAGATAAAAGCCGATCATCTGGATCTTTACGGTGGGGCGACTATATCGGCTCAGAGCACCGGCACCGGGGATGCCGGAAGCATTGGCATCGATGCGAGCGATTATATTCGTATGAAGGGCTCTTCAGTGACAACCGCCGCGGAAACAGCCGATGGCGGCAACATTGCGCTGAGCGCTCTGAACCGGATACATCTCACCGACAGCAAGGTTACGGCCACGGTGGGCGGCGGAATGGGGAGCGGGGGCAATATCAGTTTGACCTCACGGGACCTCATCCTCGACGGGAGCGATATCATTGCCGATGCTTACATGGGAAGCGGAGGGAATATAGACATTTTCACCAAAGCCTTCCTGCGCTCGGCTGACAGCAACGTTAGTGCTTCTTCCGCTCTCGGCGTCCAGGGCTCGGTCCTTATCAGCTCACCCTTCCTGGATGTTGCGGGCACACTGTTCACTCCGCCGAATTCCTTTCTGAACGCCGAAGAATTTCTGGCACGGCGGTGTGCAACACGCAGTCGGGAGAAGACGAGCAGCTTCGTCATTACCGGCCGTGGCGGATTGCCCGCGGCACCCGCCTTCCTGCTATCCGAAAAATAACGAAATTACCGGTCGAACGGTCATAATGTGCGCTCTTGTGTTCACCGCAGAGACGCAGAGGGCGCAGAGAATCGTTGAAATTCTTATAAAGCTCCTCTGCGTTTTCTCTGCGCCCTCGGCGTCTCCGCGGTGAAAAGCTCACATTTCCCGCCCTGCCGTGAGAATGCCGACCGAAGAATGGGCAAATCGGCCTCAGGCCACACAGGCCAAAGGGGAATGAATGTCCAGGCGAGGAGCCTCTTCGATTTCTCCAACTTCCACCAGGTAGCGGAAGAAGAGCTCCAGCCCTTTCTGTTCTCCGATGTCCAAATTATAGCCAAGGCATCGGTAGTAGTCGTGAAGCTCAGCGAAATCGAGAGGACCTCGTCCGACGGCTTCCTCGCAGATTCGGTCCAGATGGGCTTCTCCCCACTTCTTGGCGTCCCAGAGGGCTTCGATAGCCGATTCCAAAAATCCATTCCATCGTTCGATGGATCTGCGCTGTACAACCCACAGAGCGAACACAAAAGGAAGGCCGGTCCAGGTGTGCCAGGCTTCTCCCAGATCCCATTTGTGAGGGTACCGCTCATCTTGGCGAAGTCTTAACGCTTCATCTCCGATTGCGAGAAAAGCCCGGGGAAAATCGCCTCGCTCCAGGGCTTCGGTGCAGTTGCCGGCTTGGAACCGGACGTCCAGACCCAGGTGAGCCGAGAAAAGGATCTTGAGCAGCGCTACGGATGTATGCGATTGGGTGCTCACCAGGATGGTTTCCCCCGCCAGTTGCCGGATGGGGACACGGCTGAGCAGCAGGACGCTCTTTACCTCACCGTGGCAGCTTATGGAAAGATCCGGCAGTATGAAATACCTTTCGGGATGCCGGGCGTACTCGATGGAAGAAACGACGCTCAGATCGATGTCCCCCCGGGCCATGAGCCGGTTAAGACGGGCCGGGCTTCCTGATACGATGGAGAAGGAATGAGTGACAATCCCGGATTCCAACGGATAATAAATGGGTAAGACATTCAAGTAGCCGATCCGTCCCAGGCTCAGTTGCCGGTCTTGGGAATGCTGGCCCATTCGCATGCTCCTTCTTTTCCCTGTTGAATGATGGTCTCCATGAGTCGAGATGCGGGCAGGAAATCGGGAAGGGAGACCGCCAGCAGCGCCGAGCGCTTTCCCGGTTCCAGGCTTCCGAAGCGGTGGCTTTGTCCGAGTGCCGTGGCTCCTCCCAGGGTTATCATGGAGAGAATCAGGTCTGGTGACACGTCGGGGTGTTGATTCAACACGTAGTCCGCTTCGGCGAAGAGATTGAGATCCGTGTTACTGGCCAGGCTGTCCGTTCCGAGAGCCACCGTTGCCCCCCAGCGAACGGCTTTGGAGATATCGGGCCGCCCCACGTTCAGGTTGAGATTGCTCCGAGGGCAGAAGCATACGGGGCTTCGGTGCCTGAGGACGATCTCCCAGTCGGATTCGGTCATATGCACGGCGTGCACGAGAAGAGTGTGCTCATCGAGGACTCCCAGTTGATCGAGGTATCCGATGGGGGTCGTGCACAAAGGCTTCCAGCGCGGGTTCCACCGGCCCAGGGTCTGGAGCAGCTCCCGGCAGAATCCGGTGCCGTCCCTGATGAATTCGACCTCATCGGGATGTTCGGCGATGTGGATGCTGAAGAGCGAGCCGCGCTCGCGGCACCACTCCTTGGTTTGTCGGATAAGAGCCCCCGAGGTGGAATAGCAGGCGTGGGCGGCCAGGCTGCAGTGAGGATGATCCTGAGGGGACATGCCGGTGAAGGCCTTGAAGAGGTCGGGATCGAGGGCAGCCTCGAGATCGCTTCGGTCAAAGCCCAGAATCTCGAGGAAGGTCTGTCTGATCGGTGAGCTTTCCGTGTGTGCTGTCTCTAGACAGACGCCGTTGGTGATATCCGCATAAAGCCCGACTCCTCCCGCAGCCAGCTCTTGCTCGCCTGCCGTGAAGCCTTCCACCTGCTCCTCGGGAGTCAGGAGCACGCGCGAGGGCAGGAGCTCTCGGAGCCAGGCGGAAAAGCTTTCCCGCGGCAGAGCGATCTGCCCGCGCAGGGCCGTCAGCTCGAGATGAGTATGGGCATTCACCAGAGCCGGCAAGAGAGCCACGGAGCCATGATCCACGTGCTTAGCGTGAGCCGGTGCCTCTGCCTTCAGTCTCTCGAAGGGTCCCGCCGCCAGGATGTGGTTTCCCCGTACAAGCACTCCCCCGTTGGATATGGGCGGCGTGCGCACGGGAACCAGCCATGCGGCGCGATGGAGTACGGCCGTCTCTTTCGATATGGTAGTTTTGGACATCATGTTCAACATCCCCGCGAAGGTGCGGCCGGTTCCACCCATTTGTAAGCCATGGTGCGCTGCCGCGGCTCGAAGCCCGCGGCCTCGATGATCCGCCGGATTTCCTGGATGGAGAGTCGAAAGCAAACCCCGGTGGCCGCCACTACATTCTCCTCGATCATGGTGGAGCCGAAGTCGTTTGCACCGAAATGCAGGGCCAACTGAGCCACCTTAGGTCCCATGGTGACCCAGGAGGCCTGAAGGTTGTCGAAGTTATCGAGAACCAGCCTCGAGATGGCCAGAAGCCGGAGATAGGAAACGGCACTTTCCGCCGGTCGATGGATGGCGGTGTTCCTTGGCTGAAACGCCCACGGAATGAAGGCCGTGAAGCCTCCGGTGCGATCCTGCAGCTCGCGCAGGGCAAAGAGATGGTCGAGCCGGTGCCGAGGCTCCTCCTCGTGGCCGAACATCATGGTGGCCGTCGTCCGAAGTCCCTGCCTGTGAGCTTCTTCCATAACGCCGAGCCATTCCCCGGCCGAGCACTTGTTGGGGGAAACCTTTTTTCGAACCGAATCCACCAGAATCTCGGCCCCGCCCCCCGGGATGGAATCCAGTCCCGCTGCCCTGAGCCGGGAAATGACCGTTGCAACGTCGCTATTTTCCAACCTGGCGAAGTAAACGATTTCCGGGGGAGAAAAGGAATGGATGTGAATGGGAAAGCGGCTCTTGATAAAGCTCAGCATGTCCTCGTAAAAAGAGAGCGGAAGATCCGGATGATGCCCTCCCTGCATGAGGATTTGAGTTCCGCCGAGGCTCAGGGTTTCTTCGATCTTCTTCGACAGCTCGTCCCGCGTGAGCACATACCCTTCCGGATCTCCCGGAGCCCGGAAGAAAGCACAAAAGCGGCACCCGCAGGAGCAGATGTTCGAGTAGTTGATATTTCGGTCCACAACGTAGCTGACGCAAGGCTCGGGATGCTTTTCCATACGCACCTGGTGCGCCAGATGTCCCAACAGGTGGAAGTCAGCCTTCTGATAGAGCTCCCAGGCCTCGTCCGGCTGAATGCGCTCCCTGCGCCGTATCTTCGTGATAACTTCTTCAAAAGCCATAAAGATCCTCAAAATATTCTCTACTTCTTTGGAATTCCAGACTTCTTTGAAATTCCAGTGAAATTTCTCTGCGTTCTCTCTGCGCTCTCTGCGCTCTCTGCGTCTCTGCGGTGAAAAGCTCAGTCAATGCCGCCGTGGAGTATCGATACTCCGGATGCTGTTTTACCAGGTCCTATGCGGCACCGGCCCGTTCAAAAAAGCAGTTCCGCTCCACCGGCTCGAACCCTGCCTCCCGAATCATCCTCATCAGGTCCGTTCGAGTCAGTGCCTGTTCGGATTCCGCTCCCGCCATGTGACCGATCTTTTCCTCGATGACCGTGCCGTCGAAATCATCGGCGCCAAAACAAAGGGCCACCTGAGCGAGCTTCACAGTGAGCATCACCCAGTAGGCCTTGATGTGCGGGAAGTTATCCAGCATCAGGCGGCTTATCGCCATGGTCTTGAGGTCCTCGATTCCCGTGGTGGGCTGCACTCCGTCCACTTTGGTGTTTGCGGGCTGGAAGGGGAGGGGTATGAAGCAAACGAACCCTTGGGTTTCATCCTGGAGCTCGCGCAAGGCCACCAGGTGCTCCAAACGCTCGCGCACCGTTTCGATGTGCCCGTAGAGCATGGTGGCGTTGGTTTTGATTCCCAGCAGGTGCGCTTCGCGAACGATGGCCAGCCAGCCTTCTCCGCTCAGCTTCGTGGGACATAGCACGCCCCGGATGCGAGGGCTGAAGACTTCCGCGCCGCCACCGGGAAGCATGTTCAACCCGGCGCTCTGGAGCCGCAGAAGCACTTCCCTCGTCGTGATCCCTTCCTTCTTTGCGAAATGAGCGATTTCAACAGCCGTGAAAGCCTTGATGAGAATATCCGGGCGGAGGACTTTGATTTCTCGAAGAACACTTTCGTAGTAAGAGAGCGGAAGATCGGGGTGGCACCCGCCCACCATATGAATTTCCGTAATGGGGTCCTGCTCCCGGTCCTTTACCTTCTTCCGTATGTCGGCCAGGGCCAGTTGAAAGGCCAGGGGATCACCCTTTTCGCGGCCGAAAGCGCAGAAGCGGCAGCCGTTCACGCAAATGTTGGAATAGTTTATGTGCTGATTCATGACATAGTAGGCAACATTGCCGTGAAGGCGCATGCGCACGTGATGCGCGAGGGCTCCGAGGGCCAAAGCGTCCGGGCAGGCAAAAAGCCTTTCACCGTCTTCCAGGCTCAGCCGTTTTCCCGCGAGAACCTTTTCACAGATATCTCCCAGGCCCAGATTTTGATACCAGTTCGAATCCAACATGTCACAATCCTGCTCTTATGATATTCGTAAGTATGAGGAGCCTGACGCCCCTTCCTACACCAATGAATCGGGAGAATGCCCCCCCCCAGCGCAGCCCATCCCATGCTTCAGCAGCCGGATGAGCTCATCCGCTCTGCGTTCTATCTGTTCCTGATCAGCCTGATACAGCCCCGAGCCGGCATCCAGAAAAGAGACACAATATGCCTGAAGAAACCGGTCCATGAGAGCGTCGAGGAAAAACACCGCCGTGTCCACGTCCAGATCGCTCCTGAGATCTCCTCGCGCCACACCGGCTTCCACAAAAGGCTTCAGGTATTCAGCGGAAAAAAGATGCACCTGCTGGAGAAATTCCGTTCTCAGAGGGAAATCTTCCTGGAACATCATTTTGAGGTAAATCTGATAGATCCTGGGGTGCTGCTCGATAAAGCGAATGCCGGTAAGAAGGCTTCGGCGTATCCGTTCGAAAAAGTCCGTTTCAGCCGTTTCCTGCTTGACCTGCCGCAAAGAACGCCTGACCAGCTCGACGGCGTGGTCGAAGATGACATGGAAAAGCCCTTCCTTGGTGCCGAAATATTGAAAGATAGAGCCCTTGGCAATACCGAGCTTTTGCACCATCTGGTTGAGGCTTGCCTGACGAAAGCCGTGTTGAGCAAACTCCTCAATGGCTGTCGTGAGGATCTTCTGCTTCTTATCGCTCTCTAGATTGTTGAAAGTATCCTTGGGCCCCATTTCGTCGACTTCTCAACCTCTCTTAAACATCGCGTCCCGTTGACTTCTCCCTCAAAATGACCACCCGGTCATTATAGGAAAATTGCGCGTAATGTCAACCTGTGAGAATGTGCGATTTTAGTTGAACGGTCCTGTCCGTTCCCGCGTCGGCAACGGAAGGCGAGTTTCCGATGGAAATGAGAACCGTGGAGGGAAGGCTTTCCATGCGCCAGTAGTTTACGACGAGCCGGGCCACGTAGCTTCCTGCAACATCCGGGGTACCGTCAACTTGCGGCACGGTTTGCCACTCGGGCAATCCTCGCCCGTCATGACTCGTCATGCCCGGTCAAAAATCGAGCGGACTCCTGGCTTCCTTGATGGTTGTGCTTCTCACGGTGTGAGTATAGATCATGGTGGTATTCACATCGCTATGTCCGAGCAGCTCCTGAATGGTCCGGATGTCATAATTGGCTTGCAGCAGGTGGCTTGCGAAACTGTGGCGAAACGTATGGGCGGAAGCCCGCTTGCAGATTCCGGCCTTCTCGACCGCTTCCTTGATCGCTCTCTGCACATGCCTTTCATGCAGGTGATACCGCCGATGATCGTTCGTCTCCCGAACGTATGTCAGCTCCATCGCGGGAAAGATCCATTGCCAGATGAATTCCTTCCCCGCATTCTTGTATTTCCTCTCCAGGGCGTTCATCAGAAACACCCCTGCGTAGCCCTGGGCCAGATCCTGCCGGTGCCGGCCCTTCAAGAATTCGATTCGAGCTCGAAGCTCGGGGAGAAGAGTCTCCGGAAGCGGGACCGTTCGGTCCTTTTGCCCCTTGCCGTCATGGACGGTCAAGATTCCGGCATCGAAATTCAGACAATGCACTCGCAGACGCAGGCACTCGAAGAGCCTGAGACCACACCCATACAACAGCTTCACCGCGAGGTCATAGGGGGGCGATAGATGGGTCAATATCATATCGATCTCCTCCCGAGACAACACCACCGGAATGTAGGGCCTCTCCTTGGCTCTCACCACTCCCTCGATCTTGCCGAACTCCTTGTTCAGCACATGCCTGTAGAAGAACAAGAGCGCATTGAACGCCTGGTTCTGAGTGGAACTGGAGACATTCTGGCTCACTGCCAAATACGTCAGGAACCCCTTGACATCCTCCGAGGAGAGCGATTGCGGGTCCTTGCTCCTGGTATAAGTCTGGAAGCGGCGTGCCCAGTGAGTGTAGCTCTTCAATGTTTTGGGAGAATAATGCCTGACCTGGATCTCCCGGGACAGCCTGGAATATTCCTCGACCCAGGAGCATCCCTTGGTTATCTTCACGCCCCCCGAGGATGGAACAGCCCCGCCGCACTGCTGCCCCTTTGGAGCATTGTCCGTGGTCCTCGATAACCTTGTGTCAACCTCGATAGGGTTATTTGCCTCCCGAGCGGAGGGGATGGGGTGATGACAAGATACCTCGCAAGTCCCCGCGGCGGGTCCGGCGACTGGAGCAGCGTATGCCGTTACCGTCGAAGGTAAAGCGACAACACGATCCGACGAGTCATTTGTAATCGACACCGGGGAGCTCATCTCCGGGGTCGATGCATCGAAGGCTTCTGACTCAACGGCATGAGGAAGCTCGTAATAGAGCGTGATTGAATGAGTTGCCTGTTCCCGTTGAGCCTTTGTCTGACCCTTTTGCTCCAACTTGTCGATAAAATGAGGGAGACTCTCCCTCCTCCTTTCGGGGAAATGGTACTTGTCGCAGAAATCCAGGTAATAGCGCAGCCACTTCAAATAGGCTCCACGCTCCGTATTCGGAACCTGCCGTGTTTGCAAATGCGTCTCGAACTCTATCCGCAAATTCGAAGGAAGGGTAAGCATGGGTGTCTCCTATTATTTTTCGGTGGTCCAAATCCCATGATCCGCTAAAGGGACAGTACGGGAGCCCGCATGGTCTGTCAAGAGCTCATCCATGAAATCTGCGATTCGAATTGACATCTGGAAACACTTCATCTAGTAATATCAATACGGCGAGGCCGTAAATCGGACCATTCAATCACCATCAAAAGCGAGCACGCGTCGAAAGGAAGCCCTTCCATGCAAGCAACCAGGAAGCTCCTGCCAGGCCAACCGGGAACCAGAAAGCTTCTCGACAAGTACGGGGACGATCTATTGTGCGTCAGGTATCGCTATGACCCCGAACATAAGATCCGGATGAAGACGATCGAAATCATCATTGAAAAAGCTCCCTGGCAAGGGACACCAAGGAGGATTCCCTCCAAGAGGATCGTCTCCATTCGCATCGAGTATGGTGAGGTGGAGGTGGGCAGAAGGGTGAAAGCCGCCGGAGGCACATGGAACCGGGAGCGCAAGGTCTGGGAGCTTGCCTATGGAGATGTGGTGGCTTTGGGATTGGAAGAGAGGGTTGTCGCGGAGGATGGGGTATGAAAAGTTTCTGGTATCAGAAACATTCAATGTTTCTGGTATCAGACATTTGTTTCTCATATCAGAAACATGTTTCTGATACCAGAAACTTTTCCGACCGCTCGGTTGTCGTTTAACTTGGGAAAAGAGGAGATAAACGGAAACCGTACAATTACTTGTTAGCGGACGGAAATGAGCATTTATGAACGATCCCATCCTATGCTCATGAAGTTGGATGCCATTCACGACTATTGGCAAGCAAGTTACTAACTCAATGGCCAGGTTACAGAGAATACGTCATCACTTACCCATGATTGTTAATAGCACTTTATGAAGTGTTTTTAGTACAGACATTAAAAGAAGTATGCCAATCAAAAACATGAAGATGTGCCAGTACTTACCAATAGTTGTTAATAGTACTTTATGAAGTGTTTGGTATAAATATCAAAAGGAGTTGACTAATCAAAGGCATGAAGAAATACTATATTAAAATAAACTTATGATGTTTGGAATATGCAAAACAAAATGACACGTTCACAAAAAGAAGTATGGTAGGTACAATGAAATTCAATATCAAAAACAAGTGAATGTCCTTAATCCATGCAATTTAGCAACAGTGTTAAAAAAAATAGAACTGAAAGTTAAGTCAGCTTGTTTCTTCATAAGTAAAATGGAATCGAGTTGGCGGAGCTATCTAAGACATCTACATAGTCTGTAACTGCATCACAAACAACATGAAGCTTCAACATTTTAAAAAAAGGATATGTGGATCAATAGCCAAAATTATAGATATCAAACACAGATATATGTAAGGTAAGTTTTAACAATATCAGTAGGTTATTATGCTAACAAGCGGTTCAAGCGGACTCCGAACCACGCGGGTCACACTTATAGGTGCTATCCCAAAATCCTTAGCCCGCGTGGTTCGGAGCCGCTTAACCTTATCGTTGGGCAGGAATAAAAATATGGCAACAGGACGCAGCAACAAGCTTGTCGGGCAAACCGGTGAATACCTCATCGCAGCGGAACTCTCCCGCCGTGGGCTGATCGCTACCACCTTCACCGGCAACGTCCCCCATTACGACATAATCGCGTCCGACGAGGCCGGAAGGCACGTCTCCGTCCAAGTCAAGGCAAGTCGCGGTCCGTCTTGGCAGTTCGGTAAGATCACGCACTATTGCGACATCACATTTGACGGCAAAAGACAGATTGTCAGAGATGCGAAAGACTGCCCAGTCCGCCGACTCATCGTGATCTTCGTCAAGATTGAGGATGACGGGAATGACCGTTTCTATATTCTCCCGTGGCTACGCCTGCGCGACTTGTTGGTCAATCACCACAAGGCATTCCTCGCAAGGCACGACGGGATTCGTCCCCAACGGTGGGACTCGCTGCACAGCGCAATCTCCGAGAAAGAGTTGGAACCATATAGGGACCGATGGGACATAATCGAAGAGAACCTGAGATGACAGAGGAGGCCCCAACAAAGACCTGCACGATACTCCAAAAGGCCGACGCTTCGCTGTTGCCTTTCGGAACGCGTGAGGTCTGACGTTGGGCAACTAAGATGCACGGCTAGTCGTTGCGCGACTCTAGCCTTCAATCTCGAGGATCGATGCAGTGTCGTCAGCACGTATGACAAGGATCCGCAAATACCGCGAGGAGGCATTTAGTACTGCCGCTCTCATCGCAGCTATCATTGCTGCCCGGTATGAGGATAATAGTCCGCTAGTGGCCCTTCGCCAGCGGCAGGATGATCATCTCCATGACTTACTTCATGACTTTGCTTTCAAATCGCGCAAACTGATTGAACTGGCTTCAGCCCAGGGCATACCCGCCATAGACTGGGCTAATGCCCAAAAAATTATTGGGTTTCAGATCAGAAGCACGGATTCCCTGATTCAGAAATTCGAGCATTACTCGTTGTGGTTCGTATTAGGCCGGCTGATTCACTCCGATAACTTACGCATTGTACGGTCACCAGTACAATTAAGCTCTGACCAGATCCAAATTACACATGAACTCCCTTGGGCACTTGTGGTTCGCTCAGATTACGACATTAATGCTCAAAAGCAGCATTTCGTCTTTATTGATGAACTCTTGAAGAGCTTCATCACACTTGTCGATCAACTTGATCAAAATTTGCGACTTACCCAGGGCTCCAGTGAATAAGTTTGTGCTGTGGGACAGACGGAGTTCCCTTTACAGGCTGCATTTTCGCCCAACAAAAAAATGAACCGGACGCAAAAAGACGCGCCGGTTATTTTGGCGTTAGATGAAGCCTTCGGCAGTAACTACCCGATGATACGAGAGCGTTTCGTTGTAAATATCTTAACGGAGTCAATAAAGATTAGAAGAAATAGTCCGGCGGTGTAACAGAGTTAGCGTGAGCCTGACCTCTTGAGGGAAGGAGCTTCGAATGCAAACAATGACATCCGACGAATGCGAGGAGCTTCTCATCTCCTGGGCAAGAAACGGACGCCTGGAGGAGAAGCTGGATTTTAGCGCCGAGAAGGGAGCGTTTTCCTTCCCTCAGCCGCCTCGAGGCGAAGGAGCGCTCGATCCGGATGAAGCCTCGAGGCGCCCGGCTCATGAGGTGGCCGACGTCTTCAGGCTCCATGGAGAAGAATACCGCTCGAAGCACACCCTTAGCAGCGAGCAGGCAAGAGCCATGTACGATATCGAGCGCTGCCGCACG
>Ga0209749_1001392_pt1 | contig 21811 bp, 17 predicted proteins | sample EPASupsiteSAE347_FD_187267 | JGI IMG/M metagenome (GOLD analysis project Ga0209749, IMG submission 187267) | Bioremediated contaminated groundwater from EPA Superfund site, New Mexico - Sample SAE3-47 (SPAdes) (version 2) | ecosystem: Environmental > Aquatic > Deep subsurface > Groundwater >...
AAAGCTGTTATTGTTCGCGTTAGTAGGTGCTTTGGTGCCGATAGCCAACGCTGTTGACGGAACCTGGACGAAGTTGAAAACTGATGGCAGCAAGGAATATACTATTTGGACATGGGATGATAGTAAATGGTCTAAAGACCGTAAAGAAATTAAGTTTGAAGGTGATAATTTTAAAATACTTGAACCAAAATATAAAGATAGGGTGATATTTATGAAATCGCCTTACATAGTTCTTGAACCAAAATATAAAGATAGGGTGATATTTATGGAATCGCCTTACAAAGTTCTTGAACCAAAATATAAAGACAAGGTGATATTTACAAGTAACGGATTGCGTGTACCAACTTTTAAACAATTGTATCCAGGGTCCAAAACTTGGATTGTTACCTACGCAGGCAAAGATTCCGCTGCTGAAAATGTGTTGTGTGGCACTTGCGGGGGCAATAAAGCATGTAAGGGCTGTGAATTTGAGTAATCGTACATAATATTCTTTTGATAGAGCGTATGGGGTATTAGGATATCCCTTACGCTCTTTTATATGCCGCAGGTGTTCAATGCAGATATCTCTAAAATTTTTGGTATACTAAAAACCATCATGCGCTATCTATCTCTTTTTTTAACAACTTTTTTTATTGCAGTCGCGTTTTTGCTGGGCGCACTATCATACATCGTTCACCAGCAAGCGATCGATTTTTCAGCGCTGGCATATTACAACCCAGGCCAAGCATCGGTGGCGCTTGACGATGCGGGCAAAGTGCTGTGTCGCTTTGAGCTTGATCGGCGTGAATTTGTACCACTTTCTGCTATTCCAAAACACGTGCAAAACGCGTTTATTGCTGCAGAAGATCGTGATTTTTTTAATCATTCGGGCATTTCGGTGCGCTCTATTGTGCGTTCGCTTGTCGTAAATCTCTATCATGGGCGCATTGTACAAGGTGCAAGTACCATCACCCAGCAGCTCGTTAAATTACTCTTTTTTGATAGCAAAAAAACTTTTACACGCAAAATAAAAGAACAAATTTTTGCGCTTCTGATTGAAGTGCACTTTACTAAAGAACATATTCTCCAGACATACCTTAATCATGTCTGTTTTGGATGTGGTATTTATGGCATCGAAGCGGCGGCGCAGCGTTTTTGGGGGATCCACGCATCAGAACTTTCCGTAGCACAGGGTGCAACTCTGGCTGCCATTGTTAATTATCCGGCTCGTTATTGTCCCCTTACGCATGGGCAAGCTTCGCAAAAGCGACGTGATGTGATTATACAGGTAATGGAGCAATTGGGATTCATCGATCATGCGGTTGCTGAAAGTGCACGTTCTGAGCATTTGGCTCTTGTTGATACTTCTTCTACAATACAGGCATCATATATTAAAGAAGTGATACGGCAATTTTTGGAAGATTTGGTTGGTAAGCATCGACTCTATACGGGCGGTTTGGTTATCCAAACAACGATTAACCATGCTATGCAATATCGTGCTGAATGTGCATTTCAAGAACACATAAAAAATATACGGCGTCATTTGGGTACGGTTGATGGTGCGTTGTTAAGCATGGATGTTTCAAGCGGCGCAATCAAAGCGCTTATTGGTGGTTACGATTTTAAGCAATCATCGTACGATCGTGCACTTAAGGCGCGACGTCAGATGGGATCGGTATTCAAACCATTAGTCTATGCCGCAGCAATTGCCCAAGGACGTACATTTGCTGATATTGAAATTGATGAGCCTATAGAATTAGTTACTGGTAATCAGGTCTGGCGCCCTAAAAACAATACCGAAGTGTTTGACGGACCAATGACACTCGCTCAGGCGCTTTCACATTCTAACAATGTAATTGCGGTTAAAACTCTATTGCGGACCGGTATTGATACGGTTGTATCATTAGCGCGTCATATGCATATTGAAACCGAAATTCCAGCGGTTCCATCACTGGCGCTTGGCTGCCTTGATGTGACGGTCAAAGAAGTTGCTGCATTTTTTAACATCTTTGCCAATGACGGTATATACGTGGAGCCATATGTTATTGAATGGGTCAAAGATGCTTTTGGCAGCAAAATCTATCGTACACCAGATAGGGCGAGCGAGCGTATTATTGCATCGCGCGTAGCCGGTCAAGTGGCAAAAGTATTAAGTTATGGTATAGACCGGTACCTTGCTCGTTACGGTATAACTGACTTTAACCAACCGATTATTTGCAAAACAGGAACAACGAATGATTGGCGCACCTGCTGGTTTGCTGGATCAAGTGCTGAATATACGACCGTTATATACGTAGGACGTGATCGTAACGAGTCGCTTGGTCATGGGGTATATCCCGTATGGGTGGCATTTCCTGTTTGGTTATCGCTGTATCGTTCGCTGACACCTGCAAAAAACGCGTTTCACTATGATCCATCCCTGCGACCGTATACCATGAACTGGAAAACAGGTGAACCTGCATGTGACGGCGATCCCGAAAGCGCTACGATTTATGTGTAACAACAAGCTCGTGAATTTTTTTTAAGGCTTCCTGCTCGGTCATACAACAGTACGCGCGATCAGGTTGTCTATGCGCATAGGCAAGAGCGTTGTCTTGTTGATGGCTTGTTAGGTCGGTTTGGAGTGGTACTAGTACGCATGTTTTTTCAAAAAAATCAATTTCAAAAATAGCACCAGCTCCCGCTCGTGATATGACAATATCAGCAGCACATAACAGGGGTGCAAGATCATGACAATATCCAAAAACATACGCCGGAATGTTATGCTGCCCATACAGCGTTTTCCAAAAAGTATTATCAGAAGCACCTGTTTGATGTATGCACTGAATTTTGTGTGCAAGCTCGGGAAATTGGTTAATGAGCGCAGACATGAGCGCACTTAATGATGTAGATCCCTGCGAGCCACCCAAAATAAAGAGCGTGACGCGTTGCTGATCAAAGCCAAGTATATTTCGTGCTCGCTCTGGTGTTATTTTTTCTTCTTGACGGTAGCGTATGGGATAAGCGGCTACCGCACATTTTTTTTGAGGAAGATATTTTTGTGCTTCTATAAAACAGGTGTAGATACGTGTAGCGTATGGGGATAAAAATCGCAAGGCGCGACCTGGAGTTGCATTTAGTTCCCATAGCTCAACCGGAATACGTAGAACGTAGGCTGCTAGCACGGTTGGAATTGCAATATAGCCACCGGTGCTTATAACTTTTATCGGGCGCTGTTTGCGCAAAATACGATAATTGGTCCAGAAACAACACAAAAGTTGAAGGCCAAAAATAGGCATCTTAAGCACATGTCGCGGTACATTATCCAGTGATAGGTAATAGCGGTGGTTAATGGTGGCTGTTGTTGTGAGCGTACGGTCGAGCGTAGTATTTGTGCTGATGCTAATAACTATTCCTAATGGGTTTTTTTCTTTCCACGCTTTGGCGAGTGTCAAACAGGGGATAATATGGCCACCTGATTTGCCGGCAACAATGCAGAGGGTTAATGGGTTGGGGTATTCTGACATCGTACTAAAAATTGGTATAATGCGTTACTTAAATCTTTATCTTTAATACTGCGCAGTGCGTGTTGTTCACGATCGCTGATAGGGCGCTGATATGGTGCAGGAGCGAGTTTTGCAATTATTTTTTTGCCTGATTGATATTTCTTGCCCGCGCATGTAAATCGTATTGTTTTGATAGCGGGCGAGGGAAGCTCTTGGTTTATTTTATGCAACAAAATATCTGAAAGAGCCGAGAGTTCGTGAAGCCATACCGAATCGCAGGTACTTATCACCAGCGTATCGTGATCAATCTTTTCTATACGCATACGACTTGCAAGTGATCCAACAATATGGTGCCAATGCGTTATAAGATATATTTTCCAATCAGATGATGTACATAAAATTTTTGAAATGACATCGCCTATCGCTATCATGCACGCCCCCGAATCCTTTTTGAATTTTTTGTACGATAGTTTTAGTCTAGCGCTATTTTGTACCGATGCAATATGTTTAGATTAACTTATTGGATCTTGCTTTTGTGCGTTATGCCATTGCATAAATAGATTGCGCCAGAATATTTTACTTCCCCCGGGCATCGGCGGCCGTTTGAGTGCCTGGTGCAAAAGGGTGATTTTGTTACCGGTGCTCTGGCGCTCGTTTTTAATGGCTTCTTGATATTGATACGCTAACAATGCATCCACGAGCTCAACACTTTCCTGCTCGGTAGGCGTGTTTGCATCAAGTATCTGCATAAAATTTAACGGGTCAGTTTGATTAGCACCAAAAAAAGCGAGCAGTGGATGTGCATATGTCGTGTGAGCATCGCAGGTAGTAATCTGGCAGCGTGAGCGTATGGTAGGCAAAATCTGGTGCAGGCGGTTGGCAAGCAGTATAAAATGGTAACCGGCTGGTGGCTCTTCCATAATCTTGAGGAGTCTGTTTGCGCATGATGCGTTCAAGCGTTCAACGTTTGCCAATACAAAAAAGAATTTTTGATCAGGCTCGAGCATGAGTGTTGCGTGTTCAAAAATGGGGTCAATTTGTTCGAGCGTGTATGATTTTTCAGGCATAATCCATAATAATCCATAAAACTGCTTTGCAGTAATTTGAGAACAAATCGTGCAGCTTTTGCAGCTTTGGCTTTTACAAAACTGTTCCTGCAGATAAGTAACAGCTTTTTGTTCAAGCGTATGAGGCGCTCCTATCCAGAGCTGTGCAGGTGGATGGGTGTGGTTCATAGTGATTCTTGTTTAGAGATAAATGTGTGTAGATGGGCTGCTGTTTCTTGTGCAATCATATCAGGTGTTTTGGTGCCATCAAGGGTAATGACATTAGTACGTTGCTCAAAAAGTTTTTGATATCCTAGGGCTGCTTGTTGCATAAACGACAATTTTTCTTTTTCTGCCCACAGCTGCTGCTCTTGAGCGCTTAACTGTTTTTTACGGTTACTCAAACGTTCGTAGGCAAGTTCTGGCGCAATAGAAATAAAAAAAGTGAGATCAGGTTGTACAGGCTCAAGCGCCCAGCCGTTTATCGTTTGTATTATGTTGACGTCAAGGCCGCGCACATATCCCTGGTATACAACCGACGAATCAGCGAGTCGATCAGAAATAACAATTTTTTTTTGCGCAAGTGCGGGCTTAATAATGGTTGTGCAGTGGCGTGCTCGATCGGCGGCATATAATAAAAATTCTGTTTTTGGATCAAGTGTATCTTGCTGAATTATGGTTCGCAGATGTTGTCCCAACGGTGTGCCGCCTGGTTCGCGTGTAATGACAAAGGGAAGATTCGTAAGATGAGGCACAAGATTTTTGATAAGGGTGCTTTTACCGCATCCATCAATACCTTCAATTGTAATTAAAAATCCGCGTGAAAGTGTTTTCATGCTATACTACAGTAACGTTTACTATTATTAACAAATTCAGTACTGCTTATGAGTATACATCAAAAACACGTTCTTGTGCATGTGACTGCCAGTTTATCGCGTGGTGGCGCCGAAACGGTATTGTTTAATCTTGTGCGGGGGTTGCAACCACACTATACCCAGTACGTAATAAGTTTTCGTGATGGGGTATTTCGTGAACAATTTGAGCAGTTGGGGGTACCCGTATATGTGGTTAAGGGAAATATATATACTCGCATGATACGTGTGTGGCGGTTACTTAATCAGCTTGATCCAGCTGTTATTCATGCACTTTTGTGGTCAGCATGTGCGTTGGTGCGTTTGTACTCTCGTGTGCGCGGCGTACCGTCAATATGCGCTATTCACTCACCATTTAATACTAATACGGGAAACAGTAGGCTGCGCGATGTGCTTGATCGTTGCACGGCCAAGTGGGCTGCGTACACTGTCTTTGTTTCACATGCTGTCATCAGTCAGGCGCATATTGCACATTTTGTGCCACTTGAGCAGCGTGTGCTTATTCCCAATGGTATCGCGTGTGAAGATATTTGTGCGAGTGCTACTGGTACCCCTAAAACACGCGAACAATATGGATTATGTTCGGATCATTTTGTTATCGGAACAGTGGGACGATTGGTTCCGGTTAAAAATCAAAAATTATTGTTACTGCTTGTTGCGCGTTTGCACAAGCGGTATCCCCAGGTGCGATTGTTAATTGTTGGCGATGGGCCGTTGCGGGAAGTACTTGAGCAGCAGGTGCGCGCGGATGGCCTTGCTGCGTATGTGCGTATAGTGAGCGGCTTGGGCGTTGAACATTATCAGCTCTTTGACTGCTTTGTACAACCATCGTTTACCGAGGGGCTCTCTATGGCTCTTTTGGAGGCGATGGTGTGCAAGGTGCCGGTAATTGCTGCGAGTGATAGTGGCGAACACGATGTGATTGTTTACGGTCAGACGGGGTTTTTGTGTAAACCACATGATCTTGAGCAGCTTATACAGATAATTGCACGTATCATACAAGAGCCTGAGTTGTGCCGGGGTGTTGCTGTGCGTGCCAGTCGGTTGATGCAAGAACGTTACACGGTTGAGTGTATGATTGTAGAATACAAAAACCTCGCTGATCGCGTAATATTAGGAAAAGATTTGGCAGGTGATGATTGCTAAAAAATGATGCTTGGGTAAGCTAATATCTGTAATGGATAAGTACTTTACGAGAGGCCAATACAGTTATGGTTACGTTAGAGACTATTGTTTCTCTCTGCAAACGCTGCGGTTTTGTTTACCCTTCAGCTGATATTTATGGTGGCTTAAATGGTGTGTATGATTACGGGCCACTTGGTGCGGCGCTTAAGAAAAACATTCGTGCGTTTTGGCAAAAAAATGTATTAGCAAGTGGCAAAGAAATAGTTTTTTTTGAAGGTTCTTTGCTTGGGCCGGCACCGGTTTGGCTTGCCTCGGGACACATAGAAAATTTTCATGATCCGATGGTCGATTGTCTTAATTGCAAAAAGCGGTTCCGTGCTGATGAGCTTGATCTTAACAAAGCATGTCCTTCTTGTGGGGTGAAAAACTGGACTGAGGCACGTCAGTTTAATTTGATGTTTAAAACAAATCTCGGTGCTATGGAAGATGCGACTGCGGTTGCTTATTTGCGTCCGGAGACCGCACAGTCGATTTTTATTAATTTCAAAAATATACTTTCATCCTACCGTATTAAAATTCCATGCGGTATTGCGCAAATTGGCAAATCGTTTCGTAATGAAATAACTCCAAAACAATTTTTGTTTAGAACGCGTGAATTTGAACAAATGGAACTTGAGTGGTTTTGTAAGCCTGAGCATGCTGCATCTGATTTTGAGTATTGGCTTGCGCAACGCAAAGAATTTTACCGCACAATTGGGTTGACTGAATCGAATATTCGTTTTCGTGCACATGAAAAAGATGAGCTTGCGCATTATAGTGCTGCGTGCACTGATGTTGAATATAACTTTCCATTTGGCTGGAAAGAGCTTGAAGGTATTGCAAATCGTGGTGATTATGATCTTACGCAGCATGCACAACACGCCAAAAAAGATTTGAGCGTGCATGACGAGGAAACAAAAAGTAGTTATGTTCCCCACGTCGTTGAGTGTTCGGTAGGTACCGATCGTCTCATGCTTGCGTTACTTTGTGATGCATATGCTGAAGAAGAAGTCGAGGGCGAAAAACGGGTGGTGTTGAAGTTACACCCAGTGCTTGCCCCCATTACGGCAGCTTTTTTGCCGTTGAGTAAGCAACTCAATGATGCAATGTACCGGGTATTTACGAATATCAAGCAGAAAGGCTATGCGGTACAATTTGACACAACAGGATCGATTGGCAAACGTTATCGTCGTCAAGATGAAATCGGTACGCCGCTGTGCTTTACGTATGACTTTGAGAGCGAACAAACACAAACAGTTACCATGCGGCACCGTGATAACATGAAGCAAGAACGGATCGATATAAGCCAGATAGAAAATATTATAACAGAAATTCTTTGAGAATTTTTAAAAACTATTGAAAATGTCGGTCTAGCGAGATTATACTGTTCGGTATAGGGGGTTTGGCGTTGGAGGTACGTATGAAAAAGCTTGGTATATTTGTGGTTGTTTTGGTTTTTGATTTATGCGCTGTGAGGTCGGTCGATATTGCAGTTACGGGCGTGGCTTCAGATTTGGCTGTTGGTATGAGTGTTTTTTGTAAAAATTCAAGCGCTTCTTCTACGAGTGATGGGCCGACGAGTTCCATGCTGCTACCGCTTGAATTTGAGCATGTGGGTACGGTACGTCGTGCATCGGTAGATCCATATCAGTACTGCCGTCTCTACAATTCAAATTATATTCCAGAGGAGTTCTTTATTATCATTCTTTCACCCAACTCATCGCATGTACGATTTATGCAGAGCATACCCATAGCGGGCAATAAGATCACGCTTGCATGTCAAAAGCTCGATCGACAAGACTTTGAAAGCGACAAGGCGTTGCAGGTTGCTCAAGATCACTGTTTTGTTAAAATTAGCTAGAAATTTTATTGCTGACCGCAAAAATCATAACAGAAAAAGTGTCTTAAAAAATCCTATTGGCAACCTCTAAAATATAATTTCTCGAAAAATCCCGGTGAAATGGCATCCATCAATTTTTTGTATAACGATTCATTTTCTGGAACCAAAAGTCCGCGCTGCGCCTGTTTTACTACAAACCGGCTGTCAGTGTCCTTGGGGAGACTTGAGTCTGGGCTTGGGAGAATGCACGAAGATCCCACCTTAAAATAATAAGTTACGTCAGGATACGAGTTTGAATCGGCTATATAGAATAAAAACTGGGCGGCGGTAAATTCTTCGGCGCTCATAGTTGAATGTGCATATTGTCGTTTCAACTTAGCACAAGATTTAGAGAGTTTTTGGGGAAACTTTAATGTTGATCCAATGCTGTCATGACCAACCAATGCACAAGCGATTTCTATATCGCGCTCACAATAATTAAGCTTTTGCATAATGGTACGCATGAGTGGGATAGTTGCCGCGTGCTGCGAAAGCCTTTCTCTAATCGCATGCGGTTTACCAATGTCATGAAGTGCTATAATCAGGCGAAGAAGCGCAATGGTTTGTGGCTGCAAAAACTGCTCATAATAGGGTAGTTGACACTCAAAAACAGCATGGACCATGACGGTATGCGTATAAAGTGAATACCCTTCATGCACAACAGGGATACCATGATAAATATTTCTGAGCTCTGGCATTAATATAATAAGTTGATCCAGAAATTGAACGAACTCTGCGGTATTTTTTATATGCGCGATTGATTCTTTAAAACTTTTTATTTCGTCTTGCTCAAATACACGCCCATCAATTGTTTCTATGGGTAATAAACTTAAATTTAATGAGTGATCATCGGTACTATACCTATGTTCAATTTGCCTAATACCTGTTACATGCGCAGGAACATCAGCTGCTGGCATTGGATCTGCTGGCGTCGCGGCAGGTTTTGAAAGTGCGTTTTGAATAAGCGCCGGTTTTGCTACAGCCCTCGCAAGAGGGAGAGCTTGGACACTTGGTCCCTTCGATTCAAAGAACGCAACTATTTCTTTAACACTGGGGGATCGTCCGCCCGGTGGTTCGGCTGCGTAAATTACTGATGCGATCATCCCCACGATAATAATGAACCTTTTCATATCACCCCCTGTTTTCTGTTGCATCAGACTGATTTTAATTATATCATTTTAAATTAAATTTGTCAATAAAAAACGATCAAGCCTCAGGGTAAACGCATGAAGAAGTCTTTTGGATAGCGGTTTTTAGATTTTTTTAAATAAAATTTATGCAAGTTTGATCGAATGCGCCCAGTAGATTACTGATCGCCCAATCCAGCATGATACATTTAACTCAGCTTTATTGACGCCTTGATGTAACATGTAACGAAGACAAATCCAAAACTAGAGATGCTTTTGTAGCTCAAAATCTTTCTTTGCTTCGCGTTATTACCGTTTCTCTACTTGCATTGTTGCCACTAAAAATCGACTTTGCTCGGAATCGACAAACGCTCAATCGAAGACCAAGTATAAAGGGTTTTCATGTAATCGTCATGATTTCTAAATAGAAATTATTGTTTATACTGATAAAAATCGTTATTATTAATATTGAATTGGCTCTGTCTGAAAAAGTGGGGTGCCCTATGGTTTGTATACAAACAAAAAACATATGGTATGGGCTAAGCTTAGCATTATTTGCCCATACTGCTTACGGTTTTCTTAAAGAAATGCAACAATATGATGAAATTACAAAACCATTTGGACGGAGTATAATACGTTATTATCCAAAAGATGATCGATCGTGGATTCATTTTGCTTCACGTCTCTTTGCATCATCAAAAATCAAACCGATGGACCCCTATAGTTTTCTCAAAGAAAAAAACAATTTACAGACGGCAAAAGAAATACTCGCAAGTAGCTATAAAATACATGTTATGCCAAAGCCAAAGTATCTACTTAATACACTCACCATAATTTTTCAACATATCATCAGAGACGAATCATTTGCACACAAGATGACGGGACTCAAGGCACAATTACTTCCGTTGACTAATATAGAAATTTCTGACCAGCAAATGGCAGCATTTATCGTTATATATGCAGATCCAACCCAGGGCCAGAAAGGCGCTCAGTCGATTTTACAAACACTCAACATTATTCTTGAGGGTATTCCGCACGTTGAACTTTCTGATATTCCGCCAGAAAAAGCCGCCTTACTTAAAAACCCACACAATTTGTGTCCACGATTTAACCTGCCGGCAATTGATGGAAGCCACCTCATATGCTATGCACAGGGTGAGGGAATTTATAAAGAAACAAATGGTTTTTTGTTAAGTAAAGAACCAATCAAAGCACACGAAATCTACAAAACCCTCCCATTGAGCGATCACAACATAACGTTTGTCGATGTTGATATACCATGCAATAATACTCTTATCACACAAGTCGCAGGATACAACTATTGTTCGGGAATTCAGCATCACACATACATGCCACTTAAAAAAGAACTTACTAAAAGAAATATTTCTACCGATGTTATCGATAAAGAACCATCGCTACTTGTCGCGTTTTTCGAAAATAAACCTGAATTGTTATTTTCATTTTTTGCGCGTGAGATAAAACCTGATACCAGTAATCTTATGACCGGTGAACAAATAAAAGAGCTTCTAGAACGCGCCTTACAAGAAGCCAAAGAATCACCCGATGTAGCATCCAAAAAATATACTAAAGAAAATTTGGAAATTCTTCAAAATAGCGCGTTTGTCACAGGTCCTACAAGTTTTGCCGAAATGGTGTTTGACAAAGAAAGCAATTTCGCACTGTATCCAGCCGATTTCACGGGTACGATCAGAGATTACCATTTGTACCTATAAGCTATTTTTTGTGTTACCATTAATGTACATAACAATAGGAAAAAGATATGGGACCAAACACAAAAAAGGGCTCGCTTGATGTCATCTGCGGATCAATGTTTTCGGGAAAAACTGAAGAATTAATTCGCCGCTTACGCCTCGCACAATATGCCCGTAAAACTGTTTCTGTTTTTAAGCATAGTCTTGATAAACGGCGCACTCTTGAATATGTCTCATCACACAACGGCAACACACTTTCGGCAATAGCAACTGATGATCCCCTTCTTATTCGTCAATTTGTTGCCGACACAACTCACATAGTTGGTATTGATGAAGTACAATTTTTTTCGCCTGAAATTGTCGATGTCATTCAAGAGCTTGTTAACGAAGGCAAACATGTTGTGGTGAGCGCGCTTGATCTCGATTTTCGCGGAGTACCGTTTGGTTGCGTCCCGCTTTTATTAGCTATTGCTGACTCAGTAACCAAGCTCAAAGCAATTTGCATGCGGTGTGGCAAAGATGCACATTTTTCACAGCGAATTATCAACAATCAGCCAGCAAAATTTGACGATCCGATTATTATGATCGGCGCGCAAGAATGCTATGAGGCACGTTGTCGCGATTGCTTTGAAATAGACCATGGATTAAGCCTCACAGCGCTGACTAAAAAATATATACAGCAACAACAGGAAGTTTGATTTTGAGCAAGCAAAAAACGATATATAAATGTACGAACTGCGATTATAAGTCTATCAAATGGCTGGGCAATTGTCCCGAGTGCACCCAATGGAACTCGTTTGTTGAATACAAACCTGCTGTTTCCTGCGCAGCACTCCCAATCTCGCTGCAACCACTTGATACTGTCACAACCGACATAAAACCACGGTTAAAAACAGGGCTCCATGAATGGGACCAGGTATTAGGCGGTGGCATTATGCCCGGATCCTTTTTGATTCTTACCGGTGATCCAGGTATCGGTAAATCAACGCTCTTGCTCCAAGTTGCACAGCTGCTTGCACGCAGTCACCGTGTTTTTTACTTTTCATCTGAAGAGTCACTCGCACAAGTCAAATTACGCGCACAGCGTATCAATGCAACATCAAATGAACTTTTGTTTTCAGATAGCGCTGATTTAGAACAAATTATCGCTATCAGTCAACGTGAAAGACCAGATATCGTCATTATAGACTCAATTCAAAATTGCTATTTCTCGCAACTACAGACGATTCCAGGCAGCGTCGGCCAATTGCGTGAAGCCGGTTTTCGCCTTATGCGACTTGCCAAAGAACACACCGTAGCCGTTATCGTAACAGGCCATATAACCAAAGAAGGATTTATTGCGGGTCCTAAAACGCTCGAACATATGGTTGACGGGGTGTTTTACTTGCAAGGGGAAGATCAATGGCAGACACGTATATTGCGCGCCGTCAAAAATCGCTTTGGGTCGATTAACGAGCTCGGCTTTTTTCACATGAGCGAAGCGGGAATGCACGAAGTACCAAATATTAACGAGCAGCTATTACAGGAAAGCTGTAGCGCGCCTGGATCCATACTCATAAGTCACATCGAAGGATCACGCCCACTGCTGCTTGAATTGCAAGCACTGACAATACCTTCAAAATTTGGTGTGCCACAGCGCGTTATTACTGGCGTTGACCATAAGCACGTTATGCTTATTTGTGCAATACTTGAAAAGTATCTCCAAGTGCGCTTAAGCTCGCATGATATTTTTTTCAAAGTTTCTGGTGGCCTCAAAGTTAAAGATAGCTCAGCTGATTTAGGAATAGCACTTGCATTACTTTCAAGCTATTTTCAACAAGCACTGCCTGAAAAATCGCTTGCTCTAGCCGAAGTCAGCCTAACCGGGCATATAAAACCAGCTAACCAAATTGCCGCCCACATACGAGAAGCACAACAATTTAAACTTAATCATATATTCGTCGCCAAAAATCAAGCCTTAAAGACATCGCTCAACAATATCACCCAACTTGCCCATGTATACGAATTAATAAATCTATTCCCTGAACAACACTGATAGCCTAATGGGCTTCTCGTAATTTTACTTAATCAGCAATAAACCCATTCACACAAGCGTATCCAGCGGGTAATTTTGTCTTTAAATTGCAGGTTGTACGAATCAATTTTGTCTTTTGCAATCTGGCACCAAACAGGTCAGCATCTTCCAAAGAAGCCCCAGTTAAATCTGCTTCCTCTAAATTGGCAAGCTTCAGGTTTGCATTTTGTAGTATTGCGCCTTGTAACTGTGCTTTTTTCAGTTGTGCTTCGCGTAAGTAAGCTCCTGTTAAATTGCATCCCGAACAACTCTTAGTTTTTAATAGATTTGCAATGTTTTTTAAAATCATATCTTCAAGTGCCTGATGTTCTCGTACACTTCTTGCTTCTTCATCAGCTTCCTCATCACTTGTTATATAATGGTCACGTATTGAACAATAATAACCAGCAGGTAAAATGGTACCTTCATCGCAGGATGTTTGTCGTAGAACTGCACCACTTAAATTAGCACCTTCCAAATCAGTACCTTGTAAACATGCCCACGCTAAATTGGCATTATTTAAATTAGCACCTCTCAAATCAACAGCGCGTAAATATGCCCACACTAAATTGGCATGAGCCAAATTTGCATCTGTTAGTTCAGAAGACACAAAATACGTGCCACGCAAATTGGAATTTCTTAGATCAGATCCGTTTAAATTGGTCCCGTCTACTTGAGCACCTCTTAAATTAGCCCCCTGCAAATTTGCACCCTGTAGGGCTGCCCCTATAATATAAATGCCCTGTAAGTTTGCATTCTGTAAATTGGCACCTTTTAAAGAAGTATGTTTAAATACTGTATAACGCAAATCAGCCCCTGTAAAATTAGCTTTATTAGCAGATATGCTGCTAAATAGTGGGGTAACTGTTGAATCGTGTACATCTATATATTGTAAGTCACGATCATCAAGACTGTCCGGGAGAAGGCCTTTTGATTGTCTTATCTCAGTAGCCATTGGCGTTTCACGAAGCCTCCATGCCCCAGCCGGAATTTCTTGACCAATTTCGATAGCAGTATGTTGACGTTCAATTTGTTCCAAACGCTGTTGTTCTTGTATTTTAGGCTTATCGCTTTCATCGATAATTACATATCCATCGGCAGAACACTGATAGCCCGCTGGTAGTGATGTCCCTTTGGTACATGTAGTCTTTTCTAACGTTATATCTTGCAGATTAGTACCTTGCAGTTGTGCACCTAGTAACTCTGCACCTTCTAAGTGAGCTCTCGATAAATTTGCGCCTTGTAACCGCGAGGTGTACAACCGAGCTCGACTTAAATTCGCCTGAGTTAAATTGGTATTTACGAGATTACAATTACTTATAAAGGAATTTTGGAGCTGAGCATTAGACAAATTGGCATCCTGAAAATTTGCCTCCATCAAATTTGATTCAAGCATGTAAGCTCCAGAGAAATTTGCTTGAGAAGCGTGCGTATACGCCAAATTCGCCTTTTCTAATTGAGCATTTTGCAAATTTGCATATCGCAAATCAGTATGTTCTAGATTAGCACTTTCTAAATTGGCATTTTGTAACTGAGCGGCTTGCAAATCACAACCCACACAAGATTTTGTACTCAACAACCTGTCATACTCAGCAGCGTTATATCCATGCATAGTACAAAAAATCACACCATTGATTAACAATAATTTTGTTATACATCTACACATAGAAACTCCATACCAATTTTTTATAAAAAATTAACTCAGTTTTATAATAGATCTTTCTATCGACTAAAGTCAATATTATTATGCTCAATTTCAGGACGTATGCGTGAGAAGGCATTTTAGATAATACTAAAAGTGACAAGTTGATCTCGTTCGTTCATACTTAATCCTACGGTGTTCGCCGAAGCTTTCAGCGAAGGCTGAATGATCATTTTCCCCCTTCGGAATGCACTATTTTTTATCTTTAAATAGTACTCCAAAAGAGGAACTTTTTATTTTGCACTACATGAGGAACTTATCACTTTGCAGGGACACTACATAAACTATGCAAAGACAAACGAGCAAAAAACATTTATGTATATAATGTTTTACTCACAAAAATTTCTTTTGATTGAAAAATATGACTATATTAATTTAAGATTAATATAATAGTCGAAGAAAATGCTTAGTTTAAAATAAGTATCGGAGGCAATATGAATTATAAAATAGTTTTTGCTTATTGCTGCACCATACTAAAAATATACAGTTTCGATGATACTTTCTTAAAACATATAAAAATGATCCAAGAACTTAAGGCTCGAAAAACTAAAAAATTTGAACAGGTATCTTCTGGAAAAGAAATAGATTTAGAAAATCTCTTAAACAGTAACCTCTGCAATTCACAAACCTTTGCCTATCTTAATGCCAAAACAACCACGCCAAACTTATTCAAAAATTTAGCACGTACAGCAGTAGAATATTCTTATAAAAATTTAAGTGATTCAGAAAAAGCAAAGGCAAAAACAATAATTGAATCTGCCCTACAAAAAGAATGCCAACACAAAGACAGGGACTATGTATTTTATCATGGGGCAGCAATGCAAGTTTGGCTTTTGCAGCGTGTTGTCGAAAGAATACAATCCTGGGCACAGCTTATTCCACACGACCCATCATTTGCTTATCTAAGATCACCGATAGACTATGCAGAAGAAACGGTAGACGATTTTCTAGCGCGGGAAAAACCAGATAACCCAGAAACATGGAAGGGAAAGCTCGATAAGGCTGCCGAGAATATAGGAGGAATGTTCGATCAAGTACCCCACATACGAGAACGACTCATATCAGCCAACATCTCACTTTTTGGTAACAGCACCGGATTTTCAAAAGGAGAAGCAAACTTGAGCTCTTCCATATATTTTTGGCTCGCAGGCATAAGCCTCATAGGACATGACATTATCAGACGGAGCTTAGAACCTCTCTTTGAAAAATATAAACTTGACCTGTATTATTTACTAGATATAGAGCAGTTGTTTGAGCAACTTAAATCGAAGGGTCCATCCTATGGAGTACTTCTGCAAATTTTTATACCAAAGGAAATCGTAGACAACATTGCATATCCATCATTAATTGGAGGACTCCCACTAGAAAATCTATCGGAGTCACACCTGAAAATGTCCAATTTACTCAACATGTTCCTATCAAAAAAAGTAAAGTTCGAACCAGAATCTACTATGGATTTCGCTCAAGCACGCCTACTTGTAACACCAACAATCTACAATCCTAAAGCTGGAATAACCATATACCAATACTCACTCGCAAATCAACAACAAATAAAATCTATAGAAACACGAATTGATGCACTGCTTGATAAGCTATTTGCTGACTGGGTACAACGACTTCCAACAATCTTATCGGGAGAAGAAAAAAAACCTGAGGTTATGAGCGAGCAAGATTCAATTAAGCTCAAAACCGGCCTAAGCATTCTAGCCGAAACAGCAACCACCACAGAAAAAATTGAGGAACAACTGGGCACAATTTACAATCTTATGGGTAAGTTAAGCATCGATGAGTTAGAAAAATTTCTCAAAAAATCAATAACCGCCCTCGAAGGCATAAAGCTACAAGATAAACAAAAAAAACTCTCATCAAAAATTACAGAACTTCGCGATACGCTGGGGGAACTTGGCGACTTCATACAATCAGAACGTGAAAAGGCACAAGAAACAAAAGAAGCTAAACCAAAAGAAAGGGCTAAAGACTTTCCTGTACTACGCCTTGCAAAATACATGCACGAACACATGGCCGAGGTAAATAAATAATAATCTATAAAATAAAAAGGGGGAACTATGAAGAAAATCGTTATATTTGCCGGAACATTTGTAGGAATGTTTTACGCAGCTCAGGCGCCGGATGGACGACCGTTAAGCATTAAAGAAAGGATAGCGCTTTTTGAAGCTAAAAGTAAGGCAGCAGAACCAGCATCGGAAAAACCGCAAGTTGCCGCACCAGCAAAGCTATCTGCAAAACCACCAGTTGCGCGAGAAGTCCATGAATGTCTTTTTTGTACCGATGAAGTAGATTTAAGTCTTCCTGCAGACCATCCGAAGGCAGCGATAAAAACAACACCGGTGTTCGGTTGCAATCATCCAGAATATTTTCATGCAGAATGTTTAGCTCGTTGGATACAAACCAATGGTAGCAATACCACATGCCCATTTTGTCGCGCTCGGCTGCTTGAACATATTGACCCTAGCAGCGTACCGGCAATCATACAAGCAGCATTGCCTGGAGCTGCACCAGCAGCGCACCATCATGCAGCACCAGCCCAACCTGCTGCGCAAGTGCCATCCCACATAACAGATATTGGCCAAATCGAGGTATTTTATAATCCAGAGAATCGCGCCGGCGGCCTAGAAATCCGTTACGCTAACATAACCTCAATTGATGGCAGAGTTTTTGAACAGATAAGCAGAAGATGGCCAAACCTGGAAGTGCTCAGCCTCAGAGGTAATCCAATTACACAACTTCCACGAGAAATTGGACTCCTACGGAATTTGAAAGTGCTGAGTATCAGGGAAACTCCTATGCGATCACTGCCAGATTCGGTGTGTGAGCTCAACCGATTAGAGGGACTCGCGGCCAGCCAAAGTAGTTTGGAATCATTACCACCTTGCTTTGGAATGCTCAGAAATTTAAAATACATTGAACTAGCTGGTAGCCTAATAAACGATTTGCCATCATCCCTTACATCATCACGTAGAAACAATGTAATGATTGACGTTAATTCCACACCTCTTGTTGTTAAACCCCACTGGGGTGACCTGCGCGGACGATTAACTGAGCTAGGAATGATTGTAATATTTCCAGCCGGGTTTTAATGATCAAAAAAGTTATAATAGAGAGGAGGACGTTATCGTGAATAATATTATTAGAGGAACGTTACTGTTCGCATTGTTGTGTTTAACCATCCGCACACAGGCGCTCTACGATTTTTCGCTCACCGTTTTTGGAACGCCACAATTTTGTCATATAGCATTTCTTGATTCCAATGGGATTATCATCGATCGCCACCAATTAATGGCGGGAGAACAATATTATCCACCAGAGGACGCAGTCGACTTTTTAATTACCTACGCAGACCCAGCAAATCCCGATCTTAACTGGCGCGAGCAGGCAACGATAGATCCAGAAACACCGGCATATAAAGTCGTATGCAGACCGCTTGAAGGGCCAACCGGAAGACGTGGCGGCATAATGCATCTAATATAAATACAGGACCTTCGCAAATCGCTGAAAGATCTGATCTGACTTGATTTTTAAATAAAAAAGTACTCTCCTAATTCGATACGATCTAAACATCGAAAAAAAGAGAGTACTATGTTTTTCAACACAAATTTAATTTATCCGATACTGCTTATTCTGTCCAATGGAAAAAAAAGTTTTAAAAACATGGGACGCATAATTTGCAAAAGTGGCGACATGGTTCGACGGATACTTCGATCTGCCCGAAGAAAATCATGATTTTCTTCGGGCAATCTGTAAAAATTTTTTTGAAAATACCAAGCACTTGTTTGTGGTCATAGATGACACACTTATAAGAAAAATTTCCTCGCGCCTGATGCAGGGTTCTGGATGGTGCTTTGACACAAAAATTGGACGCAGTATTATCGCATTTCGATTGATGGTTTGCCTTATTACAGACGGAAAGATTGCTTTGCAGGGACAAAGAGAATAAAAAAAGTTTGCACAGCAGGCACGAGCAGGCTATACTAGCAGCACAAAAATAATCAGGAGATTGTTCTATGAAGCGCATATATAGCCTACTAACACTTATTATATTCAACGGTATACAAGCAGTGCCAATAATACCTTGCGAAATACTCTTTGGTAGTCCTGAACGATCAATGCCCGTACTGTCACCTGAAGGAGATCGCTTTGCGTATTTGGCCCCTCACGACGCACACAACAAAGCACTAAACCTATGGGTTCGCTCAGTAGATAAAGCCGACGATCGTGTCATCACCCACGTGGTAGGTCGCGGTATCGCCGCCCACTTTTGGACATATGACGGCAATTCGCTTATTTATTTTCACGACAAAGACGGTCGCGAAAATTACCAACTCTACAGGGTGGACACTGAAACGGGTAACAGCACATGCTTAACCCCACTTGAAAATATTCGCGTCGGGCTTATTGAATATGTAAAAAAATACCCCGAGACATTACTCATCTCTATGAACAAAGAAAATCCTGCTTACTTTGACGCCTACGAATTAGATATCAACACTGGTACATGCACTATGACATTCAAAAATCCAGGGTACGCACTTGGGCTCATCGCCGACAAAAATCTCGTTATTCGCTGTATAACACGCATGGACAACGAAGGCGGCACCGATATACTCATACGCGCAAACGCTGACGACACCTGGCGTCCAATTATTCACTGGAATGCAGAAGAATGCGCCAATTCACATGTTATCGGGTTTAACAACGAAGATAATAAACTTTATATACTCGATTCGCATGATAGTAATAATAATAAATTTGCGGTATTTGATCTCGTACAAAACACACAAGAAACCCTCTTTCAAAATAAAAACTCATTATACGATATCACCGGAATTTGGTTTACCCCCGATATGAGCCGCCCTATTGCCGCCATAACGCTTGAGGAAAAAAAGAAAATCATGGTACTCGCACGCGATTTTTACGATGATTTTATAAAACTAAGCAAACTCACAAGCGGCGAAATAGCCAGAATCAGCTATAATAACGATAACACACGCTGGATAGCCGGATTTATCAACGATCAAACATCAGCATGCTATTACTACTATGATCGCACGAGCAAACAGGCATCATATTTATTCTCATGTCAACCGGCGCTTGATCAATATCAACTTGCCCCCATGACGCCCGTTACATTTACCGCTAGTGACGGCCTGGTACTACACGGCTATCTTACGCGCATTAACCAAAGTAAAGAGCAGCCGCTTGTTCTTTTGGTACATGGTGGTCCGTGGCTTCGCGACACCTGGGGATATGATCCAGAAGCACAATTCTTGGCCAACCGCGGCTACGCATGTCTACAAGTAAACTATCGCGGCTCATCCGGTTACGGTAAAAACTTTTTAAACGCAGGTAACAAAGAATGGGGCAGACGCATTCACCAAGATTTGATTGATAGTATAAATTGGGCAGTACAAAGCGGTATTGCTGATCCAAAAAGTATAGCCATCATGGGCGCATCATATGGTGGTTATGCAGCGTTGTGTGGTGCAGCATTTAATTCAAACTTCTTGCGCTGTGCCGTATCACTCTTTGGCTTTAGTAATATTATTACACTCTCAAAAAACAAGCCTGCCTACTGGCGGCCGCTTGATAATATCTGGAAACAGCGCGTTGGTGATTTGGCAAGCGAAGAAGAGATGCTCAAAGAACGCTCGCCACTCTTTAGTGCACACCGCATTGCGTGCCCACTCATGATCGTGCAGGGTAAAAATGATATTCGCTGTCCGCCAGAGGAATCAGCACAAATGCGTGCTGAACTAGAAAAAAACAATATACCACACGTATATTTAGAATTTGATAATGAAGGGCACGGTATTGCTAACCAAGAGAAAAGAACAGCGCTGTATACCAGTATCGAACAGTTTTTAGCACACTACTTAACAGCACCTACCCCTGCTCTATAATAACAGCAGAACCCAAACACAGATCGCGATCATAAAATGCTGCAAATTGACCTGCGGCAATACCCTGATCTCTATGAGAAAGAGTTATAAGACCACCATGCGGTGCATACTCAAGAACTCCTGGCACTTCATCAGGACCGTGACGTAATTTAACAGAAAAAGCTCCCGGCAAAGGAGCCGTACCAGAAATCCAATTAAAATCTGTAACAGAAACCTGTGTGCGCGTTTTATCAGAAGAATAGTAAGCACGAGATATAAAAACGGTATTATCTTCCATTGATTTTTTGACAACGTACCACGGTCCACCGCTCAAACCGATACCTGAGCGTTGCCCAACGGTGTAAAACCATACCCCCTCATGCTCGCCAACTTTTCTCCCCGTCTCATATTCAATCAGTAGCCCTTTTTTAGTCCCCATATGATGGCGCACAAAATCGGTAAATTTAATTTTTCCTAAAAAACAAATACCCTGGCTGTCTTTGCGATCTTTATTAGGGAGATCATATGCATGCGCCAATTGGCGAACTTCGGGCTTTGTCATATGGCCAATAGGGAAAAGGGCGCGCCGTATCTGTGCTTGTGTAAGTCGTGATAAAAAGTATGTTTGATCTTTAACAGCATCAGGAGATTTTTTAAGTGCAACCAGACCATTATGCAACGCCGTCTGTGCGTAATGACCGGTTGCAATCCTATCATAGCTGTCACCAATAACAGCATAAAAAGCGCCAAACTTAATGCGCTGATTACACATAATATCAGGATTTGGTGTTTGGCCTGATTTGATTTGTGCAAGCGTATATCCCACCACTTCATCCCAATATGCCTGTTGTAACGGCACAACTTCAAGCGACACCCCCGCCTGCTTGCATACTGC
>Ga0209749_1001396_pt1 | contig 21767 bp, 13 predicted proteins | sample EPASupsiteSAE347_FD_187267 | JGI IMG/M metagenome (GOLD analysis project Ga0209749, IMG submission 187267) | Bioremediated contaminated groundwater from EPA Superfund site, New Mexico - Sample SAE3-47 (SPAdes) (version 2) | ecosystem: Environmental > Aquatic > Deep subsurface > Groundwater >...
CCTGGCCGGCAGCATCCGCGAATTCATAGTGTTTGACGAATTCCGCTTCGCCCTTTTCCCGCTGGCCGTACAGACCCGCGTCAACGAGGTCAAGACCACGGCCGTGGTCTGGCCGATCATGTCCAGGACAACCGGCGGCGGCAACGACCGCCTGAACGTCTTTCCATTGTACGGCCATTCGAAACTGCGCGAGGAATCGGACAAATACTATTTTCTCTGGCCGTTCTGGACCTCTGCCCGCTATAACCGGCCGGAATCGCCGGGATATAATTACATCCTGTTCCCGTTTTACGGGCGGGTCAACCTGGAAAACCAGACCTCGACCATGGTGCTGCCGCCCTTGTTCCGGTTCGGGCGCGGAACCTGTAATGACGGGACCAATCAGGATTTGATCTATTGTCCCTGGCCCATTGTCCAATACGCATCCGGCGATAAAAACAAGTTTTATGTCTGGCCCCTCTGGGGCACAAAGCACATTGACACAAGCAAGCACGTCTTTTTCCTGTGGCCGCTGGGTTCCTATTACGAGCACACGGCGCCTTTTTACGAACACACCCGCGGCATGTTTTTTCCGATTTTATATACGACCTCGACCCGGGGACCGTTCGACAAACCGGAGCGGAAAATGGACCAGCCGCGCAAGACGCTCAAGGTCTGGCCTTTGTTTTCGCTGGTCAACGACACGGATTACCGCCGCTTTGCCATGTTGAGCCTTTTTCCCTACCGCGACTATGACGCCATTGACCGCAATTATTCTCCGCTTTGGACAATTTACACCCATTCCTCCTTCAAGGACCGGCGCGAAGACGAATTGTTCTGGGGACTGATCAGGTTAAGGCAATCTCAAAGCGAAGAACGCCTTTCGATTTTTCCGTTGATATCGGTTGAAAGACGGAAAAAAAACAACGAATTCACCTGGTCTTTGCTTAAAGGATTGATTGCGCGAGAGAAAGCTGGCGAAAAAAGAAAAATTAGGCTACTATATTTCTTCAGGTTTTAAAAACATGATCACGCGCGAACCAAAATTTTATACTCCGGCTTTGAATGTCAGAGGCCAGTTTGGCCGCCTTATCATGACGGTCTGCGGCAGCGCGGGCAGGGCCTTGCTGATGCTTTGGGAAGCGCTGCTGGCTTTGCGGTTTATGTTCAGCAAGCGTTCATTTCCCTTTGTCATGCAGCAAATGTTTATCACCGGCATTAAAAGCCTGGGTGTGATCACGGTCGTGGCCATGTTTACCGGCATGATCCTGGCGCTGCAGACCGGCCTTGAATTGCGCAAATTCGGCCAGGAAGTGAATATCGGCGCAGCGGTCATGATTTCCATGTTGCGCGAAATGGGGCCTTTTATGACGGCTATGATTCTCTCGGCCAGCGTGGGATCGGCCATGGCGGCGGAACTGGGCACCATGGTCGTATCCGAGGAAATCGCCGCCCTGGAGGTGATGTCCATTTCTCCGGTGCGTTTCCTGGTGATGCCGCGTTTGGCGGCCATGATGATCATGGCGCCGCTTTTGACTTTTTACACCTGCATGCTCGGCGTGGTCGGCGGGGCGATTGTCGGTCAAACCCAGTTGGGCGTTTCGCTTCAGGCCTACCTTGACAATGCCACGCGCTGGGCGGAGAACAAGGATTTATACGTCGGTTTGTTCAAATCTTTTATTTTCGGAATTATGATCACGATCATATCGTGCCATCAGGGATTCTGCACCACCGAGGGGGCGGTCGGCGTGGGGCGGGCGACGCGGCAGAGCGTTATCATATCGTTTCTTTCATTGTTGATCGTCGGTTATATCATTACCAGGATGTTTTACGAATGATCAGGTTTGAAAAAGTGTCTAAATATTTCGGCGAGAGCAAGGTGCTCGACGGCGTCAGCTTTAACGTCGAGCCGGGCGAGACTTTTGTGATCGTGGGCTTTTCCGGGGCGGGCAAAAGCGTGACCTTGAAGCACATGATCCGCCTGCTGACCCCTGATTACGGCAAGGTTTACGTGGGCGATGCCCTCATCAGCCACGCCGGCGGCCGGAAATTGCAGCGGCTGCGCGAGCGTTTCGGAGTTCTTTTCCAGGGCGCCGCCCTGCTGGAATGGATGAGCGTCGGCGACAACGTCGGTCTGCCTTTGAAGGAAAAGACCAGTTTAAGCGATCATGAAATCAGGAGAAGGGTGCAGGAGCGCCTGGAACAGGTCAATCTGCACCACGTTTACGACCTGTTTCCATCCGAACTCTCCGGCGGCATGCGTAAGCGCGTGGGGCTGGCGCGGGCGCTCATCATGAACCCGGACATAATTTTATACGACGAACCCACATCTGGGCTCGATCCCGTGACTTCGCGCTCGATCGACCAGTTGATCGACCGCATGCGCACCGAGTTGAAAGTGACCAATGTGGTGGTCACCCACGATCTTTTCAGCGCCCTGGACATCGGCACGCACATTGCCATGATTCATCAGGGCCGCATTCTGGAAATATCCAGACCGCAGGATTTCATCCGTTCCACGAACGCCGTGGTGAAAAATTTTCTTGATTCACAATATATCACTAAATGCGGCAGATGGGAGGCGCGATTCAATGAAACGCAGAAGAATTAGAGAGTTGTCGATTGAAGTAATGGTGGGCACGTTCATGTTCATGGTGCTGCTGGCGCTGTGCGTCTTTACCATAGTGCTCAGCCGCGAAAACTTCCTGCAGAAGACGTATTCCTTCGAAGCCGTCTTCGATGATATCATGGGACTGCGCGACGGCGACAACGTCGTGATGCGCGGCATGACCATCGGCAAGGTGAAAAGCACGGTCTTAAAGGAGGACGGCGTGCACGTCATCGCCGCTCTGAAAAACCCGGTTGTCCTGCGGGAGGATTACCGGGTCGAGGTGGTGGCCAGTTCCGTGCTGGGCGGCCGCAATCTGCAGATTTTCGAGGGGACGGAGAATTCGCCGCTCCTTGCCAAAGGCATGGTTGCCCGCGGCCGGAAACCGTCGGATCTCATCGCGCTGGTGTCGTCCGTGGCCGATGATTTGAAGGACATCACCGGCAAGGTGCGCACGGGGGATGGTACTTTGGGCAGGCTTATTTATGACGACAGTCTCATGAACAACCTGGAAACCTCGGTGGAAAATTTGAACGAGATTTCGGAAAAAATCAACAGCGGCCAGGGCACCCTCGGCAAGCTGGTCAATGACGATTCTCTCTATGTCGAAGGCAAGAAGATGATCAAGGACGTGCGCATGGCCGTCGATGATATCCGCGAAACCTCGCCGATCGTGACCTTCTCGAGCATTTTCTTCGGAGCCTTCTGAAAATTTTTGATTTTGGATTGAAAATCAGAAATCCAAAAACGACAGTCTAAATCGTTTTAATGTTTCACTATGCTTCCGATAATACCCAAAATCACTTGGTTCCCGTTTCACCATGAAGATATGCGTTCCTGGATTACGCCGGAATTTATCCAACTCAATACCACGGAAATTAAAAGCCCTTATACCTTTGCGTTGCATCAGCATAATGAGCATGAGGTCATCATTGTTGATCGCGGCCGTTATCAATGCCTGCTGAATAAAACCACTCTTCAGCTTTCATCCGGCGGTCTGTTAATCGTAAAGCCTGGGGATTTGCACGAAGATATCTGTCTGCCGCCGTTGCGCTATTTCGCTTCCCGTTTTCGATTACAGCGAAAATCTCTTGGGAATCCCCCGGTTGCGCTCTTTCGTGAAAACGTCACTGCCGTTCAGCAAACGATCCGTGTGGACCGACGGATCATGTGGCCGATCCTGAATGCAATCCGCCGGGAAGCCCGTAAGGATGACAGGATATCCTCCCAAATTCAACACGCGTTATTGCTTGAATTTTTTTGGCGCATGGTTCGCGCGTTGCCGTCCGAAAGGCTTTCCTCCGTTTTTAACCAATGCGCGGCTGATCAGTATTTTTTGTCGCAACTTTCCGTCCTGTTCCGCAATCGTCTCAATGACAAATGTTCCCTCCGGGATATGGCCCATTTTATGGGCATGGGGCAAAGTTCTTTCAGTCACGAGTGCAAGCGGATCCTGGGGGTGCCGCCGGTTAAAGCCTGTATGAAATCCAAAATGGATTATGCCCGGCAATATCTGCTGCAAGCCCCCATGTCCATCAAGGAAATCAGCGCCTATTTGGGATTTGAAAACCCCTATCACTTCTCCAAAACCTTCAAGCATTATGCGGGTCATCCGCCTTCATTCTTTCGCGGCTAACTTTTCGGAACCATCGATTCTGGTTTGCCGCCGGAGTGCAAAAACAGATATCCCTTTTGCAATTTCAGACATTGCCGCTAGGCAGGTCGGGAGAGTAGAATGATTGCCAAAAAGGATGCGGTATGTCTGCCCGACAAAAAATAAAGATTTAGCGCAATGACGTTTTTATTATCTGCATGTGCTTAAAATGAGAGGTTTTTCATGATCGACTAAAAGAATGGCTAAAATGATGACTTCTCGCGAGTGTTGAATCGCGGCATTGAACCACGACAGGCCTGATCGTCTGCCGCGTTATGAAATTTTCTTCCCAAGTTTCATCGAGGCATGGCAAGCAAAAAAAGGCTTGCCGAAAGATATTAACATCCATGACCTGCCGGTAAGGATTATTGGTGGCGATTGCCGATCAGCCAGGAGCCGTGCTAATCACGTACATAAGAACAAAACGTTAATCTGCAAAAATATAACGAAAGGATTAAATGCCCATGAATTATACGTCTGAAATGCGGTTTAGCGATAATGTCGGAAATACCACGCCCTCATTGCCTTTCACCTGGGAAGTGACCAAACGGCCGTTATCCACATTGTGCAGAGATTTCGATTACCCAGTCCGACAGGTAGTCATTGATGGCGAAGTCTGGATGATTTTTGTCCCCGGCGGAAAGGCCTACGGGGGGATATGCCCGGTCTTGCGTTACAAGGGGCCGGATCTGGAACATCTGGAGCGCCAGCCCGATGGTGTGGCTGATTTGTCAGGCGCCTCCGGCCATCTGGGGTGCGGCATGTGGTGGGATGAACAGAATGTCCATGTTGGGGATAGTCTCGAATCGATGGGGTGTCAGAAAGCCTTGGAGATGGCGCTGGAGCAGTTGCCGCCGGATCGCATTCCGATCCATCATTCGGATCGTGGTTGCCAGTACTGTTGTCACGAATACGTGCAGATGCTGAAGAGTCGATGGCTATCGATTAGCATGACGGAAGAAAACCACTGCTACGAGAACGCGATGGCGGAACGGATCAACGGCATCCTCAAACAGGAATATGCATTGGACACAACCTTTTGCACGAAGGAACAGGCCGTCAAAGTATTTATGCAGGCCATCGAGCTATACAACAACAAACGACCACATCTGAGTCTGGATTACCGGACACCGGAACAGGTGCATCGGAGGGCCGCTTAATGAACGAGACGACGCTCGGTATTGCAACGTGGCCGTGTGTAGGTATTTGAAGTATTTCCCCGGAGGCTGCCAGGAGGCAGCGCCCCCGCCGCTTACGCGGCAGGCTACGTAAGGGCCCTTAAAAAGGGGGCGGGGAGAAGATAAGCAAAGAAAGATAAAAGAACAAAAAGTGTCAAACGGAAATCAGGACGTGACAGGGATGGATCCCAGGGGGAGCCATGTCATCAAAATCGTGGTGCGTGGCGACAAGAATCCGGATTCTTCCGGGACGAAGATACGGCATGTTGCGTTCGAATACGCTGAAAATGGATCACCAAGCCGGAGATCCCTCTAAAGAATAAATATGTGTTTAAAACTTGTTTTTAAACGCAGCTTCGCAAGGGAGATAAAAATGACTGCGCGATGTATAATTACATTACTTGTGATGTTCTCATGGTTTTGTCCAAACCTTCAAGCCCAGTTGCCGAAGATTGAAAGCGACGATATTTTGCTGGATTTGAAATTTGACAAGGATATCGGAAAAGACGGCGCGGCTAACCTCATTGAGGGCGGTTACACCTGCTCTCTTTTGGGCGGAGCATCATGGACCTCCGCCGGCCATGCGGGCGGCGCTATAAGGTTAAACGGAACCAACAGTTACCTGATTGTCTCCGGTCCGAAGTTCAACGCCAACAATGAGAACAGCTTCATGCTGGAAGCGTGGATCAAGACGGAAGACAACAAATCGGGTCAGATATTGAGGGGGAGTGACTGCGGGCCGAGCGGCACGTGGATACTCGTGGCATTTAACAAGTCGGGATTAGTTGGTTTTTACACGTATTCAACTCAGGACGACATCTTGCAGGGGAAGACGCGCGTGAACGACGGACGCTGGCACCACGTTGCGGCCGTGTTTGAAAGGGGGGTCGGCAAGAAGCTATATGTGGATGGCCGGCTCGATAATTCGGACCAAGTCACATCCATAGGCGGATTTACCGGGGAATGGACCTTGGGAAAATTCAATGCCACGATAGATGATGTTCGCATTTCGTTGCTGCGTCCGATGGGTAATGCGGTGTCAGGAGGCAAGATTATCATGGGGTCAAGGTTTGAGGAGATACTCTTTGGGACGCGGGTGGAGGCCAGAACGGTGGGGGTCCTGCCTGATGCCACGCCGCAAGAGAGGACGGCCTGCCGGGAATTGACGGCCTATCTGGCGCAGATGACCGGCAAAAGGCTGGCCACGGTGACGGTGACGAACGGCATCGTAGAGCCGGGGATGATTGCGGTTGGACGGCTGGCGGTGAAAAGGGGGATCATCCGGCAGGAGGAACTGGATGATGTTCAGCGTGACGGTTACGTGGTGAAAGTATTGAGAGGCCGCGCCGGGATTTGCGGCTGGCGTGATCTGGGAACCCTGTACGGGGTGTATGCTTTCCTGGAAAATGCCGGAGTGCGTTTTTATGCTCCTGATTGCGAGGTTGTGCCGCAAAAGAGTGAACTACGAATCGACAAATGCGAAATACATAAAAAGCCTTTCTATGAATTCCGCAGGTACGACAATTCCAATCTTAAACTTGGCCAATCGCCAATCCACGACACTGCCGATCCTCATGCCATCGGCGAACCGGTTGCCGGGTGGGTTCATACGATGGATTACCTGGTGCCCTATGAGCGCTATCATGCCGAACATCCGGAGTATTTTGCGCTTCAAAAGGACGGACAGCGGTCACACATGCAATTATGTTTGTCCAATGCGGACGTACGCAGGATTGCCGCGGAACGTTTGCTGTATTTGATGGAGCGGGAAAATGATCGGATGTTTTTTATCGTTTCCCAGAATGATAACGAAGCCTGGTGCCAGTGCGCGCAATGCCGGGCATATGATCCGGCCCCATCCGCCGACATGAACAAGAATGTGGGGAACCGTCAAATGGCGGACCGGAACCTGAATTTTGTCAACGAACTGGCGCGTGCGGCGGCAAAAAAATATCCGGACAAGCGTATTCTGACGCTGGCATACGTTGATACGCAGCGTCCGCCGCTCAGGGAAGTTCCGGAAGCAAACGTGAGAGTGATGTATTGCCCATACTGGCCGCAGACGAAATGTCAAAGTCATGGACTGGACTGCGAGCGGAACAGGGAGAGCTTTGAGAATTTCAAGGGCTGGTTGGCGAAATGTCCGCAAAACATGTACGTATTTGATTATCCCTCAGGATGTCGGCGGCCGTATGAACCGTTCGGCAGTTTTTATGGGATGAAATGGAAGCTGGATTATTACGCGGCTCATGGGATCGGCGGTATTGTTTTTTGCGGGAGGCCCACGAACTTCGGGGTCATGTTCGATTTCGTCTTCAGTCGGTTGTTATGGGATCCGCAGGCCGACTTTGAAGGGTTGCTTGACGAGTTCCTGAAGGCGTATTACGGTCCGGCGGCGGCGCCTTTGCGGAGATATTTTAATTACCTGCATGAGGTGATCGCCAAGCGGCCGGTGCATCAATATTGCGTGGAAGTCAATTCGGAGTTGGTGACACCTGTGACGCCGGAGTATGCGGTCAAGGCCTACGGCTTGTTTGCGGAGGCCGAGGCGGCGGTTGGGAATGACGACAGGTTGGCACAGCGAATACGCCAGGAGAAATTCTGTGTCCTTGTTTCCGATTTGAATGAGTATAATATTGTCAACGATAATCTTTGGGACAATCGGGAGGGTCTTGCCGGCCGGCTGGTTGAATTTGTGCGGATAGCGAAAGAGCGCAACGTGGCCGATTTGGGGCGAATGGAGGCCAGACATGATGCGATTGGGACGACATCTGTGGGCGACTGGCTGTATCGGGTGGCCCGGATTCGGCTCACAACCCGGCCCTGGCACGAAGATCCGTTGATTAAACGGTTCCTGGCCGACCCGACGGGCGTTTTGACCGAAGAGAATCAAAAACACGCGAAGGACAATCAAAAGAAGATTCAAGACGGCTGGCTTCTGGGGCTGGATGGATTTTACGGCGGAGACAGGAAAGAGAATTACGGCTATCAGTGCCAACCGCGCCGAGCAATTTGTATCAAAGGGAAAAATACGAACCGGCCGGTCATGTGGGTCCCGCTGGTTCTCGAAAAAAATCCAATTGGCAAGGCGTTTTTGGCGCTGGACGGACTGGATGACGACAAGCCCGGCGCCGTTCGGGTGCGGATTACGGTCAACGAAAAAGAAATTTTTGCCGGTCCAAATCCCTTCAAGGAAACCAGCTGGACGACGCACGAGTTTTCTATTCCGGAAGGAACGCTCAAGGCCGGCGAGAATAAGATTAAATTCAGCTCAATGGATGATTCGGAAAGTAAAAATCAAGGCTGGTTTATGATCTCGGAATGCCGGGTCATTATGAAATAGTGGTAATAAGAGAGCGTTCCACTTGGCGATGCCAAGCTTCGTTATGAGAGAAACTTGTCAGATTAAGACGGCGCGGCGGGACGTCGTCGCCCTACCTTTTAGGGCAATTTCCTGAGGTAGGGCAAGGGCCTCAGGCCCTGCCGCATAAATATTGCATAAGTAATTAACCATAAACAAGTAACCCTTTCCGCCCGGCGGGAAGTTTCTGGAGAGGATATTCTAAATCATGGCGGTTGGACGAATAACCATTCAGATAACCGAGTAATTTAGGATGCGACACATGCCTGCCGAAGCGAAAAGCAAATTTTTCAAGGATAAAAAGCGTACATTCCGGAGCGCGGTTTTCCCGGAAAGCATCAATCTGCGTCCATATTGCAATATGGGGTTCAAGGACAAGCCGGCGGAAGACCGGGAAGACGGGTGGGCGGATTATCAGGGACCGCTGATGGATATTGGGAATTTATCTGCCGGAAGACAGCGGTTTTGCGGAGTTCCATTCGACATCATAGATGCTGGAAAAAACAACGGCAAGTCGTTTCTCATGGTGGGCGGAAGTTTATTTGGAGGTCCAAGCCGCCGGAATTGTTTCCCATATCAAGCGGATATAGCGGTAAAAGATAAATACACGACATTGAATTTTCTGCATGGGGCGGCCTGGGCGGCACAAGAGCCGGTGGTATTCAGTTGGGCCGTGGTGTTCAGTTATATTATCCGGTACAATGATGGCTGTAACGTGGAAATACCGATTATACTGAATAAGAACATAACCAATTGGACGAGAGTCATTGACTGGGGAAATCCATATATATTGCCCGGCGCCGAATTGGCCTGGACTGGTAAAACTCAGGAGGGAAAGGACACCGGATTATGGATGTGTAGATGGGTGAATCCGTATCCGGAGAAAGAAATTGCCGGGATAAGTGTTTTTTCACAGGGAATCTGCGTCGGCGGCATTGTGGCGATATGTGGCGGGAAGGGGAAAGTATCCGAAGCCGAACTCTGGCGGGCGCGGAAGGAACAATGTCTGTGGCTTGAAGCGGAGGACGTCTCGGCATGGAAATATGATGGAACGCTTCCATGTACGGAAAAGGGATGTTCCGGAATGTCTGCCGGCGGGGCCAACGCGATTGTTATGAAAAAGAACCGCGCCGGAAGTTTAATGGAGGCCCGGGTGGAACTGCCCGAAGCCGGGAATTACACTTTGAACATGCGTGTATACGAAAACAGTAATCCGTTTTGGGTGAAGATCACGGATGACAATGGGGTGGTCATAACCGACGGCGAGGCGCTTCCATTGCCCGGCTTAAAGAATATCTGGCTCTGGAGAATGGTGAACTTTCATACAACGGTCAAATCCGTTTCGATACGCTTATATCTGCCACCGACCGCAGAAAAAGATTGCATGGTGGATGCCGTTTGCATAGACCGGCCGAGGGAATGTTTCAGAAATGACGGTTTGTTGGAGTTGTGCGGCGGAACGACGGTGAAATCTTTGCCAGCCATAAAACGATGGGATTCCCGGGAGGCGCGGGCAAGGATAAACAAGGGGGATTACGGCGGTTTTCTGAAAAGATTCAACTTTATCCATCGTGATTTTCCGATGCGCCTGTTCCCCATGATGAAACGATGGTTCCCATTCTACATGGGAAACGGCGACCTTGGAATGCTGCTGGATCCGCTGGGAGCGAATACGCTGAGTTTTAAATATTTTGAATATGCGCATGAATCATGGAGCAGCTTGGCGCGACCGATTCTTTCGGCAAACGACGCGTTTGTATGCAAGAGTAATTTTGAAAAAGGCTACAGAAAGGATGTTTGGTCCGGCGCGCCGGGAGGAAGGAGTTGCGTGCGAGGCTTGCAAGTTCAGGTGGATGCGGGGCCGGTGTTTGACGAAAATGACGATCTGTATAAAAAGACAGGCGATTATCATCAGGAAATGGAATTATGGGATGGGGTGTGCCGAACACGGTTTGTTTATGACCAAACATGGGAAGTACAGGTGGACACCTGGTTGAGTTGGCAGGATACGAGGGTTGGAGTGATCCGGTACAGGATCATAAACAGAAGCTCCGGGAAACGCGAGATAAGCCTTCATAATAAACTTATATGCAAATACTACGGCAAAGACATCGCCTTCAGGAAAAGAAATGGTTTTCAATATGGTGAAGTGTCTACACAGACTTGTAAGATCGGGTTGGCTTATACCTGTATCGGGGATAAGAATAAATATTGTCCGGACGAGCAAAAAATGGCGCTTGGCAAGGGAGAAAAAGCCGAACGGATATTTTACTTCAGCCTGACAAGCGATGCTATAAAAGGTGCATTGCCTGAAGATGCGATCAGGCATGCCGCTAAAGTTAAAAAAAGAGGATATACCGCCAGTTTCGATAAACACACGGAAGCCGTCCATGATTTCTGGAAGAAGTGGTGGGTAATGGCGCCGGACGAGAATATCGCGGATTTATATTATAAATCAATGTGGATTATCGCCGGCAGTGTTGGCAATTATTATCCGCCTAGTCCGACTTCCATCGCAAATCCTTCTTATTCAGGGATGGGGTGCGGCGATTACAATGCTTCCTGTCATATTTTGATGCAGTCCGGACATTTTGACAGGATAAGTAAAGCGGAAGATTTTTTCCGTAATGCTATGCCGAAGGACAATGAAAAGGGGTTCTGTTTCCCGAACTGGCATTGTTATTTTTCATTATGGTCTTCATATCCGTTTGGTTTTGCTGGAGGATGGATCCCATGGATGTTCTATACTCACTATCGTTTAACCGGAGACAAGGCATTCCTGAAAGAGAAGGCTTATCCGCTTATGAAGGCGGCCAGTATTTTCTTTGCGGAAAACGCCGACAAGACGGCAGAAGGATATGAATTTCTCGGCGAAAAAGACGGCAAAGCTCGTGATCTTTGCTCCTTTGATGAAACGGGAGCATGCGTTCGTTTTACTAAAAAACCCGTGGATAATCCCGCTGACCTTATGATCGCCGCCAAATGGACGTTGCAAACGACCGCCGATACGGCCGATATGCTGGGTGTGGATAAAAAAAAGACGGGTAGATGGCGCGAGGTTGCTTTCGGTTTGCATATACCTCAAAACGATAAATATTATATCGGGTTTAAGGGAGACGACTTTGAAAAAAGGAGGAGAGTGCAGCATCCTGCCATGCTTACAGGAGTTTGCCCTATTCCATTGCTGGAAGATGAAAAAATGGAACGGACATATCCATTGGCCATGGATAAAATGCAAAAAACAACAAAAGTGCAAACATGGAATAAAGCCTGGCATCACGCCACCAGATTGCGTTTATCCAAAATACTGGACGATTTGGTATACAACTCGTTTTATAGATGGAACTTTGGATTGAGTATCGACAGGGCTCAACTGGCCGAATTTTGCTCAAACAACGGATCGCCCCGGCCTAATTTTTATTATCTGGAAGTTCATGCCGTGGTGGCGGGAGGCGTCAACGAAATCATGCTTCAGAGTCACAAAGGAATCATCAAGGTATTCCCCTGTGTGCCGGCGCGTTGGAAAAACGAGAGCTTTGCCTTTTCCGGATTGCTGGCGGAGGGTGGTTTCAGGATTTCCGCAAGTTACGAAAAGGGCGAAATTCCCTGTATTGAAATCGAATCCTTGGTCGGTTCGACCTGCCGTCTTGAATCGCCTCTGAAATGGAACAGCGTCTCGATAAAAGATAAAAACAACAGGTCAATTTCATATAAAATGGAAAAAACAAAGGCCAGAATTGACGGCAAAGAAGAGACGGTTGACGTTGTTGAATTCAATACCGTTTCCGGCGCTGGATATATTTTGAAAGGCAGGCGGAAGTAATGCTCGCGGGGCGGGTAGAACGTTTCAGAGTCGTCCGTTGAATAATGTTTGAATTACAACCTAATGAGTGAGGAGTCGGCGATGGATATTGTCACGGAACTTTATTCGAAGCTATATACCGAGAAACTTTGCATTGACTGTAACGAACGCGAAGGCGATCTGCCGCACTTTTGGAATGCCCTAGGATTCGACAATTTTCATGATATCGTAATGCCGGAATTGCGTCCGCTTTGGGACCATCTCGGTCAAATGAGCGTTTTTCGTTGGTTGCGTTGTCATGGTGTTTTTCGCGATAATGAATTGGACACTCCCGACTGGAAGCGTTTTTCTGCCCAGAAGTCCTGTATTGACCTGATGCTCAAGAACGGCGTGAAACCCATTGTCGAGATCAGTCGCATCCCCCGTCCTTTTGCCAATCCGGAGCATCCGCTCGGGTTTTGCGGCGATGAGCGCGGTTGGATGAATTTTGTTTCGGAATTTGTCGCTTTTCTTCTGAACACCTACGGCAGGGAGGAAATTCAAAATTGGTATTTTGAATTCTGGAATGAGCCGGACCATAAATTCTGGGCCGGAGATCAGCCGCTGGAATGGCGTAATCGTTCCAACCGGCAGATTATCGCCGACTATTGCCGGATGTATGATTGGACGGCTCAGGCGGTCAAGAATGTCTGTCCCACGTTGCGGGTCGGCGGGCCGGCGGCGGCCGGCAACTCCATATTTATACGTGAATTTCTTCTGCATTGCCGCGAAGGGTCCAATGCCGCCACGGGCGGCCGAGGAGCGCCGCTGGATTTCTTTTCATGCCATGTCTATTCCAATTCGCCGGAACGTTTTCCCTGTATGGCGAACATCCTTGGAAGGCTTTTGGAAGTCCGCGACCGGGTCCCACAATACTACGGGAAAGAAATCCCGATGCTTCTTACGGAATGGGGAATAACCTGGGGAGGCGGCTGGACTTCGGATGAATGTCCGGTTGAGCATCGCAATACGCTTTATTCGACGGCGTTTACGTTGAAGCTGGTTAAAGAATTGATCCGATTCCGGTTTGACGTGGCGTTATTCTGGGGATTTTCTGAATGGACCTGGAGCCGCAACACCCGGACAGATTTTAACGGTCAGCGCGCGCTGTTTAATAATTCCCAATTGGAGCGGCCGGTTGTTGCGGCTTACCGGTTGCTCGACAAGCTTCAGGGAGAATCCTGCCGCGTTCATCGCATGACGGACACGAATAACGTTGATGCGCTGTGCTGTATCGCCGCGAAACGTCTTGACGTTGTCTTTTGGCATTATGATCCCGATCCATTCAGCCGCGATTATCCTTCAAAAACCGAGATAATTTTGGAGCAGGTGCCGGCAAACAACGCCATGTTCCGGCTTGAGGGCTGGACGCGCGAACACAATACTTATGCCGAATGGGTCCGTTTGGGGCGGCCGCCACAGCCGTCAGAGGCACAGCGCAGTCAAATCGAATCGTTTTCGCAGCCGAAGCTATTGCGTGATGAAGCGGCAGCCGTTGAAAACGGCATGTTCGCGACCGGAGAATTTTTTATTCATCCTGACGAGTGTTATCACCTGGAGCTTTGCTGGGAATGATTCGTCGGAAATATTGGTTATCGAAGAAAGGATCGAAAAAAATGTTGAATTCATCTGCGTTTGTCAAGCGTCATCCGGCAAATCCGGTTTTGTCCGCCTCGGATATTCCCTATCCGGCCACGCTGGTTTTTAACGCCGGGGTTTGTAAATATCGGGGCAAATATGTGATGGCATTCCGGAATGATTATGGCGGATGCCTCGGGAGCATCCATTTTGACGGCACGAATATCGGCCTTGCCTTTTCAGATGACGGAATCCGTTGGAAGGCGGCGCCCAAACCGTGGATAGAATGGAAAACGGACGAGATTTCGCGCGCCTATGACCCGCGCCTTACGGTCATTGACGGGCGTTGCTATCTTTGTTTTGCGGTGGACACGCGCCATGGAATTCGCGGCGGTATCGCGGTTACGGATGATTTTGACAAATGGGAAGTCCTGAGTCTGTCGGCGCCGGACAACCGGAACATGGTGCTGTTTCCGGACAAATGTGCCGGCAAGTTCATGCGTTTGGAACGGCCATTTCCGATCTATGGCCGCGGCGCACCCGAGAATTTCGACCTGTGGTTTTCGGATTCTCCCGACTGCTCCTATTGGGGTAATACCCAACTGGTGCTCGGTTCCGAACAAGTTCCCTGGGCGAACGCGAAAATAGGGCCGGGCGCTCCGCCGGTAAAGACGGATAAGGGCTGGTTGACGCTCTTTCATGCTGCGACGATCAATGCAAACCGGGAACTTCCGGCCTGGCATAAACGCTGGTTCAAAACGTATACGATTGGGATTATGCTCCTTGATTTGGAGCGACCGTGGATTATCAAAGGAATCCATCGGGAACCGTTAATGGTGCCTGAAGAACTTTACGAGAAAGAGGGGTTTCGCGGTCATGTCCTGTTCCCCGGAGGCATGATCCTGGAACCGGATGGCAAGGTCAAAATCTACTATGGCGCGGCGGATACCGTTGAATGTCTGGCAACTGCAAATGTTGATGATTTGCTTGCGCTTTGTCAGCCGGTAGCACGGCTCTAAAAAAGAAAGGAGGTTGACAAGCGTGAATCACCACCTTAATTTATGTCGAAAACTATCCAACATTGGAATAATGCTCCTCGTGCGGGCATGACGTCGGGAATCTGTTCTGGAACTCGATATGGCAATAATTGAAAAAACTGAAATAAACGGAGGGAGCTCATGTCAACCTTGCCAAAACGCATGAGACGATGTGTTGTGTGGATTGGTTTGTGTCTTCTGTCGGTCTCCGGGTTGTCAGCACGCGAGCTCTTTGTTGTTTCCACGAATCCCCTGGCGGAGCCCCCATACACTAACTGGATCATGGCGGCGACAAATATTCAAAACGCGATTAACGCGGCCACGAACAACGATACCATCTGGATTTCGAATGGGGTATATCTATTGACCAATCAAATCACACTTTCATCCGTCAGTAACAACTATATGCTTATCAGGAGCGTTAATGGGCCGGAAGTAACGATCATTGACGCTAATAATTACGCCGGGAAGCCGATGACAAATCGATGTTTGAATATAGGGTCGGCCGGCAATAATACATTCAGCGGCTTGACGTTTGCCAACGGACGTACAACGAAACCCGGCGGGGGAGTGGCTTTTGCTCAAACGACAATCATCAGTAATTGTATCTTTATTTCAAACAATTGCAGTGGAGATGGTTATGGCTCGCTCGGAGGAGGATTAAGCGGAACTAATGGTATCGTCAAAAATTCCGTATTCCGGGATAATCTGGCCGAGAAAGGAGGGGGGATGTATTTGTGGGGCACTAATTTTATGATATCCGACTGCACGATCAGCAATAATTTTGCAATTTATTTTTCAGGCGGTATATCTATCCATGGAACTGGGGTGGTGGTTAATTGCGCTATCAGCAGTAATCAAGCCCTGACTTACGGTGGAGGTATCGGAATCTTTGCGGGCGCAGTCATATCAAACTGTGTAATAAACGGGAATGTCGCTACGAATACAACAACGTGGGAAAATGGAGGAGGAATCTATTTCGGAGGAATGAATATTACTGTTCAGAACTGCACCATAACGGAGAATGTCGCCTATCGCGGCGGTGGCATTTTTTATAATCAGGGAAATAATTCGACCATCCGGAATTGCCTGATCAGCGGCAATACCGCGAAGCTTTCCGGCGGCGGCCTTTTTCTGTACAACCATCCTGTCTATACCGGTCTTGTTGAATCATGCACCATCGTCAACAACGCTTCCACTAATCAGGGCGGCGGCATGAAGATTGAATATAATACCACCAACCGGATTTATATCGTTAATACTGTTGTCTGGTCGAACAGGGCAACCGCTGCTTCTTATCCCAACATAAACGATGGCGATACAAACGCGTTTGCCTATTGCAGTGCGCCGGTTAATTTTTTCAGGCCGGATGCCGGCAATCTCACGAATGATCCGTTGTTTGCCGGCCCTGCGACGGGCAATTGGCGATTAACCCCTCAATCCCCCTGTGTGAACACGGGATCCAATCAAGCTTGGATGTCGGATGCGCATGATTTTGACGGACATTCGCGTATAGACAAATTCAGTGGCCGCGCGGACATGGGCGCATACGAATATCTTTCGCAGGGAACCATGTATTCCATGCCGTAGGATTTCTGGTGTGGTGACGTGGCTAGCGTGGACTGCAGTTTGTTTTTGCGCATTACGCCGACGAGTTGTGCCTGAACGGTTCCAATCAGGGGCCAGACGAAAATCGCAAATCCAAAATTTATTGCGTGTTCAGGCTGTAGTTCGGGGCTTCCTTGATTATTTTGACGTCGTGCGGATGCCCTTCGCGCATGCCGGCTGATGAAACCAGGGTAAATGAGCCGTGCGCTTGTAACTTGGCGACCGTGCGGCAACCGCAGAACCCCATGGATGCTCTAAGCCCGCCCGCATATTGAACCAGGACTTTTTCCACGCTTCCGGAATACGGCACAATGCCTTCAATGCCCTGCGGGATAAGCTCGTCTTCCCGGGCGTCCGCCTGGCCGTAGCGCTCCCGGCTGCCCGGTGAGGTTTTCATGGCCGCCAGGCTGCCCATGCCACGATAGACCACGTATTGCCGCCCTTGATGGATTATTTTTTCTCCGGGGCTTTGATCAGTGCCTGCCAGGGCCGAGCCCATCATTACCGTGTCTGCGCCGGCGACAATTGCCTTGGCCACGTCGCCCGTATAACGGATGCCGCCGTCGGCAATGACGGGGATGGCTGATTTAAGGGCGTGGGCACACTGGTAAATTGCCGAGACCTGCGGGATGCCGACTCCTGCCACCACGCGGGTGGTGCAAATCGATCCCGGGCCTATGCCCACCTTGACGGCGTCCGCGCCGGCTTTTAGAAGGTCTTTTGCCGCTTCAGCCGTGGCAATATTGCCGGCGACAACGTCCAGGTCCGGCAGGTTCTTTTTAAGCCAGGCGCACATTTCGATTACATTGCGGCTGTGGCCGTGGGCCGTGTCGATGACGAGCACATCCACCTCCTTGGCTGCGAGAGCCTGGGCGCGCTCAAAGTCGTTCGCGCCTATGGCCGCGCCCACCCGCAACCGGTGTTTTTCATCGCGATTGAAAAGGGGCTGGGCGTTTTCGATCAAGGTGCTGACATCGGAAAAACTGTAAAGACCCACCAGCCGGCCCTTGTTAACAAGGGGAAGTTTGCCGATTTTGTTGCGCTTCATGATCTCGTAGGCTTCCTTTAAGGTGGTGCCCGCCCCGGCGCTGATGACCTCGCGCGTCATGATTTCGGACACTTTGGAGTCGTGGTCGTGCGCAAATTTCATGTCCGCGCCCGTGAGAATGCCGACCACCATGTCGTTGCCGTCCAAGATTGGAAATCCGGAGAAACTGTAACCTTTTTCGGCTCTTGTCTGTTTGACATGCTTGAGCGTGTCCGAGGCGCGGAAGGTGACGGGCTGGAGAATCAGGCCGTTCAGATAATGTTTGACCGTTTCCGCCTCCAGGCATTGTTTCCCGGCGTCGAGGTTCTTGTGAATAATGCCTATGCCGCCCAGCATGGCCATGGCGATGGCCATTTTGCTTTCGGTGACCGTGTCCATCGCCGCGCTCACAAAGGGAATGTTGACTTTGATCCGGCGGGTCAGCCTGGATGTTACATCGGCATCCTTGGGCAGGAAATCGGCGTAGCTGGGAAGCAGGGAAATATCGTCGAAGGTTATGCTGCGCTCGCCGAGCGGTTTAAAAAAAGAGTCTACTTTCCTGATGGTTGGCATGCTTTTTTTCCTATCGTTTTGTGTTGTTTGATTTGTTTCCGGCGGCGCCGCGGCGCGTCAGGCGTCCAGCGTGGCGCGTATTTTGCCGGCCAAGTCCTCGAAGGTGAACGGCTTTTGCAGAAAAACCATATTTTTATCCATGCCGGCCGACTCGACCGCCATGTTGTTGGTGTAACCCGACATGAAAATGGCCTTCATTTTCGGCTGCGACTCGCGCAGCATGGTCATCAAATCGACCCCGTTCATGTCCGGCATGATGATGTCCGACAAAGCCACGTTTATTGTGCCCTTGTATTCCCTGCAGAGCGCGAGCGCCTGCGAGGCGCTGGTGGTCGAAAGCACGCGGTAGCCGATTTTCGAAAGGATTTGCGTCAGCATGCTCACGATGTGGATTTCATCGTCGATGATCAGGATGGTTTCCGATCCGCCCGGCAGATCTTTTACGGTAAGAACCGGCTTTTCCTCGACAGTTTTTTCGGTCGACTGCGGCAAGTATACCTTGAAGGTGGTGCCCTTGCCGGCCTCGGAATAACAGATGATTTCGCCGCCGAACTGGCGCACGATGCCGAACACGGAGGAGAGTCCCAGACCCAGCCCCTTACCCTTGCCCTTGGTGGTGAAAAACGGCTCGAAAATTCTTTCCACCACTTCCGGCGGCATGCCCGTGCCGGTGTCGCTCACTTGCAGCAGGATGTAACAGCCCGGCTTGAGTTCCGGATGGTTTTTGCAGAAATTGTCGTCGAGAATCGTGTTGATGGTTTCGATTATGAACTCGCCGCCGCGCGGCATGGCGTCGCGCGCGTTGGTGGCGAAGTTGGTGACGATTCTTTCCAGGCGCGAAACCTCCGCGTGAACGCTCCATAACTGCTGGTCCAGGCGCATGGTAATGCCGATGTTGGGGCCGAGTATCTGGACCAGCATCTTTTGCATGTTTTGAATGACTAAATTTAAATTGACGGCTTTGTATGCCTCCTTCTTTTCAAAGCTGAAATCGAACAACTGGCGGGCCAGGGCGGTGCCGCGTTCGACCGTGTGCATGATTTCCACCAGGCTTTGCCGGTCGTTCCGGCTGAGATGGTCGGACTGCAGCACCAGGGAAACGTAGCCGAGCAGGGTCGTCAGAATGTTGTTGAAATCGTGGGCTATGCTGCCGGCCAGTCTGCCCAGCGCCTCGATCCGGTAGCTTTTCTGGCGCCGGACTTCGATTCTTTTCAGGAGGGCCTCCTGACGGCACTGTTCGGTGACATCTTCGATGACGACAATGCAACCGGTCGTCTCCTTGCGGTCATTCCGGATGGGGTAGGAGAGCAGGGAATACTTTCCGGCCATGTTTTCAAATTCCAGCAGCGGGATCGAAACGGGATTGCTCAGTATCTTCTCCCGGAAATTATCGAAGGCGTGGGAGGGTTCCCGCGGCTTGAGAAGTTCGAAAAAGGCGGCGCCGATCGGGTCGGATTTCATCGGCGCTATTTTTTTCAAGGCCGCGCGGTTGGCGTGCAGGATGTGCCCGCCCCGGTCGAGGATCAGCATTTCGTTGCTGATGGCGTTAAAGGAAAGCTCCCATTGGTTCTGGGCGGCCATGAGCGCCGTTTCCACGGTGTGATAGGCGGAAACGTTGCGCACGTGCAGGGCCACGATTTCCCGCTTTTCGTGGACGGCTTTCGCGACGAGTTCCACTTCAACCGGCATTTTGCGTCCGTCGCAGAACCGGCATTCTTCCTCGATCAGCGACCATTCGCCCCGGATCAGTTTGGCAAGGTCGTGGTCCCATTGGCTTCTGCTCTCCGGGCATAACAGGTCTGAAAATTTTTTGCCGATCACGTCCGCCGGGGACTGCTTGCAGAGCTTGCCGAAGCCGGCATTTGCTTCGATGATTTTTCCCGAGGCGTCCTGGCACACAATGCCGTCCGGGGTATGCTGGAAAATCATCTCAAGCAATTTTTCGTGGATTGAAATTTTAACTTCCCTCGCCATGAAATAATTGATAGCGTGATGTTATCTGTATTAATAGACTAGTCGAAATAAAAAAAAGTGTAAAGAGAATAAATGGAAACGGCTTTAACCTTGCGTTTGTCGGCGGCCATTGGCGCTGCCCTGCTGGCCGCATGGCCCGCGCTGGGGCAAATAGAGGTTGTCCAGCAGGTCGTCCCGAAACACGCGGTGCTTTACGAGCCGATAAAAGCCAGGGTGGTCATCCGGAACAACACCGGCGGGGTCTTGAATTTTGACGCCGGCCGCGAGCCGGCGCGTTTTTTCTTTGAGGTGGAGTTCGGCAAAAACGAGGCGGTCAGGCAAACGGACCGCAGTCCCCTGCTTTTCGGAGTCAAAATAGTTCCGTTCGAGACGCGCACCAACGAGTTCAACCTGACGGAACTCTATTCCATGCGCGCCCTTGGCGTCTACAAGGTCAGCGCCTGCCTTGAATGGCAGGACAAGCTCTTTGTTTCAGCGCCTATCGAGATAGAAATCCGCAGGGGGTTTGAAATGGTTCGGCTTGTCGCCGGCGTGCCGGGAGAGAGCTCGGTTTTACGGGCGTACATCCTGGAATATCTCAGCAAGGACGACGGCGAAAACGTATATTTGCGCATCGAGGATGAGCAGGCCCGGACCATCTACGGAATGTTCAACCTGGGCCGCATTGTGCGCGTGCGCAAGCCGGAACTAAAGGTGGATGAGTCCGGCAACGTGCACGTTTTGTTTCAGACGATGTCCATGGATTTCGTGCACACGGCCTTCACGCCTTACGGCGTCCAACTGTTTTCCAGGACATATACCGACAAAAGCGGGTCGATCGCCCTGGTTAACCTGCCGAACGGCCAGATTTCCGTGTCATTGCCTCAGTCGGAAGGCGGCGCGGCGCGGGGAGCCGGGCCGCCCGGACTTCCCCCATTGGAATCCTTGCCCAAGAAGTTGTCTTCAGAACTGTTCGGAACCAAGCCGGAATGAAGTTTTTGGGGTGGACGGAAGTCAGGGGAACCTAGCCGGAAACAGGGCTAATTCCCAAGTCGTCCTAACATGAGGTAATTGCAAAAGTCTGTCCGGAACCCACCCCGGCCTTCGGCCACCCCTCCATAGGAGGGGAAGTTAAGAAGTTCAAGGGCAAGAGGTTGTGATCCCCTCCAAGGAGGGGTACGCGAAGCGGGGGGTGGGTCTGAATGCGGCAGAAAAGGACTTTTGCAACTGACTCATATAACACCAGAAGGTTACAGGAAACCGCAGAACATCGAATAGCGAATATCGAACGCCGAAGTTCAGAACTTCGATATTCTGCGGTTCATTATTCGTCAATCTGCGGTTCTCTGGAAACAACCCTGCTGGTAACG
>Ga0209749_1001403_pt1 | contig 21673 bp, 15 predicted proteins | sample EPASupsiteSAE347_FD_187267 | JGI IMG/M metagenome (GOLD analysis project Ga0209749, IMG submission 187267) | Bioremediated contaminated groundwater from EPA Superfund site, New Mexico - Sample SAE3-47 (SPAdes) (version 2) | ecosystem: Environmental > Aquatic > Deep subsurface > Groundwater >...
TAATTACTTTCTGCTTAAACGCATTACTGTAACGAAAACTTGTCCTGGTTGACATACCTTTTTCTCCTCTTTTTTGTCAACCTATTTCAGGACGTGACAGTCAAAACGATCCTGAAACGCATCGCTCAGCAGCTCGGTCGCAATGTTCACATCCGTCATTTTTTCGTTCGGTTTGGAAAAGATGTTCCCGCATCGTATGCATTCAACAGTATTGTCCTGATATGCTCCATAAAAAATAATAAAATCGTCCAATGTTTCCAGCGCTTCGATAAAGGTTGATTGACGTTTTTGTTTATCGGGGGGAAGCGAGATACGAGATGTGAAATATTTAGTGCAGATTAATTGCTGGTACGGTTTCATCAAATTTATTGCCAGTTTTTGAAGATTCAGCCAGTAGTAGCGCTTCCAGCCCTTTGATTTCAATCCAAAGTAGAGATTAAAACCATCGATATAGACAATCACCCGGTGATTCACAGCGGCGCTCTCTTGACAAAGTAAATTGAATTGGTTATATTCATACCATTAACAGCGCTAATGATAGTATCATTAGTTCGACACCGCACAAGCGGGGTTTCTTTTTTAAACACCCAGTTTCTCCAAAATTGTTTTCAATTTATAATCGGTGACTTGAATATCTTTTTCCAAAATTTGCAGGTCAGAAACGACCTCCGCGATCGGTCGGTATTCTTCTCCATCTGCTGTATGAATATACCTGCTCGGTGAGATATTGTAATCGTTTTTGATAATCTCATCCATGTTGACAATGCGGCTGAACTTGTCCTCCTCACGCCAGGCTTTGAAGGTTTCGGCAATGCGGGCAATGCCTGCTTCGGTGATATAGTTCTTGGGGTCGCCTTTTTCAAACTCACGCCCGGCGTTGAGTAAAAAGAGTTTGCCCTTGCGCTCAGGCGGTTTGTTTTTGTTCAGAAACAGGATGATGCCTGGCGCGGATGTGTTGTAAAACAGATTTTCGGACAGGTAAATCACGCCGTCAATCAGGTCGTTCTCCACAAACCACTGGCGTACCTGCTTCTCTTTGGTTATGTTAGCGCTTCCAGAGCCGCGGCTAACTGCGCCTGTATCCAAGACGATAGCGGCGCGACCTGAATCATTGAGGCTGGCAAGGATGTGCTGCACCCAGCCCCAGTCCGCGCTTTGTTTGCCGGGAAAGCCAGCGCCCTTCGGAAAACGCCCCCACTCGTCGGCATCGTAATCCTTCTCAGTGAACCAATCCTGATTCCACATCGGGTTTGCCACCACACGGTCAAATGTTTGCAGCTTATTGTTAGGATGGAATTCCGGATTCTTGAATGTATCGCCAATCTCGATCACGCCTTCCATGTCGTGAATAATCATATTCATGTTTGCCATCGCCCAAGTCGTAGCGATATATTCCTGTCCATACATCTTGAGTGGTGCGAAATTCTTGCGTGAGCGTAAGTTCATCTGTTCGTTGAGCACAATCTGGCACTTAATGAGTAATCCCGCCGAACCACAACAGGGGTCATATACTTCCACGCCCGGTTCAGGATCCATGATACGAGCCATCACCATCCCTACTTCTTTGGGGGTATAAAACTCGCCAGCGCTTTGCCCACTCCCTTCACAGAACTTGCGGATGAGGTATTCGTAACTGCGCCCGATGATGTCGGCTTCCACGTCGCTCAATCCCAACCGCTTCAGGCTGATTTGCTCGATGAGTGCGCTTAGACGATCATCAGAAATATCGCGCTGTCCGTGTGTAGTTGCGTTGAAATCCACACGGTCTATAATGCCGCTAAGTTTGGGATTTTCGCGGGCGATGGCGCGCAGATGGTCGGTTAATTGCTCGCCGATTTTGTCTGCCAGTTTGCGAATCACCGACCAGATGGATTGTTCGGGATCGGCAGGTTCGAGAGGGATGTAAAAGCGCACAAGTTTCTTGTCTCGCTTAACGAGTTTGTATGCGTTAGTACGTCCGCCCACTTCTTTCGCTATGCGGTTGAGTTCATCGTCGAAGACATCGCATAGTCGTTTTGTGAACACCAGTGGTAGTATGAAATCTTTATACTTGGCGGCTTCTTTGGCGCCACGAATTGAGCAGGCGGCATCCCAAAGCCATTGTTCGAGAGATTTGTCGTTATTGCTGTTGTGATTTGCCATTATGCAACTCGGTTTATAGGATTGAGTGCTATTGCCTAAAGTAAAGATTTTTCTGCGCGAAATACAATTGAGTTTATCCAACCGTCTGTCTGGCCGGTTTCATTTTGCTAAAAGTACATTCCACGTTCATTCTCTACTCAAAACGCATATACTAAATCAGTATCATCAAAGTAACGCCGGTAGAGTAAGCAATTCTTTTAAAAAGTAAAAGGGAAATATTGCCTTCCGATTGCTCTTTAACAGTTTTGGATGGGTAGCGGTGAAAGTCACTGCTTTTCGATAGCAAGCCTATCCCGGCCAATTGTCAAAAATCGTGCTAATACAAATCCGCGTGAGTTCCGGTTCGGACAAGGTACAGATTATCCCGATCCTGCTTCCAGATCAGTAACCAGTCCGGTTTCAGGTGACATTCCCGAAAGCCTTCCATGTTTCCGTGTAAGAAATGCGCCTTATACTCCGACGGGATTCGTTGGTCGTTACATAGCAATTTCAGAAAATCGTATAAAACCTTAAGATCAAGCCCGCGCCGCTCCAAGCGTTTTAAATCTTTTTTAAATTGACTGGTCGGTTTAAGGATTTTCAAGGCTACTTTGTGAATTGAGACAGGCCAAGTTCCTGAAACATTTCATCGGGATCGGAATAGCTTTCCAAGTTCGCGCCTTGCTCGACTTCACGCATGGCCTTTAGAGTTACTTCATTCGGTATCCGGACGGCAAAGGGCAAACCGCGATGAAATGCGATTTCGCGCAAATATAGATCAATTGCGCCCGACATAGAGATATTCAGGGCTTTTAAAACCGATTCGGCTTTGGTTTTAACTTCTTTCGATACTCTTACATTTACAGTTGCGTCATTCATAGTCATTTTCTCCAAGCCTATATTACGCGAATGTAACGCAAAACGCAACACTTTTGTTCGATTCTGATCATTGATTCCAGACAGATAAAACCGGTATCCAGTTCCGTATCCGGTTTCTTACCGTGAAATATACTAAAATTTGCGCTTTTTTAATAGCCCTAAGTGTTTTAAATGAATGACAAAAAGGCGGAATAAAATCGCCTATAAGTATTTGTTTTTTAAGTTTGTGCCGAAGACCGGACTTGAACCGGTACGTCCCTATGGAACGAGGGATTTTAAGTCCCTTGCGTCTACCAATTCCGCCACTTCGGCAATGGTAAATTCAATTTTTAAACATCAAGTCGAGGCGACGACCGGACTTGAACCGGTGCATAACGGTTTTGCAGACCGCTCCCTTAGCCACTTGGGTACGTCGCCGATTTAAAAAGCGGTGGAAATTAGATTTTATTCCCCAAAAATCCAAAATCTTTTCTGTATTAGATTTGTATATAAAAGAGGGCGCTGTTGCGCCCTCTTTTATTTTATGGAAAATATCAGTTTACTTTTTATCGTCGACTATTTCGAAATCGGCGTCCTGAATGTTTTCATCTTTTTTTCCGGTACTTTCAGATTGCGGTTGCTCATATGTCTGGCCTGCATCCGGCGGCGGTGGCGGTGGTGTTTCCGTCCGTACCCGTTCGTACATCTTGGATGAGATTTCCGACCAGGCCTGATTCATACTTTCGATAGAATCTTTCATCATTTTGACATTACCGCTACTCTGAGCCTTCTTCAGATCTTCCAGAGCGTTATTCAGTTTACCTTTTTCTTCCGGCTGAAGTTTTTCGCCATACTCCTTCAGGTTTTTGTCGGTTTGGTAGATCATGGCATCAGCCTGGTTACGTGTATCGACTTCTTCTTTACGATGTCGGTCGTCTTCCTCATGCGCTTTGGCGTCATTCACCATTTTTTCTTTCTCATCATCGCTCAAACCGCTCGAGGTCTGAATCCGAACACTCTGTTCTTTGCCGGTGGCTTTATCTTTGGCAGATACATTCAGAATTCCGTTGGCGTCAATGTCAAAAGTGACTTCGATCTGCGGAATACCGCGTGGTGCCGGTGGAATTCCGTCCAAGTGAAAACGTCCGATACTTTTATTGTCATTAGCCATCGCCCGTTCGCCCTGCAGAACATGGATTTCGACCGTAGTTTGACTATCTCCTGCCGTCGAAAAGATCTCGCTCTTGCGGGTAGGAATCGTGGTGTTCCGTTCAATCAGGCGGGTCGCAACACCGCCGAGAGTTTCAATTCCCAGCGAAAGCGGCGTCACGTCTAACAGCAGAACGTCATGGACTTCGCCACCCAGAACACCGCCCTGGATTGCAGCGCCGACGGCAACGACTTCATCAGGATTGACGCTTTTATTTGGCTCTTTTCCAAAAATCTCTTTTACTAATTGTTGCACTTTTGGAATCCGGATCGATCCGCCGACGAGTATGACCTCATCGATATTCTGCGCCGTTATCCCGGCATCCTTCAAAGCTTGTTCGCAGGGACGGCGGGTACGTTCGATCAAATCGTCGACCAACGTTTCAAATTTGGCTCGCGAAAGTTTCTCCAGCATATGAATCGGCCCGGCAGCTCCGGCCGTAATGTAAGGCAGGTTGATTTCGGTCTCTATATTGGATGAGAGCTCGATCTTGGCCTTCTCGGCGGCTTCTTTGAGTCTTTGCATTGCCATCGGATCTTTTTTCAGATCGATCCCTTCTTTTTTCTTGAATTCATCGATTAGCCACTCGATCAGGCGCTGATCAAAATCGTCACCACCCAGGTGGGTATCGCCGTTAGTGGATTTCACTTCGAAAACGCCATCACCAATTTCCAGAATAGAAACATCGAATGTACCGCCACCAAGGTCGTAGACGGCGATTTTTTCGTCTTTTTTCTTATCTAGACCGTAAGCCAACGCGGCCGCAGTCGGTTCATTGATGATTCGTTTGACTTCCAGTCCGGCGATTTTTCCGGCGTCTTTGGTCGCCTGGCGCTGAGCATCATTAAAGTACGCCGGGACAGTGATGACCGCTTCCGTAACCTTTTCGCCCAGCTTTTCTTCGGCGGTCTGTTTCATTTTTTGTAAAACCATCGCGCTGATTTCAGGTGGGGAATAATCCCGGTCGGCTATGTGTACGCGCGCATCTCCATTTGGCCCTTCAACGACTTTAAACGGAACCTCTTCACGCTCACGCTTGACTTCGTTGAAGAGACGGCCCATAAAACGTTTGATTGAATAAACCGACCGGTCGTGGTTCGTGACAATCTGCCGTTTGGCAGTATCACCCACGACGCGCTCACCGTCTTTTTTAAAAACGATGACCGAGGGTGTAACCGGCCGACCTTCAGAATTTTCCAGCACCCGTGGCTTGCCGCCTTCCATGACAGCTACGCAGGAGTTGGTTGTTCCCAAATCGATACCAATAATTTTTCCCATATCTATCTCCTATTCATTTTTTCAGGATCAGTTTTCAAATGTCAGTAGAATAGTGACAAACCCCGTGCCAAGTAGCGATTAGGACACAACGTCAGATTATATATTTGATTTTAAAGCCTAATAAAAAAAGCCTGCAATAATGGCTTAATTAATTATTGACCGGCTCATTGGCGATCGCAGCCGAAGAAATTTTATATTCGATTTCCGGCTGGCTGAAAATAATTTTCTGAGCATCGACGCTCACGACGATTCCGATTCCCCGTCGCAGGGTCCCATTCAATAATAATTCGGAAATCGGATCTTCGATAAGGATCTGGATCGAACGGCGCAGTGGACGTGCTCCGAACTCCGGCTTGAATCCCTGATCGAGGATAAGTTCTTTGGCCTCGTTTTTTAATTCCAGAGTCGTACCGGTAACCGCGAGATTTTTCCGAATATCATTCATCTGTAAATCGATAATAGCCAAAATGTCCTGCCGACGAAGCGGCCGAAAAACGATCGGATCGTCGATCCGATTTAAAAATTCCGGGTTGAAAATCTGCTGAGTTTCTTCCATGATCCGTTTCTTCATGGCTTCATATTCAGTCGCGGGGTCGGCTTTGGAAAATCCAAAGGAAGCATTTTGCATGACCCGCGAACCAACATTGGAGGTCATGATGACAATCGTATTTTTAAAATCAACCCGGCGGCCGAAACTATCGGTCAGTACGCCGTCGTCGAAAATTTGCAGTAAAATATTAAAGACATCGCGATGGGCTTTTTCGATTTCATCAAACAATACCAGCGAATACGGCTGACGACGGACTTTTTCAGTCAGTTCGCCACCCTCTTCATAGCCGACATATCCGGGCGGCGCGCCTATCAAACGCGATACCGCAAATTTTTCCATGTACTCAGACATATCGATTTTGACCAGGGCATCCATACCCGGAAACAGAAAGCGCGCCAGGATTTTCGCCAGTTCGGTCTTTCCGACGCCGGTCGGACCGAGGAATAAGAACGAACCGATCGGACGACGCGGATCTTTTAATCCGGCCCGCGCCCGGCGGATGGCACTGCTGACAGTCCGAATGACCTCATCCTGCCCGATGATCGACCGACGTAATTCGTCTTCCATCGTCAATAATTTTTGGTTTTCTGACTCGGCAATGCGGTTAACCGGGATGCCGGTCATCATCGCTACCACGTCAGCGATGTCATCGGCTGAGACGGTGATGGTTTGTCTTTCGCCATTCTTATCCCAGGCCTGCTGTAGTTCGGTTATTTGCTCTTTCAGGCGGCGTTCATCGTCCCGCAGATTGGCCGCTTTCTCAAATTTTTGTTCCTTGACGGCATCGTCCTTTTGATCGCGTATCTCCTCCAAACTCTTTTCGGCCTGGATAATTCCATCCGGAATCACGACATCCCGCAAGTGAACCCGCGACCCGGCTTCATCCATTACGTCGATAGCTTTGTCCGGCAGAAATTTGTCGGTAATATATCGGTCACTAAGTTCGACTGCGGCCCAGAGGGCATCATCGTTATAACGAACATGATGATGAATTTCATAGCGTTCGCGCAGTCCCTTCAGGATCGCAAGCGATTCCTCTTTGGTCGGTGGATTGATAATGACTTTTTGAAAACGTCTTTCGAGAGCGCCATCCTTTTCAATAAATTTGCGATATTCGTCGAGTGTCGTAGCACCGATGCATTGCAGTTCACCACGGGCTAAAGCCGGTTTGAACATATTGGAGGCATCCAGCGATCCGGAAGCTCCGCCTGCACCGACAATCGTGTGCAATTCGTCGATGAACAGGATTATATCACGGGCTTGTTCCAGTTCCTGCATGATGGTTTTCATGCGTTCTTCAAACTGGCCGCGATATTTGGTACCGGCGACAATCGCCGCCAGATCGAGGTCGATAATACGTTTATTTGCCAGCAGGCGCGGCACTTTCTTGGCGATGATGCGTAAGGCCAACCCCTCGGCAATGGCAGTTTTTCCGACGCCCGGTTCGCCAATCAAAACCGGATTGTTTTTCTTCCGCCGCGATAAAATCTGGGCGACCCGCTCGATTTCCTGATCGCGGCCGATGACCGGATCAAGTTGATTATTACGGGCTTTTTCGGTGATGTCGCGGGAAAAATGATCGAGCGCCGGAGTGCGCGAACTCTTTTTCTCGAACTTCAATGTTTTGGGGCTTTCCGGCACCGAGCCGGAAATTTCGCTCCGAAAATTGGGATAATCCACACCAAAACCGTTCAGGATTTCGCAGGCAGTACCTTCCCGTTCCTTTAAAATCGAGAGCGTGATATGTTCGTCACTGACGATCTCAGCGCCGAGTTCCTTGGCTTCATTATAGGTGTTTCTGAGAATCCGCTCGACCTGTTTGGTGAACGGAATGCGGCCGAGAGTCAATGTCCCGCCGATTGCTTTTAATGAATCTGAAACCATGCTGTGCAATTGCTTAATATCAACTTCCAGGTTCATTAATATTTCGACGGTGACGCTTTTATCTAAATTTATAACAGCGCTCAGCAGATGCTCCGAGCCCATATAATTATGATTCAGACGAGCCGCTTCGTCACGGGCGGCTTTTATGACGGTCTGGATTGCTTTCGAAAAATTCTCTTTCATTACTAATCAACTCATTTTAAATAACGCCTGAAGTTAAAACTGCCAGACTGGTAAGTCAATAGGCACCGATCGATCTGACATTTTGGCCAGAAGAACTGTTCGGATCCTGATCAATTTCTCAGCTCGGTTAGCAAAGAACCTTTACCAAACTGGAAAATACGGTGGGACTTTTCGGCAATCGTCTGATTGTGAGTGGCAATGATAAACGTCCGGTTGAATTCACGGTTCAATTCCAGAATCAGGTCAATCAACAGATCGCTGTTGCCGGAATCCAGGTTGCCGGTCGGTTCGTCTGCCAAAACAACTAACGGATTATTGATCAAAGCCCGGGCGATTGCCACGCGCTGACGTTCCCCGCCGGAAAGCATTGCCGGTCGATGCGTGAAGCGCCCGGCCAGGCCAACCCGTGTCAGCATTTTCCGCGCCATTTCTTCCGCGGCTTTAACCGTCCGACCACAGATCATCGCCGGGATCATTACATTTTCAAGCGCAGTGAATTCCGGCAGAAGATGATGAAACTGAAAGACAAACCCGATCCGCGTGTTGCGGAAGAGAGCAATTTCACGGTCGGCCAACTCAAACGGATTCCGATTCTCGTACTCGATCACGCCGGCATCCGGCCGGTCAAGCGTTCCCAGCAGATTGAGGAGAGTCGATTTACCGATGCCGGAAGGCCCGACGATGGCGACGACTTCGCCAGCATTAATATCGAAACCAACCTCCTTCAGTACGGTGATTTCCGAGCCATCGTTCCAGAACGATTTGCACAGATTTCTGACTGTCAGTAGAGAATTGCCCGTTTCATTTTTCATATTGAATCGCCTCCAAAGGCATGAGTTTCCCGACCCGCCAACTCGGGTAAATTGTTCCGCCGTAAATCAAAGCCAGCCCGATGCCGATTATCATCAACAGGTCGGTCACCTGCACCCTGACCGGTAAATACGGAATAAAATAGACCGAAGGCAAAGGTATAAAATGAAAATGCTGTTGCAGAATACAAAAAACCAGCGCCAGGCCGACTCCGCAGGTCAGACCGATACTCCCGATCAGCAAACCGAGGCGCAGGAAAATCGCGCGAATCTGCGCCGGATGCATACCGAGCGCCTGCAACATCCCGATCTCGCGGATTTTCTCCATGATAAGCATGACCAGGGCGCTCGTCAAATTCAAAATCGCCACCAGGATAATGAAACTGAGCGCCGCAAAACTGCCGTACTTTTCCAATTTCATCGCGCCGAATAATGTGCGATGCAGGTCTTCCCAGCTCGCAACGTCATATTCCGGTCCCAAACCGGCCGATATTTGTTGTTTTACCTTTTCGACATCATGATAATTTTTCAAGCGGATGTCGATCCCGCTGTATAGTTCGCCGAGGTCGAAAATGTTCTGGCCTTCCTTTAATCCAATAAATGCCAGATTCTCGTCGTAATCGAACAGATCGAGTTTGAAAATTCCGGTTACCGCGAACTGGCCGACGATCGGAATGTCCAGCCCGGAACCGATACTGAGCGGGTTGATAATGTTCAAAGTATCGCCCGGATAAACTCCGAGTTTGTCTGCCAGCTGAAATCCGATCACGATGCCCGGCAGATCAGAAGTTGCCGAACTAAAGGTCGCCTCACCCCGTGTAATCATTCCTTCTCCGGCTAATTGTCTTTCCAGAGTTTCTGACTCAATGGCCTTGATTCTGACGACGGCTTCGATCTGCGCCGAAGAAAGCACGGATTTTTTTAAGACGAACGGATAAATGTCGCGGACCGGCGTATCGGAGATCAGGCTTTTAATGCGCTCCACCTCAGGTTGACCAAGATCATGTCCGCTGATGCGCAAATGAGATTCCAGATCGATCACCCGGTTCGTAATTTCGGCTTCAAAGCCGTTTAGAACGCTCATTGCCACAACCATCGCAAATGCGCCGAGTGCAATCCCGACCACCGAAACATAAGACGTAAAAGAGATCAGGCCGGTTCTTTTCTTCGACTTGAAATAGCGGAAAGCGATCCAGTTCAGGAAATTCTTATTCATAGCGGGTCGCCTCGCTCGGAGTCAACTTGACCGCTTTGAACGACGGATAAAGCGTCGCCAGCATCGCAAACGCGATTGCGATTAGCCCGATAATCGCAAAATCCCGGACATTCAGCAAAACCGGCAGTGAGTTCATAAAATAGACATCGGCCGGAATGGAAATCAGGTGGAGACGGTTCTGCATATAAGCCAGAACCAGGCTCAGTATAAAACCGATTAACGTTCCGACCACGCCGATAAATAGTCCTTCATAGAAAAATATTCTGTTCACCTGCCGGTTATTCAGCCCCATGCTTTTCAGCACGCCAATGTCACGCGTTTTCTCAATCACGATCATCATCAGCGAACTGACAATGTTGAAGACTGCCACGACGGCGATCAATCCGAAAATCAGCAGAATGGGAATGCGTTGAATTCGCAGCCACTCGAAAAGATTGGCGTGCAGGTCGTTCCAGCTCAGAGCATTATATGGATAACCGAGTGTTTCATTGATATATTTCGCGACAGTCTCGACCTGCCGGCTGTCTTTCAGGCGGATCTGGTAGCCGGAAAAATTTGCGCCCATGTCGAACAAGCGTTGAGCCGCCGTCAGGCTTGTATAGATAAAAAGGTCGTCGTAGTCGGAGATTCCGGAATCATACAGGCCAGTAACTGTGAAAGTCGCGATCCGCGGCCGCTTTGCCATATTTTCGGTCGGTTGAAGCACAAAAAGGTAGACCTTTTCACCGACAGTCACGCCGAGTGTTTTGGCCAATTTAGTGCCCAGCATGATTCCGTCGTGGCCGTCCGGCAGATCGAAACGCAATTCTCCATTTTTAATAAATCGCTCCACTGTGAGCGTCCGGCGAATGTCCGTTTCGGCGATTCCTTCCACGATAATCCCATCCGTTTCCGCTCCCTTGCGGATCATCGCGGCGCCATGAATATATGGCACAAAACACTGGACTTCCGGCATTTTTTCCAGTTCGGATCTAATTGACATCGTCGAATCCATCGAATTCTGATAAAGCAGCCGTAGGCGAATATGTGAGTCGAAACCGAGTAGCTTGGTTTTAATCTCCTGTTCGAAGCCGTTCAGGATTGAAATTGTCAGAATTAAAACCGCCACACCTACCGCCAGGCCAATCGTCGCAATGATACTAATGAATGAAATGTAGCCGATTTTATGCCGGCTGAGCAGATGACGTTTTGCAATGAAAAACGGAACGGTCATCACTGCCCGGTTTCAACTGCGCATCTGCGGAAAGAGAATGACATCTTTGATCGAAACCTGGTTCGTGAACAGCATGACAACCCGGTCGATGCCGATTCCAACTCCGCCGGTTGGCGGCATGCCGTATTCCATGGCCATGACGAAATCCTCGTCCATCGCCTGCGCTTCAGCGTCGCCCTGTTCGCGTAGGTTGCTCTGCTGTTCCAGGCGTTCACGCTGGTCAATCGGATCGTTCAATTCGCTGAATGCATTGGCGAATTCGTGCCCGGCGATATATAGTTCGAATCGTTCGACAATCTCGGGCGAACCGTCGCGTTTGCTTTTAGCGAGCGGTGAGATGGCTTTCGGGTAATCCATCACGAAGGTTGGCTGGATCAGGTTCGGCTCGACGAAATTATCGAACAACAGTTCGATGTATTTGCCGTAATTGTCAGCGGGCTTCAGTTCGAGGTTTTTCTTCTGGCAGAACGCCTTCAATTCGGCTTCCGTGAAATGTTCGACATCTTCACCGGCATATTCCCGGATCAGATCGAACATTTTCCGACGAGCGAATGGCCGATTAAAATCGATCTCGTATTCGCCGAATTGAAACTGAAACCGTCCCAGATTAGTGGAAATATATTTGAAATATTGTTCAACGAAATCCATCAGGTAATTATATTCGACGTAAGTTTGGTAAAATTCGAGCAGGGTGAATTCGGGATTGTGGCTCCGGTCAAGGCCTTCATTGCGGAAATTTTTCCCGATCTCATAGACTTTCTCAAAGCCGCCGATAATCAGGCGTTTCAGATACAATTCAACCGCAATCCGCAGATAAAATTCGCGGTCGAGGGCGTTATAAAAAGTCTTGAACGGCCTGGCATTGGCCCCACCGTAGATCGGCTGGAGAATCGGCGTATCGACTTCCAGAAAGTCGCGTTCATTCAGAAAATCGCGGGTCCATTGAATGATTTTCGAGCGTGTTTTGAAAACATCACGCACTTCCGGATTGACCATCAGATCGAGGTAACGCTGACGATAACGCTGTTCCTTGTCGGTGAATGCGTCAAAAATCTGGCCGTCTTTTTCCTTGACGATCGGGATCGGTCGTATATTTTTGGCCAGTAATTTTAATTCTTCGACTAAAATCGTGATTTCGCCGGTGCGGGTGCGAAAGACCTTGCCGGCCACGCCGATGATGTCACCGATATCCAGCAAACCGAATAATTCGTAACCCGGTTTGCCGACGCTGTTTTCCTGCACATAAATCTGGATGCGCCCGGTCTCGTCCTGCATGTGACAAAAACTGGCCCGTCCCATTTTGCGGATAGCCATTATTCGTCCGGCAACTCTTACCATCACTTTTTCGGTTATTTCGTCGAAGTTTTTTGCAATAACGTCCGCCGTGTGAGTTTGTTGAAATTCGTATTCGTAAGCCCGGACATTCATTTCCTGAATAGCGTGCAATTTCTCGCGCCGGATGGCCAGGAGTTCGGCTAATGATTTCCCGGGAATTTGCTCTTCTTTATTCACTATATGGATCTTTCATTTTTATCGTTTTGTCAATAAATACTGGCGGAGAAATTCGTCGATGTCGCCATCCATGACCGCCTGAATGTTGCCGGTTTCGTGTTTGGTGCGGTGATCTTTGACCAGTGTATAAGGCTGAAAAACGTACGAACGAATCTGATTGCCCCACGAGATGTCTTTCTTGTTTTTTTCGATCTCTGTCTTTTCTTTTGCGCGTTCTTCCTTTTTCAGTTGATAAAGCCGGGCACGCAAAATTTTCATGGCGCTGTCTTTATTTTTAAATTGGGAGCGCTCGTTCTGACACTGTACGACGATTCCGGACGGAATATGCGTGATTCTGACCGCGGAACTGGTTTTATTGACGTGTTGACCGCCGGCTCCGCTGGCGCGGTAGGTGTCGATCCGCAGGTCGTCCAGATTAATTTCGACGGTAATGTCATCCTCGATTTCCGGGTAAACGAAGACCGAGGCAAAGGAAGTATGGCGCCGGTGATTGGCATCGAATGGCGAAATTCGCACCAAACGATGAATGCCGGCTTCGGATTTGAGGTAACCGTAAGCATAAGCGCCTTTGACTTCGATGCTAACCTCTTTGATACCGGCCTCCTCGCCGTCGAGAATATTTATGACATCCGACTGCATCCCGTTGCGCTCCATCCAGCGCAAATACATACGCATCAGAATCTGAGCCCAGTCCTGCGATTCGGTGCCTCCGGCTCCGGGATGAATGGTCATAATGGCATTTTTCTCATCGTCCGGTTCACTGAGCATAGTTTCCAGTTCGAGCTGATCGACTTTCCGGGTTAGATCAGCTATCATTTTTTCCAGCTCGGGGAGAATTGATTCGTCCTGTTCTTCGGTGGCCAGGTCGGCGAAATCGATCATTTCGTTTTGCTGTTTGACCAAAGCCTCGAATTCATCAATTTCGATCTCTAAACGCCGGATTCGCTGAAGGATGGGCTGCGCCTGCCCCGGATCGGCCCAAAAATCCGATGCGGTTGTTTTCTGACGGGCAGTTTCTAACTCGCTCTTCTTACTATCGAAGTCAAAGAAACCTCCGCAATCCCTCGATTCTGGGCACAATATTGCTAATTTCCGCTTGTATATCACTTAACATTTCAATATCCGAGATTAATTAGGATTAACTAAAATTCAGTTTAAAATTGTCTCCGGCTTACTACCAGACGATCGTTTACTTCTTGACCATCGAGTTCGCCGGTTTCAGGGATGAAAAATCCTTATAACTTGATAAAACGATATATGTGCGGGTTTGCAGAACGCCCGGCCAGGACTGAATCTTGGATAGTAATTTCTCAAGGGCGGCTGTGTTATCGGTCTGCACTTTCAGTAAATGCGAACCTTCTCCGGTAATGCTGTGACACTCGATTATATCGCTTTCATCGCGACTGCGGCGCACGAACTCATCATAATTATTCGATGGGGAAGTCATGACAAAAACAAAAGCCGTTACATCCTTTCCGATCGCGGCACTGTTTATCTTGGCGTGATACCCTTCAATGATTCCCTTCTTTTCCAGCTTCCGCATTCTCTCGCTGACAGCCGGAATGGTCAGGCCGACCCGGTCGGCGATCTTGTTCCGCTGAATTCTGCCTTCTTTTTGCAGGATGTCTAAAATCTGGACATCAATACTATCAATCATATTTTACTCCTTATCTGATTTTACAAATTATTTATTATCTTCCGGCAATCGTTGTGTAATAAACGATCATACTGTAGATCGAAAACAATTGCAACATCTGTTGAGTCCAGGATAGTGAAGTTAAAATATACTGGGTTGGTTTGACCGGTATTACGATCGTATCCGCCGGTTTGATCTCGGGTATATTTTCAGAATCCCCCGACTGGAGAAACTCTTTGACATTGACGCTCGATACGTAATTATCGCCATTTTTCGGCGAGGCGTGAATTATCTTAACCCTGGATAAATTAGCGCGCGTAGTCGGGCCGCCGGCTGCAGAAATAAGCTCGACCAAATCGGTCCCGATCGGCACATCATATAGTCCCGGTTTGGTCACTTCACCCCAGATTTTCACCGTCATTAAAAACGCATCCGAACTGGCCGACATGATATATTTCGAGGCAGATTGCCGGTCACCGATACGCCCGGTTTTAGTAGTGATAGTCTGACTATCCTGAGCAAAAAGAGCTACACTCAGTACAGTCGATAATATAAGGACAGAAAACTTCTTCACGATAACTCCTAACTTATTGTACAATAAAATAACTCCAGTTTGATTCCGACCCGGAAATTTCGTTCTCTCTGTCAAAATTTCCAACTCCGTCGATCCGCCAACGATAAATCACATCCCGGCTTAATTCGTTTTGAAAAACACTGCCGGTACTGCCATAACTACGGCTCTGCTCATCATCTGTATAACCACTTCTAATCAAAGAAGCAATCCAGACTACCCGATGCGGATTAAACTGTTCCACCCGGATGATATATTCGGAAACTGAATTGGACGGATCGTTCCATTTAAAGGTTGGACTGACACTCGAAATAGTGCCGGATGGTTCAAGTAGATTTACTTTCGTGACCAATTTATATCGGATTGTGTCAGATCGGGTGCTCAGATTGCCGGCCTGATCGATCGCTCGGAGAAAATAGAAATAATCCCGATCGATTGAAACGTCTTCATCGATATAAGAATTGACTGTACCAGCAGTTAAATTCGGAATAATTTCCGTCAGTAAATCGAATCCGTCTTCATCATTATCAATTGCCCGGTAGAGTCTATAATTTGATATGTCATCTTCACTGCCGGTTAGCCATTCCAAATTAATTACATCTCCGTTCGGGTCGGCGTCAATTCCGGTCTCGGTCGTGTCTTCTGGTAGAGATTTTACCACCCATTCCGGGCGAGCTGGAGGATCCGGATCCTCCAGATTTTCTCCGCAAGCACTTAATAGCGCAATAACGAACAGAGTAATACTGATCATGAACCGCATATTTTCGCCTTTAAATACCGATCCCCATACCGACACGGTGACTCGCTCCGAGGTCATGATTATAAAACGAATAATCCATATTTATTAACTTTTTCATCACTTTAAAATTTAAACCAAATCCGGCTCTTATTCCAGAATTTTTTAAGCCTGCCCGTAAAGCCAGGCGATTAGCATAAATTATTTCGACTCCCCAGTTCGTTTTATCACGATAACGATATTCCTTTTCCGCACCGAGATTGACCAAAATATTAAGGCGTTTAACAGGTTGTTCCAACGCGAATGACAGAACCGGGTTCATACTTATCCGATCCTGGTGTTGCGTATTCCAATAAATCGTAGTTCCGGTCAGGTCTTTCAAAGCCAGGCCGACACTAAGCATACCCAAGTGGCTAATGTCCAATAATTCCTCGCCGCTCATCCGCGCCCGGCCGCCAACATCTACTCCCAGACCGTAACCTTCCAAATCGTAGAGTTTTTTATGAATGAATTTAAGGTTGATTCCAATCGGGAATTCCAGGTTAAATTTGGAATAACGCCAGCCCAGATCCACAACAGTCGAATTGAACCGCGCCAGTGAAAGAAAAACCGCATTCTCCGCATCGCTGAAAGTTTCCAGTATACTGGTTGATAGACTGATAACCGAATCGCGCCGCTCCTCTTTATCGGTCACCGATCCAATGATGTCGGGATGGATCGGGATATCATCCACTCCATATCTGATCCAGCTGACTGCTATCGTATAGTGAGGATTAAATGGCGTGGCAAAACCAATGTAATTATGATTGGCGAGCCCAAACTGCGAAGTATACATTAATCCGATTCGCGGTTTTTGTACATAACTGATTCCGGCCGGATTACTGATGAAAGCCGTTTCCGAAAAATCCAAAGTGCCAATCGCGTTTGCCATTGCCAGAGCGCGGGCACTGACCCCCAGTTCCAAAAATGCATCAGCATATTCGCCGCCGGAAAGCCAGCCGCTCAAACTCAGAAATATTGCTATAATCGACAGAGACCGTTTCATCTTGTTTTTGCCAATTTACCCGTCTTACTGACGACCTTGCTTCCTCTCCTGGCATATATTTTATAAAAATAAACTCCGTTGGCGACATAATTGCCGTTCTCATCCAGCCCGTCCCAGGTAACTTCATGGTAACCGCCTTCGTTCAGGTCGGGACCCGCCGTATAAATGTCGGACGATTCCAGCGTACGGATCAATCTTCCCGAACCGGTATAAATATTGATCTTAAGGATCGTCGTCCGCTGGGTCAGTTCATAGATAAAGGTCGTCTGAGTTTTAAACGGATTCGGGAAATTACCATAATCGATCAGTTTTAGTTTGTCGCTGACAATAAAATCAACCGTTTCGGTCGTACTGTTACCGGCCGCATCTTTTAATGTTGCAGAGATGGTATGATTGCCGTCGTTTAATTCCGGTCGAAACTGGATGGCGATATAGTGTCCATCCGAAACCGTATCCGGAGTACTCAAAGATTCAAAACCGACCTGGTCATCATCGATATAAACGACAATCCCTTCTTTATCAAACCGTACACCGTTGTCATCTTCTCCGATAATTGAAATACTCGGCCGGTCAGAGACATATGAATTCTGGAAAAACTGCTGACCATCCAGATTTAATTCGAGGCTGGGCGGATTGGTATCGCTATTTCGGATCAGACTAAATTTGCCCGGTAAAGTAGTGACAGTAGTAAGCGAATTACCGGTTGCTCCAGATTCCTCTTCGTACCAGATTCCCAGGGTCGGATTCCATTTCCCGATCGCCAAATCCGTTTGGTTAGTTTCGGCACATTCAGTCAAATCAATTTTTAAACTTATCGCCTGGTCAGACGAAATCAAACCCGATCCCCAGGCGGCGTTCAGGCCAAATCTTGAATATTCGGAAGAGGGCGAAATCAAACTGAATTTTGGTTGTCCGGAAATCGTCAGAGTAGTATCAGATTTCAAAATTAGTACCGCCGAATCACTGACACTTTGGGGAGAAATCACGACCTCAAATATCCCGGCCACCCGGATGGTATCGTTTTGAATGCCGTAATAAGTGGTGCCCAATCCGGGTAACACCGCGAAGGTGTTAATCTCCAGCGATTGCGTCAGGCTATTATTACTTTCGCTGGATTCGGGGATTTGCAAATCCGGATCGGCAGTCACTTTGAAACTTGCCGAACCATTTCCCGGAAACCCGGGGAATCCAATCGCTGTCGTCCGGTTTGGTAAAAATGTGTAAAGTCCTTCGCCAAATATCCCGGTGCTCTGACCATTCTCAAGCCTTTCGACTTTGACTTTTATTTGAAGGGTGTCATCGCCCAGATAATAAATCTTTGCGATTATTTCCGGAAAACGCGTGCCGCCCTGTTCGATACTGACCGGATAAAAATCCGGCGCCTTTTTAACTTTTATCAAATAGGATTGACTGACGGTCCGATTCCCTCCGGAATTGATCGCGACAAAACGAACGGCAATCAGTTTTCCGGGTGTCCCGATACTAAAACTCTGCGCGGTTCGCCACTGCGTCGCAACCCCGGAAACGGCCGCAAGCGAGATTTGCATTAATAACGAATCGGTCTGAAAACTCACGATTTGCTCGATGCCGTCATTATCCAGGCTTTCACTGGTGCTGACCGTATCGATTTCACAGAAGAGCGACTGTATATCAGATAATTCGGTATTGATCGTCAGGGCGATCGGTGTATTTCGGGATGGTAATGATGGTGCGCACTTGAAACCGTAAAAGGTCAATCCTTGAATGTCGAATAAAGTTACGCCATGGGCATCGCTCGTGCCGGTACTGCTTTTAAGATAATAATTGATGAAAGTATTACCGGAATTGATCGTATCCGGTAGAATAATTTGCTGATTGAAGGTGGCCGAGTTGAACTGAACTGATAAAGGCTCGCTATAAATCGCATATTTACTCGAATCGTACAACTGAATCGCCATCTCTCCTTTTGTAAATGGCAATGTCCCGGACAAATTCACCGGGTCACCCGCCGCGGGATTGGTCTTATCCAGGTTGAGTAGCACGGATTCCTGCGGAAATGGTAATGCCACGGTCGGATCGCCGATCAGATTATAGGAATTCAGCATGGAAGATTTATACTGATCATAATTGCCCTGCTCGGTCAAATAGCAGATCTTGGCAATCTGGATCGCTTTGCCGACGGTCATGCCGGACTCAAAAATGACGTCATAAAAAGGCTTGGCAAGCAAATAATCATTCTTGATCCAGCCGACACTTGTCGCTCCCCACAGACCGATCGCACCGCCGTTTTCCGCGAGTATCATCATCTCGCCCAGACCGGTCACATTTGTAAAGTCGGCAGTGAAACAGGTCAAACTGGTCAGAAATGGCAAGCGGTCCAGATTATCCAGATCTTTAATATGTGACGAGGTGAACAGTGAGCGGTCAGCCCAAACGGCTCCGCCGCCGTGTCCCATAAAATTTCCTATAGTAATACCACTGTTAAACAAGGATATCAATTTTTCGGATCCACCAAAAAAACGCGTACCAACAGAAGCCGGATTTATGTAAATCCGATTAATGTTAAACTCCTTGCCAGTCTGGCGCTGAATCATATTTTCGGACTGATTCTTAAATACGTTTTCTATACCTGCGATAAATAATAATTCATTATTCCAGGAGCCGATTAAATTTTGTTTGGTATAATTTATGCGCTTATCGATCAGCAATTCCAATTCTTCGGCCGTCGAACACGGCCACCGGCCAAGCGCATAATCGGGAACTTCATCGTCATCTACCAGAGAGTACCAAAAATCGCTGGCGCATGCCCCGAATTTATACGACTGAAAAAAGTAAGGTGGAATTGATTGTTCCTCTTTTAACCCGGCATCTCCGACTAAGAGGACGTATTCCGGCACAGGCGTCCAGTTTGAATAGGCATATTGTACAAATTTCTTGACTGCAAAAGGTGTGACGATTCCGGCGCTGAATTCATCGTAAATATCCCGGATACCAACCACCCTGGCTGAAAGATTATTGTCGGCGTAGAAATCGGTCAGTTTTTGCAGGCTGTTCGTCCATTCCTGCCGCGTAATAATAACTATGTTCGCGCCGTCTACATTGCTACCCAGACCGGCAATCGTATCCAATCGGACGGCAATTGGAATTCTCAAAGCGGAGCCGCAAGCCGCCCAATATCGCGTGGTATCGTCGCGGATATAATCCTGCAAATTAACGGAATAAGTTCCCGTACCGCTATTACGGACGATTTTAAAATCTCTCAGTTTACTTTTACCGACCTTATAAACCGAAATATCGGGAGAACTGAAATTGGTCAGCGCAAAGTGATACAATCCGTTCAGAGAATCTTCCGGCCGCGTAAAATCCAAACAATCGTCACTGGCTTTGTACAACCGGTAATATTTGATTTCAACCCAGTCTAATGCGATTTTATCATAAGGATTGGTGGGATCGTCGCCGGCGACCGCAATCCGTAAGGTATTCTGACCATCTTTCAGGAAATTATTGTGCAGAATCCGATTAGCATCACTTTCAATGATATAAGCCGTTTGCCCGTTCCAGGCTCCTTCCGCCACGTAGATATCATTAATGTAAATCGTGATCCGATGATCGCCCGCATTGTAAGAGAGCCCTTGTATCGCCACCCGGACTTCAAAATTATTAATCGTGTTCAAATCCGGGTACGACAATTCGAAGATATACTGGCGAGTCGTTCCACCATTGATTCCATCGTCAAAAAACCAGTGATCCCTGGTATATGTCGGCTGATCGGTATCGACCTGCCCGAGCCTGTGAAATGCGCTGTTGACTTCGATGTGAGCCGTCGATAAATAATTGGTCGGAACGATGGCATTATCCAAATCGACAGTGGGCTGGGCAGATTCTTCAGCATAGCGCAAACCGTACTCATTGCCCCAGGTCAGCCAGTATACATTTTTATCGCTGAACGGATCGTATTCGTAGTCAGCCACGCTGTTGTGGTTTCGCCGACCGAAAAACTCGATATAATCACCGCTGTCAAAAACGCCGTCCGACTCACCGGAAACGAAAATCGGCACCTCATAATCATGATTATACAGCCGAAATGTTCGCGGGTCGATATTTTTTAAGTTAATGCCGCTGTCGGCTAAGCATCTCCGGGATAAGCGATAGATTCCGTCTTCGGTAACCGTTATCCTGGCCAATATCTGACCCGCAGAAAAAAGCGCGGCTGTTTTTGCCAGCTTTGTTTGCGGAATCCGGCGAACTGCGCCTTCCGAAATGTCCAGTGAATTCAACACCTGGCTTTCTCCGGATAAGCCGTTGCTCGCGAGACGTGTTCCGGGTTTGATCTGCACCTGCACGGACATTTTAGTACAGGTTTTCAGTTGCCGCCCCTTATCTAAAAATTGGCACGGATAAATGCTGACCCGAGTAAGCGGCGCGCCTTTGAAATAGCCGAGAAAATCGACTGTCACGAGTCGGGCCGGATACGTCGTATACGTAACCACTTTTACGGTGGTTTCCGAAGATGTATGTGCGTTGTCATCGAGCGGAGTATCCTGAAATACTTCGATAGATGCCGATAATTGTTCGACATTACCTTCAACGGTTTGTAATTGAAACGAAATTTCATCCGGCAAGGCGTTGAACAATTTCCGGTAAACCGGCAAAAGCGGATAGCCGACCGGTGCCGTATTTTCCAGCCCCGGTATTTCGACCCGGTTTGCCACAATGCCATTTTCGGTAACAAGGCTTATGACGGGTGCCGGAATCTCCGCCTGCCATTGCCAGATGGTCGAACTCTGCCAGTGTTCATTAATCTGAATTTCACCAGTTATGCTCTGACAATAAGTAGTCACCTGGTTGAATAGCAACAAACTAAAAAATAAA
>Ga0209749_1001409_pt1 | contig 21559 bp, 26 predicted proteins | sample EPASupsiteSAE347_FD_187267 | JGI IMG/M metagenome (GOLD analysis project Ga0209749, IMG submission 187267) | Bioremediated contaminated groundwater from EPA Superfund site, New Mexico - Sample SAE3-47 (SPAdes) (version 2) | ecosystem: Environmental > Aquatic > Deep subsurface > Groundwater >...
AAGGGCTGCGGTACGTGTGTTACAGCCTGCCAGACAGGGGCGCTTGAGCAGAGCCACTTCAAGAATTCCCAGGTCCTGGCCCAGGTCAGGAACGTATTTAAGTTCCAGGAGGTGGCTGCATGAGCGCTGAAGTTGCTACTGCTACTGCTATTGCTACTGGAAAGACTGACAGCTGGGAGCCCAAGATCGTGGCGTTCTGCTGCAACTGGTGTTCCTACGGCGGCGCGGACAGCGCTGGCATGGGGCGGTTCCAGCAGCCCCCGACTGCAAGAATAATACGTGTCATGTGTTCAGGCAGGATTGATCCCCTGCATGTGTTCAATGCATTCCTTGAAGGGGCTGATGCCGTATTAGTCACAGGATGCCATATCGGTGACTGCCATTATGTTAACGGCAATGATAAGACCAAGATCAAATACAAGTTCCTTGAAAATGTTGTACGGGAGCTGGGACTTGAAAAAGAAAGATTACAACTTAACTGGATCTCGGCAAGTGAAGGCGAGAAGTTCGCAAACTTCATCCGCAGTGTCACGGAGCAGATAAAGAAGCTGGGGCCAAGCCCGCTTAAACCCGAGGGGGTGGCTTGATGCAAAAAGGCGAGATGTACGTTGGCTGGTCAACAAAAGAGGATGTGAGAAAGCGCGGAGGCTCTGGCGGTCTTGTTACTTCTGTACTAGTGGCTGCGCTTGAGAAGAAACTGGTCGATGCAGTTGTGGTGCTAAAGAAGATCAATGAGTTTGAGGCTGTTCCGATAATAACCTCTGATGTGAACGAAGTCTTTAACTCGGCAGGCTCCCTGCATTCTGTGCCGAGCAACTTTGCAAAACTCATCGCGAACAGGAACCTGAAAGTTGCTCTTCCCGCCAAGGGATGTGACGTGCGCGGGATAATAGAGCAGAGCAAGCGTAACACTGTAAATCTTGATAATACTTTTACAATCGGTCTTAACTGCGGCGGGTCGATGCACCCTGTTACGACGAGAGAGATGCTTGAAGTAATGTACAAGATCCAGCCCGAAGATGTGCATGGCGAAGAGATCGAGAAGGGTAAATTGATATTTGAGACCAAGGACGGAAAGGAGCATGCCATAACCATCGATGAACTTGAAGAGAAAGGTTACGGGCGGAGGGAGAACTGCCGCTACTGTACGATCAAGATACCGAATAATGCCGACCTGGCGTGCGGGAACTGGGGCGTTACAGGGGACCTTGCGGGTAAGGCCACCTTCGTGGAGATCAACTCTGAGAAAGGTGCCAGGCTTTTACAGAACGCTGTTGATGCAGGGTATGTCCAGCTCCAGAAACCCGATGAGAAAGGGGTTGCTGCGCGCGCCAAGATAAAAGGCGCCATGGAAGGGCTGAGCAAGAAATGGAAGGATAAGGTGTTCGTCCCCCTGGATAATAAGCTTGAGTACTTCAGGAAAGAGCTTGAGAATTGCATAGACTGCGGCGCATGCAAGGCAGTCTGTCCCACCTGCTCGTGCGGCGATATCTCAAAGTGCACCGGGTTCCATTATCGCGGTGATGCTTATAAGATGTCGATGTACCACCTTGTGAGATTCCTGCATCTTGCTGATTCATGTATAGGATGCGGGCAGTGCAGCGACGTATGTCCCGTAGATATCCCGCTTGCAAGGCTGTATAGAAGGTTCGCGAACCCTGTGCAGGAAGAGTTGAAGTACGAGCCCGGTATGGATTTGCGAAAACCGCCGTATTTTGAGGTGAAGCTGAATGACTGATATTAATATATTGAATATTAAACCGCGGATGAACGCAGATAAACGCAGATGCAACCTTATATCTGCGTTCATCTGCGTTTATCTGCGGTTCTTTAATTTTCAGACCACGCATAGCAAACTTGATATTGTACCCTCTTCGGTGAAATTTACTGAGCGAACCGGGGTGTGGACAGAATGACCGGTAATGTTTATTCTACCATCTGTCCCGGCTGTAATTTCGGCTGCGGGCTGTATATCCGCGAGAACGGGAGGGTTGAAGTGGATTTCAGGAAATCCTCCCCTGCCAACGCAGGCAGGCTCTGCAGGTTCGGGATGAGCCTTCCCCGCCTCTATTCGCCTGTTAAGTCTATGGTGGACGGGAAGGAAACCTCACTGCAAGAGGCGGCTAAAGAGGCGGCAAAAAGGATTTCGGCAAGCAAAGGCTCTACGGCTTTCCTGTCCTTTGGCAATACCACGTGCGAAGAGCTTCTTGCATTCCAGAAGCTTGCTGAATCTTATCTATACACAGGAGTGAATTTTGAGGCGCTCCCAAAAGATACCTACCAGACCCTGAGCGTAGGAGTACCGTACAGCGAGATAGAAGCGGCAAAGCATATCGTGCTTTTCATCGACCCTTACGAGCAGTATCCACTGGCAGTTCGCCGCCTGCTTTTGGCAAAGAAGAAAGGGGCGAAAATAACATCGGTCTGGTGGAAAGACCTGCCTCTTGCTGATGAGAACATACGACCTTCCGATGTTTCAAAGTTAAAGCTTACGAATGATTCTCTTGTTATCGCTGATTTCCATCCGCTCTCTGATGTGGAGCAGGTAAAGGACGTTCTCTCCCTTGCCGGAAATGCAGAAGCTAAAATAACGTTCTTAAAGCCATTTGTGAATTCGACTGGCGCATACATCGTATCAAAGGATGTAAAGCAAAAATCCCTGGAGCAGCTTGTGGACGATATCAATAAAGGGATAATAAAGACATTGTTCTGCCTGGAATCCGACCCTTCCGGGCTGATCCCACAGGAGACGCTTGGAAAGCTTACTAACCTTATAGTCCAGACCGGGCAGGCAGGCGGGCTCACGGCAAAAGCGAATATTGTAATAGCGCACGAACCCCTGTACAAGAAGAAGGGCACGCTCATCAACAACGAGGGGCGGGTGACTGCTCCTGGTGGCACAGGGACAAATGGACTTGAGACGCTTGGCATCATGGCAGGTATGAAATTCGAATTCGATCCCCTGCACGAATCCGTGAAAAAGATGCTCGGAATCAGCGCGGTCGATGAGTTCACTATTCCAAAATACGAGAGACCTCCCTACGGCGCAGTACAGGCATCCGCAAAACCTTCAGAGGTGAAAAACGCATTAGTGAGCGTTTACAACCCCTTCATGTGGCATGGGCTGGCGGATGATAACGATTTCGTGGAGCTGAACCTGGGCATGGTAAGGGTGCTCAAGCTCCTGAAAGGCGGGAACATCAGGATTAAGTCCAATGGCAGCTCGATTGAAAAAAAGTTCAAGGTCTCGCCTGTGCAGGATAATATACTGCTCGCAGGAAAGAGGCTTGGCATAGAGAAAGGAACGCTTACGCCTGTTGAGGTATCGAGGTGATGGGAATGGCAGAGGACGCAGTTGAGAAAAAAGCGGTAGAATCTGAGCATGCAGAAGCAGCGAAACCTGATACATCAAGGATCAAATCGAATACTGAAGCCAAAAAAGAAGCAGACCCCGCCAGGGAGTTCGTAGACAGCATCATGGCAGAGATGAGCCTGAAAGGCGCTTCAAAAAAGAGGCTTATCAAGAAGCTGGCTGAGCAGTACAATTTTGATAAGCAGAGGGTTCTGTTCAAGCTCAGGCGTGCGCTCATCACGGAGAGGTACGCGGCGGCGAGCGGGCACTGAGGCGCGAAAATTTGAATGTTGTTAATTTCCTCATCTGCTTTTCATTTCAGCAACTTTTTAATTGCGTTCTTGCATACGTTGACCCCGGGTGCTCCTGAAGTCACATAGACTACGCCGAGTGTATCCAGAATCTCCTCTTTGGTAGCTCCATTGTGAATTGCGCTCTTCATCTGAGCTTCAGCGCAGTCAGGGCAAAGTCTCCCGGCAACAACAGCCAGTGCCATCAGTATTTTCATCTTCGCTGGAAGAGCTGTGTCGGTCCACAATGCCTCATCACTATCACGGTATAATTTAAACCATGAGGGAGCTTGCTCTCCCATAAGCTGCTGGATCTCTGGAATGAAACCCATGCTTTTCCTTGCCACCTCAAGCTGTTCTTTGATCTCTTTTTTCTCCATAGTTGTTTCCTCCGATTTTACACTTTGTAATTTCACGCACTTAAATTTACCGGGGAGAATTCTTAAAACCTAAATTTTATTTTTACCATGATTTATTCATCTGCCTTCATTACAACTACCGATCCGTCCCTCATTCTCACCACTCTCTCTTTCGATAATCCATATTTTCGATAGCTCATCGCCTCCACATGACCTACACCAAGATGTTTCATTATCAGATTTGCATCCTCCTGTAACATCGTCAGTTCCTTCAAAGGTGGCTCGATTTTAATCTTCTTTTTAGCAAAAATCGCTCCATCCTTCATATTAGCTCCCACGAAGCCTTTAGAATCATTTAATATAAGCGTACCTTTTTTCATGTATGCTCCTGCAAACTCATCAGCAGTGCCATCCACAATTACCACACTACCATCGAGATGGGCTCCCGTATTCATCCCTGCATTCCCCGTGACATGAACCTTGCCTTTCTGCATCAACAATCCTGTGCCGTTGTAAGCGTCCCCCTCTATTGAAACTAGAGCCTCACAGTTACACCGGGCTGCTACTGTGCCCCTCAGTATCCCATCATTCAGCAGCAAATATCTTTTTCGTGCATCATATTTATTCTTAATAAGTGCATCTTTCCCCAACCCGTTACAGAGAATTTCAGTTATTGATCTGAACTTTTTATAGCCCTGTTCATCAGATACAACCTCAACAATGTTCCCAAAGGGTCCTTCAATGTTGCCTTTAACATATATCGCACCTGAGACCATACCCATGCCCATTTCTGAAGAGATATCGCCATTGACATATATCCTTCCAGCCTTTTCTGGCGCTCCGGTTCCACCAAAATGCATGAGGTTTGCGCCCATGCTGTAACCCAGCCTTTTTCCCACATTTCCGTGAATGTGGATATCCTTGCCTTTTCTTAATGCATCTACCAACTCTTTGTAGGTAAAATTCGTTCCCTCCTGGGAAGGTATGATGCTACCGGGACGAATCTTATTACTCTGCCATGTGAAATTGTACGTATAATCACACAGGTTATCAACGGGTTCTTTCAGCTTAAGTTCCATATTAAAAAATTTCCATGTTGTTTTTAATATTTCCATCCCAGGCAATCCACGGCATCAGTTGTTTAAGTATTTGGACTGCATCGTAACGCGCAGGGATTTTTAATCTTCTCTTTTTCCCGCATGGAGTTTCGAACAGGTTATTTTGAATTTGTTTAAACTCTTCCGACATACCTGGGAACTCCCTTCCACATCCACATTCTAGAGGCTTCCCTTCATTTTCCCATTTTTTTAGTAATCTATCTTGCAGTTCTTTTTTTATCACGTGTGTTTCTTTCACTTTCAATTCTTCAATCAACTTTTGCTTTGTAATCATTATTTAACCTCCTTCATGAACCATTTTTCAATTTCAGGAGTAATCTTAGCGTATGCTTTGTCACCAGTCTGAATGCCTGAACGACCTAAACGATAGGCTATAATCTCTTTCGGGACTTTACCATGTAATCTCATAGCCATGCCTTTGCGGAGCTTTTGAGCGCTCTTTGGTTTTATGCCTATACCCTCGCAGTAGCCCTTCAGTCTCTTATCGAAATTATCCCTGGACATATCGAATAATAGACTAGAGATACGCCATGTGTCCCTGTACTTAATAATCTCGTAAAGTAACGCCCTGTCCAGGGAGATGGTGCGGTCTGCAACTTTCGATCGTTTTCGAATTTGAAAGGTCAGAGATTCGTTCTTAAAATCTATGTTATCCAGTTTTATGCTCAGCGCGTCAGAGATCCGCAAGCCGGTATTCCATAATAATGAGATCAACAATTTATCCCTGTCCCGAAGGAATGCTTTACATAATGTTGGAACCATAAGTTTATCCAGGTACTCCATTAATGAATCGATTTCAGACTGAGTAAAGTATTCATCAGGTTTTTTGACCTGCCTTGCTTTTTCAGCCAGGTCCATCGAGCTTTCAAGTCCAACCATTTCTCGCACCTCCTATTATGCGACATTGGAGCAATCGTAGTTTGTTATAATTGTATATAAAATTATGCCAAATTGTCTAATAATTGTTAAAAATTGTAGAATTGAATATTTAGAAAAATATAGGAGAATGGCTATCGAGCTTGGTGCCACAGACGCGAAAGTTGTCACAAAGGACATAGTCGTAATATATGAATAGGCGCAATAAAAATGTACGATATCGTGTCGAAGATTCAGTCTGCTATCTGCAGAAGTGCTGACTTATAGATTATAGACATAAATTCTTAATATCTTATATAATATATCAAAAACACTATTTTTGCTTATAATTCATATGGGTTAGATTTATATAATATTAAATCACCAGTAGGCTGTCGTTTATCGTCAGGAGGAGTAAATGAGACAGATATCAATATACGGGAAAGGTAGAGCAGGTGACCACGGAGCTAACCTTAGGAGGATGCTTCTGAGCGGAAAAGCCCGAACAACCATTGTTGGAATCATCGCTCTGGTCACAATAGGATCGGGTATGTATGTTAACGATTCAGGCACATATATCAACGATTCGGGTATGCATGTCAGCTATTTTACTGAGTACCTGGGAAATAATCCCTCTAGCTGTAATAACTGCCATGTGATGGATGCAGTTTATGAAGGCTGGTATCACGGTGACCATAAAAACCATGCTGTCTGCGCCGATTGTCATCTCCCACATGATCTTGTTCCCAAATATATAGTGAAAACCGAATCTGGTTTTCGTGATATCACAGCCTTTATCTCCGGTAACATTCCTGATACTATTCGTGCAAAGGAATCTTCGCAGGATATCATTCAGGAGAATTGCCGCCGCTGCCATGCACAAACCGTAGAGAATATCGCAGATGGCCGTATGGATTCTGGGCGCTACTGTTTCGATTGTCATCGCACTGTGGCTCATGGAGAACGGGGCATCTCAATTTTACCCCATCGGGAGGGGCAATGAGACGCTCAATTTCTATCCTTATTTTGATAGCTATCACAGTGGCTGTAGCAGCAATGTTGGTCATGGCAATGATCTATATCAAGAATCAGCCAGGGTCAACTCGTGGTATTAATCCTCTGGTAGTAGTGAATGCGATGGAGCCTGATTCGGCCCAATGGGGACTGAACTTCCCTAATGAATACTCAACTTTCTTGCTCACTAAAACCAATCAAGCCCGCACCAGGTATGGCGGGTCCATGCCCTATTCAAAATTGGAGGCAGATCCGCATCTTGTCACTTTATTTGCAGGCTACAGTTTTAGCATGGATTACAACGAAGAACGCGGGCATCTTAATAGCCTGAGCGATGTGCGTAACACCAAACGTGTCAACAATAAAACACCTGGCACCTGCTTCTCATGCAAAAGTACCGATAATCCCCGCCTATGGAGAGAGATGGGAATGGCGAAGTTTGATAATATTTCCTTTAGCGAACTTGGTAAGCATATTAACAACCCCATTGGCTGTGCCAACTGTCACGAGGCTAATACGATGCGCCTGATTGTTACCAATCCTGCCCTGGACGAAGCTCTGAAAGCTCAGGGCAAAGACTGGCGTACCTTTACCCGCCAGGAGATGCGCACTGTTGTCTGCGCCAACTGCCATGTGGAATATTACTTTGCAGGTGAAGGCAAGTATCTGACCTTTCCCTGGAAGAACGGCACGAAGATTGAAAATATAGCCACATATTATGATGACATAGGATTCAAAGACTGGCTGCATAATATCACTGATGCGCCAATGATCAAGATGCAGCATCCCGACTATGAAATGTACACTGCAAATAGTACCCATTACAAGGCAAGGGTGGCTTGCGCTGATTGCCACATGCCTTACATCCGTGAAGGTGCTGCTAAGTTCTCTACTCATGACGTCAAAAGTCCATTGTTGAATGCTAATGTAGCCTGCGGTGCCTGCCATCGGGATGTGGAGTATGTGACTGTGCGGGTTGCTGTGATCCAGAGTCAGGTGTGGGAAACCATGAACACTACTGAAAATGCACTCATTGAGGCAATTAAGGCGATTAAGGCCGCATCTGCGCAACCCAACAATAATACTGCATCTCTGGAAGAAGCTCGCCGACTGCACCGCGAAGCACAACTCCGCTGGGATTTTGTCAACGCTGAAAACAGTATGGGCTTCCACAACCCTGAAGAAGCCCTGCGCATTCTGGCTGCTTCAGCCGATCTTGCCCGTCAGGCACAACTGAAGGCTGTACAGGCTGCTGGCAACCCGGCATTATCCGGAACAGCAGCCGCTAATTAGATTTAAACTGAAGCATACTGGATTATTTTTCTTTCATTTCATCTAATATAATTATGTCCATGGGGCACAGGTGATATATCTGTATGTATAGAAAAAGCAACGAAATGATTCAGGCATTCGTTTGATCATAGAAGAGATAAAACTATCTAGACAGGAGAAAATAGTGAAACAAAGGATATGCTGAACTGGCGTGCGGAGACGCATTTACGAAAGATTTTCAGGACTTTCAAACCCTCCCTATCCAAGAACACAATTACTCTCTGGATTCACGAGTCGAATGAACATAACTAAAAAACAAGTTGCCTAGATACAGCTAAAACTAAAATATTACGAAGTTGCATACCTGGCACCAATGAAGGTACAACTCCAATATTTATAATCCTTTTCAGTTAGATTCATATATTAGTATATTCAATTACACGAATATGAAAGATAAAACGATTGCTTTAATTCTCATTATAATTTTAGCGATAGTAGCGATAGTTATTGGAGCAACTTCCTATGCCGACCAGTATGGCTATTATAGCCAGCAAGGCTACGGATCAATGATGGGAGGGATGGGGGGAATGAGAGGAAATATGATGGGTTCTGGGATGAGCGGCGGCATGATGGATCCCGGAATGATAGGCGGCGGATATTCCAAAGATTCATTTTCCTCTAATGGGGAGCGTATTTATTATGCAGGTATTGACAGCACGGGCAGGCGGATTGGTTTTGAGGGTGGGCCCATGTGGCTTTACATGCATGGCGGAAGCTGCGTAGACTGTCATGGAACAAATGGTAAAGGAGGAGTTCCTGTGATGATGGGTACAGCAATTCCAGCAGATCTGACGAATCTCTTTACTACTCATTCCCATGGAGATGAAAAAATGGTAATGGTATCCTATACAGACGATTTCCTGAAAAGAGCCATAACAAAAGGGATAAATGCCAATGGGGAAAGCTTAGATCCAACCATGCCGAGATGGTACATGCCTGAGAAGGATTTAAATGATCTTATAACCTACCTTAAAACATTACAAACTGAAGACCATCAGTCTCTTGAAGAAAATAATGCGACTGAGGGGCATACTCACAGCGGAAATAACTATGAAGAAAATGTTCATGATTCACAGACCAATGCTCCAAATGGAGAACCAAGTAAGACGTTTTTAGCAGCAGTTTCCTCTGTAATCCTTGGTAGCTTTTTTTTAGTACAATATTTAAAATCAAGGATGTAAGGCAATGGGCGAAGAGAAAGAATACACTGCAGGGGATATCCTTAAAGTCAGTTTCATTAAACGTTTAATGACGCATAGAGCTTTTCAATTCGCTCTGCAGCTTCCAAATTTTCTTGTTTTTATCCTGGTTATTTTAACCGGATTGTTTGGTATCCAGTACGGCGGCTCTAACTTATCAACTGTTCTGACATGGGTAATCTGGTGGGCATTTATCATATTCACTTTTCTTTTCGTGGGCAGGCTCTGGTGTTTGATGTGCCCTATGGGTGCTGTCGGTGAGTGGGTTCAGAGAGGTTCCTTATGGGGCAGGAAAAAGAAGAATCTCAGTCTGAACATTCAATGGCCAAGAAGATTAAGAAACCTCTGGGTTGCCACAATATTTCTTCTGCTCATAACACTGGTGGATCATATTTTTGGCCTTGTAAAAAGCCCGATGTACACTGCTTATTTTATAATCTTGATAATTACTGCTTCTATTGTAATAGGGTTGATCTTCGAGAGGAGAACTTTTTGCAGATATCTGTGCCCGATAGGGGGACTCATCGGGTTATATTCCATGTTCGCTTCCACTGAACTGAGAATAAAAGATAAAGAAGTTTGTAAAGCTCATCAGGGCAAAGACTGCATTAGAGGGAATGAGAGAGGCTATCCCTGTCCAATGTTCGAGTTCCCTCAAACCCTTGATAGAAACAACTATTGTAACTACTGTGCAGAATGTATAAAGACCTGTCCTAAAAACAACATCGCGGTAAACATAAGACCTTTCTCCATTGACCTTTTTAAAACAAAGAAAAAATATCTCGATGAAGCCGCTCTTGCTGTAATTTTGGTCGGTCTTACCGCCTTTCAAAGCATTATAATGACAACTTCATGGGAGAACTGGATGAAAGCAATAACTGCTGCAACACATATGAATGAAAATACGGTATTCTCAGTTTTATTCCTTCCAATTGTTTTACTTCCTTTAGGGCTATACCTGATAATATCTAAAGTTTCTATAAATTTAAATGAAAATAAAGATAATTTAAAAAATGTATTTGTGCATTATGCTTATGCTTTTGTTCCCATAGGTCTTACAATGCATTTAGCCCATAACATTTTTCACTTATTTGCCGAAGGGATTAGCATAATTCCAATCTTATCTGATCCTTTTGGCTATGGATGGAATCTGTTTGGAACTGCAAATCTGAACATAGTGCCGCTTTTGACCTTAGAAAGCATGAGAATGATACAGATGAGTTTAGTTGTTTTGGGATATTTTACAGCAGTATACGTTGGATATAAAATCTCGCTGAGTATGTCTTCTGATAAAAATGCAGCCTTTAGAAGTTTTCTTCCAATCCTGCTTTTAATGATCACTTTTGCTATTATCAATCTCTGGATCCTGGATATTCCAATGCTTCACAGGCATTAAGAAGGTTAAGATGACCAGATCTTTCGAAAACTTCATATAAGAAGATAAACATTCGTATATTCGAATATTATGACTATCGAATCTGCTGTTAAAAACCGAAATAGAAAGCAATATCTAACCTGGTGGATACTTCCTCTTGTAGTTATAGGGGGCTGGTTCTATCCCGTTTTAGGTTATCTGCTTCCGATTTGCATGATGGCTGCGATGGGCATTGCCCTTTTTAAAGGAAGATACTGGTGCGATTGGATGTGCCCAAGAGGTGCAACATGGGATTTGCTATTGAGTAAAATCAGCCTGATGAAGGAGGTCCCTTCATTCTTTAGAAGCATACCCTTTAGATTGCTGTGGATAATGATTCTTATGGGCGTTCTTGCTCTGAAGTTGCCTCCTGCGCTGGCAAGCCTTGACCCGATAAACCAGGTGGGACTGGTGTTTACCATGCTTCTAACCGTTACCACACTGGTTGGTATTTTTGTTGGGAGCCCCATACATCAACGCATCTGGTGCGGTTTCTGCCCTGTAGGAACGATGTCTAACTGGATTGGTAGGGGTAAATATGCACTGGAAATTAATTCTGATTGTAAGGAGTGCAAAACCTGTCATGAGGTTTGTCCGATGCAGATTAAAAAATGGAAGTATAAACCAGAAAATGGATGGGCAGTTGTGAAGAACTGGGACTGCCTGAAATGCAAACTATGCATTGAGGTTTGTCCTGAGAAATCATTAAAATTCAAGATGTGAGGAATTATGGAAGAACATAATAAAAGAACTGAAAACTGCATGATATGCGGTGAGGAACTTGAATATTTGAATACAGCCATTCCGGTAATGTGCACCTATTGTGAGAAAGCAGAATCCGCTAACATTCACTGTCCCTCTGGTCATTATGTATGCAATGAATGCCACGCCAGTGATTCAGTTAAGATCATCACCCAGTTCTGTCTTTCTTCAGGCTCCAAAAACCCCATGGAAATGGCAAAGGTCATTATGAAGCATCCCACCATGCCCATGCATGGTCCTGAGCATCATGCCATGATCGCAGCAGTACTGGTTACTGCCTACAAAAATCTTACAGGCAAGGTGACAGATGAAGAGATCAAAGAGGCTATAAGGCGCGGTGCTACTGTGCCAGGCGGCTACTGTGGTTTGTATGGCACTGATGCGGCTGCTATTGCCACAGGCATTGCCATGAGCACCATACTGAAAGCAACGCCATTGACGGACCATGAAAGACGAACTGCAAATATGATGACTTCAAGGGCACTTGCAGCAATAGCAAGTAACAGGGGAGCCAGATGTTGTAAACGGAGCACCTTTACTGCAATAGAGTCTGCAAATCAATATCTCAGGGAAGTGCTTGGCGTAGAACTTGAGCATATTCCGGTATCAAAACTCAAATGCGAGCATAGCTCCAGGAATAAACAGTGTGCTAAAGCCGATTGCAGGTTTTATGCCGAAAAGGTGGGGTTGTTGTAATGGCAGGTGCGAAGAAATAATATAAAAGTAAAGAAAGATTCATATATACGAATATTCATAATTTAGAATATGACTTTAGAATCCAAAATTGAAGAGATGTATAAAAAATGAGCAATAAAGATTCAACTTTGTGGATACTCATCGCGCTGCTTGTGGTAGTAGTCCTGTTGTTTTCCGGAGGCGGAATGATGGGTTTCGGTATGGGTTTTGGCATGGGCTTCGGAGCAATCATAATGGTGTTATTCTGGGGAGCAATAATCTGGCTTGTGATTTCACTTATAAATGCCGGAACAAAAAAATCAGAAGATACGCCTGAGTCCGCGCTTGCTATCCTGAAAAAGAGATACGCCAGGGGCGAAGTAACAAAAGAGCAGTACCTTGAGATGGAGAAAGAACTGATGGGGTAAACATGGCCTGGTACGGAAACTGGGCGGCTGTGATAGCAAGCATTTTGTTCTTCACGCTTTTTGCCGCGGGGTTTGCTTATGCTCCAAAAAAGCGCGACTGGAAGACTCTCGGAATATACGAGGCTTTCATGGTAGCCCTGTTTACAGAGATGTTCGGCTTTCCCCTTACCATTTTCCTTCTATCCTCTATCCCTGGCATCTCGATACAGCCCACTGGCGAAACCGGTCATCTGATAGCAGTTGCCCTCGACCGCCTGGGAATACTGGAACTTGATAAAGGAGTGTTTCTGGTGATGGCGGTAAGCTCGATAATTATCCTGACAGGGCTTGCCCTGATCGTGCTGGGATGGAGGAAAATACATAAAGCCACAGGGCTTGTGAAGGACGGCATCTACAGATACTCCCGCCACCCGCAGTACCTGGGCATTTTACTGATCACTTCTGCATTCATCATCCAGTGGCCCACTATACTTACCGTGATAATGTGGCCCGTTCTGGTCATAATGTATATCCGGCTTGCAAAGAAAGAGGAAAAAGAGATGGAAGAAAAATTTGGTGAAGAGTATCGGAAATATAAAGAAGAAACTGCAATGCTAATTAAAATCTTTAATGCTAAAATATGAACTGGAGTATATATAATGGACAAGAAAATCTTTGAAATGCATGCAGAGATATGTAAGGTCTTTACAAATCCCAAAAGACTGGAAATAATAAGCCTTCTCAGAGATGGGGAGAAGACAGTGAACGAGCTGACCGAGATGGCAGGTGTGCCGCAGGCAAACGTCTCGCAGCATCTCACAGTCTTGAGGCAGAATAACGTTGTTACCACAAGAAGGGACGGAGCAAATATTTACTACAAAATCGCAAACCCGAAAATAATGCAGGCATGCGATCTGATGAGGGAAGTTCTTCTGGAACAACTAAAAGAGAATGAAAAGTTAGTAAAGAGGATGCTATGAAAATTGGAATAATAATAAACACAAACGAGCCAGAAACTGTGTGGAATGCCTTTAGATTCGGCACCACTTCTTTACTTATGGAGCACAAGGTAAAAGTGTTTCTGCTGGGTAAAGGCGTTGAGAGTGAAAATATTCAGGATGAAAAATTCAATGTTCAGGAACAGATTGGGCTATTTGTAGAGCACAAAGGTCAGATCTTTGCATGCGGAACATGCCTGAAACTAAGGCAGATGAAGGGAAGCGAGGTTTGCCCGATCTCTACAATGCATGATATGCTCCACATAGTCGAAGAATCGGATAAGGTTTTAGTATTTGGTTAAAAACGAAAAAGGTGAAAAAAATGATAGTAAACCGGGTAGATATAGACAAATTTAAGGAGACAGTTGAAAAAGCAAGAAAAGACCCTTCCACGGGTAAGAAAGCCATGGAGATAGAGGGCGAATGGAGGATTGGCAAAACCGGTCCCCAGTTTGAATCAAAGATAAAAACAGAAAAAGGAGGAGAGATAACACTTCAATCGGACGAGACTTTGATTCTGGGTGGCGGCGGCACAGCCCCTAACCCTGTACAGTACTGTATATATGGCCTTATTGCCTGTTACGCAGCCACCTTCGCAAAATGGGCTGCGATGGAGGGAATTGAACTTAAAAGCTTTAAGATAAAGGCTACTTCGAACATGGATCTGACAAGGGCATTTGGTGTCACGCAAAACCCTATATTAGAGCATCTCAAATGGGAAATGATAGTGGATACGGATGCAAATATGGAAAAGTTAAATAGGCTGAATGAAATCGCCAAGGAGAGATGTCCCGGCTACTACTGCGTGACTCATCAGATATTCCCTGAAATCAAGATAATAAAGCAATAACAAATGAATGACCAGATCGATGAAATAAGGGCTGAGATTGAACGAGAAAAAATTGCGAGGGACGTACTTGGAGTAGCTGATACTGCGGATGAAACGGAGATTAAGAGGATATATTGGCTGCTGGCGATGGAAAACCATCCCGATCTCAATCCACATGATAAAGAAAGAGAGAACCGGTTCAAATTAATAAGCGAAGCATATGAATATCTTACTACGTGGTTGTTGCAGACCATTATGTTATCTCGCGTATATATCATTTTTTAAACACTATATTTGATGCGATCCTACTGGCACATCATAGTGCCTAAAAACTGGGAGTTTAGGATTTTATAACATGTGGATTACAATAGAACGTACTACAAAAGGCGCAATGGAAGATGAGATATGGCAAATAAGCTAAAAGTAAATATATATCGTGATGATTGTATCAGTTGCGGGACATGCTGGACCACCTGCCCTGAATTCTTTGAGCAAAGCCCTGAAGATACTCACAGCCAGATAGTAAAGGAATACAGGATCGGAGGCAAATTAGGTGAAGGTGAGGCGCCTGAAAGGTCAGAGGATTTAGTGAAAAGGGCGGCAAACCTGTGCCCTGTCCAGGTAATCCATGTGAGATAGTGGAAAATCCTGAAAGCTCTGTTAGCATAATTTCTCTAAGCCTTTGGTATTTCTACATAGAAAATGCTCCCACCTTCTGGATTGTCCTCTATCCAGACTCTGCCACCATGCAGTTTCACGATACGCTTCACTATCGCAAGCCCTAATCCGGTGCCTTTCACCCCTTTCTTCGCCACCCTCTGAAAGCGGGTGAAGAGCTTATCCTTATCCTCTTCTTTTATGCCGTAGCCCCAGTCTTTAACATAAATCCTGTAGAGTTCATTCTCGTCTATAATGTTTATTTCGACTCTGCTTCCCTGCGGTGAATATTTTATCGCATTGTCGAGAAGATTTGAAAAAACGTCCTCAATCATTGGATTCACCACAGCGTGGAATTCACTCTCCGGCAGGTATTCAAGCTGTATATTTTTCTCATCCATCTGAGGTTTAAAGTTGTCTGCAACTGTTCTGAAGATCGTATTCAAATCAAGTTTTGATTTCTCTAATTTATCAGCGCTCTCAAGCTTTGCGTACATACTGGCGTTTTTGATCATTTCAATAAGCTTATCAGAGTTGCGCTTTATCATTAAGAGGGATTTATGCATATCGTCGTCTTTTGTTTTCTCAAGCAACAGTTCACCAGTCATTCTTATAACATTCAAAGGGTTCAATAAGTCGTGGCGCATAATGTCTGTAAAAAGGTCTTTAAGCCGGTTCGCCTCCTCAAGCGCTGCTGCATAGTTTTTCAGCATCTCTTCAGCTCGCTTACGTTCTGTGATATCGCGGATGATGCCTGTGTAAAATCTTCTCTCTCCTGTTTTCCAGGTCGATAACGAAAGCTCTAAAGGGAATTCACTGCCATCCTTTCTCAATCCTGAAAATTCAACTGTTTTTCCGATAATGCGGGTCTCACCTGTGGCATTAACCCGCTCCAGACCTTTTCGATGAGGTTCTCTGTATTTTTCAGGTATCAGGATAGTAAGTGATCTACCCGAAGCTTCTTCCTCTGTATATCCAAAGATGGTTTGTGCACCTTTATTCCATGAGATGATGTTGCCTGCGGTATCGGCAGAAATAATAGCATCGATCGCAGACTGGGTGACTGAGCGGAACTTTATTTCCGACTCTCGCAGTGCCTCAAGAGCCTTCCAGCGCTCAGTGATATCCACCAGCATACCCTCGAACCCGGCTATTTTGCCGCTGGTGTCACGGAGAGACCAGGCATTTACTGAAGCCCATATCCTGCTGCCATCCTTACGGCAAATCTGGATCGTAAAGTCAACTACAACCTTTTGTGTTTGTATAAGGCGGATTAGCTCGTCAAGATGATCCGGGTCAACACAGAGTCTCCTGATGTCATTGATCTCGCTCATCAGCTCTCTGGGTGACCCATATCCCAGCATACTGGAAAGTTTGGGGTTCGCTGCCAAAAAACTGCCATCAGGGGTAATCCGGAAAATGCCTGTAATCGCATTCTCAAAAATGCTGCGATATCTCGCCTCTACTTCCCGGAGCTCTTTTTCCGCCCTCTTATGCCTGGGTTTTGGTTTTACAAATTTAGAAGTCATCTGATATCCTTTTTATTAATTATTACTTTATTTACTTTCTGGGACTGACTGCGCCTTATTAATCATTCGTATTTGAACACAGATTATCTGGCAACAGGTAAGAGAAGATGAACTGTAGTTCCTTTTCCAGCCTCGCTTTCAATCCAGATCTTACCTCCAAAAGCATCCACAATGGACTTTACAATATACAGACCAAGACCAGTACCACCGTACTTTCTTGATGCAGAAGCGTCAACCTGATAAAAACGCATGAACAATTTTGGTATCAGTTCATTGGGAATACCTATACCGTTGTCAGCCACGATAAGGTGCACATTTTTTTCTTCATCCCATGCTTTTATCCAGATTTTTCCATAATTCGGTGTGAATTTTATCGCATTGTCGAGCAAATTGTTAATAACTTCTATATATTTATCTCTCTCCCCCATGATCCGGGGTATTTCTGGCATGACTTTCTCAAAAGAGATGTGTTTTTTATCCAGCATGCTTTTGAAATCACTGACGCATGCCCTGATTATTTCATCCAGATCTACAGGCTCAAAATGAAATTCAACTTTCCCTGCCTGCAATTTACTGATGAACAAAATGGAGTCAATCAATCGGATCAACCTGTCCGCGTTTCTTAGAACAGCTTCAAGGCTCTTTTTTTGTTTTCCCAAAAGGCTGCCGATTTTTTCATCATGTAATAATTCTGCGTATCCTTTTATTGAGACAAGAGGTGTTTTCAATTCATGGGAGACGTTCGATATAAACTCATCTTTCATCTGATTGAGAATCTGCAATTCATCGTAAGCTTTTTGCAATTTATGTAAATTCTCTACGGATTCTTTGTACAGCCGTGCATTCTCTACCGCGATGCCTATCACATTTCCGATCGAAAATAACAGGTCAAGATCATCCTGTGTGAATGTTCGCTTTTTCTTTGTTCCGAGGGAAAGCGCTCCTACCACCTTTCCTTTTGACATCAAAGGCGTCCCGATAAATGAGACAAGTCCTTCTTCCATTACATAAGGGAGTAAAACTGAGCTTGGGAATTGAGATACATCAATGGCTATCGCTTTTTTTGATTGTGCAGCAATTCCCGGAACCCCTTCACCCATTTTTCTGATCATCGCTTTTTCCTTGAATCCAGGGGAGAGACCTTTAAAAGCTTCCAGGCGTAGAATATCTCCCTCAAGGGAATATAATGTGCCTGCCTGGGCATCTGTAACCTCAAGTACCTTCGATAAAGCCACGTTAAAGATCTCCTCCAGGTTCAATGACCTGCTGATCACGTTCTCGATAGCATAAAGAGTATCAAGCATTTTATCATGAACTTCCAGTTCTCTAAACAACCTGGAATTCTCAATCGCGACTCCTATCTGACTTCCTATTGATGCCAGGAGGTCAAGATCATCCCTGGAAAAGGAACGGTATCTTTTGGATGCCAGAGCTATTACCCCGCTGACCTTTTCTTTTGCAATCAGAGGAACGCTGACACCTGAAACTATCCCCTCTTTTATCAGAGGAGCGAGCATTTCCGGGCCTGGATACTTTGTGAAGTCCAGGGCTACTGGTTTACCGGATTTCACCGCCATCCCGGATATCCCCTGTCCCATCTTTATAGTCGAGAAAACCGCAGCTAGCTCCGGGGATATGCCCCTGTGGACCTTAAGGCTCAGAGTTTCCCCGTTTTCCTCCAATAGATATACCCCTCCGATATCTGTTTCTGTTACCTCCAGGACCTTCGTGAGAGCGGATTCCAGGATCTCTTCCAGGTCCAGAGACTTGCTTATAACTCTATCGATTTCATAGAGAGCTTTGATTGTTCGGTCATGGCGGGAAAGTTCCTTGAAAAGATAGGCATTATCGATGGCTGAGGCTGCCTGGTAGGCAAAGGAGATGAGCAGATTGATCTCTTTTTCCTCGTAATGATGCGGGTAGATAAAATATATCCCCAGCGCGCCCCGGATTTTGCCCTTTAAACTCAGCGGGAGCGCAATAACCGAGCGGATCTCTGTTCCATCTTTTAAGTATACTGAATATTTCTTTTCCCTCAGGTCGTATACTAAATCCATCTTACCGTCGGTTGTTACTTTTAACAGGAAATCTTTAAAGAATTCATTTTCAGTATCCATGCCTTCGGAGGTTTTAATGATCGTTCTATCCTCTTCCAGCAGCATGATACCACAGCCGGCAGCATCGATGAGGTTTTTTACAATATCCAGGATAACAGAGAGCATTCTCTGGATGTCCAGTCCTGCGGTCAGGGCTTCCCCGGCCTTGTAAAAGGCGTTCCTTATTCTTTCATCTGCCTGCTGGAGCATCTCAAAATAGTTCTGGCAAACAAGCCCGAACCTGATACTGAACTCTATAAGGAGATTGGAAGACTTAAGCACTATATCATGAACACCGGACGGCGGAGCAGATTTAAGGATTTCCTCCAGAGCCTGGGTATGGAGATTCATTATATCCTCTATACCTATTTTTGCCTCAAAACACTCTTTACCGAGTTTGTAGGCCCTGTACAGGGCTTCCTCTTCTTTGCCCTCGAACAAATATTTTCTTAATAATCCCGGATATGTGGATTTTAATTCTTCGAGATCCATTGTATCTCTTTACTCATCCTTTTTTACTTTGCCACCAGTACTGTTGCGTCATCAGTGTCTCTTGCATAGTTGTCAAATATGAACTTCGCTATCTCCTGTGGCGTCTTTGTGAGCATCTGCTGTGAAAGGTCAAATCTTCTCGAAATACCGTCTGAAAAAAGTACTATTGCCATCCCTTCTATATAGGGATATTCAATAACACGATAGTTTTCCATAGCCATTCCGAGGGTGCCGTTAAAAAAAAATGGCTCTATAGGCTTGGTGGCTCCGTAGACCCGTGTCTCAACATTTCCTATGCCCACATGCTCAAACGTCTTTGTCTTGAAATTCACCCTGCACAGCGCCATGGCAGCGCCTCTTGTATGTCTGAGTCCTGTATGGCATACGTCTATTATTTTAGCCAGAGGCTCTGTGTAATTATCCTCCAGTATTTTAAGGACGCTCTGGGCAACATCATGTGCATCTCTTCCGTGACCGAGGACATCAATAACGCTGAATATCACATACGATGAGAACCGCTTTATGAAATAAGCATCGCCTGAAACATCCTCTCCTATCCTGGGTCTTGCGAAGACGGAAAATTTCATCCCCTGCGAAGCGTCTTTCAGAAGCCATTTTCTTGCTACGACCGTGGTGCCTTTACCTGCCTGGGATTCTATTGAAAACTCGTCCATGAGTCTCTTTACCCCGGATAGTCCTATGCCAAGCGTACCCGCTGTTGACCCGCCCTCTTTCATAGCCATCTCTATGTCCTTTATCCCGCGACCCTTATCCTCAGACCTGACCTCAATGCCTGTCCTGCCTTTGTCTGTCCCCGAATACGGGGTCTCTACCAGGGGTATCAGGATAATCTCGCCGTATTTTGCCGCGTGCTTGATAAGATTTGTTGCAAGTTCTGATATGGCAGTCTCGATTTCACCAGCGCCAATTTCATCAAACCCGAGGCGGTGTGCCATTTCCCGCCCTGCCCTTCTTGCCCTTAAAACATCCGTCTCAAAGGTCACAATTATTCGTTCTTCTTTCATAACCATTTTTTAATCGTCACCGTGGTTCCCTTGCCCGGAAAAGATTTTATATCAAATTCATCCACAAGTCGCCTGGCACCTTTAAGCCCGATCCCCATAGAACCTACTGTGCTGAACCCTTCTTCCATGGCTTTTTCAATATCAGGTATACCAGGACCCCTGTCCTCAAAGACAACCTTTAATCCGGTTTTATCTCCTGCCCTGGCCTTAAAAACAGATACCTTGCCTTCTTTCGCATGGACTACGATGTTCCTTGCGAGCTCGGAAACTGCTGTTACGAGCCTTGTCTGGTTAAGGAGGCTGAAACCCATCTCTTGAGCCTGCAATCTGACCTTCTGCCTCGCAAGGATGACATCCTCATCGCTTATGATGGATATCTCACCGACACTCATCTCAGCCCTATTTTCCATTTAAACTTCCTGTTCTTGTATCGAAGGTCTACCGGATTTAAGCCTCTCAAGGAGCACCATTCCATCCTCGATATTGATCGCTGTATGAAGGTCCTTGATGACCATCCCGAGTTGAATAAGGGTGATTACCACTTCTTTTTTCATGCCAACAAGCACAGTTTCAGCTCCGATAAGCCTCGCCATCTTTGCGGTCTCACCCAGAAGTCTGCCTAAAAAACTATCCACAACGCTCACAGCAGATACATCAATGATCAAGCCGGTAGATTCTGTTTCTTCTATCTTTTTAAGGATGTCCTCCTGCAATCTTAAGGCTGCTCTGTCGTGCAGTTCAACCTGGATAGGCACTATGATATTTTTCCCCATCTTTAAGATAGTGACTTCAGACATGTTTTTCCTGTTTTGAGACGATCTTCTGGTCCGTGAGGTCAAAGGCAACTTTAAGCCCCTCTGCCAGCGCAGTCTTTGTGATTATTCCCGAAAGGTCAATCCCGAGCTGTACTATGGTCTGTGAAATCCTTGACCTTATCCCGGTTACGATGCATTCCGCACCCATCAGTTTCGCTGCCGAAACGGTGCGGATAAGATGCTTTGCTACAAGTGAGTCCACTACAGGGATTCCGGAAACATCGAGTATCGCAACCTTTGCCTGGGTATGTTCTATTTCCGTAAGGAGCGTCTCCATCACAAGTTGAGCCCTTTCGCTGTCAAACACTCCGATCAAAGGAACCAGCAGGATCCTATTCCAG